>Ga0335074_10004732_pt1 | contig 18784 bp, 20 predicted proteins | sample Lox_Sample_23_FD_206715 | JGI IMG/M metagenome (GOLD analysis project Ga0335074, IMG submission 206715) | Soil microbial communities from Loxahatchee National Wildlife Refuge, Florida, United States - Lox_Sample_2.3 | ecosystem: Environmental > Terrestrial > Soil > Wetlands | place: USA... | reverse complement strand
TGCCTTCGGGAAAGAACAGCTCGGGATCGAGGTCGCCGCACGCGGCACCCGCGCGCCAGTTATCGGTCCGCATCGGTCTCAGCGGACCCGCTCGGCGACCAGCACGCACGCGTCGTCACCCGCGGCGCCATAGTCCACGAAGTCGAGCAGCGCGGGCGGGCAGCAGCGCGCGGTTGCCGCAAGCCCGGCCAGCTCGTCGATGCCCTGGTCGATCGAGCCTGACCTGCTGAAGACCCCGTCGGTATAGAGCACCAGGAAGTCACCGGGCCGCAGCCGGGTCATCGCGTTCGCGTAGCCGGGGTCCGGGATGACGCCGAGCATCGTGCCCTCCGGGCTCGGCAGCCGTCGCGCACCCTCCCTGCCAACCAGGATGACGGGCGGATGACCGGCCTGCGCCCAGGTCAGCTCGCCGGTTCGCGGGCTGAACCGCACCGCGACCGCGGTCCCGGTAACCCCGCCGCGGCGGCAGGCCACCGTGTTGAGAAAGCCCAGGATGGCGGCCGGGTCGGCGCACGTGGTCGCGAACGAGGCCATCGCGTACCGCAGCCGGACCATCGCGGCCGAAGCGGGCAGCCCGTGTCCCGCCACATCCCCGACCGCGAGCAGCAGGTCCCCGTTAGGCAGCGGCATCGACAGGTGCCAGTCACCACCGATGCAGAGCCGGGGATCGGCGCTGTGGCTCCGGACGGTCACCTGGACCCCGCAGTCGCCGACGGAGGTCCAACCGGCCGGCTGGACCAGCCATTGCAGGTCAATGAAGAACTGGCGCTGCATCGCGGCGACCGACGCGCAGCCGGGCGCGCTGGTCCTGGTCACGTGCCGAGTCCGTGCCTGGTGCATGGTGGACGACGTCATCGGGTCCTCCGATGGTGGGTTTCCGGACGGCATCAGTACAACCGCGATGAGTGCGGGGCGGCCAAGATGTCCCGGTTATGAGCCGATAGCCGCGGCCTACCGAAGCGCGCGGCTATCGGCCTATTGGCGGCGCCTCTTGGCGGGCCGCGCCGCGGCCGGGTTGGCTGGCGGATATCGAACCCGCGGTAAGGAGGATCCGATGCACGGCATGTCGGCGGGTTTCCACGCCGCGATGGACGCCCTTGGCGACGCCGCGGGCCGCGACTCACGGGACGGCTTCCTAATGCTCGACCCGAGCTCAGGGGCGGCTCAGCTACGGGTGAAGTACCTGGGCGGCGCGCAGCGCACGGCCACCGTCACGCGATGGGTAGCCGTTGTCCGCGTCGGGCACCGCGCCGGGTCCATCCCGGCCACCAGGGTGTTCTGGCTGCTCGATCCCGGCAGTGCGGAGAGCCCGATGCTCTGGTTTCACGCGCGCGGCGGCCGGAACGCCCCGCACCTGGCGACACCTCCCCCGCTCCAGCGCGGCCACGGGTCCTGGCGACAGCGCGGCCGCACGGCGGCGCGCCTGCTGGCCGGGCCGCCGCTGGCGGCATTCCGCCTGCTGCGCGCCGCACTGCGGCGAGCACGTGCCCCGTGGAAGTTCACCGCGGCCGGTGTCCTCGGCACCGCGGGGATTGTGGACGGCGCCAGCGCCCGTGTTTCCCGATGGCCGCTCGGCTGGCGGCTCCGGCTGCGGACCGAGATAGACACCACCGTCTGGGACCTGTCAGGACCGGCCGTGCTGGCCGCGGAGGGCGAGCAGCTGCCCGGTGCACGGCTGACCATCTCCGCCACCGGGCGACCCAGGCAACTCGACTTGGACGTCCTGCGGCAGTGGCTCTAGGCCGCCCGGGTGATGGCAGAAGAGTTGACGACAGCGACGTCCGGGCGAGAGAAATGGCGAATGAGCAGCTCGCCAGGGGCTGAGGAGCCGGCTGCGGTCACGGCCAAGGCCGCCGCGATCGATGCCGCGCAGGCTCGGCCGCTGAACTGGAAAAACGTCGTAAAGCGGGCACTGGTCATCGCGGTGGCCGGCGCTGCCATCTACCTCGTGCTGCCGAAGCTCATCGCCGTGCTCGGCGCGTGGCCGCGGCTGTCGACGCTGAACCCGGTGTGGTTCGCCGTCGCGATCGCCTTCGAGGTGGCGTCGTTCGTCTGCAACTTCGCCCTGCAGCGGCTGGCGCTGCGGACGACGGCCTGGTTCCCCGTCGTCACCGCCGGCCTGTCGGGGAACGCGGTCACGAACAGCCTGCCAGGCGGCGACGCGGCGGGCGCCGCCGTCCAGTTCAGCATGCTGACAACCGCCGGCTTTGACACCGCCACCGCCGTCGGCGGCCTCACCGCGTTCTCGCTGCTCGGGATCGGCGGGCTGCTGGCGCTGCCCCTGTTCGCGCTGCCCGCCATCCTGGCCGGCGCGCCGGTCAGTCCCGGGCTCTTCCACACCGCCCTGCTCGGCATCGCGGGGTTCGTGGTGTTCGCCGCCTTCGGGGAGATCGTGCTGCGCACCGACTGGCCGCTGGCCACGGCCGGGCGGGTGGCGCAACGGGTGCGGAACTGGCTGACCCGAGGCCGCCGGCCGCCGGTGACCGGCCTGGACAAGAAGCTGCTTGACCAGCGGGACGCGATCAGGGCCGTGCTGGACAAGAAATGGTGGCAAGCCGCCCTGCTGACCGCCGGCCGCCTCGGCTTCGACTTCGGCTGCCTGCTGTGCGCCCTGATCGCCACCGGCGCCCACCCGCGGCCGTCCCTGATGCTGCTGGCCTACTCGGCCGCGAACATCATCGCGCTGTTGCCGCTAACCCCGGGCGGGCTCGGCATCGTCGAAGCGAGCCTGACCGGCCTGCTGGTCCTGGCCGGGGTGCGCACCGGCGCCGCCGTCCTGGCCACCCTCGCCTACCGGATCGCCTCCTACTGGCTTCCCCTGCTCGCCGGGCCGCCGGCCTACCTGCTCTTCCGCCGCCGCTACGGACGGCCGGTCCGGCATAGCGCCAGGCCGAATGCGGACGGCCAGCCGCCGGCAGTAGATCAAGGCGAGAAGGCATCGTAGCCAGATAACAGACCCCGCTTAGATAACGTTGATTACGCCGGATAAGGGAGCATCCGATGGACCTGCACGGGCGCAGCCTGCTGAAGGAAACCGACCTCACCGCCAAAGAGTTCCTCTACCTCGTCTACCTGGCCGAACGGCTGCGGCAAGAGAAGCGCCAGGGAGTGACCGGGCACCGGCTCGCAGGCCGCAACATCGCCTTGATCTTCGAGAAGACCTCCACGCGGACCCGGTCCGCCTTCGAGGTCGCTGCCCACGACGAGGGCGGCCACGTCACCTACCTCGGTCCCGGGGAATCCCAGCTGGGCTACAAGGAGTCGGTGAAGGACACCGCCCGCGTGCTCGGCCGCATGTTCGACGGCATCGAGTACCGCGGCTTCACCCAGGAGTCCATCGAGATCCTCGGCGAGTTCGCCGGGGTGCCGGTCTGGAACGGGCTGACCGACACCTGGCACCCGACCCAGATGCTGGCCGACATCCTGACCATGACCGATCATTCGACCAAGCCGCTGGAGCAGGTGTCGTTCTGCTACCTGGGAGACGGCCGGAACAACACGGCGAACTCGCTGCTGGTGACCGGAGCGCAACTCGGCATGGACACGCGCATCTGCGCGCCGGCGGCGCTGCAGCCGTCGGCAGAGATACGCGGCATCGCGACCGGCCTGGCTACCGGGTCAGGCGCGCGGCTGCTGGTGACCGAGGATGTCAACGCGGGCGTCGCCGGCGCGGACTTCGTCTACACCGACGTGTGGCTGTCCCTCGGCGAACCGGATTCCCAGTGGGATAGCCGAATTGACCAGCTGCTGCCGTACCAGGTGAACGCCGGCGTGCTGAAGGCCACCGGCAACCCGGCGGTCAAGTTCATGCACTGCCTGCCCGCCTTGCACAATCGCGACACCGAAATCGGCAAGCGCATCTACGCCAAGCGCGGCCTGGACGCACTGGAAGTCACCGACGAGGTATTCGAGTCGTCCGCTTCCATCGTGTTCGACCAGGCGGAGAACCGGATGCACACGATCAAGGCGCTGCTGATCTCCACGCTCGGCGGGGGGTCATGAGGGTCGTCGCGGCGCTGGGCGGCAACGCCCTGCTGGAGCGCGGCGAGAAGCCTGACGCCGACATCCAGGAACACCACGTCCAGCAGGCGGCAACGGCGCTCGCACCGCTGACCGGGGCGCATGACCTGGTCGTGACCCACGGCAACGGGCCGCAGGTCGGCCTGCTGGCCCTGGAGAGCGCTCGTGACCCCGCGCTGAGCCGCCCGTACTCGCTGGACACGCTCGGTGCGCAGACGCAGGGGATGATCGGGTACTGGCTGGTCCGGGCGCTGCACGGCGCCGTGCCAGGTAAGCAAGCCGGATGCCTGGTCTGCCAGACGCGGGTCGACGCCGACGATCCCGCCTTCGCCCATCCCACGAAGTTCGTCGGCCCCGTCTACCAGGAGAAGGCGGCGCTGGACCTAGCCGCCGAGCGGGGCTGGACGGTACGTCCCGACGGCGCCGCCTGGCGCCGGGTCGTGCCCTCACCCGAGCCCCGTGAACTGGTGGAGCTGCCGCTGATCAAGGTGCTGCTCGACAGCGGCGCGCTCGTGGTGTGCGCGGGCGGGGGCGGCATCCCCGTCGTGGCGGACGCCGCCGGCGAGCTGCACGGCGTCCAAGCCGTCGTGGACAAGGACCTGACCGCCGCGCTGCTCGCCACCGCCGTCGGTGCCGGCGCCCTGCTCCTGCTGACCGACGTCGACGCCGTGATCGACGGCTTCGGCACTCCGGACGCCCGCCGTATCCGCCATGCCACCCCGAGCGAGCTGCGAGCCCGCTCGTTCCCGGCCGGCTCGATGGGCCCCAAGGTCGAGGCCGCCTGCCGGTTCGTCGAGGCGACCGGCGGAATGGCCGCGATCGGCCGCCTCGACGCGGCCGGGGCCCTGCTCGACCGCACGGCCGGCACCATCATCACCCCGTAGCCGTCTGCCGCCCGCGTCAGCGACGTTTCCGCGGAAACGCGGTACGGCAACGCGCAAAGGCGGTCGATGGTCCATCGACGACCCTCTTTGGCGGTCGATGGTCCATCGACTACGTTCGCTTCAGCCGGCCTCCGTCCGCCATGTCCCACTGGCCTGTGACTATGCGGTGTTTCGGGGGTCGTCTGCCGGGTTCAGGTATTCGAGTCCCAGCGGGCCGATCGCCGTCACCTGGGTGATGTACTCACCAGACTTGGCCCAGTGGAAGTGCGGGGTGTCGCCGGGCAGGACCACGACGGCGCCTGGCGGGTGCGCCTCGAGCCTGGCGTCGTCGAATTGGTCGCCCACCCCGATATAGAAGACGCCGGAGATGACCGTGTAGACGCGATCCTCCGGGTGCCGGTGCGGCATCAGCTTGACGCCGGAGGGCACCTTGACCCGGATCACGTACGGACCGGGTTCCGTGGGCCGGCCGACGACCACGGCGAGCCGGGCCGGCGGCGGGAACGCGGGGAACGGCTGCCAGTCGATGTCCTCGGGGTGGACTGCGCGGAACGCGTCCTGGCCTGGCTGGTGAGTGCGCGTCATCGGTGAACCTCCCGGCTCGGGGCACGGCGGCCTGACGCCGCTACAGCCATCTTCTCGCCTCAGCCCGCGCCGTCGCCCCGTAGCAACCCCGGCCGCGACAAAAGCCAGGGGTCACCCGGCCACCACCTTGGCCTTCGCACTGCCCCAAGCCGGGCCAGTCCTGGCAGGCGGCCGGTTTCGAGGCCATCATCACGTTCGGCCTAGTGCTGATGGTGCTCAACCTGGCCAACGGGCCGAAGCTCAACGGGCCGTTCATCCCGCTGGCCGTGGGAGCCTACATCCTGGCCTGGGGCACCATGGGCGGACCCTACGACGGCGCCTCCATGAACCCGGCGCGCAGCTTCGGACCCGACGTCGCCATCGGGAACCTGTCCACCTGGTGGGTCTACCTGATCGGACCGGTGGCCGGCGCGGTCATCGCGGTGGGCGTCGCGTACGTGCTGCGCGGGCCCGCCAAGGTCGGAGAGGCCAGCGCCGCCCAGGGAACGCCACTGAACCGCGCTGGATGAGCCGGTTATCACCAGCTCAACGACCTCCTGCGAGCGGCGTAACCGGCGACCGGACGGCACCCGGCCGCAGGTCAGACGCATCCGTAATCTATTCGTTAGGTTTCCGAGAACCGGTTGAGACGCATCCACAACTGTCACTACGGTTGGTGCAGCTTTTGCTGGCCCCAAGAACGGAGTGACGCAAACGTGGGCATACACGCCGCTAAGACAGCCGCCACGAGAACCCGGCTGCGCCGCGCTGGCATCCTCACGGCGCTGGTCGCGGTCGCCAGCGGGGTCGCGGTCTACAGCGGAACAGCCGGCGCAGCCCCGCAGCCGACCATCAGCCAGGTCCAGGCGCAGGTGAACAGCCTGCAGGCCAAGGTGGACAGCGTCGGCGAGCAGTACGACCAGGCGAGCGAGCAGCTGTCCGCGGCGAAGGCCCGGCTGGCCCAGGTGAACAAGGAAGCCACGCAGGCCCAGCAGCACTTCAACACCGCCCGCGCCCAGCTCGTGCAGGTCGCGGTGGCGAACTACATGGACTCCAACCAGACGTCGGTGCTCGGCCTGCTCACCTCCGGCAACCCCGGCGCGGTGCTCGACCAGGCGTCGCTCGTCGAGCAGGTGGCCGGCATGCACAACCAGCAGGCCGCCCAGTTCCTTGGCTATGCGCAGCAGCTGACCTCCGTCGTCAGCCAGCGGCAGCGGACCGAAGAGGGCATGGCGGCTGTCCAGTCCCAGCTCGCCGCCCAGAAGAAGTCGATCGCCCAGCTGCTCGCCAGCAAGCAGTCCACGCTGAGCAGCCTCACCGCGGCACAGCAGGCGCAGGTCACCGCGACCACCGTCGGCGCCGCCGGTACCGGCGCCGGCACGACCCAGGCGTCCTACAGCGGCCCGACCAACACGCAGGCCGGCCAGGCCGTCTCCTTCGCCTACGCCCAGCTCGGCAAGCCGTACGTGTGGGGCGCCACTGGCCCCGACTCCTACGACTGCTCCGGGCTGGTGCAGGCCGCCTGGGCGGCAGCCGGCGTGTCCATCCCGCGGACCACCTACGAGCAGTGGGCCGCGCTGCCGCACATATCGTCGTCCTCCCTCGAGCCAGGCGACCTGCTGTACTACGCCGGCGAGAGCCACGTCGCCATCTACGTCGGCGGCGGCTACATCATCGACGCGCCGCAAACCGGGGAGGACGTGGAGAAGATCCCGCAGGACGAGGACTGGTACGCCGCCAACTTCGACGGCGCGGTCCGGCCATAACACGAGATCCACGCAGCGCGGTCTGCACCACCGCCGCGAGCAGCAGCGCGGCGCCCGCCAGGCCAGGCAGGCTCAGCCTGTCGCCGAGCAGCAGCGCGGCGAGCAGCGTGGCGGTGAGCGGCTCGAGCAGCGCCAGCAGCGCCGCCGTGCCTGCCGGGGCGCCGCGCAGGCCGCGGAAGTACAGCGTGTACGCCGTGGCGGTCGGGCCGGCCCCGAGCGCGATCAGCAGGCCGATCGCGGCCGGCCCCGGCCGGAAGGCCAGCCCGGAAATGGCGGCGAACGGCAGCAGCACGAGGCCGCCGACGCTGAACCCGAAGCCGGTCACCGTGAGGTCGTCGAGCCCCGGGACGGGAGAGGCGCCGATCAGGGTAAGGGTCGCGAAGCCCGCGGCGGCGAGCAGCGCGAAGCCCGCGCTGGCGAGCACGGCGGCGTACCCGGTGCCGCCGGACGGCAGGCCCACGAGCAAGCCGAGCCCGCAGAGCGCCAGGACCGTGGTGCGGCCGCGTCCCCGGCCCCGGCCCCTGACGCGCTCGGCGACTTGGACGATGACGGGCGAGCCGCCGATGGTGACGAGCGTGGCCAGGCTGACCGAGGTCAGCGACACGGCCGTGAAATAGCAGCCCTGGAACGCGGCGGCGAGCAGGCCGGTCACCGCGATTCTGGTCCACGCGGCGCGCCCGGCCGGCCACAGGCCGCCGGAGCGGCCGACGGTCGCCGCCCTGAACGCGACGATGAGCCCGCCGCCCGCCAGCAGGCGATAGGCGGCGACCGCGAGCGCAGACAGCCCGGTGACGTGGCCGAATTCGGTTCCGGTAAGGCCGCCGGTGCCCCACAGCAGCCCGGACATGACAAGGTAAAGCAGCGAAACAGACATGACAGATCGCTCCTGCGACGAGAGAAGAAACGAGGTCGCGGAAGCGGGGCGCGCTAGGCAGCCCTAAGAACAGAAGACGGCTAAAACGCCCCGCTCAGGAGCGCGGTGGCGGAGTGATCGGAAATAGCCGGTGCACCCGGTCATGCTAGCGCTCGCCTGGCACCGGCGACGAATGCATTACGGCCAGCCGGCGCCGGGGACGTCGACCGGAATCATGACGACCTGGCCGCTGCCTGGCCCCACCATCTCGTCCTTGCTCATACCGCGCCATTCGGCGGCGGTGACGAACAGCGTGGTCCGGCCCGGGCCGCCGAGGGCGCAGGCGAAGCCGCCGCGATCCAGCTCGGCCACCTGACGGACGGCGCCGCCTTCGGCAACGCGCGCGCACCACTTGTTCGGCACGTCCGCGTACCAGACGGCGTTCTCCGCGTCGACGGCGATGCCGTCGGGCGTGCCCTCGCCGAGGTCGGCCCATACCCGCTGGCCGGACAGCGTGCCGTCGGCCGCGATGTCGAAGCCGGTCAGGCAGTGCCCATAGGAGTCCGCGACGATCAGCGTCGAGTTGTCGGCGGTCACCGCCATCCCATTCGGGAAGGCGACGTCCCCGGCCACGTCGCGTACCTGGCCGTCCGGCGTGACTAGCGACACAAAACCCGGCTTCGGCGCCTCGCCCGCCGTCGGGTCGAAGCCCGCCCTGTTGACGTAGGCGTTGCCGCGGCCGTCGATCACGATGTCGTTCCAGCCGGGACGGCCGAGATCGGCGTGCGTGACCAGGGACCCGTCGGGCTCGAGGCGCAGCAGCTTGCCGTCAGCGGAGGAGACGATCACGAGCCGGCCGTCGGGCAGCCAGTCGATGCACAGCGGCAGCGACTTGACGGCCGCGATCACCTCGCTGCGGCCGTCGAGCCCCACGGCGAGGACCTCACCGGCGGACCAGTCGGAGAAGTACAGCCGTCCGTCATGCCAGCGCGGTGACTCGACCAGTCCCCGCCCGGTTAGCAGTGTCGTCGTGCTCATATTTACTGAGACGTCCCCTGGCCCCTCGACTCATCGCGCTTTACTATTCCCAAAGGATTGTCGGCTGTCTGCCGCTGCGTTATTTTCCCAGTTGTGGGGGGGACTGATGCCCTGCTGGCAGCGCGGCTGGCGGCAGGGGACGATCACGCGCTGGCCGAAGTGTTCGACCGCTTCGGGCCAGCGGTGTATGGCGCTGCCGCCTGCGTCGTCGGAGCCGGCGGCGGTGCGCAGGACGTGGTGCAGGACGTGTTCGTGGAACTGTGGTCCCACCCGGACCGGTACGATCCGGACGCCGGGTCGCTGCGCGGCTACCTGATGCTGCTCGCGCGGCACCGGGCCGTGGACGCCATGCGCAGCGAACTGCGCCGGATCGCCAGGCAAGAGCGGCATTACCGGCTGACGATCGACGAGAGCCCGCCGTCACCAGGCGAACAGGTACTCTCCGCGCATATGGCCAGCGAGGTGCGGACGGCCATCCAGCGGCTGCCCGCCGCCCAGCGCCAGGTGATTGAACTCGCCTATTTCGAGGGAATGACCTGCCGGGAAGTGGCCAGCGCGGTCGGCATCCCCGAAGGGACCGTGAAATCGCGGCTCCGGCTGGCGCTCGCCAAGCTGGAAACCGTCCTTGACCGGCAGCTTCTGGAGGCACCGTGACAGCGACCCAGCCCGACGTGCCCACGGGCCTGCGGGCACGGGTGCTCGAGGCGTCACAGCGGGCCCGCGCGGCCGGCGAGCCCGTCCCCGCGGTCCCGGCGATCTCGCCTGCCGAGGCGTTCAGCCGCGCCGCGGACGCCCTGTATCGCACGCTCAGCGCGCTGGACAGCGCGGCCTGGGCGCGCCCGGCCATCCGCGACCTGGATGTGCAGGGCCTGGTGGGCCACCTGACCGGAGTCGAAGACGACGTCCAGCGGTGCCTGGCGGGCGATCCGGCGGTCAAGCTGGCCGACCACGTCGAATCAACCCAGGCGGCCGCGACCCGCCAGGCGGGCCATGATCCCGCGCAGACGCACGGCGAATGGCGGGACGCGGTCAGCCGCACGGTGTCGCTTGTCGCGGCCCGCGGCGACGACGACGATCCCGAAGCCTGCGTCGCGCTGCACGGCATGTACCTGCCGCTGCGCGCGCTGCTCATCGTCCGGGCGTTCGAGCTGTGGATCCACGAGAACGACATCCGGCTGGCATCCGGCCTGCCGCTCGCGGTTCCCGAGCCGGCAGTGCTCCGCTTGATGACCAGGCTGGCCGCCCGGTTGCTGCCAGTCGCCGTCGCCGGCGCCGGGCTGCCGGGGCCCAGGCGGCTGCACCTGGTGCTGACCGGGCCTGGCGGCGGCACCTGGGACCTCGACATGACCGATCCAGCCGACGCGGGCGAGGTGAGCATCGTCGCCGACGCCGTCGGCTTCTGCCGGCTGGTCGCCGACCGGACGACGCCAGCCGAACTGGACCCGTACATCACCGGCGACCACGGCCAGGCGGCTGGGGTGCTGACGGCTGTGGCGACGCTGGCGCTCGACTGACCAGAATCCCTCCCACCGGGTGATCTGTCCCCGGGTCCGGCGGCGTACATATCGCAGAAGCGCCCGGGGGGGCGCGCAACTCAGGAGAGGGGCCTGACGCATGAGCGTTCTCATCATCACCACGGTCAAAGGAGACACCGCGAAGTTCCGCCAGTCGCTGACCGAGCGGGCGGGTGAGTACGAGAAGATCGCCGCCGACGCCCGCACCAAGGGCGGGATCCACCACCAGTTCGGAATCGGCGACGGCACCGTGATCATCGTCGACGAGTGGGAGACCGTGGAACAGTTCCAGCAGTTCTTCTCCGCTCCAGAGCTGCAGGCCTTCGTCGCGGCGGTCGGCGGCGACACGAGCAGCCCGCCGCAGGTCATCGTCGGTGAGGCAACCCACTCGGCCGACGAGTTCTAAGCGCCGCGCCGCCCGCGGCGCGGCTGCCTAGGCTGGTGTCATGCCCGCTGAAGAAGCCGCGCCGCTGGCCGGCCTGCGCGTCCTGGAGATCTCCTCGTTCGTGGCGGCGCCGCTTGGCGGCATGACGCTCGCCCAGCTCGGCGCCGAGGTGATCAGGATCGACCCAATCGGGGGCGCCGCGGACGTCACCAGGTGGCCGCTGGCCCCGAACGGCAAGTCCCTGTACTGGGCCGGGCTGAACAAGGGCAAGCGCTCGGTCACGCTGGACTTCCGCGACCAGCGGGGTCGCGAGATCCTCAGCGAGCTAGTGGCCGGCTCCGGGCCTGACGGCGGGATCGTGCTCACCAACGCGGCCTTCCCCTGGCTGTCCTACGCGGAGCTCAGCAAGAACCGCCCCGACCTGATCCACCTGCAGATCACCGGCCGGGCCGACGGCACTGCCGCGGTGGATTACACGGTGAACGCGACGATCGGCTTCCCGCTCGCGACCGGCCCTGCCGAGCTGGCCGACCCGGTGAATCACGTGCTGCCCGCCTGGGACGTGGCCTGCGGCCTGTACGCCGCGGTCGGCCTGCTCGCCGCCGAGCGGCACCGCCGCCGCACCGGGCAGGGCCGGGCGATCACGCTGCCGCTGGCAGACGTGGCGCTCGCCGTCACCGGACACCTCGGCTTCCTCGCCGAAGCGTGGCTCACCGGCGACAGCCGTCCCCGCATCGGGAACCATCTGTACGGCGGTTTCGCAAGGGATTTCAGAACGTACGGTGGCGACTCCGTCATGATCGTGACCCTCACCAGGCGGCACTTCACGGACCTGGCCCGGGTCACCGGGCTCACCGAGACGTTCGGCGGGCTGGAAAAGCTGCTCGGCGCGGACTTCGCCGACGACGCCGGCAGATATCAGCACCGGGAGGTGATCGCCGCGCTGCTCGCGCCCTGGTTCGCCAGGCACACGGTGGCGGAGATCGCCGAGGCGTTCGCCGGAACGTCGGTGCTGTGGGAGCGCTACCGCACGTTCGCCGAGCTGGCCGCCGACCCTGCCCTGCTGGCCAGTCGCGTCGTCCGGATGGTCAGCCAGCCGGGGATCGGCGAGGTGCCCGCGACGGGCCTTCCGCTTGCCCAGCCGGGCACCGGCGGCATCGCGCCCGCGCCCGAACTCGGCTCGGACACCGCTGCCGTGCTCCGCGAACTGCGGGGAGAATGACCGCATGCGACGGCTCACCGACACCGACGGGCTCACCGAATCCCAGCGCGACATGCTGCGCACCGTCCGCGACTTCGTGGACGCCGAGGTTCTCCCTGTCGCCTCAGAACTCGACCACGCGGACGTCTACCCGGACGGGATCGTGACGCGCCTGAAGGAACTCGGCGTGTTCGGCCTGACGATCGATGAGCAGTACGGCGGCCTCGGTGAGTCGCTGCTCACCTACGCCCTCGTGGTGGAGGAACTCGCCAGGGGCTGGATGTCCCTGTCCGGGATCATCAACACGCACTTCATCGTCGCGTACCTGATCGCCACGCACGGCACGCAGGAGCAGCGGGACTTCTTCCTGCCCAAGATGGCGACCGGAGAGATCCGCAGCGCGCTGTCCATGTCAGAACCGGACCTCGGCTCTGACGTCGCCGCGATCCGCACCGCCGCCCGGCGCGACGGCGACGATTACCTGATCAGCGGCCAGAAGATGTGGCTCACCAACGGCGCCACATCCAGCCTGATCGCGCTGCTCGCCCGCACCGAGGGGGACGCCGGCCGGTCGCACCGCAACCTCACGGGCTTCCTGATCGAGAAGCCGCCCGGGTTCGGCGAGACGCGGCCAGGGCTCACCGTGCCCGGCAAGATCCACAAGCTGGGCTACAAGGGCGTGGACACCACGGAACTGATCCTCGACGACTGCCGGGTGCCCGCGGACCGGGTCCTGGGCGAGGCGCCTGGCCAGGGCTTTTACCAGTTTATGGACGGCATCGAGGTGGGCAGGGTAAACGTGGCGGCGCGTGGCTGCGGGGTGGGTCTGCGCGCCTTCGAGCTGGCGGTGACGTACGCGCGAAGTCGCCGGACGTTCGGAAAGATAATCGGAGAGCACCAGGCGATCAGCTTCAAGCTGGCCGAGATGGCGACCAAAGTGACCGCCGCGCACCAGCTGATGGTGATGGCGGCGCGGCGCAAGGCGGCCGGCGGCCAGGCCGACGTCGAGGCGGGCATGGCGAAGTACCTCGCTGCGGAGTACTGCAAGGAGGTAGTGGAGGACAGCCTGCGGATCCACGGCGGCTACGGCTACTCGACCGAACACGAGATCGAGCGGCTGTACCGGGACGCGCCGCTGCTGCTCATCGGCGAGGGCACTGCCGAGATCCAGAAAATGATCATCGGCAGGCGCCTCGTGCGCGACTATCCAGCGGGCCCTTGAAAAGGTTGCGGATTAGTTAATATTTGTCGCCATTGTGGCATCGGCTCATTGATGGTTCTATAACCGGCATAGCTGACCTTGACCTGACGCCTAAGGAAGGTTCTGCATGCGAATGCTCCCTCGTCCGCTCCGGCTGGGCGGCGCTGCCCTGCTCGGGATCGCGACGATCGCCCTCACCGGCACGCTCACCAGCGCCAACGCGGCGACCTCACCACCTGCTTCGTCCTCGCTCAGCACCCTGAGCAACAGCTTGCCGAAGACCACTGACCCGCAGACGGGGAGCTACACCGCGCCCAGCATGACGGTCGAGGTCGCGCTGGCGCCGCGGAACCAGACGGGCCTGAACAGCACCCTGCAGGCCATCTACACCGAGGGCAGCAGCCAGTACCACCAATTCCTGTCGGCGGGACAGTTCGACGCGCAGTACGCGCCGACCGCGGCCCAGACTGCCGACGTCTCCGCGTACCTGGCCAACGAGGGACTATCGGTCAGCGCCACCAACTCGCCGTTCCTGCTCAGCGTCACGGGGTCGAGCGCCAAGATCACGGCCGCCTTCCACACGACCCTCAGCAACTACGTCGACCCGCACGGCACCCGCTACTTCCAGAACTCGCGGACGCTGCAGGTGCCGACGTCGATCGTGAGCGACATCCAGGGCGTGGTCGGCCTGACCAACACGGTGCGCGAGCACTCGTCGGTCGTCAAGCCGCTCACCGCGAAGGGCAAGGCCAGCGCCTCCAGCGCGTCGGCCAGCTGCGAGACCCCCTACGTGACCATCAAGCAGCTCTTCACCTACGTCAACAAGGGGACCAACTTCCCGGTCGGTTACGGCGGCGGCCCCGACTGTGTCGGGCTCACCCCGTCGCAGACCAACTCCATGTACGACGCGCCGGCCGCCAGCCGGGCGACGCAGGGCGCTGGCGTTGACGCCGCGGTGTTCGAGCTGTCCGCCTACCAGGCTTCGGACATCGCCACCTGGGCGAGCACGTTCTACGGCGCGAGCTACACGCCGCGGCTGACCAACATCAACGTCGACGGCGGCCCGCTGGCCCCGGTCTGCCCGACCGGCGACACGTGCCCGGCGGCGTACGAGAGTTACGCGGGCGACATCGAGGTCGCGGCCGACATCGAGGAGACGCTGGCTATCGCCAAGGACTCCCACGTGCTCGTGTACAACGCACCGAATGACGAGACCGGCCAGACGGAGCTCGATGAGTACACGACGATCGCCAACCAGGACCGGGCCGACACGGTCAGCTCCAGCTGGGGCGTGTGCGAGAACGACGTCACGTCGGGCTACGTCGAGGCGGAGAACACCATCTTCGAGCAGATGGCGTTCCAGGGCCAGAGCATGTTCAGCTCCTCGGGCGACACCGGAGCGTTCGACTGCATCCGCAGCGACGGCACGACGATCGTCAACGTGGACGACCCGCCGTCCCAGCCGTGGGTGACCAGCGTCGGCGGCACCTCGTTCGAGAGCTACAACCCGGGCACCAACCCGAACCCCGGCCCGCCGCCCACCGGCACCGAGACCGTCTGGAACGTCCACAACCTGTGCAGTGACGCGCCTAAGGCCCCGAGCAACGACAATCAGGGCGGTTATGCCTGGTGCGCCATCACCGGCGCTAGCGGCGGCGGCTCCAGCCAGTGGTGGGCCCAGCCGTTCTACCAGTCGGGTCCCGGCGTGACCAACTCGTACCAGACCTACGGCAACGGCACGACGCACTGCGCGCTCGCCGCGACAGGGACCCCGTGCCGCCAGGTACCTGATATCTCAGCCAACGCGGACCCGTACACCGGGTACGCCGAGTACTGCACCGGCAGCGCGGCCACGGTCAACAGCGTGTGCGCCACGATCAACGGCGGCGGAGGCGGCTGGTTCGGGATCGGCGGCACCAGCCTGTCCTCACCGCTGTGGGGCGCGCTGACCGCCGACCGGGACAGCTACCAGGGGTACCGGACCGGGAACATCAACCCGCTCCTGTACCACTGGCTGCGCACCAACCCGTCGGAGTACTTCACCGACATCACCGGGCAGGGTGCGCTGCAGCGGGCCGCCACCAACAACGGCCTGTTCCCGACCACACCGGGCTTCGACGAGGCGACCGGCATTGGCACGCCGAAGTTCGCCGGGATCATCACCGGCTAACCTGCTAGGCCTGAAAGGGCGCGAGGCGGATTTCCGCCTCGCGCCCTTTCGGCGTCTTGAGGGGCCGGGCTACGCGGCGACCGCCCGCGGGGCGTCGAGGTAGATGACGTCCACGGCGGACCTGGCCAGGTTCCCCGACAGGCTGTCCCTGCGGCTCACCACGGTGACCCAGACGTCGCGCGCTTTGAGGCTCGCCGCGGCCTGGCTGAACAGGCCGTCGCCTGACCCGATCACCACGTGCGTGAACCGTGCGGCGACGTCCTCGTGCTGCAGCACGTCGAGGAGTTCGAGGTCGGCGCCGTTCGGGCCGGACCTGACCCGGTACCTGGCGCTCGGCCCCCAGCCGAGCGCCGCGTTCAGGAAGGCCCGGTGGCTGGCGGCCATCACCACGTGGTCGTCGGCGCCGAAGGCGAGCCGGGCCACGTACAGGCCTTGCACCTCGGTGACCTGGTCCCGGCTGGGCAGGGCGGCGCCCGCGAGGTTTTCTATGTCGAGCAGGTGCAGCGTGCGCGCGGGATACCACTGTCTAGGGTGCCGGACCACCGCCGTGTGGGCCGGCCGCTGGATCCTGGCCATCGCTCGCACACCAACACCTCCCTCGTAACCGCCGCACAGATAGAGAGATACCCATCTTCTCCATGCGGCAACCGCATGGCTTCCATGCTTTACAACCATGGTCACCGGGTACAGTCCGCTGTGTGAGCGTGCCTGTCGTCCGGGATGAGCTTGTCGCGACCCTGGAGGAAAGCCTCCGCGTCGCGCGCCAGCTGGCGGATGACGCCCGCGACGTCAGCGTGCCTGTCGCGGAGCTTGTCGCGCAGGCCACCATGCTCGGACGCCTCGACGAGCGCAGGGAAGAGCTGATCGACCAGCTGCGCCGCACGGCGAGCGCGGGCAAGCGGGCGACCCAGCCAGGACCGCCGATCCGTGAGGTCGTCCTGGCCGCGCTCGACGAGCTCGGCTGGCCGCAGAACGCCGGGTTCCTCGAGGAGTACCTGTGGGCCAAGCGCCAGCTGCAGCTGGACAGCCGGGCATTCGCGCCGCTGCGCAGGGACGAGCGGCGGGCGTGGCAGCGCACGCCCGGCGGCCGCGCCGCCTACATCGTGCCCGCGCTCAACCCGGACGGCAGTGCTAACCCGCGCTGGCTGACCAGCTCCGCGTGGGAACTGGACCGGCGGGTGATCGCCTCGCCGCAGACCGAGCGACTGCTGAACCTGCAGAAGATCGCCGCGCTGCGCGTCCGCGGCTCCCGCGGCCCGCTAGGCACGCTGCTCGAGCGGTACACCCAGGAGATCCTCGAGATCGACCCGCCGCCGGTCTCCGCGACCGCCGCGCAGACCACCGCGTGGCGCGCCCGCGTCCGGGCGCACACGACGGAGCTGATCCGGCAGATCCGCGACCGGGACGACCCGCACCGGCAGCGGATCGCCCGGCGGCTGGCGCGGCTGCCCGACCGCGACCAGCTCTGGGGCCAGGAGTGGATCAGCCGGACTGGCGAGTCAGGAACGCCAGCGTCGTCGCGTTGAATTCCTCGACGTTCTCGTAGATCGGCGCGTGCGCGCAGTCCTCGAAGACGACCAGCTCCGTGTTCTTGATCCCCTCGGTGAGGGGCGCGGCGAACCGGGTCGAGCAGGCGGCGTCGTGCCGCCCGAACGTGATCTGCGTCGGCGCCTGGATGAGGCCGAGCACGTCCGTCGCGTCGTGCCCGAGCACCGCGTCCGACTGGCGCAGGAACGCGTCCACCGGCGGCATCGGCCGGCTGCGAACGAAGTCGGCGAGCGAGTCGATGTACTCCGGCTTGGCCGCGTAAAGCTCGGGGGTGAAGCACCAGGGGAAGATGCCCTGGATGACCATGTCCGTGACGCTGTCCAGCGCCTTCGCCGTGGTCCGCCAGCTCTCCACGACGACCCGCAGGTACGGGTCGGTCGCGTCCCACGCGCTGTGCAGCGACAGGGACTTCACCAGCGACGGGTACTTGGCGGCGAGCCAGGTGCCGACCGCGGCGCCGAGGGAGAGCCCGCTGACGTGCGCGTTCGTGATGCCCACGGCCTGCATGAACTGCGCGACGTCGGCGGCGAACAGCTCGGTGGTGTAGACGCCTTCCGGCTTACCCGAGAGCCCCGCGCCGCGGAGGTCGACCGTGTAGCAGGTGAAGTGCTTGGCGTAGTCGGCTACCTGGAACGCGTAGCAGGCCTGGTCGGCCGCCAGGTAGGGGATCAGGACGAGCGGTTCGCCTGCACCCTGGACCTCGTAGTACACGTCGATGTTGTTGGCCTGCACGACTGGCATCGTCGCCTCCCCGGATCCGGCGGCGCCGGTGCCGCCACGCTGCTGCTGGAATGATCTTCCCGCAGCAGCGTCCCGCGCGCCACGTGGCGGCTCAGGGGTCTTCCTGATGGCGTTAGGCGAGCCTCCGCTCCGCGGCCCACCGGGTGAGCTGGTGGCGCGAGGAGAGCTGCAGCTTGCGCAGCACCGACGAGACGTGGCTTTCCACCGTCTTGACGGAGATGTACAGCTCGCGAGCGATCTCTTTGTAGGTGTAGCCCTGAGCGATCAGCCGGAGCACTTCGCGTTCGCGGCTGGTCAGCTGATCGAGTTCCGGGTCGAAGGACGGCTTCACGTCCGCTTGTGACGGTGCGGCGGCGAATGCGTCGAGCACGAACCCGGCCAGCCGGTGCGAGAACACCGCGTCGCCGTCGGCGACCCGCTGGATGGCGTCGGCCAGGTCGCTAGTGCTAATCGTTTTGGTGACGTACCCGCGAGCGCCAGCCCGGATCACCCCGATCACGTCTTCCGGCGCGTCCGAGGCGGACAGCGCGAGGAAGCGCACCTCGGGATGCTCCTTCTTGACCGCGGTAATGACCGCCTGCCCACCGCCGCCGGGGAGGTGCACGTCAAGCAGCACCACGTCAGGGAGGAGGCGGTCGATCACCTCGATCGCCGGGCCTACGTCCTCCGCCTCGCCGACCACCTCTACCTGGCGGCCGATCTCGGCACGGACCCCTGAGCGGAACAGGCCGTGATCGTCGACAAGCACAACCCGCGGCAGCGTCCTGGCCTGGCTGTTCATCGCCGGCTTCCTCCCTTCGCCGCTGCCGACGCGGCAGATCGCGGCATCCTCAAGGTCACCTTCGTCCCCTCTCCCACGGCGGACTGCACCGTCACCGAGCCGCCGTGGCGGCTCATCC
>Ga0335074_10004731_pt1 | contig 18785 bp, 13 predicted proteins | sample Lox_Sample_23_FD_206715 | JGI IMG/M metagenome (GOLD analysis project Ga0335074, IMG submission 206715) | Soil microbial communities from Loxahatchee National Wildlife Refuge, Florida, United States - Lox_Sample_2.3 | ecosystem: Environmental > Terrestrial > Soil > Wetlands | place: USA... | reverse complement strand
CGGACGCTAGCGATCCGGAGGCGGGTGAGACGCTGAGGCCGGCGGCGGCCGAGATCGAGTAGCTGACCGCGCCGCCCTTGGCGGTGAGGGTGAACGTGCCGACTCCGTGGCCGTTCACGGCGACCAGGACCAGCCTGTTCAGGGAGACGGCCAGCGTGCCCTGGACCGCCGGCGCCGGGGAGGAGGCAGGCGCGGAAGACGACGAGGCGGGCGGCGATGACGCCGCGGAGCTTGAGCCGGACGACGACGCCGAGGCGCTGGTCGCGGACCTTGAGGTTCCGGGTGCCGGATGCGAGCCCGCGCCGGCGGCTGGGCCGGGCACGGTCGCGCCGGCCGGGCGGGCCGATGGGGCCAGCCCGCTGCCCCCGGCGCCTGGCGAGGAGGACGGGCCGTGGGACGGGCCGCCCCGGCTGTTGGCTACCACGCCGGGACCCGCGCCGCCGCGGGCATCCGCTGCGGGCGGGTGCGACGGGGTTCCCGCGCCGATGATCAGCACGGCGCTGACCCCGGCCGCCGCGACCGCGGTCACCGCGCCGGCGGCCAGGGCGTGGGAGTGCTGCGTGAGGTGGTGCCAGCTGGGCACACCGGGCGGACGGGCCGGCTTGGGGAAGCCGGCCGGGCCGAAGCGGCCGGCCCGGGCCGCGACGCTGGCGCGGTGCGCCAGCCCAGTGGGTGTGCGGTCGGCGCATAGCTTGAGCACGTGCTCGCGGAACCCGGGCATGAGCGCGACCAGCGGCAGCGCGCCGGCGAACAGGGCCGGGGTCAGTTCGCGGCGCTTGCGTTCGCCGCAGATCTCGCACTGCTCGATGTGCCGGCTGACGCGCTTGCGCATCAGCGGGGTCAGCTGACCGTCCCACCCGGTCAGCAGCGCGTCAAGCGTGGTGCAGGCGTCCCGGCCGGTGCGCGCCACGACCAGCGCGCCAAGCGACCGCTCCAGCTGGCTGCGGGCCCTGGACTGCAGCGCGTAGGCGTGGTTGCGGGACACCCCGAGCGCGTCGGCGAGTTCGTCGCCGTCGAGCCCCTGGACCAGGCTGAGCTCGATGACGTCCCGCTCGCCAGGGTTCAGCCCGTCGATCGCGTCCCGGACCAACTGGCGCGTTTCGGCCTGTTCGACCGCGCCTGCGACATCGCCGGCTCCGGCGGTGCTGGCCAGGCCGCCCGCGGCGGCGGGCAGGTCCGCCGCCTCGTCAAGTGCGGACGTGGCCTCGGCCGAACGCAGCCTGCGGTAGCACTCGTTCCGCGCGACCGCGTACAGCCAGGACCGGAGCTTGTCCAGGTCGCGGAGCCCGCCGAGCTTGGCCGTGGCGATCAGGAACGTGTCCTGCACGGCGTCGGCGGCGTCCGCGGGCTCGCGCAGCAGGGACCGGCAGTACGAGTAAAGCGGCATCGCGTACGTGTCGTACGCCTCGGCGATACCGTCCGGGTCGCCCGCCACGATGGCGGCTACCACCTCCCGGTCCTGCATGGGCATCACCGTAGTTCGGCTAACGCCCATCATGCAGCGCAAACGGCATAACCGCCCCGGGCCGGGCGGTTATGCGCAGACCGGGACAGGCCAGCCAGGACCGGTCAGGCCGGTGAGCCGCGAGCTCCGGCAGCGCCGGTCCTGGCTGAGTCCTCCCCGCGAGAGCCAGGCTAGGCCGGGAGCGTTCCGAGAACGTTACCGTGGGCCGGCAGGGCGCGGGCGCGGCGGGCGCGGCCGGCCAGGACGCCGGTGCGGGCCAGCAGCATGGCCAGGGAGAAGAAGATCAGGCTGTCGGTCAGCGCGGCCAGCGTGATCTGGTAGGTGATCCCGAAGTGGACGATCTGCGCGGCGAACAAGTGCTTCGAGCCGTAGTCGAAGAACAGCCGGGCTCCGGACACCAGGACCCAGATCGCGGCGTACGCCAGGCCGGCCTGCGAGGTGACGGTGCCCGCCTGCCGGTCCCGGCGGACCTGCATGCACGCGGCGGCGATGGCGCCGACGACCACGCCCGCGGCCACTCCGGCCAGCTCGAGCAGCAGGCCGTGGCCGGAGGTGACGACGGCCTTGGCGAAGAACGGGATGACGGCCGCCGCGGCGATAAAGGGCCGGAGCAGCCGCAGCCGGGTGACCTTGCGGGTGCCGAGATCGGAGATCAGCACCGTGGCGAGGATGACGAGGGTGACGATCAGGACGCTGGTGTCCACTTCGGGGCTCCCTTTATCGAGGTGCGATTACGTAGCCCACGTTAGGAACCGGCGGCCTGCCGGCGCGTCGGCCTGCGGCTTGATCCCAGGTGGAGCCCGCTGGGTGGAGACGGGTGGAGGGCCGGTCTCCACCCTCACAGGAGCGGGGCGGCCCAGTCGGTGAGCAGGGTGACCAGCGGGGTCAGGCGGCGGATGGCGTCAGCGGCGGAGGTGTCCTGGCGGTAGGACGAGCGGCCCAGGTCGTCACGGGCGGCGCGGGCGGCCATCGCCGGGCCGAACCAGCTGTACTTGGCGGCGGCGCAGGCGTGGATGGCGGTGCGGGCGTCATCGGCGGCGCCGGGCCAGCCACCGTCGCGCAGGCCGGCCAGGTAGCCGTCGACGGCGGCCCCGGCGAGTTCGGGCAGCCGGGCGATGTCCATCAGGCCGTCGGCGAAGCTGTCGATGACCAGGTTGGCCAGGTCCTCGCCGAGCGCGCCCTCGCCGGTGAACGACCAGTCGAGCAGGACCGAGGAGCCGGCGTCGTCGGCCAGGTTGGCAGGCCAGACGTCGAGGTGGCACAGGGTCCGTTCGGCGGCTTCGGCCACGGCCAGGATCCGGTCCCGGCCGGTCCACATCCCGCGGAGCCGGGCCCGGACCGGCGCGGGCCACGGCGCCAGGCTGGGGTGGTCCCACACGGCCGGGTCGACGGGACCGAGCCAGTTCGGTGCTTCGGCGAGGTACTGCGCGAGCCAGCGGCGGGACAGCCATGGGGTGGCCGGGACGCGGCCGGCCCAGCGGGCCTGCGCGGCGCCCAGTTCGCGGGCGAACCGGGCCAGCCGGGGTACCGGCCAGTCGAAGCCCTTCGGGCCGGCCACGTCGGCCAGCCACAGCTCGACGCTGCCGTCGGGCCGGAGGCCGCTCGCGAGCAGGGACGGCGCGGTGATCCCGGCCGCGGCGTAGGCGGTGGCGGCCAGGCCGGTCTCGTAGGCGAGCGGCTCGCGCCGCCAGTAGTTCCAGTGGGTCGGCTCGTCGCTGGTCGGGAAGGCCTTCGGCGGGTCCGTCGCGGCCGGGCGGCGGGCCACCTTGAGGATTGCCGTGCCGGACGGACCGCGCACCCGCCAGATCCCGCCGGTAGCGGCGTTGGCCAGCCCGTGCCGCAGCGGCTCGGCGGCGAGCACGACATCGCCGACGGCAGGGGGGAGGCTGACCGGGCTGAGGTCCTCGGCGTTCGGCGGCACTGGGCTACGGTAACGGAAATCGGCCGCGGAAAAATCGGCCCGCGGGCGGCAGACGCGCCGCCCGCGGGCCACCGGTACTGCAAGCAGCTATCTCGACAGGACCTTGTCCGGGTCGTGCAGGACGACGGTGCCGGCCACCAGGTCGTGCAGCGTCCGGCGGTCGGGCCTGGTCAGCATGAAGATCAGCGAGATGAGCCCGGTAATGATGGACAGGATGCCGTCGGCGATGCGGCCGACCACCTCGCGCAGCGCCATCCACCAGAAGCCCGCCACGCTGCTGGTCTCCGGGCGGTAGCACCGCATGCCCAGCACCTGCAGGGCCGGGGTCTGACCGTTGCCCCACACGATGAGGCCCCAGATGACATAGCCGATGCCCAGCGTGATGATCGACAGCGGGATGGCCAGGAAGAAGGCGCCGATCCGGCGGCCGGAGCTGGCCAGCTGGGTGCCTTCCGGCAGCATCAGGCCGGACTGCTGGTCCAGGTACATCCCGGCCGGGACCGGATCGCCGTACTGGCCGTAGCCGTAGCCGGCCGGTACCGGCGGCGCCTGGGGGAAGCCGGGGCCCGGCGCGCCTGGCGGCGTCTGCGGAAAGCCAGCGCTCGGGTCGGCCTGCTGGGACGGCCACGGCGGCGGATTGACCTGAGGGTTGAATTGGGTGGGCGCAGACGACGGATAAGACTGCGTTTGATCTGAATTGTCGCTCACGGCAACCATGACTTTCTATACGGTTTAGCTCTTAGCCCCGGACTCTACGCCAGGACCTTATCCGGACCTCCTGAACAGCAGTGATCGTGCGCGAACCGTTACCGATCATTAAATCAGCGGAACGTAAATCGCCGCGATAGAAATCGGGCGCGGGAAAGGGTGGCCGGGAGGCTCCAAACCACGGTCCGTTCCGTATAAAGGGTTTTCTACGGGGAGGTCTGGAGCAGGCCGAGCGGGCTCGGCGCGGCGAACTCTATAACCAGCACGGGCTGGCCGCCCGGACCGTGCGACAGGCCGGCGTGGACCGGGAGGTAGGGCGGGCGCTGGGCGCGGGCGAAGGCCAGCATGTCCTGCTGGGTCGCGGGCCGGGCGGCGATGTCGGCGGTGCGCAGCGGCGTGCCCGGGCCGGCCCCGGGACCGGCGTCGCCGAACGAGACGATGTCGACCGGCTCGGTCGCGGCCAGGGCGGCCAGGGTGATCAGCAGGCGGGAGTCCACGCGGCCCGCGGCGAGCTCGGCCCGCACTGGTGCGGCGACGGTGACCCGGGGGTCGGCCAGCAGCTGGAGCCCGGCGGCCCGGCGGGCGCTGACGTCGGCGGCCAGCTCGGTCCGGTAGGCGGCCGCCCCGTCTGGCGCGACGACCCGCACGTCGACCCTGGCCGCGCCGGTCCCGAAGCTGGCCAGGGTCTGCGGCGCGTAGACGGTCACCAGGCGGGTGCCGAACATGGCCCGGACCGCGGGCGTGGCCAGCACGACCGCCGAGCCGAGCGGGTCGGGGGCGCCGGGCCGCAGGACCAGCAGGTTGGCGGCCGGGAAGCCGTACCTGACCAGCACCGAGCACATGGCCGGGTCGCAGGCCACGATCGCGCTGGTCGCGACCTGGCCGGCGACCCAGGCCGCGGCCTGGTCGCGGACCATATCGGCCTGGGTCAGCGGGGCGGGCGCGGCGGGCTGGTCGGGCCGTTCGGCGGAGGTCAGGCTGGGCGCGGACAAGCTGTGGCTGGCTTCGACGGCCAGGAACACCGCCGTGAGCCCGGCCGCGGAGGCCAGACCGAGACGGAGCAGGTGGCGGCGTTCGGGGCGCAGGCGGGCCGCGTACCGCCTCGGGGTGAGCGGAGGCGGGGCGGGCCGGCCGGCCGGGGCTGACGCGCCGGCCTCCGCGGCCAGCTCGCCGGCCTGGTGCAGGTGGTAACCGGCCTCCACGTGCGCGCGGGGGCCGAGCTGCGGGGTGGCGGTGCGGGCGTGCCAGTATCCGGCCGCCTGCCGGTGCGCGGCGGCCAGCTGCGCGGTCTGGCCCGCGGCGGCCAGCCGGTGGTGCAGTTCGCTCGCGGTCCAGCGGTGGACGGACAGCTCACGCCCGGGCCGGGGGGTCAGCAGGCCCGCGGCCTGGCCTTCGGCGATGTGCGCCGGCCGGGCGGCCAGCACGCCCGGCGCGACCGGGGTCCGGAACACCGACGCGCGGACCAGCAGGTCCTGGGCCCCGGCGCTGAGCCGCTCGAACAGCTCGCCGAGCAGCTGCTGACCGGCGGCCAGCGCGGTCGCGTCGGCGGCCGGTGCGGACAGCTCGGTGGGTTCGGTCTTGGCCGGTGGCTGGCCGGTGCTGGACTGGACCGCGGCGGCGACCCGGCCGGCCAGGTCATCGAAGCTGGCGCCCGCGGTGAGCAGCGCATCCAGGTACTTCATGGTCAGCGGGTGCCCGGCGGTGAGCCGCCAGGCCAGGTCGCGCTCGGGTTCGCCGAGCAGCCGGAGCGCGGGCAGGGCCAGCGCGAGCTCCGCGGCCCCCGAGCGGGTCAGCGGGCCGAGGTGACGGAATATGAACCGGTCGCCCAGCGCGGGTTCGGCCTCGGGCAAGGTGAAGGGGGTCCCGCAGGTGATCAGGAGCTTTCCGGTCCAGCCAGTCAGCAGCGCGGCCAGCGCGGGATCCCGGACGGCGCGCGGGCTCCCGTCGTCTGCGCCGCCTGGGCTGCAGGACAGGTTGTCGTCGAAGTCGTGCAGGACGACCAGATCGGTCTCGGCCGGCTCGGCGACCAGGCTGGCCGCGGAGACCTCGCCGCTGAACACGGTGATCGCCAGCTCGGGCGCCAGGCGCCTGACCCGGGACGCGATCTGGGCGGCCAGAGTCGACTTGCCGACGCCGCCGAGGCCGTGAATCACCAGGGCCGTCACGTCGGGCCGGGCCATTTCGGCGGACCAACGCCGGCGTTCGGCCGACCGGATCGACAGGGACGTGTGCTGGGCAGTGGCGGATCCGGAGGTCCGGGCGTGACGAGCGGAGTGCTTCGGTTTGGCGTCCGGGGCCGCGGCGCCCTCCGCAGCGGCCTGGCGGGCGGGCGGCGCCTCGTGCGGCACGACACCGCGCGACAAAGCGCCGTTATCATGCCGAAAATGGACTAATCTCGCCACCGTTACACCCCTTTTCCTGGTTCTCGCACACCAGGCAATCAACCATTCCCAGATATATAGCACACTAGGCAACGGAACGAGTGCTTTTAGTAATTGCCGCTCGTCTTGGCGGTCCGGGCAATTAGTACTTAATCGGGAGTTCTCGGGGAATTTGCGGACAGGCCGATGAGGCCATCGCGGGCGCGCGGGCGACGTTTCGACTGCGGGCATTTACGGGCAGACCGGAATAAGCTGGCAATTAGCTTTTGGTGTCCTAATTCGGGCCTGTCGGTCATATCGCGGTGCGCTCGGAATGGTCGAGCGCGTCGGCCGCCGGGCCGGGCGGCGGGGGGACGCCGAGCGATGCGCAGGCGAACGCGGCGGCCACGGCGTGCCAGACCGGCGCCCGGCGCAGCATGGTGTGCTCGCCGCCGCGCACCTCGATCTCCGTCACGCTGGTCACCGCCCGGGCGCGGGCGCCGTACGCCCAGGTATCGGAGGGCGGGGTGAGGAAGTCGGCGGTCCCCTGGACGAGCAGGACGCTCCGCCCGGCCAGCTGGTCGACCGGGTCTCCGTGCGGCACCCAGGGCGCCAGGCCCGCGACCGCCGTCACCGACGGATGCCCGGCGGCCTGAAGGCTGGCCCGAGCGCCCATCGAGTGCCCGACCAGGACGACCGGGACCGGGCCGTATTGGGCGCGGATACCGTCCAGCGCTTCGGTCATGTCGCGAACCGGCGAGGCCAGGGTGCCGTTCCAGCCGCGGAGCCGGAACCGGGGCCGGCGGACCACGACGTCGCGGCCGCGGAGCGCCTGACCGATCGCGCTGGCCACCGGGATCATCCGGAGCACGGCCGCGTGCAACGCCGTGTTGCGGGCGGTACTCACGTCCCGGCCGCCGTGTGCCACGACGACTACACCCCTGACAGAGCTCACGAGGCACCTTACACTTGGCGCGCCGGAAAGGAGACCGCGGATGGCCGGAGCCGAGCTCGTCCTGCGCGGCGGCCGGGTCGTCGACCCCGAGACGGGCCTGGATGCCATCGCCGACGTCGCGATCGCCGCGGGCCGGATCGCCGAGATCGGCACCGGCTTGCCGCCCGCACTGGACGAGGCCGACGCGACCGGGCTGGTGGTGACGGCCGGCTTCGTCGACCTGCACAGTCACGTCAACGACCTGGCCGGGCTGCGCCTGCAGGCGCTGGACGGCGTGACCACCGCGCTGGAACTGGAGGCGGGCGCCAGCCCGGTGCAGGCCGCGTACCGGGCCGTCGCGGCCGAAGGGCGGCCGGTCAACTACGGTTTCGCCGCATCCTGGGCGCAAGCCCGGATGGCCGAGGTAGCCGGTTTTCCGGCCGACGGCGACGTGGCGAGCATCCTGCGGCGTCTCGGCGACCCGGCCTGGCAGCGCCCGGCCGGGCCCGCCCAGCTCACCGCGCTGCTGAGCCGGGTGGAGCGGGATCTGGCCGACGGAGCGCTGGGCATCGGGGTGCTTCTCGGTTACGCGCCCGACGTCGACCCGGAGGAGTACGTCCGCGTAGCCGGCCTGGCCGCGGAGGCGGGCGTGCCGACGTTCACGCACGCCCGCGACCTGATCGAGATGAGGCCGTCCGCCGCGGTCGACGGCGCCCAGGAGATCGTGCGCGCCGCGGGTCAGACCGGCGCGCACATGCACTACTGCCACGTCAACAGCACCTCGCAGCGGCACATCGACCGGGTCCTCGGGCTAGTCGGCCGGGCGCAGGCCGCCGGGTCGCGGATCAGCACCGAGGCCTACCCCTACGGGTCGGGGATGACCGCGATCGGGGCCGCGTTTCTCGCGCCCGAGCGGCTCGGCGAGCGCGGCCTGGTCCCAGCCTCGCTGACGTACGCGCCGACCGGCGAGCGGGTCGCCAGCGAGGCCCGGCTGCGCGAGCTCCGCCAGGCCGATCCGGGCGGGCTGGCCATCATCGAGCTACTGGACGAGGACGATCCGGCCGACCGCCGGCTGCTGATGCGCTCGCTGACGTTCCCCGGTGCCGTCGTGGCCAGCGACGCGATGCCGCTGACCTGGACCGTTGCCGGTGATCCGCTGGCCTGGCCGCCACCCGCCACCGCGATCACCCACCCGCGGACGGCTGGGACGTTCTCCCGAGCGCTGCGCCTGCTGACCCGCGGGGAGGAGGCGCTGAGCCTGGCCGAGGCCCTGGCCAAATGCAGCCTGGAGCCGGCCCGGCTGCTGGAGGACAGCGTGCCGGCCATGCGCCGCAAGGGCCGGATCCGCCCCGGCGCCGACGCCGACGTCGTGGTCTTCGATCCGGCCACGGTGGCCGACCGGGCCACGTACGCTGACAGCACCCGGCCATCGGCCGGGATCCGCCACGTTCTGGTCAACGGCACGTTCGTGGTGCGGGACAGCGCGATCGTGCCCGACGCCCGGCCGGGGCGGCCGGTACGCGCCGAGCCCCGGTGACGCCCCAGGTACCCCTGGAGGGTATGCCCACGGCGCGCTCACCTGGCCTCATCGTCATTCGAACAAACCTTATTTCTTCCAAAGCCTCTTCCACTTCGATCGTATCTATGTTCTAATATCTACATGGCAAAACTCGGCGAGCAGCAGGTCGGAGGGGTGCCGCGGGCCCGGCGGAGCGCCCGGCCATTGCTCGGCGGCGCCCCGAGCACGTGGCACGTCGGCCCGAAGGCCTGAGTCCCCAGTTCAGGACACATTTACAGAGGTGAGTACGACGAGCGCTGATTTCGAAAACTTTAGCGATGACGACGAGCTCTGGCTCTCTGACCTAGAAACTAGAGCCATAGACCTGGAGAACGAGCTCTCCGTCTGGCGCGAGACACGTCAGCGCACCGTGTCCGACAGCGACCACCCCGACGAGGATGACGAGCCGGAACCGGCCTCGGCCCCGCCGCACGAGTCGTTCCGCCGCGCGGCGGACAGGGGGGCCCGGTCCTCGCAGACCGGCCAGCGTGCGCCGGTGCACACCGCGGCCCGGCGCGCGGCCGTTCGGAGCCAGCCGCGCGCTGCCGGCCGGCCCCGGAGTGACTACGAGCGCACCCGGTCCCTCATCGATCATGGCCGGAGCAGCGTGCGGCGCGGACGGTCCGGCAAGGGACGCACGATCACCATCGCGGTGGTGGTCGCGGCGCTCGGCGTCGCAGTGCTGGTCTTGGTGGTGTTCCGGCCCGGTCCGGCCTGGCCGTCGAGCGTGGCCGTGGTCCAGAGCGAGATCACCACCGCCTGCGAGAACCCGAACGTAGTCTCCGAACCCAACCAGGTCAATTTCGCGTGCGGGAAGGACACGAGCCAGGTCCTGTGGGTGTTCTCGCTGATGACCAGCGGCGACAACCCGAACTTCACCGACGCCAAGACCGGGCGGCAGGGCCTGGAGCCCATCTCGGCCACGCAGGGCGGAGAGGTGGCCTGGTCGCTGAACCTGCACCACCCGTACAACCCCGCCGACCCGATCGACAGCCTGGAGGTCGCGGCGCGGGCGATCAACAACATCATCGGCGGCGCCAGCCTGACCAGCAGCACCGGCAAGCCGAGCGTGCAGCCGGGGCTGGAGAGCAGCCCGGCCAACTGTGCCCGGTACACCGGGTCGGCAGCGGTCCTCACCCGGGCCGGGTACCCGGACATCTGCGCCTCGCCGGTGACCACCGCGACCGGGCAGGCGGCGCTGGTGGCGGACGTCTACCGGGAGTGGTTCGTGGGATCCTCCGCCGCCTACGCCCAGGACGCCAGCGTGCTGTATCAGAACGCCAACGACCCGGGCAATCCGCAGGTGCAGGCGATCCTCAAGAGCCTGTTCGGCCCGTCGGCCTAGCTGGATGTGCCTGCCGGCCAGTGAGAGCGAGAGGAGGTGATCCGGTGAAGGCGGCGCGGAAGGCGCGATGGCAGCAGGCCACCGCGCTGGTCAGCCTGAGCACGGCCGGCGCGATGACCGGATTCTCCTTCGCCCACGGCTCGGTCGCCGATCTCACCTCCCCGAGCGGTGTGCCGGTCAAGCTCATGGCCGCCGACCGGCCGGCCGGTTCGGCAACGACGAGCGACAACGCGCTGCGAGCGGCGATCGTGAAGGCGGCGCGGTACTACCTGCGGCTGGCGCAGAACCGGTCGCCGTCGGAGATGGAGTCGCTGATCTGGCAGGGCGACAGCCTCAACGGCGCGGATCACGGCGAATCGTGTGCGGCGTTCGCGAGCCTTACCCTCGAGTCCGGCGCGCAGGCGACGGGCCAGCAGAGCTGGGTCACCGGCGGGTCCACGTATCCGTGGCCGGTGCACTCCTGGGTCGACTCGCGCGTCGACCCGAATCCCGATTCGCCCGGCATCACCTCGATCCTGCAGGACGCCGAGGCCCACTCCCGCTGGCATCCGATCGGCGACGGCTACACGCCGCAGCCCGGCGACTGGGTCCTGTTCGACGGCCACGTCGAGGTCGTCACCAAGTACGCCAGCGGTGTCCTGTACACCATCGGCGGCGACTCGATGCCCAACCTGTCGGTCAACGCCCATCAGTACCACGGGTCGCTCGCCGCCCAGGGCGTGACCGGTTTCGTCAACAACGGCACGCTGCTCAGCACGGTCAGCCAGACCCGGGGCGGCGGTGGCGGTCAGGCTGGGTCGGGGTCCGGGCCGGCGTCGGGCGCGCACCGGCCGGCGCAGGGGCGCGGCTCGGCGCAGGATCGTGGCGCGGCGCAGGATCGTGGCGCGGCGCAGGATCGTGGCGCGGCGCAGGATCGTGGCGCGGCGCAGGGGCAGGCGGGGCTGGATCAGCCGGATCTGGGTCAGTCCGGGCTGGGGCAGGCGGACCCGGGGCAGGCGGATATTCCGGGGATGGTGATGCCCGCCCTCGCCGTCGGCGACGCGGCGTCGGGCGCGGGCCAGGCGCACAATGCACAGGCGGCTACGGTGGCTCGGGGGAGTTCGGCAGCTACGGCGACTCCTGGAGTTGCGGCGGCTCCAGCGGCGGCCGGGGCTCCGGCGGGCGCCGCCATGACGGCCAAGGCGACCATTCCCGGCGCGATGGCGATCACGGGCAGCGTGACCAGCTACTCGCCGGCCGCGTCCAGCCCGCGGTACAGCCGGAGTACGGCCGTGCCGAGCACCGAGTCAGTCCCGGATACGTCGGTGCAGCAGGCCTTCATCAACGAGGTCGCGCCCGGGGCGCTGGCCGCGCAGCAGCAGTACGGAATCCCGGCGGCGGTCACCATCGCGCAGGCGATCGACGAGTCGGGCTGGGGCCAGAGCCAGCTGGCCGCACAGGACAACAACCTGTTCGGGATCAAGGGAACCGGGCCGGCGGGCAGTGTCAGCGTGCCGACCGAGGAGTACGAGAACGGCCAGCCGGTCACGATCAGCGCACCGTTCCGGGTGTACAGCGACGTCACGCAGAGCATCAACGACCACACCCTGCTGCTGGCCACGGGTTCGGCCTACCAGCAGGCCATGGCCGACCGCCGCTCCCCCGACGCGTTCGCCAACGATCTGACCGGCGTCTACGCCACCGATCCCACCTACGGCACCACGCTGATCACGATTATGCGGCAGTACAACCTGTACCGCTTCGACGGCGGTACGTCGGCGAAGGGCACGGCTACGGCGAGCGGGGCGGCCCAGAACGGGGCGGCCCAGAACGGGGCGGCCCAGGACGGGGCGGCGCGGAGCGGGGCGGCGGAGGGCGGGAACGGGTCGGCGCTGGTCGGCGCGCCCGGCGCTGCGCTGGCCGGTACGCCGGGGCATAGTGCGGCGATTCCTGGGGTGGTGCAGGTGAACGCGGCCGCACTGGGAATGGCGGCTCAGCGCTCGGGCGTGGCGGGCCGGGCGGTGGCGGGGTCGGGCCGGGCGGTGGCGGGGTCGGGCCGGGCGGTGGCGGGATCGGGCCGGGCGGGTCAGGGGGTGGGGAGTGGATCCGGGGCCGGTACCGACGGGTCGGGTGGGGCCAGCATTCCCGGGATCGATGACTACGCGGGGACGGGTGCCGCGTCGGTGCCGGCGCAGGCGTCGACCATGGCGTATGTGCGGCCGATCGGTGCGCAGGCGCTGCGGGCCGGGCCGCGCAATATGCGGGTCAGCACCAGGCGGTACGTGACCCAGATGCCGCGGGTCGTGACCACCGACTTCATCACTACCGCGAAGATCCCGCTGCTGCGGGCCAAGCCGGTCTACCAGGAGGTGGCCGACGGCGCTGGCATCCGCTGGGAGCTGCTGGCCGCGTGCGACTGGATGCAGTGCCAGGCCCAGCCGGGCATGTCGCCGGTATACGGCGAGAAGCTGGGCGTCAAGAACCCCGACGGGACCGCGTACCGGACCAAGGCCGATGCCCTCGACCAGTGCGCGGCCGACCTGATCGAGCTGGCCGCCGCGGTGTACGGGATCAACCTGCGGCAGCGGCTGCTGCTGTCGGTGCGGGACCTGGCCAACGTGTTCGCGGCGTTCCGGTGGGGCGGGCTGCTCAAGGCGCACCGCATCTCCGCGATGGAGTTCCCGTACTCAGTGGAGGGCCTCACTGCCGCGCACGTGAAGATGCGGTGGCCCAGCATCGGCGACGAGGCACCCGACAAGCCCGGCACGCGGTTCCGCATGTCGTTCGGGGCGGTGCCGGTCGTCCTGCGGCTGAACTATCCGGCGATCGCGTGAGGTCACGCGACCGCGCACACACAAGGGCAGGCCTCATGATCCGCTGGCTGATTTTGCTGCTTGGCATGGTGACCACTAGGGCGGGTGGGTCGTTCCGGGCTGACCAGGACGCCTGGCGGGAGCCAGACGATCTGGACCGGGAAGACTTCGCGGAGTACGGCGAGCGCGACACCTGGATCATGGCCCGCGATCCGCTGGGCCGGGAACGGCCGGGTCGCGCGCTCGATGACCCGCGGTGGCGCGGTCCGGAACGGTCCGGGCCGGTGCGGCGGCGGCGGTGGTTCCCGCGCTGGCTGAAGTGGGCCACGGGCCTGGCGCTGGCGGCGCTGGTCTTTCGGAGGGTGATCGCGTTCGCGGTACTGGCGGCCCTGTCGGCCGCGCTGCACCTGGTCGGGCTCAACGTGCACCTGCCGAGCATCAAGTTCGCCTGGCCCTGGCAGAGCATCGCCGCGGGCACGACGACCGATACCGACATCGGCCCGTGGGTGCTGCAGAAGATCGAGGGGATTTCCCGGCCCGCCCTCGGCACGGAGAACTTCAACTTCGTCTTCACCCACAAGGTGTCCAAGAGCATCGGCTTCTGGCCGTGCTGGTACTCCAGTACGTTCTACGCGGTCGGCCGCGCCTCGGCCACCGTCGACCTGAATCCGGGACCGAACTGGTGGGCGCCGTCCACGGGCCACTATCTGTTGCAGGTACTGAGCCGGCCGGCGGCCGGCGCTCCGGGCCGGGTCATGGTCACCATCGTGCTGCCGCTGCCGCAGCTCCCCCAGTCGGTGCATGACATTACCGTCGACGACACCGAGTCGCACGTCATCAGCACCGACCACAGCTGGACGTATCCGGGCTTCGGGTGCGGGGCGCTGCTGAAACCGCAATTCTCCCCGTCGGTGCTGTTCGGCCAGGCGCAGAATCTCGCGTTCTACCAGGCGACGCATAATCCCCAGGTCACGCGGCCGCTGATCGGCGCCGCGGAAACCGAGGCGACGCAGATTATCCGGGACAACTTCGTCCAGCCGACGGTCAACGCGCTCGGCTACACGCTGGCGGGCTTCACGCTGCATTGGTCCGGGACGCCGTAGGTCGCCGGCGTGGACACGCCCTGCTGGCATATGCTAATTTTTCTTTGCATGTGCTAGAAGGGGTGTCGTGGATATCTCGGACATGACCGGTGACGAGCTGCTGCGGGTGCTGGCCACGCTGGCCAACCCGCACCGGCTGCGGGTCGTCGCCGCCCTGGCCGCGGAGCGCAACTACGTGAGCCAGCTCGCCCGGGAGCTGGACATCAGCCGCGCGCTGCTCCAGGTTCACCTGCGCAAGCTGGAGGCCGCCGGGCTGGTGTCGGCCGACATCGAAGTATCGGAGGACGGGAAGGCCATGAAGTTCTACGAGGTAACGCCGTTCACGCTGCAGCTGACGCCGCAGACGGTCAGCGCGGCGGCGCGGACGCTGCGCGCGGACAGCGATGTCGAGGCGGAGGCGCGGCTATGAGTCCGAACGACTGGCTGGCAGTGATCGTCGCGTCGATAGTCGCGGCCGTCATCGTCGTCGTGGTGGTGACGCGGTATCTCGGCGCCTCCCGGCAGGCCCGAGCTCAGCTGACCGGCGGTGAGCAGTACCGCGCGTTGGCCGAGGAGTACCGGCGCCTGAGCGACGTGGCGATCACGGCACACGAGCACGTCGACCTGCGGCTCACCGACCTCAGCGTCCAGGTGGACGCGCTGCGGGACCAGCTCGACCATATGCAGCGCATCCTGAAGGAGGTCGAGTAGCGGTCAGAGGCAGAAGCTGGTACCCACGGAGTTCGGGACGTAGGCGTCCGGGAACCGCGCGGCCAGGGCGTGCCGGGCCCGCCAGCCGGTGCAATGGGCGGGGACGAGCACGCTGGGCTGGAGTTCGGCCAGGTCGGTGAGCACGCGCGGGATCAGGGGCTCGAACGCCGGTCCGTTCAGATGAAATCCGCCAAGTAGGGCATACAGCGGCACGTCTTGGCACAGGCGCCGGGCGTAGCGGGCGATGTTGACCACGCCCGCGTGGCCGCAACCGGTGATGACGACGAGGCCGTGGCCGGCGACGTTGACGATCATCGCCTGGTCGTCGAGCACGAGGGGGTCGGGTTCCCAGCGGCCGCCGAGCCAGGCCTGCTGCGGCGGCAGGCCCGGTTCGTAGCCGGTGGTTCGGGCCACCTCGCCGGTGATCAGCACGGAGCGGCCGAACAGGAAGCTGGGCTGGCGCTCCTCGATGATGTCGAAGCCCGCGCCCTGCAGCGCGCGGCGGCTGGTGGTGGGCATTTCCAGCGGATCCCGGCCCGGGATGACCAGGCGCCGGCGGTGCCAGAAGTCAGGGTGGATCAGCACCGGCATGTTGGCCTGGCTCAGCGAGCGGATCAGCCCGTCGAGGCCGGTGGTGTGGTCGAAGTGACCATGGCTGCACACGACCGCCTCGATGCTGCCCGGGTCGATGTCGAGCCAGCTCATGTTCCGGATGATGCCGTCGGGACTGGTTCCGGTGTCGTACAGGAACCTGTGCTCGGTGCCGCCCTTGGTCACCGTGACCAGCACCGAGAAGCCGTGCTCGGCGATCAGCGGGCTGGGCACCATGCCGTCCACCATCACCGGGGCCGGCCGTCGCGGGCCGCCGCCGAGTTTGATCCGGCGGGCCGGACCCTGGTCCGGCATGAGCGCGTCAATGACGTTGTCCATCAGCGTGGTCACCACCACCGAGTCGACCGGCTCCAGGTCGATCTCGAGGGTGGGCTCGACGTCATGCAGGACGGGAGCGGGCGGCCGGGCCGGCCCGTGGTCGGTGCACATGGGCGCCGGCCGTTACGGGGCGTCGGGTGCGTTGGGCGGCCCGGCCGGATCGGGCGGATCGGGCGGCGGCGCGGGCCGGTTCGTGGCCGCGATCTCCAGCGCTTTGTCGACATAGACGCGGTAGCCGAGGTCGGGGCGGTAGCCGTGCACCTCAGGGGTGTCCAGGCTGCGCATGAAGGCCAGGATCTGCGGGCTGAACACCTGGCCCGGCACCAGCACCGGGAAGCCCGGCGGGTAGGGCGTGACGTAAGTGGTGGACACGACCTGATCGCCGGCCTCGACGCGCTGCTCCACCTCATCGGGCATGAGGTACTCGCAGTAGCTGTCGTTGTAGGACAGGTAGAAGGCCCGGCGGACGTCACCCTCCGGGGTGGGCACCCCGCGGCCGTCGGTGAAGCTGGGGTGGAAGCCGCTGAAGTCGGGCAGCGGCGCCGACGGGGAGGTGAGCCGCAGCACCGCGCGTTCGTGCACGGAACGCTCGGTCGGGCTCATGTCGGCGATCTGTGCCTCGAGCTCGCGAGCGATGGTGACCAGCACCTCGATCAGGTACGCCACCGAGCTGCGGGTGGTGCCGATGGTGGTCATGAACAGCACGGTGTTGCGGGAGGTCTTGTTGATCTGGACGCCGTAGCGGTCCATCAGGTGACTGCGCTTGAACGCGTCGCCCTCGATGCCGGTGTTGCCGATGTAGATCGTGACCCGGGACGGGTCCAGCACGAACTCGTCCTGTTCCCAGACCTTGATCATGTTCGGCAGACCGGAGCGCAGCGGCTGGTCGATGCCTGACGCGCGGTATTCGGCCGGGATCAGGTCGGCGGTGGTCAGGCAGCGCATGTACTTGGACAGCAGCGGGTGGTGGTCCACCGCGTCACGCAGTCGCATGGCGTTCTCGAGCTGCTTTTGCACCAGCTCGAACCCTTCCAGGGCGGCCTGGCGGCGGCCCAGGTCCAGGGAGGCGAGGATCTGGTAGTTCGGCGAGGTCGAGGTGTGCGTCATGTACGCCTCGTGGAAGGTCTCCTCCACCTTCTGGCTGAAATCCTGGTCCCAGACGTGGATCATCGACCCCTGGCGCAGTGAGGTCAGCGTCTTGTGGGTGGACTGGGTGGAGTACACCCGGACCCGGGCCCGGGCCGGGTCGGGCAGCAGCCGGCGGTTCAGCAGGACCTCGTCGTCGGCCTCGTCGACCAGGCCGATCTCCTCGATCTGGGCCTGGTGGCTCGCCTTGTAGTCAGGCAGGCGCAGCGTCTCGGCCAGCGTGCGGGCGGCACGCATGCCCGTGCGGGGGCGGTAGACCGGGTGGAACCGGGCGAACGCGAACCAGGCCTCGTCCCACAAGAAGACCAGGTCAGGCTTGATGGCCAGGCACTCCTGCATCACCCGCTGCACGTCGTAGACCATCCCGTCGAACGTGCAGTTGGTCAGCAGCAGCATCTTGACCCGGTCCAGCTTGCCCGCCCGGCGCAGGGCCAGCAGCTGGCGCTTGATCTCGGCTATTGGCACCGCGCCGTACATCGAGTACGGGTTGAGGCGGTAGGCGTCCAGGTAGGTGACCATGGCGCCGGCCAGCATCAGCCCGTAGTGGTGGGACTGGTGGCAGTTCCGGTCGACCAGGACGATGTCGCCCGGCTGGACCAGGGCCTGGACGACGATCTTGTTGGCCGTCGAGGTGCCGTTGGTGACGAAGTAGGTCTGCCGGGACCCGAACGTCCGGGCCGCGAGCTGCTGGGCCTCGCGCAGCGGTCCGGTGGGCTCCAGCAGGGAGTCCAGCCCGCCGCAGGTGGCCGACGTCTCGGCCAGGAAGATCTCCAGGCCGTAGAAGTCCACCATGTCCCGGATCCAGTGCGAGTTGACGATCGACTTGCCGTGCGAGACCGGCAGCGCGTGGAACACGCCGGTCGGCCGGTGGCTGTAGCTGCGCAGCGCGCTGAAGAACGGCGCGCGGTACCGGGCCGCGATGCCGTCCAGGATGCTGAGGTGGAGCTCGAGGGAGCCCTCGCGGGTGTGGAAGATGCGCCGGAAGTGGTGGCTGAGCCGGCCGGCCAGGTCCTCGACCGCGATCTCGGTCATCAGGTACAGGTCTAGCTCGGGCCGGATCTTGGCCAGCGACCGGGCCAGGACCTGGGCCCGCTCATCCGGAGTGTGATCCATCAGATCATCTGAGCCAAGCAGGCTCACGAACTGCCGGAGCGAGGACGTGTCGTGCCGGGACCGGTGGGCGAAGCGGCGGCGGACCACGCACGCCTGCAGCTTGAAGTTCAGCCGCGCGGCCATCAGCGCGTCATCGAAGCTCGGCACCACGACGATCTCGTAGAGGAACTGGTCGTCCGGGCGTCGCCACCGGCGCAGTTCCTCGCGCAGCGCGCGCTCCTGGTCTTCGGTCATGTCCTCGACGACCAGGACCTCGAAGTACGGCTTCTGCTGACGGCCCTGCTCGGTCTGGTGCACCTCGTGGTTGTAGGTGTCGTCCTCGGTGTCGGCGTCCCAGTTGTGGCCGCCCCGGTAGGAGTCGGTGGCCAGCGTCCGGTTGATCCTGGCCACCAGGGTCGCGCACCGGTCGTACTTGCCGGTCGCGAACAGTCGGCGCACCCGGTAGAAGGCCTGCATGCCGGGGAAAGCCCAGAACCGCTCGATCGGCGCGAGGACGTCCAGCGCTTCGGCGACCGCGTCGGTGAGCGGCTCGACCGGACGCTGCTGGGCACCGGCCAGGGCCAGCTGGGCGGTCGACTCCTCCAGGGTGGACCAGGCGTCGGTCCTGACCTGCCACAGGCTGTTGTAGGCGTTCGGGGCGTTGGGCGTGTTCGGTGCGTTCGGAGTGTTCGGGGCAGCGGGCACGGTGACCTCCTGCGGCGATGTTCCTGCGGCGATGTT
>Ga0335074_10004730_pt1 | contig 18788 bp, 14 predicted proteins | sample Lox_Sample_23_FD_206715 | JGI IMG/M metagenome (GOLD analysis project Ga0335074, IMG submission 206715) | Soil microbial communities from Loxahatchee National Wildlife Refuge, Florida, United States - Lox_Sample_2.3 | ecosystem: Environmental > Terrestrial > Soil > Wetlands | place: USA... | reverse complement strand
AATTGCATCTGCATCTGCAATCCCAATCATCTATGGACACGGCAATGGCTTTCTGAAGAGCAACTATTATGATGTTTTTGTCTCCATACATCGTGGCCTCTTCAACACGCGAGATCGAGCAGAGCATACGCGCAAGCGGAAGACGATCTCGCATACTTTCTCAGCCAAGAGCATCAGTCAATTCGAGATTTATATGCACAGCAATCTATCCACATTTGTTAGACAATGGGATCATCTCTCTTCAACGGCGTTGAATGGCGAATACGCCAAAATCGATTGTCTGCATTGGTTTAATTACCTGGCTTTCGACATTATTGGCGACCTTGCATTCGGCACCCCCTTTGGGATGCTGGAGAAGGGCAAGGACATTGCTGAGATACAGAAGACGCCTGACGGACCGATCACTTACGCGCCAGCCGTTGAAGTCTTGAATCGCCGCGGTGAAGTGAGTGGGACACTGGGATGCCTACCGAGCCTGAAACCCCACGCAAAGTGGCTTCCGGATTCATTCTTCAGCAAAGGCCTGGCAGCCGTCGAGGATCTTGCCGGAATAGCCGTCGCAAGAGTGAGCGCAAGGCTTGATGCAGAAAAAGGGGACGAGCAGCGAATGGACCTGCTAGCCCGACTAATGGAAGGCAAAGACGAAAACGGCAACAAACTCGGCCGTGCTGAACTCACAGCCGAAGCCCTAACCCAGCTCATCGCCGGCAGCGACACAACCTCCAACACCTCCTGCGCCCTCCTCTACTGGGTCCTCAAAACCCCCGGCGTGGTACAGAAACTGCAAGCCGAGCTAGACGCCGCCATCCCCTCCGGCACCGAGATCCCTCAGTACAACCAAGTCAAAGACCTCAAATACGTCCAAAACGTCATCAACGAGACCCTCCGTATCCACTCCACCAGCTCCCTCGGCCTCCCCCGCGTCGTGCCTCCCAGCGGCGTCTCGCTGCACGGGCACTTCTTCCCCTGCGGCACAGTGCTCAGCGTCCCGAGCTACACGATCCACCACTCGAAAGCCATCTGGGGCGAGAATGCCGATGAGTTCGTCCCGGAGAGGTGGGATGGCTTGACGGAGGGGCAGAAGAATGCGTTCATCCCGTTTAGCTATGGCCCACGGAGCTGTGTGGGGCGGAATGTGGCGGAGATGGAGCTGACGCTTATTGTGAGCACGGTGTTTAGGAGGTATGAGTTTGAGTTGTACCAGGATGAACTCAGAACCAGGGAGGGGTTTTTGAGGAAGCCGTTGGAGTGTATGATAGGGTTGAGGAAGAGGGCGAATGCTTAAGTGGAAGGTTTGTGGGTAAGGGTTTGGCATAGAAGACCGTAGATGACGTTGCGTATTTGAGATTTTAACGTGCCTCTGAGAAAAAATATCCATGATAGTAAATGCCGTTTATCTTATAGTCTAGGGAAATATATGCTTTGCCATTCTGTACTTCCTAGAAAGTTTAGATTACCTTCTCTTAATATTTCGGACTGCAGCCTTCCCGAAATGTCCAGGAACATGTCAGACTTAGACTTTATCAAAGCCAGTGGAACGCGTTTGAGTAATCCCTACAAAAAGCATGGAGGAGACAAATGAGAAGAAGATAAATGACGATAGGACGAAGAACAACGACGGGAACGGTAATTACGACAAGAGCCCGGACTCCGGCATCTTGCGGTCAAGAATGGCATACGCGCCCTAGTCCCTGGGCAGTCCGATATTTCCCACCGCTTCCCCACGCTCTGCTCCTCTTCTTACAGCTGTGGCAGTGGCTGCAGCTTGGTCTGGGGCCCGAAGTAGATCCCACACCGACTCTTATGACGAGGAAGCAGCGGCCTTCGAGCAAGGATTCTAGTTCGAACTATGGCTCTTTTCGGCGAGGGATAGAGCAGACTTTGGAGATAGATATCGCGACTAGGTTTTCTCCGCCGTCTGCCACAATATAATTCTCATTGGCGGAGCAGGAAGTATCGCACACCGAATTTCACTGCAAAACGGAAGACGCAGATATGTTAGTAAATGACGAGACTCTCATCGGGCTTCAGGTGCTCTGAGTACTCTTTAAAACAATAGTGATGACGAATCTGAGTAAACGACAGAAAAGGCGAACGAGAAGAAGAGGAGTGATGACAGAAAAGAGGATAACGACAGGAAAGAGAAGAGTGACAGGAGGAGAAACAATCGATTCCTATCATGAACTCTGTGAGGAGCATACGTCCCAATTTGATAGGGTACTCCTCGTTCTTCCTCTCTGAGGCACAACTATCACCGGCTCGCCGAATAGACTTGTGCCTATGGGAAGCCTCTCGCCGCCCACGCAATATGCCAGGCTTCTAAGACAGTATTAAGTATAACTCGGCATTGTTCTTCCTGAATACTAATTCGAAAAGACGGTCATGGAGGACTAAGCTGCGTCAATGCAGAAAGGCGGGATTAGGATGCCATTGTGGTTTGAAGATTATCTCTTACAAAGCCACCTGCTTGTTATGCCCATCTCATCCCTCCCTCTTCCGCTCCACTCCCCCATCAAACAGCCAACCTCTTCCTCCTCCCCTTCGCATTACAACTCGCAAACCTCCACCTCTTCGATTGCCACATCGGCACGACGTTAAAAAGTGCCCACCTCCCCGCCCCCTTGATATCCGGCCACTTCCCTGTCCAATACCCATCTTCGAACTCTTCAAACTCCATGTTTAGCATGAAGCAAGGCAGCACGTTGAGCACAAAGTCGAGGGAGGCCATGGCTTTCTTGCCCTCTGCTAGTGATACTTCTACAAGAGTCGTGTTTGCGGCTTCGAAGGCGGGGGCGAAGCGACTTAGGCCTGCGAGAGTCTGGGGCTCCGAGGCGAGGTGCGAGTGTAGTGGGGCGGAGAAGGAGTCGAGGATGGAAAGAAGTTTGCTGGGGACGAGGGCGGCGGGGGAGGAGAGGGAGCGCAGATAAGAGCGGAGAGACTCGACACCTTCGTGTATTGCGACTTTTTGTTCCAGTGTTAGGAATGAAATGAGGAGAATGAGTGCGACGGATATGGAAGAGAGTGTTTTTCTTCTTGGAACCCCGAAAAGGAAATGCGGATTTGGTAAAGTAACAAAACAATTAAGAAAAAGACAGAAGTGAACAGAAAAATGACCAACTAGCTCCGTTAAAAAGTCCTCACTATTCAAAACAATCTATCTTCTCCCTAAATCGTATAGTGTATAGAAATACAGACGGAATTATCATAGCAAAATCAACACAAGAATTTGGTGACCTGCACAAACAGAGAGGAAGCCAGACAGAAAGGAAGTGGGTAGAAGACATAAAGAAGACACACAATACTAACCATGCTCCTCACTCTCCTTCCCCATCACGCCCTTCTCACCCACAATCCTCTCCACAGCCGGAAAAATCCCCTCCTCTTCTACGCGATGATGCTCATCCAGCAACCGCGCCCACGCCAAGCAATACTGCACGAAATCTCTCTGAGCGTCTCTCAGTTCCGACTTGGTGAACCCTGCCGCCAGAGCGGACTTTGGTCCCTCATTCCCGGTCTCAGAACCCGCAAGCTCGGCAGGGAAGAGCCGCGGCGCAGTCTGGTAGATGCTGTTGAAGCCGCGGATTAGCGCGTTGTGGCTGAGTGCCATGTTGGAGGCTTCTAGTGTGAAAGGGTCTGTGTTGCCAGTGGCGTGTAGGGGCGTGGGGATTAGGGCGAGGGGTGTGTCGGTGTACATTGGTGGGAGGCCATCGTCTGCTCCGGAGGGCTTTGTGGCGGTCGGTTCTGCAGTTGCTGCAGCCATTTTTGGGCATTCCCGGTAGTATAGGTTACCCCCCCCGCGAATGGCTTGCCGGTGGAGGAGGACTGAGGAAGCTATGGAGAAGAGAACACGCTGCAAATTCTCGAGGATGGGCACGGTGTTGAGATACTCGTGAAAGCTTTCAAGGTCAGGAAAATGGAGAGTATAGCGTCTATTAGAATAATGTTGGAATGTGTAAAGTTTGTCAGCCTTAGCCTTCGCTTGTAGATATGCATGTAAGCTCTTAGATGCTACTGTGCTATGTAATCTAACGTCGTAAACTTTGTGGGAGAGATAGATATGGATTGAGATTGAGCTGTGGAGATCACTAAGCTAAGGTGCGTTAGCTAAGTTAGGAAGTCACGTGATGCAACTGTTTGTCCCTCATTCCGTAACCAAACGTTCTATTCTCAATTTTTCGACAAAGGCTTGAACAGCTCTTTCATGGGTACAAACATGGCGTACTGTCTTAAGTTGTCTGGACACCACGATGGGTCTCTCTTTCGCTCTTTCGAACTGAGTAAGACGTGCCTCCATTTGGGTATCTGCCACATTTCTTCTTCATATGTCAAGAGAACTAGAACATAGTGATAGTGAACGTCAAGTCCATCACCACGCTTCCATTTTGCTAGGATAGGATCCCTGATCTGATTGAGTCCTTTGGCGTAGATCTCGTGGTCTGGTTGTATCGTTGTCTGAAGGAAGATGACGTGAACCGCTCTCTTTCCTTCTTCCTCGGAGTATAGAATAACAGCGGCATCCCAGCTCGCCCAATTTTGTGCGCAAGGAATAAGGAAGCGAATAGGCGGAGAGTCTTTACTCATCGCTGCATCTATCACCGCTCCAAGTTCCTTCTTAGAATATAAACTTCCATTAGCATCCTTTCCGATAGAGATGTATTCGAGCATTGGCTGTTGACCGATACCATTCCATGGCATAACTGCTTCTACATTTTCTCTAAGAGGTGACAGCGGGTGCATACCACTAGTCACACCCAACTCGTAGCATGGAGGCATAGCGTTAGGATCTTGCCTTTTAAATTTCGTTAGAAACATCTTCTGGAACTGTTTCCCGGCGGCCACGCGAGTCTCAGGATTGCGGAAGAACATATTCAAGGTCTCCCAGTTATGTGACCAGTTCTTTTCTTCCTGAACATTGGCAACAACGTCAGCAATGCGCGGGGTCATGAACATAATGTTGTACCGGCTAGCTGTCTCGTTGCGTCTCTCCATAGTAACTAGGTCACTTGGTATCATCAAGCTAGTCTCATTATCAGGGAGCTGATGCTGCAAGGTGGAATCCTGAACACCATCTAGCATCATTCGGGCACATGACTCTATGTTCTCCGTCTTCTCTTTGTACCACTTGAAAAGGGTTCCCTTCTTTAAATGAGAAGTTGCGCTATCACAATCTCTTATGCAGCGTCGGAAATCTCTAGTCCATTCTCGATACATCCAATAGACAAGGTAGCTATCGTAGTTCTCAGTTTTGGAACTAGATTAAGTGGACATACTTAGCAGACAACTAGCAAGAGTTATTTAAAGAGTTTGACATACAGTAGATAAACAACCTTATGACACGACGGTGGTGTCGCAACGAATTGTCTAGCTTTAGCTTGCTTAGCCCAGTTTTTCAAATCGGCCTTAGACTTTATGTTCGGCGAAGTCACAACGATAATGTTGCTACAGAAATTGAGATGCCGCGACGGATATTCCTCTGTACCATCTGCGCTCACAAGCAGATAACATGGTTTACCATCGTTGTAAGTCTGAGCGTTATGCATGAAGACTTCACGAACGCCGTCATCATCAAAGATAACTCCTAGACCCTGATTAGGGGTTTGCGTCTGGAGGACAACGCGTATGCCTAGAGCGTTGAGGTAGAAAAGTAAGTATCCGACAAGGGTAACGCTTTTGCCTAGATTGTATATTAGCTACGCAAACCAAGGGACCTATTAGAGCAAGACAAGCCCAAAGACTTACCGCTACCTGGATTTCCAATAACAAGAGTCCGACGATAGGCTGAGGGTTGGACATAGAGTCCAGTGATTAGTTCTCTCATCCACGACTGAGATAATATAATCTGGTTGAGAGATTCATCAATCAAAGGAGAATAAGGAGAGGAAGGAGGCTCGACATCAATGTAACGTATTAAAACAGTGTTGGATTTGGCCGCTTCATCGTATGCTTTTTGGAGATTGTCCAATGCTTGCTTTACCTCAGTTGTGTCATGTTCCACATTGGCTCTGCTGGCGTTCTGAAGGGCGACACTGAGGGCCTCGCATGCTGCGTCTAGTGTTGGATCACCGTCCTTGGGAAAGTTGTAAGGCTCTACTTTTTCAATCTCCTGGACGATCTCCTCTACCTTGGCAGGACTGTTTTGGGAAAAGTCGACAGGTCCACTAAATGGACCTTTGTTGCGAAGAGCTCTGGCGCGCATGTAGAATTCTTTCCACTGAGATATAACATCCTCTCCCCGCTTATCTCGTCTAGGTAACTTCAGGGGTTGTAGCGGACCAGTGCGTTTCTGAAAAGATTTTCGAAGATGACCTTCCGAATGTCGCGTTCGAAGAGGGATAAGGCTGGATCGGGGACGGATGAGGGCCGCATAGCTCTGGGTGAAAGGTCGCCGCTGTGAGGCTAATAGGCTCATAGCGCTCTTCGCAAGTGTGCTGCGGTGATGATGGCTCATTTGGCCGATGAATATGAGTTTGTTTGTGAGTTGCAGATGTGGTTCCCATGCTTGTGAGATTTTTTGACGTGCACGCGAGTGACACTAAAGTTGGCGCTCGCCAAAAAAACATGCCCCAAAGAGCAACAATCGAAGCTCTGGCATATGAAATAAATCTACCGTGCGAAACCTTTTTACATATAATATTTTTAATTTTTAATTGTGCAAGAATAATATTGGTTCCCTCTATTGCGTACGAAATTAGGACTTTCTCCAGTCTCCTGTTTTGACGAGAGCACGTAGCTTACTAATAGACTGGTGAAATTGAGAGGTAGCTGATACAGCATATCTTAGTCTTGGAGAGTGCGGGTCCTCAAGCTGCGCAAAACAGCGAAAAGATTGTTGTAAATAATAAGCCTTTATCATAAGGCGAGATATGCCAAGTAGCCAGTCACGCCATCGAAACAAGTGGGAATCTGAGAATCCCCAGTGTTTTACGGTATTATAATTTCTTTGTCCAACTTTACTATTCAATTCAAACTTAGAGGATTCAATTATTAAAATTAGACATCTCTCCTCATAATTTATTAATTGATTAATTTATATCACCTTTCGGTGAAGTCGTTATCAAGCCTATTGCTTCGTTCCTTGTCCTCTTAGGTAGACCCTATTTAATAAGATCCTCCTTGATTTTAACCCATGACGATAGAGTCGCCTTCAATGCCCTCAAAGGCTTTCATAGCCTCATCTGCATCGCTATATCCGCATGCTTCAATATCACAACACCTCCTTCCCCAAGAATGTCGGGACGTCACCTGTCTTCTCGTGGTCGCCACTGTCTCCTGGCAGCTAGCTCGAGCTTAAGTCTATATGACGCAATTAAAAGCAATGCAGACCTGCGCAACTAGGAGGCTCAACCGAAGATTATATTGAGAGATTTCAACCTTCAAGAACAAGGTTGAAAAGGATCGATTAACGACAAGTGAAGAACCAGGTTCGACTGAAAGATGTCGATACTTAACAATCATGTAATATATGTGCAATCTCCGCTCTGTGATGTTGGCCGATGACACTTCCGAGTCGTGATAGACGGACGTGTATTACCGCCATCCTGATTTGAAAAGGAGCTCACAGGAATGCGGCAACAAGAAGCGGGCTAAACTACTTTGAGGCAAGCTCAAGAGTCACGTGACGTGATTTCTAAAGAAATGAGGTGATATTGCCTTTACGAAAGAGCTTTGATAAATCCTATCACGATATAACCCTGTCAAGGGGTTGTTTGATAGCTGGCTTACCCCTAGTCTGCACCGAGAGGGTGGAGTACTATTATAAGTCTATGGGCTGATCCCTCTTCTATGAGAACATAGAAATCAATACATTCAATAATCCTCATGTTCATGTGCTCCGCCTGTAAAATTTGACAAATCCTAAGTAGCGTATATTCTAGTCGGAAAATTTACGCAAATCTTTGAATGATCCTTGGATTTTGTGGACCGGGGACCATTTGATCAAAAAAAGTTGTTGGATATAACGTTCCCTTTCTCTCATTTGTCGTCTCATTCGTCCTCTCATATTGCTGGATTCATTAATGGGTTGTCAAGGCAGCTGAGTTCTTAGCTGCCTATAAGTGGCAACTTGCCACATAGCAAGTTGGTTCAGCTGCAATGATTAACGGCGTCGGGGACGCCGAGCTGTGTTGTATATTTAAGGGACCTATGGTCCCACTACAATCTCTACATACAATACCGCAAAGTCTGGTATATAAGATCCTTGTTTTGGTCCGAGCTTTGATTTTTTTGGCGATTTTGGGACTGGTCTTATAAGATAGGGGGTCTTATAGCTAAAATAGTACTACCGCCACCCTCCTTCCGGGAAATCATGCTCTAAAGTGGTGTTTAGGTGCAGATTTGACATACTTGATGTATTTTACCGACCTCCCCCAACTTTGCACGCAAATTTCTCAACAGTCACATAATTTTGCCCTTTAAAATATTACTATTTTACTTAGGTCTTATAGAATAATTTACCCTGTCCAAAATGAACTGGTCTTATATGGGTGGGGGGTCTTATATACCAGACTTTGCGGTAGTCTATCGGCAAAATGTGTGTCAACATTAAATCATTGAGTGTTCAGGCCTGAAACTGATTTCGCAGTTTACTGTATCAGTTTTCAAGAATCCGGCAGGTGGCGTGATCTAGCCTATTCGGGTAGCGAGGATACGCTAGAAGATTAGGGACTGTTAGCGATATCACCTCACTAAACACACTAAAGAAACTCGCTACAAGATCTGATGTTCCAGCATATCATACTATCGACCATGCCCGAATAGGTTTAAATCAAGCCACCTGCCGGATTCTTGAAAATTCCCATGCAAAGGGATAGCTGATAGCCTAATAGCCAAAGTACGAAGGCGAGCAGCATTAAAATCAATCCACTTTCAGAACACCAAAAACTCTCCTACTTGCGCATTATATAACAACTCGAATATTGATTTTTGACTAAACTTTCGATTATAAAGCCTTAGAGAAGAAGCTAATTAATTAGAACAAAATTTTCTGTGTAAATTTTAATTAGCGTTGCGGTTGTTATATGTGGGTTTTCTAAGTTATAGTTTTGGTGTTCTGAAAAGTTGTCGGATTTCAATGCCGCCTGCCTTCGTACATGAGTTGCTCCTGATCACCGGAATGCCTTCAATGGCGGAAACTCATCGCTAAAAGACTGAGAACCCGACAATATTAATAAGAACCTTCTTCTCGGCGGACACAACGTGTTCCGGGAAGTCCGTGGTAGACTCAACTTCCCTACACCGCTTGACGTAAGTGTCGTCAGCGAGGAAGTCCGACGCGTCCGAACAAGACTATGACACGGTATCATCTGACTATTGCCGTTTCGCTGGTCGGAGTAAGACAATCCCGCGGTGACTCGCTTAATAATGGAGTCATTCAAAATCCGAGAAGACAATGTTTGTGTCTATGACTCTTCCTCTCAAACAAGGGGGGAAAAAAGCAAATCTTCTCGAAAAAGGTTATGATTTGCTTTTTGAAATCACCTCAAATAGAGACAAAGTAAGTAGAGAGGGATGGACTTCAGCACTGCCAGCGCAAGTACTCTATGTGGGACACTACTTTGTGATTTGCTTGACCACATTTGCTAATTGTTTCTGAAGACATTTTAATGACTCTCATAATGCTGAGGGAGTCCCCTCCTTAGATCTGGAAATAAAGTTGGCTTCCAGTGGCGGCGAAATATTACGCCACCAAACGGGGAAATCTGATTGCTGACCTCACCCGCTATTTCCTGACGGATGTCGCCAGCCAACAGCATCACACTCTTTGTCATACACACCATTCGGCATGTGGTGGCGGATTTAGGTACCTGAAAGTCCTGGACCCACCATCACGGTCTTGACCTTAACTCCTTCACTCTATCACCGTGGACATAAGGCCAGCCCATTCGGAAAGAGATATGATTCCTTCAAGCCCTAGCATACGTCTATCTTGTCATGTACCCGCCTACGATCTTTGGGGCTTTTAACTTGGCCGAACTATATACCGAATGACCAACGGCATCATTTGTCCTATCGGATATGGTGTTCTCTACAGCCGAGTTCCTCCGCGCCGTGAAACCAGTATGAGGCTGAACATGGGTCAAATATTCCGCCGAGTCTGTGCTTCACAAGCGTGGATATACCAATGGTAAGCAAATGGGGAGCCACATATCTATGATTGCATTTGTCAAATGATCTTGATGGTGGGTACTTGATAATGTAAGCCTAACATTTTGGTGTGCGCATTCGCCCCACATACCCTTTTCTCAAGTTGAGTTGTGAATTATATATTGTGTCACGGTTGAGCTCTGCGCTTCGCTTTTCAAAAAGAGATCGCTGTCGACGAAGCTCAGTACCTGTCATTTCTATACGACGAATTACTTCTTTAGACGCAAACGGTCACAAAGATATTACTACAAATTTCAGATCCAATAAGTGTTGGACTACCGATATAGCAAGGATATCATACCAAAAGATGTCGGACCGAATGCTTGAAGTCGAACTTCAGAAGGATATCAATTCCACGACGGACAACTCGATTAACGATGAGAGTATGATAGATAATGATCACCTTGCTGTCGACGAGAAACCAGTCCAAAACAACTCGGAACGGACGTCAATCTCCGGAAATGGCGAGGTCGCCGACGAGAAGCAGCTTTCGTCACCGGAAGATGTCCCTCCCCGAGATGTCCACGGTTGGAAATGGGCCCTCGTTGTTATCTCGATTCTTTCAAGCATCTTTCTCTTCGCATTAGATAATACCGTTGTAGCGGACATCCAACCTGCCATTGTAGAGAGGTTTGGCGATGTTGCTAAACTCCCATGGCTGAGCGTTGGCTTCCTGCTTGGGGCCGCTTCAACGAACCTTATCTGGGGAAAGATCTACAGTCAGTTTAACGCAAAATGGGCATATATAGGATGTGTGCTCTTCTTCGAGGTTGGATCTGCCATCTGCGGTGGTGCAAATAACATGACCACTCTCATTATTGGACGAGTTCTTTGCGGCGTATCTGGCAGCGGTATGTACGTGGGAGTCATGACTCTCCTGTCAGTGACTACAACAATCCATGAGAGGCCCATGTATGTCGGTTCCACCGGGTTGATGTGGGGCATTGGTGAGCAAGTTCTGACGCCGAATAAGAGACCTAGTGTTGGCTAATCTTGGGTATAGGAACCGTCCTTGGACCTATTATAGGCGGTGCATTTACACAGAGCTCGGCCGGGTGGCGTTGGGCCTTCTACATAAATTTGTGTATCGGTGGTGCTGCTGCTCCGGTTTTGCTTTTCCTGCTCCCAACTTATGACCCGAAGCCTCAAACTACGCATCTGAACCGCTGGAGAGAGATGGATTTCGTTGGCGCTATTATTCTTATTGGAGCCTTCATATCTGGAGTTATGGCTATTGGATTTGGTGGCATCCTCTATGCCTGGAACAGCGGCCAAATCATCGCCTGCTTTGTGCTGTCTTTCGTCCTATTCGTCGTATTCGCAGTCCAGCAAGAGCTCGCGATTTTCACCACCCCAGCTCGTCGCATTTTCCCTGTCCAATTCCTTCGTCACCGCACGATGCTCATCCTTTTCGCCGAAACCTCTTGTGCCGCCTGCGGTGTTGTCGTTCCCCTCTATATGATTCCGCTCTTCTTCCAATTCACACGCACAGACGGCGCTCTCGAAGCTGGCGTCCGTCTGCTACCTTACATCTGTCTCATGGTCTTCTTCTGTATTTTCAACGGCGCTATCCTCTCCAAATACGGCTACTACATGCCCTGGTACCTCTTCGGTGGCATCTTTATGACCGTCGGCGCTGCCCTGATGTACACCGTCAAAGCCCAGTCGTCGAATTCTGCCGTCTATGGCTATAGCTCTCTCATTGGCATTGGCGTCGGTGCCTTCGTTCAAGCCGGCTTCTCGATAGCCCAAGCACTCGTGACCCTGGAAGAGATCCCAGAAGCTGTCGGCTTCATTACTTGTGGCCAAATTACTGGCATTACTATCTCTATCGCTGTCGCGAACAGCGTCTTCCTCAACAAGGCCGAGAGTGGTATCGCCTCTATTCTTCCCAACGCCTCATCTACGGAGATCCAAGCTGCGATCACGGGTGTCGGATCTTCGCTTGTGAACTCCCTTCCAGCAGACACAAAGGTAGCTGTCCTCGATGCGATCATCGAGGCCATGAGCAAGGCGTACATAGGAGTTATAGCGGGTGGTGCTCTAGCTATTGTGCTTAGTCTTTTCCTCAAGCGGGAGAGATTGTTCTTGACTCCCGGTGTTACTGCATAGGAAGCCGAGGTTTGGGGGAGACATTTAGGTACAGGTTAATAACAAGAGGTTGCACTATAACGATTACAGTAAGGGAGGGTGGGTAGGCACACTTTCTGTATTTGGATGGCGTTGTATATTAAGTAGATAATAGAAAGGGGCTGGGTATTGGCTCCTCCTGTGGATGAGATGTTTCCTAATTAAGAATACTTATAATAGATTGCAGATATAAGAAGTCACAATCATATCTACTCTCCAATAACTCCAAAACCGCGGGATATAGCCAAAGGATATCTACGGCTGAAATCAGAAATTCGTCAAGGGAAGAAAGGAATCTCTACCCATAATACCTCGACTAGCAATCCAATGACGCGCAGGACTACAATCAGATAACAGCTTGTGTTACAAGCGTCCAATGACAAAATTAATAGGCCCTAAAGGATAATCTCGTGCACGCCTTTCTGCACCCTAGATCATACTCCTGTCGATGCGCTGGCCGCTGTTGTCATCTCAACTCCTTGTCACATTTCCAACACCACCTAAGGCGTTACCAAAGAACGCGTCACCACACGAAACGCGGCGCGCCACAGGGAGTTTTCCCCCATGTGCCAGGCTTTCCATTCTAAATCATGGGTACCTCCACAGTACGGGAAGCCTAGCTGATAAATTGGTTTCCGAGTCTTTTCCCTCTAGGGGTGGTATTTTGGGGGGCTTGCGTTGCTGCAGACACTGAGGCGGAAGCGCCGTAGGAAGTGGAGAGACTCGGATGACGACTTTTCGCTTCCTGGGCGGATCTTCCCTGCCGATAGGAGAATTTCAGTGGCTCCTGCGGACGGTTGGAGAAAAATGGGTTTTGGATTGTTGGTGATGCTTGGGGTAGGGCTATACTTGAGGTTAGTTGTTCCTAGGGTTAGGGTTATAATACCGTGTTTCAAGAGGACCAACTTCCCAGAGGGTCCGTTGAACTGATTTGGTCCTGCTTAGAAATGCTATAGCGCGGTGTGGTGCTACGAGAAATGCATTCATGGCTAGGAGCTAGGAGCTCTGCCGCGGTTTCGGTGATCTGTCTTGGTTTGGAGAGGAAATAAGTGATGCAATCATTGAGGAGCAGACATAGGAATTTGAGGCTTAAGTCCTATGGAAGATGCTCAGATGATTGCATGCCAATATTGGACGACGGCTTTGGATACGAAGTGTAATTAATTATGCCAGTCTATGACCAGAACGGCATTATATACATGGAGCCCATACAAACTCCATCGCTAATGGTACATTTACAAATAGACTTAGGCCAGCTCCATCGCATACTCCCCCATCTCCATCATCTCCAACATGTGCACCCTCATCTCCACCACCTTCTCCACCCACTTCGCATCCGCCTTTCTACTAGCTTTCATTTCCTCCTCTCTGACAATCAACTTTCCTGCCGCGACCGCCAGCTCCACCTCGTGCGTGCTCTTCAGCCTAGTAACTTCCTTCTTTGCGGCATCCACAACTTTCTGATGCTTGACCTTTTTACCCTCGTCCCACTTCCGATACGACTCCTGATGTACTTTTCGCAGTGCATCTCTGCCCTCAATGACTTTCTCCGCGCCCCCAGGCCGAGTCTCCCAATACGCCTTCAGGTCGGCGACATACTTGTCTTCAGTTTCGCGTTCTTTGCTCAGCCGCGTGTGGTACTCCTGGTCGAAGCGGAACTGAGAGTCGGAGATTTTGGCGTCGGCTACGACCTCTGCGAGCTGAAGCTCCATTGCGTGACGGGCTAGCATGGCGCTGCGCATTTTCTCTTGCTGCCGAAGTTCCTTGCGCTCTTCTTCGTATCGTTCGGTCATAGTTACTTTTTGGATGGAGTGTAGGAGGTCGAGGTCGTTCCTGAGATCGAAGTATCTTTTGCTTATGGCGAGAATTCGCTCTTCTTCGTGGCGCTGCCTGGACGCTATTGCGGCCAAGCGAAGCTCCTCTTCTTCCCGTGCTAATCTCTCTGCTTCCCGCCTTTCAAATTGCTCGATTTGTCGAAAGATTTCGCGCAACTCTGCAGCTTCCGCCTGGCTGGCCCGTCGTCGATTTTCTGCTTCTCGTTCCCTTTGTTCTGCTGCAAGCCTCCTTGTGTTAGCAGCTCGCCGAACCCTTTGTAACTCCACATCAGAACAACTACACGTCCGCCATTGAGTACCGCAGATATAGCAGAATTGCGCTTTGCACCTGCAAGTCATGTGTATGCAGCCTTGGTTATGCTCAACCAGTGCATTACAACTGTAGCAGCGTCTCCAGCCTTCTTCGTTTGCTACCTGTAACGTGGCCTGTAGGTTAGGATCTCTAGGACATTCTCCATTCGCATGATATACACCACGGCAAGAAGTGCATGTTTTCTGTCGGCATGACAAACATGCAGCGCAAGAGATAGCCTTTTCGATGTTGTTAGGTGAGATAAAAGCGCCACAAGAAGTCTTTGAGCAATAAATCCGTTCTCCTACTGGTACAGAACGCTCCTCAAGGACTTCTTTATATCTCTTCCCGTCCGTGACGCTTAAATGAGGTAGTAAAGTCTCAGTGGGGATCTCATTTAAACAACATTTTGGTGGCCAATTATTTTCCGATGATAAAGCGGTGCTACATTTCTCTTATCAGTGGCCGCTTATTTGAGTTGAAAACTAAAGTCATGCTTACCTTATAAGTGTTTGGAAGCATGGCTTGCAATAACTGTGACAGGTCAAGGGTATTAAGTCTTTAGACTGGAATTCGTCAAGACACGAGACGCATTCCCTATAATTGTTAGCGCAATTCAATACTTTTTAGCCAAGCTTACTGCATAGACGCTGTTGATGATCCAGAATGTAATGAGGTTTGTTTGGAAGCATCCTGCTTGTGTCTAGAAAGTCTTAAAGGATTACTGAAATGAAACAGGCCTCCAAGCTTTCCTTTCGGTAAGTTCGCATCAGCTAATCCTGAGACATATCCAGAATCTCCTGAAGATGTAGTGTTAATGCTTGTATCGCTATCTCGATGTCCTTTCCCTGGAGAAGAGTTCCTAGTAGCATCCATGGCGATACTGTATGGTCGTGGGGTGCGTGGCTATTCACAATCAGAAATATGCCAATTTTTGAACCCTTCAGGCGTTACTCACAGCTAATAATTCACTACCTCCCGTCGGGCTTGTAACCTCAACCACAGGAATTTCTTGTTCTGCACCGCTCTCCTCCCGTGCTGGTGTAATTTCTGCATTCTCCTGGGAACTTTCTTCTTCCGCAAGCTGTTGCCGTATTGTCTCAACTGAGGCTATGATTATGCTCTCGATCTCTAACGGTGTCCCGTATGGGACATCGAATAACTCTTTGGGCGGCTGAAACTTTCGCCACTCAATATTCTCTGTCTCGTTGCTGTCCCTCAGGACTGGTTCAAATCTGGAAACGTTGGACGAGCCTGACACACATAGCATCTTTGGTGGCACAACCACAGGGGCTTCCGGTGCGTCGTAATAGACCTCGTCCGATCGGATGCTCTCGCTGACTGAATAAAGTGGCCAGTCGGCTGCCCCAATGAAGACTCTACTTGATTTCTGAATTATGCTTTTCGTGCCGGAGATAGCCCTTTCTTCACTACCGGATACCGATGCCGCGCTTATTACCGTTTCGCCTGGCCAGTACCCTACCAAGCTCGCTGCCATAACGTTTGCTGTATTTCGTGCGATAGGGCTGAATATATGCCGATGAGGTGTAGCCGGCTTGGCAGCAGACACGTGAAGTCTATATAATATACTAAGGCCCTATGGGGTGCTAGAAGTAAAGTGAATATGCTAGATCACAGCAGAAACGAGAATATCAATGATTACGATGAAAATCAGACATAAAATGGAGAGACAACATTATATTCTTGAGGCTCTCTTTTTCGGAGTCCTAAGCCGGTTAGAGTCCACGACATAGCCTGTTTTTGAAGGTGATGAGCAAGTAAGGAAAGTTCAGGCTGCAATGGACCCAGGTCATGATTGGTGGGATGGCCGGGCATGTGGGGCGAAAGATAACTCTCAGGCTGAGGGGCGTCCTGCAGGCGAACCGAGAGCCTAGCGTGGCTTAGCACCCGACTAACGAGGCTGAGACAATGATTGTGCCTCGCCGCAGGCCCATGTAAGGGCTTTGAGACAGACTGGAAACTGGCCGATACTTGGCTGAATATAAAACTTGAGCCGCATAGTTACTTGAGTCACTTCAGTTAGTCAGGTAGTCACAGCCTTTCCCAGAAGACTTGGACGAGAAACTCACCATAGCCTCGACGCGGCAAAGCCGAAATCAGGATAGCTTCCGACATAGGCAGTCGTGGAATTTGAAAGATGCTTGTGCTGTGCTCTTTTGACTCAGTTTTCCGCAACCAGAAACATGAATGCGAAGGGCCACCGGAGGATGTCCGGCCTAACCTAAAATAGCATAACCTGTTTTCAGGCCGAAAGTGTTTGGCAGCAAGAACGAAGCATCCCATCTGAACAGAAGCACACAAGACCCAGCTGCTAATCCAGTCTCTGCAAGAATGACCGTGCTGAGAACGGCCTCTCCTGAACATAATTTGAGGTCTGGCATGGTGTTGATGCGTATCGCACGGGCATTTCTACTAATGGCACCAAACATCATGAGTGCCTCTCTTTTGTGTTTCGGAACAGAAACAGGATCTGGCAAGTGAGTTTGTATCGCCTGGATGATCATGAGCAGCAAAATATTAAGATACCCGTCCGCCTGCAATGGAGGAGGCTTTTCTTTGACGCATCGTCACAAAGAAGACGTTAAATCTAGAACGATGAAGGCGGAAGTTGACCATGACAAAGAGTAGTTCTTTCATTGAACCTATTTCTTTTCTGCATAAGACTACTGCATAACTGCAAGCTCGAATCATATGTCGATTCTCGCGCCCTTTCATGAATGATACTGTGGACTCGATTGTGATCGAACGACATCACCGTTCATCTTTCCACGCATCATTCAGTTCGCCTTTGGTTTTTGTATCCAATTTGCCAACTCGCATTCGCCGTCAAATTTATAAGATAACGCTCAGCGTTACTCGCCATGGCGATCCCTGATACCCGCATCGGCGCTTTGCCCAATTTGACCTATGGACAATTTTATGGCGAAAACACAGATCTTCCGCATCTCCACGGAACAGGCCGTAGTGGCCTGTCACCTGCATTTTATTCCGGGCCGCGTGAGACTCTGTTCCCTCCCCAAGGTACTGAGCCACTCTTCGCAGCGGAGCGAATTTACCAGCGGATGAAGCTGGCTGGTTACACGAGCTCAACTCTGCACGCCATGGGTGCATTGGTGAAGCCCGATGTCAAAGCACCTAACCTCATCAATGAAGTACACCCTTTATTTGATAAACCCATGTGGGCTCCTTATGGCACAGTGTCTCTTGACTATGATCTAGAGGGAACTTATGTAGTACACAATGACTTTGTTTGGAATGCATTGCTTCCATCACTGAGACTGGCATCTAAATTTCTGGAGAATGCTCATTGTTGGCCATGGTGAGTTATCTATTTATACGGTTTGGAAGCAGCGCCAATTCCTTCAATTTGTATCTGATTCGATATATCCAGCATGCTAACTGTGTATAGGTGGGACGCTCTGCTCTACGGAGAACGAAAATGGGTCCCATCTCCGCCAGCTACCAAGGAGAAAGTCATGCGTACATTTCATCTACGGCCCGCAGATGTGATAATGGCAGCAGGATTCACCGCAAACCAGAGTTTCGTAGAGAAATTTAAGGAACGAATACGTTATATGATTAGCGTCGCGAACTCAAGTTGGGATAACCCCGAGACCGGTAAAATAACTCACTGCCACACCATGGGTTATACACAATATCTGCTTGATTTTGATCTTGCACGTATAACATTTGCTAAACAGATGATTGGTCCGCTGCTTCGCCACGACCTCTCAGATTCTCAGCGGCTGGTGATACAATATCAAATCGCCAAAACGGTAAGTCGTAAGAACCTTTTCAGTGGTTGGAAACTAAAATCTCAGTCAGATTCTCCACGAATTTGCCGTAAGTTCACTATACTCATAGATCTCTCATCCATGCCTTGCTTAAGTCTAGAATAGCACGCGATAGGTTTTGTCCTCGACCAGGACATAGGCCATCCCCACAAATATGGCGAACCGTGTAAGTACAATTTATATTTCACAGCCTTTCAAGTACTCACGACACATGCAGTTTTCGAAGACCAGACCATTGCCGAACTCGGCGAGTCCATGGAAACCGCCGTAAGTCCCCTCCCCTAACAATCACCTCCACCTCACATCTACCTCAATGAACTGACATCCTTCGCACCACCAGCTCTGCGGCGGCCGCATGTGGAGCTTGCCCTCCAACCTCGGCGACCGCGCCGAACGCGCCTACATGATGACTGCCGTGCAAAACTGGCCCAACTACGCCCTCATGCACGAGAAATTCAGCATGGGCCTTGGATACCAACTCTTCCCCGGCAGCAGCGATTTCGGCCCCGGCGCCACCACCGACATCATGGCCATCCCCATTTCCTGGATGGAGTCTCTTTTCCAGGAAGATTT
>Ga0335074_10004729_pt1 | contig 18791 bp, 13 predicted proteins | sample Lox_Sample_23_FD_206715 | JGI IMG/M metagenome (GOLD analysis project Ga0335074, IMG submission 206715) | Soil microbial communities from Loxahatchee National Wildlife Refuge, Florida, United States - Lox_Sample_2.3 | ecosystem: Environmental > Terrestrial > Soil > Wetlands | place: USA... | reverse complement strand
TCCGCAACATCGAGGATTCGGGTCGCTGTACCTGTGTCCGGGTGCACCACGCTGATCGCCATGGACCTTCGGCTCCCTGAGTCTCTTGACGACTGACCTACTAGTAAGTCTAGACTCTTGTTCGAGAGCGTCCTGACCTACTAGTAGGTAAGGCCGTCGGCCCATTGGGGAGGGAGGGCTGTCATGGCCCGCAAGATGATCGACTGCCGCAAGGTACCGAACGAGATCGGCTGCACGCTGACCATCGCCGGCACCGAGGAAGAGGTCCTCGATGCAGCGGTCGCCCACGCGGTTGACAAGCACGGCCACGAGAACACGCCGGAGTTGCGGGAAATGCTCCGGTCTGGGCTAGAGACCGCAGAACCCGCCCTCGCATGACCGCCGCGGACCCAGCCACCGCGGGGCCCGCGTCCACCACAGCGGCTGACGTGGCGACGATCTCGGCTGCGGCCAAGTCGGTCGTCGCCCGGTTCAACGCTGCCTGGGCCGCGCACGACCTGACCGCTGCGGTGGCGCTGACCAGCGAAGACTTCGGGTCGCATCGCCTCCGGCTGTGCTTACTCGAACGCCTCCGGCGGGGGGCAGGCGCACATGAGGTTGCGGTCGCCGTAGGCCTGGTCGATCCGCCGCACCGGCGGCCAGTACTTCGCCCGCCGGTCGCCGCCCGCCGGGTACGCCGCGCCCTCCCGGTCGTAGCGGTGCTTCCAGTCTCCGCTGATCAGCATGCTCGCGGTGTGCGGCGCGTTCTTCAGCGGGTTGTCGATCGCGTCGTACTCCCCCGAAGCGACCATCGCGATCTCACGCCGGATGGCGATCATCGCGTCGCAGAAGCGGTCTAGCTCGGCCAGGTCCTCGCTCTCGGTCGGCTCGACCATGAGTGTGCCTGCCACCGGGAACGACATGGTCGGCGCGTGGAACCCGTAGTCGATCAGCCGCTTCGCGACATCTTCGGCGGTGATGCCGGTCTCCGCGGTGATCGGGCGGAGATCCAGGATGCACTCGTGCGCGACCAGTCCGCCCTGCCCGGTGTACAGCACCGGGAAGTGGTCCGTCAGCCGCCGGGCCAGGTAGTTCGCCGACAGGATCGCCACCTGCGTGGCCCGGCGCAGGCCCTGCCCGCCCATCAGCTTGATGTAGGCCCACGAGATCGGCAGGATGCCGGCCGACCCGTACGGCGCGGCGGCGACGGGGCCGGCCAGGCCCTTGCCGCCGTCCGGCAACGCGAAGTGCCCGGGCAGGAACTCCGCCAGATGCGCCCGCGCCGCCACCGGACCGATACCGGGACCGCCGCCGCCGTGCGGGATGCAGAAGGTCTTGTGCAGGTTCAGGTGCGAGACGTCCGCGCCGAACTGGCCCGGCCGGGCGAGCCCGACCAGCGCGTTCAGGTTCGCGCCGTCCACGTACACCTGGCCGCCCGCCGCATGCACGGCCGCGCAGACGTCGCCGATCGTCTCCTCGAACACGCCGTTCGTCGACGGGTAGGTCACCATGATCGCGGCCACCGACGCCGCCTGCGCTGCCAGCTTGGCCCGCAGATCGGCCAAGTCAACCGCACCGTCTGAGCCGCACTTCACCACGACGACCCGCAGCCCGGCTAGCACCGCGCTCGCCGCGTTGGTGCCGTGCGCCGACTCCGGGATCAGGCACACGGTCCGCTCCGGCTGTCCCTGGGACCGGTGATAGGCGCGGATGGCCAGCAGGCCGGCCAGCTCGCCCTGCGAGCCGGCGTTCGGCTGGAGACTGATCGCGTCGTACCCGGTGATCTCAAGCAGCGCGGCCGACAGCTCGTCGATCAGCCGCCGGTAGCCGGCCGCCTGCACCGCAGGCGCGAACGGGTGCAGCCCGGCGAACTCGGGCCAGCTGATCGCCTCCATCTCCGCGACGGCGTTCAGCTTCATCGTGCACGAGCCGAGCGGGATCATCGACCGGTCCAGGGCAATGTCCCGGTCGGCCAGGGTCCGCAGATAGCGCAGCATCGCGGTCTCACTGCGATAGCTATGAAAAACAGGATGGGAAAGAAACGTAGTCGTCCGCGCCAGTGCCGCGGGCAGCACGCCAGCGGCCGCACTCTCGCCTGCGCCGGAGCCGACCGTCACCGGTCGTCCGGCAAGCGCGCTCGCGACCGCCGCCACCTGCTCATCGGTCGTCGTCTCGTCGCACGCGACCTGCACGACATCCGCGCTCGCCACATACACGTTGAACCCGGCCTCGGCCGCACGGGCCGCGGCCGCCATGGCCTGCCCCGTCAGCCGGATCGCGACGGTGTCGAAGAACCGAGACGACTCCGTTTCGTATCCTGCAGCTTTCATCGCCTCGGCCAGGGTGACCGCCTTGCCGTGGACGCGGCGCGCGATCGCTGTCAGGCCGTCCGGACCGTGGTAGGCCGCGTACATCGCGGCGATGACGGCGAGCAGGACCTGGGCGGTGCAGATGTTGCTGGTGGCCTTCTCGCGGCGGATGTGCTGCTCGCGGGCCTGCAGGGCGAGCCGGTAGGCCGGGTGGCCAGCCGCGTCCACCGACACGCCGACCAGGCGACCGGGTAGCTGCCGCTTGAGCGCATCCTGCACGCAGATGTAGCCGGCCTGCGGGCCGCCGTATCCCATCGGAACGCCGAACCGCTGCGTGCTGCCGACCGCGATGTCGGCGCTGACCTCGCCGGGCGGCGTCAGCAGGGTGAGCGCAAGCAGGTCCGCGGCCACGACGGCCAGCGCGCCGGCTTCGTGCGCTGCGGCGACGGGTGGGGCCAGGTCGCGCACCTCGCCGCTGGCGCCCGGGTACTGCAGCAGCACGCCGAACAGCTCGCCGTCTGGCTGCGCCGCGATGAGCTCGGGAGTGACCGCGCCGATGACCAGCTCGATGCCGAGCGGCTCCGCCCTGGTCCGCAGGACCGCCAGCGTCTGCGGCAGGCAGTCCGCGTCGGCGAGGAAGGTGTTTGCCTTTCCTGGGCTGCCGGTGCCGCGTGCCCGCCGCGCCAGTGTCATCGCCTCGGCCGCAGCGGTCGCCTCGTCCAGCATGGAGGCGCCCGCGACCGGCAGCGCGGTCAGGTCCTCGACCATGGTCTGGAAATTCAGCAATGCCTCGAGGCGGCCCTGGGAGATCTCCGGCTGGTACGGCGTGTAAGCGGTGTACCAGGCCGGGTTTTCCAGCACGTTCCGCCGGATCACGGCCGGAGTGTGCGTGCCGTAGTAGCCGAGTCCGATCATGGAGGTGGCGACGGTGTTCTGCCCGCCCAGGCGGCGCAGCTCGGCCAGGACCTCGTCCTCGGTCAGCGGTTCCGGCAGGTCAAGTGCGCGCGCTGCGGCGATGCCGGCCGGGAGGGCGGCGGCTGTCAGGTCGTCGAGCGAGGAGTAGCCGACCAGGTCGAGCATCCTCGCCTGGTCCGATTCGGCCGGGCCGATGTGCCGCTGAGCGAACTCCGACCGCGCCGACCTGGCCTGGATCGGGTCGTCATGCTGGGTGTCTGCCATGGGAGCCTCCCCGGGCGGGCCGCAGGCCCGCGAGCAGGTGATATCGGACTCCCCCTCTGTCGACCGCGCCTGCGGGCTTCAGAGTTGCGCACACCGGGCGGTCCTGAGTGCCTGAGAGGTTCCGGGGAGGTTGCCCCTTCGGCGCTCTGCGCTGGCTGCGCGGAGACTCTCCCGGCCGGTGTGGTCAGCACCGACGAGCCTACCCGAGCGACCGCCCGACGGCGGCCTGCCGCGCGATTCCGCCGGGCCGGCGGGTACATATCCAGGGCAGGCAGTCAGGGCTAGGGTCGGGGGGACTTGAATGCCAGCGCGACGGGGAGGCCGGGCCGTGTTTGCTGTCACGGGACTAGCCGTGACAGCCATGCTGCTGTCGGCCTGCAGCTTCGGGCCAGGCGGTCACCACAGCAAGGCCTGGTACCAGGGTTATGAGGCCGGCAAAGAAGCCCAGCAGCACCATCCGTTCAAGCCCGGCCCGGACGGCGGCTACGACCGGGTCAGATACTGCGCCGTGACGGCTTTCAACGACATCCAGAAGATCAATCACAACACGGTCCAGTGGACCGAGGGCTTTGACACCGGCTGCCACTTCTTAGCGGCTTGAGGTTAGTAGCACGAATCGGGCTACTTGTCGCCTGAGCGTCGTTTACGTGCGAGGCCGACGGCGCGCTAGCTGGTCTTGCGGGCAGCTCTGCGGTTGGCCAGCTCGTCGGCGGCCGAATCCGGCGGCGAATCCTCCTCGGCACGCTCGGCCGGGAGCTCGGCAAGGCTGCCCTCGACCTCCTGCCAGATCCGGCCAAGCGCGATGGCAAATACGCCCTGGCCGCCCTGGAGCAGGTCATAGACCTCCTCCGCCGAGGTGAGGTCGTAGACCGTCGCGCCGTCGCTCATCAGCGTGACTCTGGCCAGGTCCTCCGTGCCCCAGTTGCGCAGCACCGCGATGGCGGCCCGGACGTGCTGCAGGGAGATCCCGGTGTCCAGCAGGCGCTTCACGACCTTGAGCACGAGGATGTCGCGGAATCCGTAGAGGCGCTGCGTGCCCGAGCCGCTCGCGGGCCGGACGCTCGGCTCTACCAGGCCGGTGCGCGCCCAGTAGTCCAGCTGGCGGTACGTGATCCCGGCAGCAGCGCATGCCGTCGGCCCGCGGTAGCCGATGTCCTCCGGCTGCGGTGTGATGTCGTCCTCGAAGAGGGACTGCTGCTGGCCGACCGGGGCCCGACGAGACCGGGCCCTGGCGTGCTGCGCGCCAGAGTCGCCGCTAGCCATCGCTGCGCTTAGTAGACACTGCCCTGCCCTGGTACACCTTTCGCACGTTAGGCCGCACCCGCAGCCGCGTCAACGATCGCCGCGGCGCGTCGCGGGTCCGGTCAGGCTGGCGCAAAATGGCACGGCCTGCGTGGTTCTGCTGCGGGCCGTTTTGCTGCGGGCTCGCTTTGCTAGCGGCTCAGGTCGACCGGCCGAAGTCCTCTGGCGTAATCGAGTCGAGGAACTCGCGGAACTTCTCGACTTCGTCTTCCTGCTCGTCCGGAATCGCGACGCCGGCTTCGTCCAGGATCTCCTCGCGGACATAGATCGACGCGCCGGTGCGCAGCGCCAGCGCAATGGAGTCCGACGGCCGGGCGCTGACTTCCCGGCCGTTACTGAAGATCAGGTCGGCGAAGAAGATCCCATCCCGCAGCGCAGTGATGTTAACCGTCGTGAGCCGCACGTCGAGCGCCTCGAGCACGTCACGCAGCAGGTCGTGCGTAAGCGGCCGCTGCGGAATCATGCCCTGCTGCGCAAAAGCGATGGCCGTTGCCTCGTTCGGCCCGATCCAGATTGGCAGATAGCGCTCGCCGTCGGTCTCCTTCAGCAGGACGATCGGGTTGTTCGTGGCCATCTCCACCCGGACGCCGACAACCTCCATCTGCCTCACAGCGGCTCCGTCCCTATCCGCGCCTGGGCGCTGCGGTTACTACCGGGTCTGCCCACAGGCATTCCCCTTCTGCCTGCAGGCACTCCCTTTGTCAAAGTACACCCGCAATCGCAGCAGGCCATCCCGTCCCCTCTAGCCAGTCCGGCTGGGGCAGTCGTGAGGATCATGCGCTGGCGCCTTCCACCCCCCGCGCGGTACGACCGCCGCGGCGCGGCCCGGCCTCAGCCTCCTGACCTGGCCGGGCGTGCCCGGCCGCCGCCAGCCGAGCCGCGACGGCGACCTGCGGCGCGCTGCCAGGCCCGGCCAGTCCGGCCTCGGCCAGCGCGCCGTCGACCAGTGCGCAATGCAGTTGGAGTACGAGGTCGGCAAGCTCGCCGGCGGTGCGCTCGGCCAGCTCTCTGGCGCCGGGGCCACGCTGGCGCGTGATCGGCGCGACGAGGCTCTCGATCATCGTGGTCTCACGCTCGACCGCAGCGCGCACTGCTCGCAGGTGCCGCGCCTCCACGCCGTAGGCGGTCAGCGCCACCGCCGTCCTCGCTACCTGCACCGCGTCCGGGCCGTAGTGTCGGCCGACTCGCCTCAGCAGCCCGAATGTTTCCAGCTCAGTCAGCAGCGCCTCGGACAGCCCGGCCGCCTCGGTCAGCTCGCGCCGACTCAGCAGCTGGCCGGCCCGGTCCGGCTCTCCGGCTGGCTGATCGGACTCAGCAAGCCACGCCTCGCCGGATGAGGCTCGTGCCGCCCTGCCGGTCGCGGGCCGCGGTGTCACTGCCGAGGCCGGGCCGGCGGCGCGCCTGGTAGCGGCGGGTCCGGTACCGGCCCGCCCGGTATCGGTAAGCCCGGTACCGGCAAGCCCGGTACCGGCAAGTCCGGTACCGCCGGGCCCAGCGTCCTCTGGCACGTTCAGTGCAGGTGCAGCCCCGAGCCGGTCGAGCCGTTCCCTGATCACCCGGAGCGGTAGGTAAAGGTCACGCTGAGCAGCAAGGATGTACCGGAGCCTGTCCACATCCGCAGCGCAGAACCGGCGGTATCCGCTCGGCGATCGCGCCGGGGTCAGCAGTCCCTCGGTCTCCAGGAACCTGATCTTGGACACGCTGACGTCGGGAAACTCGTCGCGGAGCTGAGCAAGGACCTCGCTGATGCCGAGGTAACCGCGGGGAGGCTGCGCGCTCATCTCCAGTCCTGCGAGCCTCCGCCATAATCGGCCGGGGAGCCTGGCCCGACCAGGAACACCAGCCGGAACTTGCCTACCTGAACCTCGTCACCAGGCGCCAGGCTGGCTTCCTCGATCCGCTCGCGGTTGACGTAGGTGCCGTTGAGGCTGCCGACGTCCCGCACCGTGAACCGGCCGCCCAGCCGGTAGAACTCGGCGTGCCGGCGAGACACCGTGACGTCGTCGAGGAAGATGTCGCTGTCCGGGTGGCGGCCTACCAGGGTCAGGTCGCTGTCCAGCAGGAACCGGCTGCCTGCGTTGGGCCCGCGGCGGACCGCGAGCAGGGCCGTGCCCGGCGGCAGCGCGGCGACGGCGGCCGCATCGGCATCGGACTCCTCACCCTGGTCGGCGTCCAGCTCCGTGCCGGCGATGGAGATGGTCGACGTCGTGTCGGGACCGCGATCACCCGCCCGGCGGACTAGCGGCGTCCCGCAGCGCGAGCAGAACCGTGCGCCGTCCGGATTCGGTTCACCGCAAGCGGTGCAGTAGACGCTGGCCATCAGTTCGCCGAACCTCCCACTGGCCTGACGAGCGACGGACGCCGGAACTGCCCCCGCCCCGGCGGGCACCCGCTCGAGATCCGGTGGCACGGTCAACGCTACCTGCGCCGGCGGTTGAGGGTCCATGCGCCGCGCCCGCCGCGACTGCCAGGGCCAGCGCCGGGCGGGCAGTCCGGCCGACCCGCCAGTCCCGTTACCGCGCGTGGCATCGTCGCGACGCCTTCGCCACATCTCGGCCGTACCTCCGCCTTACCCGCTCGCCGCTGCCCGCGACATCTCTCAGCCCTAGCCTGAGCGGCGATTGTCTCACGGTTTCGGGCATCGCTGCCCCCGAGTCGCACAGGCCCGGCCTGTTCAGGCTACGGTCAGTACGGAGGTCAGCGGCCCGCCTGCTCGACGACCGCGGCCCACTCGTCCAGCAGCGCCTGAGCCGTGTCCGGGTCGGACCCCTCGGCCCACAGGTGGGTGACGGCCTCCGACGGGTCGGGCAGCACCAGGATCCAGCCGCGGCCGGGCTCGATCACGCGCACGCCATCGGTAGTGTCCAGCTCGCGGTCGCCCGCTGCTTCGACCACGGTCCGCATGACCATGCCCTTGGCCGCCCACGGGGTGGGCATCGACCGCTTGAGCAGATTGGCCTCCGGGATCCTGGCGCCGATCTGGCTGAGGGTCAGCCTGGTCCTGGCGACCAGGCCCAGCAGCTGCACGAACGCGGCGATGCCGTCGATCGAGCGGGAGAAGGCCGGCACGACGAAACCGCCCCGGCCGTCGCCGGCGAAGATCACGTCCGGACTCGCCGCCGCCTGGTACAGCCCGTGCAGCGAGGTCGGCGTCCAGGTCACCTCAACGCCGTGATAGCTGGAGACCTCCTCGGCCACCCTGGTGGTGGTGACCGGCAGCGCGACCCGGCCGCGCCGCCGCTCGGCGGCGATCAGGTCGAGCACCACGAGCAGAGCCCGGTCGTCGCTGACCGTGTTGCCCTTGTCGTCCACCAGCGCGATGCGCTCGCCTACCGGGTCGAACCTGACTCCGAACGCTGCCCCGAACGACGACACCAGCTCCGCCAGGCGGTGCATGTCCGCCCGAACCGCCGCCACTGACTGGGTCGGGGACGACTCGTCCAGCCGGTTGTTGACGGTCAGCACGTCGACCCCGATCTTGCCGAGCAGTCCGGGCAGGACCAGCGACGTCGTGCCGCCGGCGCAGTCCGCGACCACCCGCAGGCCGGCCCCGTAGACGCCGGTCATGTCGAGTGAGTTCAGCAACTCGTGCGTGTACGCCTCGATCACGCGGGGCGGGTACGACAGCTCGGCGATCTCGCCGGGGAACGCCCGCCGGAACTCCTGCCGGGAGAACACCCGCTCTAGCTTCCGCTGCGCCGCCTGGGAGAGGTCGGCGCCGTCCGCGTCCATGAAGATGATGTCGATCGACTGCGGATCGCTCGGCGTCGTCCGCAGGGCTATGCCACCGCTGCAGTCGCTGCGCGCGGTCTCGAACCTGGCCAGCGGCATCGGCTGGGCCTCCAGGTCGACCACGTTGATGGCGCTGGCGTTCAGTGCTCCGTGCACCGCTCGCTTCAGCGCTCTGGCCGCCCTGGAAGCGTCCCGGGACGTCGTCACGACCGCGCCCTTCTTGAGCGTCGTCGCGTATGCGCTCGCCAGCCGGACACACAGTTCCGGCGTGATCTCGACGTTCACAAGACCGGACACCCCGCGCGGGCCGAACAGCGTGCGCTGGCCGCGCGACTCCCAGATCACGCTGGTATTGACGACCGCGCCGGCCTCGATCGTCTTGAACGGGTAGACCTTTACCCCGGCCGACACGTAGCTGTCCGGCTCGATCACGCACTCGTCGCCGACGACTGCGCCCTCCTCGATCCGGGTCTGGCTCATCACGTCGGTGTTCTTGCCGATCACGCAGCCGCGCAACTGGGCACCCCGGCCCACGTAGACGTTGTTGTGCACGATGGCGCGGTGCAGGAAGGCGCCTTCCTTGACGATGACGTTGCTGCCGACGACGGAGAACTCGCGCACGTGGGCGCCCGCCTCGATCTTGGCGTAGTCCCCGATGAACAACGGCCCGGTCAGCACCGCCTCGGGATCGACCTCCGCACCCGGCGCGACCCAGACGCCAGGCGACACCTCGAGCCCGTCGATCTGCACGTTCACCTTGCCGGTCAGGACGTCCGCCTGCGCCTTGACGTAGCTCTCGTGCGAGCCGACGTCTTCCCAGTAGCCGTCAGCGATCCAGCCGTACAGCGGTGCCCCGGCCTTCAGCAGCCGCGGGAATATGTCGCCGGACCAGTCGGACGACTCCCCTGACGGCACCTCGGCCAGCACCTCGGGCTCCATCACGTAGATGCCGGTGTTGACGGTGTCCGAGAACACCTGTCCCCAGGTGGGCTTCTCCAAGAAGCGCTGGATCTTGCCATCGTCGTCGACGATGACGATGCCGAACTCCAGCGGATCCGGCACCCTGGCCAGGGCAACCGTTACCAGAGCCCCATTGTCCTTATGGAAGGCGATCATGTCAGAAAGGTCGATATCGGTCAGCGCATCGCCGGAGATCACCAGGAACGGCTCATCCCGCAGGGCGTCCTCGGCGTTCTTGACGCTGCCAGCCGTCCCCAGCGGGGACTCCTCGGTGGCGTACTGGAGGCGCATCCCGAAGTCCTCGCCGTCACCGAAGTAGTTCCGCACGATAGAGGCAAGGAACTGCACTGTGACCACGGTGTCTGTCAGCCCGTGCTTGCGCAGCAGTCGCAGCACGTGCTCCATGATCGGCCGGTTCACCACTGGCAGCATCGGCTTGGGCTGGTTCGCGGTCATCGGGCGCAGCCTGGTGCCCTCACCGCCCGCCATCACCACGGCTTTCACGGGACTACCACGGGCTTCACAACCGCCGGTGCTCCTTTCCGGTGCCTGTCACGGCCCAGCATGCGCCGCTTCGTGCGAGCAGGGCAGCCACGCTCAGCCCGGCTCCGGGCTGGCCAGCAAGGTCTTAGCCTGGGCTAGGTACAGCAACGCCGCCCACCAGTACAGGGCACTTCCCCAGATAACGAAACTCCAACCGGCCACCCTGGCGGTCTCGGCGTAGGCGGCAGTGTGCGAACCCAGGAAGAGCAGCGGGAACGCATAGAGCAAGCACAGCGTCGCCGTCTTGCCGACAAAGCTGACCTGCAGCGCGGGGAAGCCGTGTCGCCGGAGCACCACCAGCACCAGGGCCATCATTAGCTCACGCGCCGCCAGGACCCCCACCAGCCACCACGGGATGATCGTCCGGACGGCCAGGGCGATGATGGTGGCGACGATATAGAGGCGGTCGGCGGCCGGGTCGAGCAACTGCCCGAGCCTGCTCTGCTGGTTCAGCGCCCGCGCGATCTTGCCGTCCAGCCAGTCCGAGGCGCCGGCGGCAATCAGCAGGCCAACCGCCCACCAGTCCCCGGCAGTCGTGCGCACGCCCAGCACTAGCCACAGGAATACCGGCACGCCGGCCAGCCGGGCGAAACTGATCCCGTTCGGTATGGTCCAGATCCGGTCGCCGGCCAGGCCAGACGATTCCGGGAGGGCCGGCGTGGCCACCGGCACCGCCGAGTATCCGGTGACCCGCTCACGCTCGTCGGTCATCGGCCCCTCACCTGCAGGTAACTCCCGCGGCAGACACTACCCTGGCGGGCGCCGCAGGTGCAGACTGGCCCGGTGCAGAGTTGCGCACTGCGTGGACGCCTGATCCGGCTCCTCGCGGCCCCGGCTGCGCTGGCGGTCAGCGTCGCCGCCGCGGCTTGCTCGAGCGGCCCGGCCGAGCACCCCGCCACATCCGGCACCGGGACCACCGGGACATCCCCGGCCGCGGCTACCGCGCGAGCCACCAACTGGCTGCAATATCACGGAAACGCAGGCCGCACCGGCACTGTCGAAGGGTTGCCCGCGGCCGGACGTCTCTCGATGGCCTGGTCCCGCAGGCTCGGCGCTGCCGTCTACGGCCAGCCGCTCGTGATCGGCGACACGGTGATCGCCGCGACCGAGTCCGACCAGGTGTACGCGCTGAACCGGAGCACCGGGGCGGTGCGCTGGCATCGGCGGATCGGCAGTCCGCTGCCCCTGGCCGACCAGCCCTGCGGCGACCTCAGCCCGCTCGGCATCACCAGCACGCCCGCCTACGATCCGAAGACCGGTCTTGTCTACGTGGTCGCGCAGAACGGCAGGCGCGGCCACCTGTTCGCCGGGCTGACGCTGAGCGGCCGGGTCAGGGTGCGGGTCTCGCTGCCCGCGTTCGACCGCAAGCCGGCCTACGACCAGCAGCGCGGCGCGCTCGCCATCGGCAACGGCTACGTGTACGTGGTCTTCGGCGGGCACTACGGCGATTGCGGCCCGTACGTCGGCACGGTGGAGGCGGTCCCGGTCAGCGGGAGAGGCCGGATCTTCGACTACCTGGTGCCCACTGCCAAGCAGGGCGGTATCTGGGCGGCCGGCGGCCCGGTGATCGGCCGCGGCGGCACCGTCTATGTCAGCACCGGCAACGGCGCTCCGGGCGCCACCCGGTTCGACGGGAGTGACTCGGTCACCGCTCTCACGCCCATACTCAGACAGGTCGGGATCTTCGCGCCAACCGACTGGCGCACTCTCAGCAACAACGATCTGGACCTCGGCTCGATGTCGCCGGCGCTGCTAAGCGACGGGCAGATCCTGCAGGTGGGCAAGAGCTCGACCGGCTACCTGCTGAACGCCGCCCGCCTCGGCGGCGTCGGCGGGCAGGTCGCGCAGGGCCATGTCTGCTCCGCGCTCGGCGGCGCGTTCGGCGGTGCCGCGGTCAGCGGCGACCTCGTTTACGTGCCGTGCACCGGTGGGCTCGCCGCAGTCGATACCGCGCACAACCGGGTGAGCGTCCGCTGGCGTGGCCCGGCCTACGTCTGGGGTTCTCCGGTGGTGGGCGGCGGCGCGGTTTGGGTCGCAAGCCCGGCCACCGGCGTGCTGTACGAGCTGGCTCCCGCGACCGGCCATGCGCGCGAGCACATCAGGGTGGCCAGCCAGCTACCGCACTTCGTCAGCCCGTCACTGTCCGGACGGCTGCTGCTGATCGGCACCATGACCGGCGTGGTGGCAGTCTCCGGCGCCTGATCCGCCTGGCTCTGCTGGCTAGCTTTCGGCCGGCAGCACGTGCAGCTCGGCATCGCGCACGAGCCTAGCCAGCTCACGCAGCACCGGATAGCGGCCGGCCGGGCTCTGCTTCGCTCGGGTCAGCACCAGCTCCGTTACCCCTTCCTGCGCGGCGAACGCAGCCAGTGCCGCTGCCGGGCTCGGCCCGGCCAGCGGCACGAATTCACCGCCAAGCTGCTCCGTCAGCGCCGCGTACGCGTCCACCAGTAGCTCGGTCTGCGGGCTGTGCGGGCCGGCCGTGGCGACCCGGAAGATCCCGTCCACCTGCGCGGCGAGCGCAGCTGCCCGGCGGATCAGCGGCTCCATCCCCGGCCACGGCGCCGCACAGGCAAGGATCGACGGCTGGCGCTCTGGCTCAGGCGACTGGACCGGCTCGCCGGTATAGCCGGCCAGCCGTGCATCGCCATGCTCCGCGACCAGCACGAACGCGCGCTCTCGCGCGGTGCGGAGCGCGTCCGGGGTGAAGGTCGTCACCAGCGCGTTCTCCACCTGCCCGGGCGGCACGACCTGGCCGCGCCGGACCCGGTCGATCAGGATTGGCGGCGGCACGTCCACCAGCTCGATCTCGTCGGCGAGCGCCAGCAGCGTGGCCTCGTCCAGCAGTGCGGGGCCGGCCTGGCCGGCCGGGCCTGGTACAGCCGTGCTCGCCCAGCCACTGAGCTTGCCGAGCTGCACAGTGCCCACCACCGTGATGCCCGCGTCAGCCAGCCGGCGGGCGGCAGCGAAGCGCCGCTCAGCCGTGGTGGTGCCGGCCGTCAGGTCGTCGACGCACACCACCTCTGGGTGCCGGGCCAGGACCGCTGCCGTGTCCAGCGTCGATCCGTCGCCGACCAGCTCCAGATGCTCGAGTTCCGCAATGACGTCCTCGCGATCGCGTGCGTCCACCGCGCCGACCACCACGTCTGTTCCGCGCGCCCGGCGGCGCACGGCCTCCTCCAGCATTGCCATGGTGGTGCCGCAGCCGGGCGCGTAGCCGAGGTAGACCCTGATCCCGCCGCGGCGGCGTAGCGGCGGGCCGCTGCTGTCCCGGTCGGCCTCGTTCCCGGTATGAGGTCGCTCCGACCCAGCATCCGTCTCGATATGCAGGTGCACGCCGGGCAGCTGGCCAGCCAGTCGCTCGAGCAGCGTGCCGCGCCAGCGCTCGAGCAGCCCGGCCGCGGGCACGGCAAGGACGAGATGCCGGGCGTTCAGCTCCTGAACGGCGGCAATGATCGCGGCAACGACGTCCCGGCCCTCCCGCACCATGACGTTCGCGCCCGCAGCGGTTGCGGCCGCCTCGACCCGCTCGGTCACCGGCGGGCCGCTTGCGGTCGGCAGCGCCGGGGCCTGCTGAAGCGCCAGCACACGACAGCCCGTACCGCCGCGCCTGGCCAGCCGCATCCCGCGCTGCACCAGCGCGTCGGCCTGCTCGGGCCGCCAGACGGCGACCAGGACATCTGGCAGCTGGCGCTGCAGCGCCGTCGGCTCGCCCTGCCCGGCCGCCTGGCTGGCGACCAGGCGCAGCCCGATCTCGCGCAGGGCCGCGAGCCGGGCCGGCTGGAATTCGCGGTGCATCGCGGCCTCAGCCCGCAGTGGCGGGTAGATGTTCCCGTGCCCGAGGCGCTTCCGCAGTGCCTCCGGCGACGAGTCCACGAACTGCAGCGCGTCGATGCTCGCCAGCACCTGGTCGGACACGAGGCTGCGGGCTCGCTCGCCGGTGATCGCCGCCACCTCGCCGGCAACCCGGCTTACCTCGCCGACATCGACCGTGCTGATGACATGGATGCCGGCGCTGCGCAGCGCCTCAATCGGCGCGGCATGGGTACCGAGGTCGTCCACGAGCGCGACATGCGGTTTCCGAGCAAGCACGGCTGCCAGGTCCATCTCCGCCGAGCTGCCGTGCTCGTCCTCGGCCGGCCGGGGCGGCACCGTCTCCAGGCCGCCGATGGCCTCCTCAGTGTGCGGGCGGCCACGAGTGTCGGCGTAGCCGATGACCACGTCCTCGCCCTGGGCGCGCAGCTTGCGGCCCTCCTTCAGCATCGTGAACGTCTTGCCGGCGCCAGGCGCCGCACCCAGGTAGACGGTGAGCAGCCCGCGCGCCGCAGGCGCTGGCGCATCCGCGATCGTGGCGCCGATGCCCTGCTCCTCGCGGATGATCTGACCGCGGCCCGCGTCGAAGTCGTACAGCTCGGCGTAGCGGCCCCAGTTAATGGCCACGTCTAGCTGCTTGGCTGCATCCTCCTCGCCGAAGCTGGTGCGCAGGATGTCGGTGAAGAAGCCAGCCGGCAGCGTACCGTCCTTGGTGCCCCGCAAGCTGCGGTAGATCGTGCGCACCAGCGGAGCGTGGTCGAGGCAGGCACGCGCGAAGATTTCCTTCGAGTCCTGGATGCTCGCGCCGGCGAAGACCTGGCCGGTAGCGGTCAGCTCAAGCCGGTCGTCGCGCAGGTCGGCGAAGCGCAGCATGACCAGCGCGTCCACGAGCGGCAGCAGATCGTCGACCTCAAGGCCGAGGCTGTCCGCGAGATCGGCCAGGTCGGCCGCGCCGCCGTGCCGCGCCAGCAGGATCTCCACCAGGCCGGACAGCCCGTCGACGGTGGCCTGCGGGAGCGGAGTGTCGCTCACCGTGCCGCTCGGGCCCTGCGTTCCGGCCGCAGCGGGCGCCTCGGCCGGCCGGTCCCGCCGCGTCATCAGGCGGTAGATCTGGTCGACTAGCTCGTCGAACTCAGGGGTGCGGCGGTGCCGAGGCCGGGGCAGCGGGTTGATCATGTCCTCCCGGATCCGGCCAGGGTTAGTCCCGAGCACGAGAATCCGGTCGGCCAGCAGCACGGCCTCCTCGATGTTGTGCGTGACCATCACGATGGTCTTGGTCGGGAACCTGTGCCCTTCCCATAGCTCCAGCAGCTCGCCGCGCAGGTTCTCCGAGGTCAGCACGTCCAGCGCACTGAACGGCTCGTCCATCAGCAGCGCCGCTGGCTCGACGACCAGCGCCCGGGCGAAACCCACGCGCTGGCGCATGCCGCCGGACAGCTCCTTCGGATAGGCCGTCTCGTAACCGTCCAGGCCGACGATGTCGATCGCCCGGAGCGCGCGATCGTTTCGCTGCTCTGGCGCGATGCCGCGCGCCTCCAGGCCGAGCTCCACGTTCTGCTGCACTGTCAGCCACGGCATCAGCGCAAACGTCTGGAACACCATGGCCGTCTCGCGGTTGGTGCCGGTCAGCCGTTTGCCGCGGAACAGTACCTCGCCGCTCGTCGGCGCCATCAGGCCGGCGATGCAGCGCAGCAGCGTCGACTTGCCGCTGCCGCTGCGGCCGAGCAGGGCGACGAACTCGCCATCTGCCACGTCGAGATTGATGTTGTCCAGCACTGGCAGCTGACGGCCGCCGGGCCCGGAGAACGACTTGCTGAGCGAGCGCACGCTGATCAGCGGTGTCGCGCTGGCCGGGTCGGCCAGCGCTGTCCTGGAGGTCACCGGGCCGCTCACGCGAGCGCGTACCTCGTCTCAGCCAGCCGGTACAGCCGCCGCCAGAGCACTGCGTTCAGCCCGGTCACGTAGATCGCCATCACCAGCAGCCCGGCGAACAGCTCGGGCAGGTGGTCGGTGTTCTGCGCGATGAAGCTGCCGAGGCCTTTAGCCACCAGCACCCGGTGGTTGTAGCTGACGATCTCCGCGACGATCGTGGCGTTCCAGGCACCGCCGGCTGCGGTAATCGCGCCGGTGACGTAGGCCGGGAAGATGCCGGGCAGGATGAAGCGCCGCCACCTGTCCCAGCCGCGCACACCCAGGTTGTCCATGGCTTCCTTCAGGTCCGACGGCACCGCGCTTGCCCCGGCGATGACATTGAACAGGACATACCACTGCGTGCCCAGCGCCATCAGGACGATCGCGCCGAAGTTCAGCGGAAGCCCGATGTCAATGAAGAGGACGATGGCGAACGGGAAGATGAAGTTCGCCGGGAAGCTGGCCAGCACCTGGACGATCGGCTGCATGAACTGCGCGACCTTCGGGTTGAAGCCGATCCACACTCCGACCGGCACCCAGATGACCGAGGCGATGCTCACCACCACCGCGACTCGCAGCAGGGTGAGGAAGCCGTAGTAGAAGGTGGTGCCGAACACCGCGAGCCCGTCGTTGCCGGTGGCGACGAAGGCAAGCATGCTGTACAAGCCGTAGCCGAGCACGATCGCCACGACGGCTGCGAAGGCGAGGTCCGCGGCCCGGCGGCGGGCGGCGTGGCTCTCCAGGCTGAGATCGTCGATGCCCCCGGCCCGTGCCATCACCCGGTTCACCGGCCGCGCCAGCGCCTGTCGGCCGCGCCCGATGACAGTAGGCCAACTGGAGCGCCGGATCAGGTCGTACACCAGGGACTTCGCCCGCAGACCTGACTCGGACTGCTCGACCCGGAACTTCTCGACGTAGGCGACAAGCGGCCGCCAGAAGAAGAAGTTCACCACCAGGATGACGATGATCATCGTGATGATGCCGTAGATGACGTACCTGAGCTTGCCCTCGTTCTCCGCTACGGCGACATAGGAGCCAACGCCAGGCAGCGTATAGCGGGTGCGGTTGACGGTGATCAGCTCGGACGCAGTGAGGAAGAACCAGCTTCCGCCGAAGCTCATCATCCCGTTCCAGACCAGCCCGATCGCTCCGCCAGGCACGTCGATGGTCCAGAAGCGCTTCCATCGCGACAGGCCCATCAGCTTGCTGGCCTCGTCGAAGTCGCTCGGCTGGCTGACCAGCGAGTGGTAGAAGGAGAACGTGATGTTCCAGGCCTGCGAGGTGAAAACGGCAAAAATCGCCGCGCACTCGAAGCCCAGCTCCGAGCCGGGGAACAGGGCCACGAAGAACGTCACCGTGATGGCCAGGAAACCTAGTACCGGAACGGACTGCAGGATGTCGAGCGCCGGGATTAGCACCCGCCGCCAGCGCCGGCTGCGCGCTGCCACATAGGCGTAGCTGAGGCTGAATCCGTACGAGAAGAACAGCGCGATGAACATCCGGAGCAGGCTGCGCGCCGCGTAATACGGCAGGTTCGACGGCGCGAGGCTGATCGTCGAAGACGGATGCGCCGGCGCCCGCGCGCCGGCTCCGACCCGGACAATGACGTACACAAGCAGGAGTACCGCAATGCCGACGCCGACGTCCAGGGGGCGGAACCTGAGCCTGCTCAGGTTCTCCCGGCTAGGAAATGTCGGTGTGACCGCCACGTGGGCGCTCCCGTCCGGCGCTCAGCAAGGACACGGGGTCAATCATGCAGGTCGACCAGCCGTCAGGCACTGCCAGCCCACCACCCTAGCGAGGGTAGGGCCGGCGCCCGCACCGGCGACACCCAGCGAAACCCCAGCTAAGTCCAAGGATTCTTAGGCCAGTTTCCGGGCTGGATTGCCTAGCGTTCAGGTTGCCTTCCGCAGCCGCGGCAGGCTGACCGACTCTAGGACGCGAGGATCTGTGATGCTCCATCGCTCAATGTCATGGCGCGCGACAGCAATCGCGGCGGGCACGGTCTGTGCGCTCGCCACGGCAGGCGCGGCCATGGCGGCGCCGGCAAGCAGCGGGTGGACTGGCGGGGCTAGGCCTGTCCCGAACGTGTTCACCAATGCCACCCCTGGCCTGGCCGCCTTCTACGAGACCGGCCAGGGCGTGGCCGGCACCTTCCTGGCCTACAAGGGCCAGCTGAACAACAACGTGCAGTACAAGTTCCAGCTGAACGGCAAGTGGTCCAAGGGGGTCGGCGTCATCCCCGGCGCCCACACCACCACCAGTCCGGCCGCTGCCTTCTACACCAACTCCCTCGGCAAGGACTCCGAGATGGTGGTGTGGAAGAGGCTGCACAGCAACAAGATCTTCTACTCAACGGGCCAGATCTCGGCATCGGGCGCGATCAGCTGGACCAAGCCGGCTCAGCTGCCCGGCGGCAGCTATGCCACAACGAGCTCAGCGCCCGCCGTCTTCTTCCCGCTCAACGCCGAGCACGCGAGGGTGATCGTGGCGTACCGCGGTCCCTTCAACCACGTCCGCTACGAGCTCGGCACCCCGAACGGCCGCGGGTTCACGTGGACCGGCAAGTCGCAGTGGATCGGGGCAGGCAGCGCGGCCAACCCGACGACGACCAGCGCCGGGCCGGCGCTGACCGAGATCCTCTCGGATGGCGGTGCCACCGGCACGATTTACGTGTTCTGGAAGGACAAGAGCAGCAAGGCGGTCAGCTACGCATCAGTGCCGGACAACGCCGCTACCGGCCTGGGCGCCGGCAGCAAGCTGTCGTGGACACTGCTCGGCCAAGTGCCTGGCTCGCTCTCCACGGCGGCCCCGGCCGTCTCCTCTATTGACGCGCACGGCGACGGCCCCCTGCTGCTCGCCTACAAGGGCCCGAGCGGCGAGCACATCCGCTACCAGATCCTCACCACCAGCTGGAGCAGTGTGGCGTACGTGACCGGCCCTAACTCCAACACCAACCTCGGGCCGGCCCTGGTGAATGGCACCCTGGCCAACGTCTCCCCCACCAACAGCGCCCGGGTGTACTTGCACCACTTCCACAGCTGAACTAGCCGTGCTGCCGCGGGC
>Ga0335074_10004728_pt1 | contig 18791 bp, 14 predicted proteins | sample Lox_Sample_23_FD_206715 | JGI IMG/M metagenome (GOLD analysis project Ga0335074, IMG submission 206715) | Soil microbial communities from Loxahatchee National Wildlife Refuge, Florida, United States - Lox_Sample_2.3 | ecosystem: Environmental > Terrestrial > Soil > Wetlands | place: USA... | reverse complement strand
AGGGGGTAGCGCGTGAGCGCAAACGACCGAAAGACAACGACAAAACGGCGCGGGACTTCCGGATAAACCGCACCGAGCAACTGGCGGCTCGCGCGAAGCGGACCGAGCGTGCGCTTGCTCGCTTGGCACCGGTCGAAAAGCCTTGGCAACCCTGGGACCTCCAGCTCCAGATCACTCAGTCGCCCCGCTCGGGCTCAGTGGTCGCGAGGCTCGACAATGCCGTGGTGGAAAGGGGCTCCTTCAAGCTCGGTCCCATTGACCTCGAGATCTCCTGGGCCCAGCGGGTAGCACTTGTAGGCGCAAATGGCTCGGGTAAGACGACCCTGGTGGGCGCGCTCCTAGGCAGCCTTCCCCTCTCCTCAGGCACCCGGTGGCTCGGGCCCGGCGTCATCGTGGGCGAGCTCGAGCAACACCGGGCCTTTGATGGTGCCAAGGCAAGCCTTTTAGAAATCTTCATGAAGACAACCGGGCTCGACCACGCCGGCGCCCGCTCGCTCCTCGCCAAGTTCGGGCTCGAAGCCGCCGACGTGGTGCGGCCAGCGAGATCGCTTTCACCCGGAGAGCGCACGCGTGCGATGCTCGCGGGATTGCAAGCCCGCGGGGTCAATTTTCTCGTCCTGGACGAGCCGACCAACCATCTTGATTTGCCGGCAGTTGAGCAATTAGAGGTGGCGCTCGCGGAGTTTGCCGGGACCCTCCTTCTCGTCAGCCACGACCGCCGCCTGGTCCAGTCGGTGGAGCTCACGCGCACGATCGACGTCAGCGGCATGAGGAGCAGTAGCCCCGCCTAGCGCGGGAGCAGGCGCCTCCCCGAGATGCGGGCAGGTCTTATCTTTACCAAGAACCGGCGCGGGACGGGGGCGAGCGCGCGGACTGCGACCTTGGCTGCGGCCTCGAGATCAGAGCCCGGGTCGACGAGTATCGCCCTCCCGATCGCCTGCACGCTCCACGCCTCCGTGCCCTGTTCATTGACAAAGTCGGCCTCGAAAGCCACGACGGCAGCGTTCAGCGCCGCAGTCAACTTGGTGCCGTGGCCCGTCGAGAAAACGATTTGGAGTTCTATAAGGGCGTAGTTGACCGGGAAAATCGCCGGGAGAGCATCCATCGTCACGCCCACGCGACCCAGGCTTGACTGCCCGAGCAGTTCGTAGCAGCCGTCCTCTTCCAAGACCTCGAAACCCGCGCTATCGAGCTTCGGCATAGCCAATGTTCGCGGTTAGCCCAGCCTTCCTACTAGGGCCCAAGGTCCTCGCGCCCGGGGACTACGGCCCGTTAGCCTCGGGCCTATCGCAGGAGCAGGAGGGCAAGGCGAAGGACGGCGACCCGAGACCGAGCTGTCTTCGCGCTCGGAGGAGCTCGTCGAACGCGGTGACCTCGACCTGCTTACCGCACACGCTTCCGAGCTCGTCGATGCACAGCAATGGGCGCAGCTCGAACTGCTGCGCCGCCACTGCCGCTTTGCGCTCGAGCGCGGCAAGCAGCTATGGCCGGCGGCGTCTTTCATCGAGTACCGCCTCTGCCTTGATGCACCGGCCGATTGGGCGGCACGTGTTGTCGAGAGCGCTACCGGCCGCTTCGCCCTCGGGCCTCTGCCAGAGGTCGCAGCATCCTCGCACACCTGGGGAGAGCTGTCACCTCACCTCCACGCGACGCCAGAGGCCGCGATGGTTGCCCATGAGCGCGTGGTGCGGGGAGAGCAACTCACCGAAGACCCAAGAGCGACCGCTCTTCCTGCCGTCTTAGACCTGCCTCTCCGCTTGGAAGCCTGGGAACCGGCCTACGCTGTCGCCGAGTACGAGCCAGACAAGCTGACAACGCCCGCACCGCGATTGCCTCCGTTGAGGCGGTTGCAAAAGCCAGGGGCTGGCAAGACCGGTCCCCTTCGTGGCCGAGGTACATTGGCCATAGGGCCGGAGGGGGGGTGCTCTCAGGGGCACCTCGGTTCAGTGCGCCTTGCCCTCGAGGATCTCGCGGGCACGTGGACTTCCGAGTCCAACGGGCGCGCAGAAGCCGTCGGCGTGACCGGCAGCGCCGTCGACGCCGTGCGCGCGCTGGGGGCCGAACCGGTAGAGATCGTCGAACTCGAGCCAGAGACAGCAATCGCGCTCATGGCGTGGGCCGCGGCCAACGGAGGCGCCCACGGCCGCCGAAGGGGCACAGCTCCTGGCCGCTTCGGAGCTTGGAGCGTGCTCGCCGCCATTGCTGGTGTAGACGACGATTGGCCCTCCGCCTCGGCCAGGTTGGCCGAGGCGGCCATATCAAGCCGTTGGTACGCGTGGGGCGCCGGGGAGCCAGCAACGGGTTGGTCGCTGCGGGTCGCGTGCGAAGTGTCCTTCGGGCCCGCTGACGGTACTGCGTTTGCCTTGTCCGCAATCGACGCTTACTAAAACGCGCCTGCCCATCCCTGTTCAAACGGCGGCCCGGTCCCACTTTGCGGGGCTCCGCAGAAGCGGTACCGGGCCGCGGGTTTTGTTGTGTGTTGCTTCGGCGCCAGTGCCCCTGGTGGCGTACCCAGGGCACCGCTCATACGGCGCCCCGGGTACGTCCGCCAGCACTAGCTGCCCAGGACGCCCTTGATCGTGCTTTGCGCCGTGCTCAGCGCGGACTGCACGGACGCGGAACCGGACAAAGCAGCCTGGATCGCGGTCCAGACGGCCAAAGAGATCTTCGGGTACTTGACCCCCAGCCCCAATGTGCGCGGGTGAGCATAGATGGTCTGGTTGGCGTAGACGCCCCACTCAGCGCCCTCCTGCTGCACGTAGGTCTTCGCAACGGCTTCCTTGGCCGGTAGGTAGCCAAAGAGCTTCGCGAGGGCCAGCTCCGCCGAGGGCGTCTGCATGCTCTCGATGTAGTCGAAGGCCATCTGCTGCGCTGCGCTGTTGCCGCTGTCGCTTATCATCCAGTCCTCACCGCCAAGCGGCACGACCACGTGTTGGCCGGGCACCCGGACGGGGATAGGGACGATCCCGAACTGCTTGCCGTAGTACCAATGCTGCAGGTTGAGGTCCGAGAAGTTCCAGGGGCCGTTGACCATCATCGCGGCCTTGCCGGCCTCGAACTGGCTCGACGCGGAGGGGGTTTGGCTCCACCCGAGGCAGGCTTTTGACGCCGAACCGTCGCTAACAAGCTCCTTCCAGAGGCTCAAGGCCTGCATGCCTGGCGCGGAGGCGATATTGGAGAAATCAAACGCACCCCCGTTGCTCCAGAAGAACGGCTCCCACTGCCAAGTGGTGTCTTCTGCAGCTTCACACGTCAGGGCAATCCCGAAATGTTTCGGGGTCGTCAAGGCCTTGGCGTCGGTCACCAGCTGAGCCCACGTAGTGGGAGGGCTGATGTGCGCTGCCTTCAGCATGGGGATGTTGTACATCAACGCGATCGAATTTTCGCCCCCCACTGACAAGGCGTAGTACTTTCCGTTGAACAGGCCTTCGTCGATCACAGCCGGGAAATACCCTTTAGTGCTGAAACCTTTGAAACTGCTCAGCGGCAGCAGCTCACCGGTCTCGATCATGTCTGGCACGAACGGGTTGTCGTTAGCAATTATGTTGGGCAGGTCGTGGCCCGCAGCTTGGGTCAGGAGTTTGGTGTCCAAACTCGCAAACGGCACATATTCCCTCTTTATCGTCACACCGGGGTGTGCGGCTTCGAACGCCTTGGCGGCCGCGTTCAACGCGGCGACTTGGCCGGAGGTGACAAAGTAGTCCTCTTCCGTGAGCGTGATCGTGGTCGCTGCGGAAGTGCTCACCTGCGACAACCCGACCACTGCAAATGTCGCGGCCGCGAGGGCTGCGAGGCCACGGCGCCGCATTCTCTTCAATGGTTTCATTGGCGGTTCTCTCCTTTGTTGTTGATAGCGGACAAACGGGTCCAACCGAGGCTACGGGTCAAAAAACAGCGCACTTTGCAATCTCTATTTCGTCCATCACCCCCTAAGGTCCCGAGCACAGTGGGCTTGCGTGCTCCCCAGTTACACCTTGCAGCGGCGAGACCGCCCTCATCGCTACCCCACCACCGAGCCCGCCGTGAGGCCAGTAGCGATATAACGCTGTGCGACCACGAGCATTACCGCCGCCGGCACCATGGCGAAGGCGGCAGCCGCCATAACCGCACCCCACTGCGTCGAGTAGTTCCCAAGATAGGTGTAGATCCCAAGTGTGATGGGCACAATGGTGGTGCCATTGAGGACCGTCAAGGCGAATATGAAGTCCCCCCAACCGTTCAAGAAGGCGAACACCGCAACGGTTATCACGGCAGAGCGTGCCAGTGGCACTACGATGCGGTGGAACGTTTGCCACTCAGACGCGCCGTCCACCCTCGATGCCTGCAGGACTTCGTTCGGTAAACTGAACAGGAACGCCCGCAAGACAAGGATAGCAAAGGGGATGGCGTAGGTGCCGTCAGCGATAATGAGGCCCGGGTAAGTGTTCACCAAGTGGACCCAATGGAAGATGATGAAGAGCGACGTCGCCAGGACAATGGACGGGACTATCTGGCAAATGAGCAGTGAGCTCACGATGACCACCGTCACCCGCAAGCGGTACTTCGAGAGGGCATAAGCGGCTGGCACGGCCACGATCAGGGCCAGCGCAGCCGTCCCTAGGCCCACGACCAGGCTCGTGAGCACATTGCCTGATTGCGCCTGGATCACGGTCCGGAAATTATCCAGTGTCGCGGCATGCGGCAGCCAGTAGTACGTGCCACTGAAGAGGGTCTCGGTAGACTCGAACGAGCCCACGACGACCGCGTAGACCGGGAACATCACCACCACGAGGGCAGCGAGCGTCGCGAGCGTGCAGAGCCAGCGCAGGGCCCTTGACCTCTGGAGCCGTGTCATCTCCCTCCTTCCGAGCTGCGCCTCAATGAGCCGCGGCTGAGGAACAGGTACAGCGGCGAGCAGATCATCGCCAGCACGAGCAGCACGTTGTTGAGCGCAGCACCTTCGCCGAAGGTGAACTGTTCGAACGACAAGTTGTAGGACCACGTCGTGATGAGCTGGGTCGCGTTGGCCGGCCCACCCCCGGTAAGGGCGATCACAAGGTCGAACACCTTCACGGTGAACACGAAACCGAGGAGAAAAGTCACCTCGATGACGGGCAGGATGATCGGCACTATGACTAGGCGGAGGCGCTGCCACGGGCCGGCCCCGTCCATGAGGGCCGCTTCCTTGACCTCCATCGGCACGTCTTGGAGAGCACTGTAAAGGAGGAGGGTGAAGAAGGGCACCCCGAGCCAGATGTTCGCGATAAGTACGGTCAGTAGAGCCAAGTGGGGGTCGTCCAGCCAATCAATTGGTTGGTGGACGAGGCCGACATCCATAAGCAATTGGTTGACGGCCCCGCCCTCGAGCTGGAAGAGGAACTTGAAGATGACCCCCGTTACGATCAGCGGCAGCAACCAGGGGACGATGATGAGCGAGCGCCCCAGGGTCCTTCCCGGGAAGCGGAGGGTGAACAGTAGGGCGAGCGCAAAGCCGATTATGAACTGGCCAACGAGCGACCCGGCCGTGAACTCGAAGGTGTGGACAATCGCCGTGCGGCTTGTCGGGTCGTTCAGGATGAAGCGGTAGTTGGCCAACCCGGCAAACGGGGCTGTGAGACTACTGATCGTCGCCGGCGACGTCTGCTCGAAGCTCAGCATCACGTTGTAGACGATGGGCAGTAAGAAAGCGAAGAGAATGTAAATGATGGCGGGAGATAGGAACAACAACCCCGCTAGCTCGTGGCGGCGCGACCCACTGAGGCGCGGCCCTCCAGCACCGTGCAACTGCACGGGGCTCCGCCCTATTGGTCGCGCTCGCGCGATGACCTCGCTCGGCGCACCTGCCTTCTCCCTATTTATGGGCTCAGCCAACTCTCACCCCCTTTTGCAACCTCGCCGCCCAAGTGTCACTGCGCTGCGGGTAGCCCACGCCTTCTATTTATTGCCGCTCGCTGACAAGGTTTTCAACGCGCCCCCGGCACGCAGGTAAACCGGTATGCGGTCGAGTGGCGCCCTTGCCGTCAACCACCCCCTAGCCTCGACAGGCTCTCCAGTCCAAGCATCCAACCAAGAGGCTCCTTCCGGCAGGTAGACCTCTCGCTCATAGGCTCCCTGCTGGGTAACCGGGGCCACGAGCACGTCCGGCCCGAACATGAACTCGTCACCTACTTCCCAGGCCGCCTCCTCGCCAGGGAACTCCAGGAAAAGCGCCCGCATGAGAGGCAGCCCGGTGGCGCTCGCCGTCCCCATTTGGGCCATCACGTACGGGCGTAAGCGTTCCCGAAGCTCAAGTTGCTCGCGGATGATCCCGTACGCTTCGTCGCCGAAAGACCAGACCTCGTTGGGAGCACCTGTTTGGTCTGAGCCCACCAACGGGCCGGGCTCCCTAACCCCGTGAAGCCTAAAAAGTGGGCAGAACACCCCAAACTGGAACCAGCGCACGATGAGCTCCCGGAAGTACGCCGACGTCGGATCTCCTCCCTTGAACCCACCGATGTCTGTCGTCCACCAAGGGATCCCTGAAATCCCCATGTGCAAGCCCGCACGGACCTGCGCGGCAAGCGCCTCAAAAGTCGAGTCGACGTCCCCAGACCACACTGCGGCGCCATATCGCTGGCTACCGGCCCAAGCCGACCGGCAGAGCAAGAGCCATTCCTTTTCACCCTGGGCCTGGAGCCCCTCGGCGAACGCTCGGGCGTGCTCACGCGGGTATACGTTTTGTACTTCGGTGCCTTGACCGAGGTAGTAAAGTGTGCTCTCGGGTTGCTCAGGTCGCATCTCGGGCTCGCAGGCGTCGAGCCAGAACGCTCGGATGCCGTAGCGACCGTAGCCCTCCTCAACCTTTTCCCAGATGTAACGGCGAGCATCAGGGCTGGTAGAGTCGTAAAACCGAACAAAGACCTGTCCTGAACTGCCCTTGTCCCAGAAATCGAGGTGAAGAGGCAGAGCCCTCGAACTACCGACGAGCAGGCCCCGGCGGTCCATCTCGGCATAATTTTCGCTGTTGGGGTTGACCGTTGGCCATACGGAAACCATGACCTCGACGCCAAGGCTGCGCAGCTCGTCCACCATCGCCTGAGGATCAGGCCATTGCGCGCTGTCAAATTTCCACTCGCCTTGACGGGACCAGTGGAAATAGTCGATCACGATGACCGAGAGCGGGAGGCCGCGCCGCTTGTACTCGCGCGCCACCTCGAGCAGCTCCTCCTGCGTACGGTAGCGAAGCTTGGACTGCCAGAAGCCGCTCACCCACTCAGGGGGCATCGGCGGCAACCCCGTCATCGTCGTGGAGCGGCTGACGATATCGGCTGGCGTGGCGCCGGTTGTCACCCAGTAGTCGATCTGTCGTGCCCCGTCTGCGCGCCAAAGGGTGCGATTGGCGCCGAGCTCCACGCGGCCGACGCCGGGCATGTTCCAGATGAACCCATACCCTCGATTGGAAAGGATAAATGGGATGCAAACCTCAGTGTTGCGCTGGACCAGGTCAATGACCGCGCCCTTCTGGTCAAATAAGCCGTGCTGGTGCTGGCCAAGGCCGTAAAAGCGTTCCCCGGGGGACGCGTCGAACACCAGCTCGCAACCGTAGAGGCCGCCCAGCGTCGGTTTGTAACGCCGCTGCGGCGGGGACGAGAAATGGGGCGAGTGCTCGCTCAGCAGCTCTTTGCCATCCGAGCGGAAGAACCGTACCCGGGGCGGGAACGTTTGCACGTTGCGGTCACCGTTTGGCGACACCTCGACGAAGAGCTCCCCGTTGTGGACCCGCGCTCGGTCGTCGAAGATCTCCACCCTGACATCGCAAGGCTCGGGCTGGCGAAGGGCGCTCGCAGGCGGCTCCGTTAGGCACGGCCCGAGAGCCGAACGCACTCGCACACTGCTCTCCCCCCACGCTTCGACCTGGAGGGTCTCCTGGCCCTGCCGGACCGTCACGCCGTTGTTGAGGGGACTAAAAGTTGCCATCTACTTCCCTCGCTCTCAAGAACCGAGGCCCAAATACCCAGCCAACCTCACGACGTCTGGTCCTCACTGGGCCTCATTTTTGCTTGCCGTTGGGACCCACACGCGCATGCCAGCCGCCGGCCGGTTACCCCTGGAAAAGTAAGGTACCAGGGTCAGTGACAACGGGCTCTGCATCGCCCCGCTTGGTAACTCGTCGTAGAGCTTCGCCACCGCGGCGTCGACGTGCTCCCCAGAGGCACGCAACGCTACTTTGACGTAGCCTTCAAGCCCGGAGGGCACGTCCTCGACGGCCGTCGGGTGCACCGCGAGGTCGATCGCGAGGTCTTCGACGGCGATGTGCGCTCCCCCGCCATCGTCCAAGAAATGGGCGCCCTCACCACCGCCGGCTCTCAGGTCGTCGGCTTCCAGGCAGTAAACCAGTGGGCCGCGCTCAACGGCAACACACCCGCGCGACGCGTCAACTCGCCGGGAGGGATTGATAACACGAACAGGTACCTGGGCAGCGACATCAACGCGGTCGCCCTCGTGCCATCTGCTGCTCAGCTTGATATATGAACCCTCCTGCGACGCGTCCACGGGTTCCCCATTTGCTCTTACCTGTAAGCCGGCAGTCGCCCACTCCGGGCGGCGGAGCGAAAGCTCCCACGGTTGCCCAGAACTGCACCGTGTGACTTCGATGCCCAAGTCCCCATCCCAGGGATGGCCCGAACGCACGTTGAGGTCGACCGTGCCGCCGGGCACCTGTGTCGAAAGCGTGCCAGTAAAGGGCATGTGCACCTGAACACCGGAGCGGTCGGTGGTAACCAAGTAAGTCTGAATGCTCGCCATCAGGCGCGCGAGGTTGGGAGGGCAACAGGGGCACCAGTACCACTGCAGGCGACCGCTGGGCGCGTCCTCGTCGGAGCCATCGTGGCCAGTCCTCAAGTGAAGCGTGTTGGAATAGAAGAACTCGGTGCCTTCTCGAGAAACTGCCCCGGCAATAGTGTTCCAGAAGACTCGTTCCATCGCTTCGGCGTAGCGAGCCCTTCCTGTCGCGAGGAGGAGGCGCCAGTTCCACTGAAAACTTGCTATTGCGGCGCACGTCTCTGCGTAAGCGCGGTCGTTCGGCAGCTCGAAGGCGTCCCCGATCGACTCGTCCCGATGGCGAGAACCATGTGCGCCGGTCAGATAAGTCTTCGTGCGGTACAAGTCCTCCCAGATCGTCTCCGAGGCCGCGAGCAGCTCCGTATCGTTGGTTTCGACAGCGACGTCAACTACGCCTGCTTGCAGGTACAGCTCGCGCACGGCGTGCCCGGTGGCCTTGACCCGCTCGCGGAGCGGCTGATGGTGTAAAAAATACGAGAGCGGGAACCGACTATCACCGAGGAGGCCAGTTGTCGGTAGCCCGACATCGGCTCGGCCGCGGAGGTCGACGTAGCGTTTGGCAAGCTGAAGCGCCCTAGAGTCACCTGCCAAACGGTAGAGCTCCACGAGCGCGGTCTCCACCTCCGGGTGGCCGCACACACCAACGAGCCGGCCGTCGCCGTCAACCAGCGAGAAAGTGTCGAGGATGTGCTCGAGAAACTTCCCGGCGACGTTGGACAACCCGGCATCGCTGCCCGTACGCGAGCCCGCAACGGCTCCCTGGAAGAGGTGCCCGGCGCAATATAGCTCATGGCCCCAGCGCAGGTCCTTCCAGATCAGCTCCGGGTGTTGAGCTTGGAACCACGAGTTGATGTAGCCGTCTTGGCGCTGAGCGCGCGCTATCAGGGCGCTTAGATCATCAACGAATACCCTGACCGACCTGGACGTGCCTCTTACACTGTCCCACGCGATCGCCTCCAAGATCTTGTAGACGTCGGAATCTGTAAAGTGTAACCCTCTGTGCGGCAACCCCGGGCCGCGCCCTTCAGCAACGTGCTCTAGGTTGGCGACCGCCCCGAAGCTGAAAAGCTGTTCGATGCAGTGAGGGATCGTCTTCGCGCTATTACGTTGCTGCCAGTCGCCAAGCTCCGAGCCTTGAGCAAGCACGACATCTTCGAGGCCTATCGGGCGCAGCCGCACGGAGGCTGCCGGCGTAGGGGAGACGGGCCCGCACCTCCTGGCTCCGATCGTGGGCGCGGCTGAATGGTGGGACGTCGGGTTATTGCCTGGCTCCATAACCTCTCTCCTCCCCTCATTGAGCGGGCAGACCGGAGGCTGGCCGCGAAGGAACGCCCGCGGCCCCCTCCTCTGCTTCGGGGGGAACGCTACTCCGGGCAAGCAACCTGGGTCAAGGCATGCTCGGGAGAGTCCCCAGTGGTATGGGGCCCTCTCGGAGGGCGCCTGCGGGGGAAACGTTTCCTCACACCGCCTGGAGCCGTCGCTCGCGGCCGTGGGAGGGGCCCGCGGCCCTGAGGGCGCCGATGGGAGCGGCACCCTCGCAACGAATATGCTTTAGCTCGTGCAACCCGGCAGGCCCGCGACGCTGACGGAAGTGGCACGGCTCGCCGGCGTATCGGTCACCACTGCGTCAAAAGCGATCAACGGCCAGGACCGGATCTCCGGCGACACACGTAAAAGGGTGCTCCGCGCTGCCAAGAGGCTCTCGTACGCCCCCAACCTCGTCGCCAAGAGCTTGGCTAGCGGGCGCAGCAGCATCATCGGCGTCCTCCTCAGAGATCCGTTGGTCCACCGCTTTGCCGTCCCAATTGTCATTGGCGCGCAATCGGCGCTCGAGCGGCGGGATTTTTCAGCGATCATCGCCGACGCGAGGGGTGTCAGCGACCGCATGGCCGACCTGGCGGTCCTTCTCCGCCAGCGCAACGTGGACGGGCTGCTCATTGTCGGCGACAACCAGGGAAAGACGCCCTCAATAACCACTTCGGTCAAGATCCCCTGCGTGTACGTGCACGGGCCAACTACCAACTCCCGCGATGTTGTCCACGTCATAGACGACTTCGCAGGCGCAGTGGCAGTTGTCAACCACCTGGTCGAAATAGGCAGGGCCTGCATCGCTCACATAACCGGCCCCAAGTACGCGCCGGCAGTACAACAGCGCGTCCTTGGCCTGACGCAGGCACTGAATGACAACGGGCTAAAGCTTGCGGACGACGTCCGCTATGGGCAGTGGTCGCAGCGCTGGGCGCGCCAGGCCGCGCGGGAAGTTCTTTCCAAGGTGCCGAGCCTTGATGCCATCGCCTGCGGCTCGGACCAGATCGCTGCTGCCGTGCTGGAGGCTGTCGTCGCCTCCGGGCGCAAGGTCCCAGACGACGTCGCCATTACTGGGTACGACAACTGGACTGTGTTCGCGCTGGAAACCGACCCCCCGCTGACGACTCTCGACATGGACCTTGAGCACCTGGGCGCCGCTGCGGTGAGCGACTTGTACGCCATGATCGGGGGCACCCGCATCGGCGGGGGGACCCGGCACCACCCGGGGACGTTGGTCGTGAGGGGTTCTACGGTCAAGCACCGCTCATAGCGGCACGGGAGCTGCAGAGAAGGCGCGCGCAGTTCGGCGGCCTGTCAGCTGGCCCAGAGGGGCGCGGAATTCTTCCCTCGCCGATGCGTTGTCCTAGTTGGTGCAGAGTGCGAACAGCTCTAATACGAGAGGAGCGCCAATGAAGATCCTTTTTGCATATGACGGGTCGGAGGGCTCGAATGCTGCCATAACAGCTGCGGGGGAGCTCCTCAATCGCGAAGGCGTGGACGCGATCGTGCTCTCAGTCTGGGAGCCTTTGCTTGTAGAGGTCGAGCGGTACGGAGCGCTGACGGGGCCTTTCGCCGGGGCCTCCATCCCGATGGACGCCGCCAGGGTGGACGAGGCTGCCCAGGACCAAGCACAACAGCTTGCCGAGCACGGCGCAGAGCTTGCTCGGGAGGCGGGCTTCGAAGCACGTGCTGTTTCGGTGGCAGAGTCGCGTCGCGTCTACCAGACGATCCTTGACGAGGCGGACCAACTCGGCGCCAACCTGATCGTCTTGGGGGCGCGCGGCCTAGCCGGCATTGCGGCCTATATGGGCAGCGTCTCTAACCACGTCTTACAGCACGCACAGCGCCCCGTTCTGGTCATCCCCACTACCTTGCCGGGCCACAACGACCCGGGCAAAGGGGAGGTGCCGGCAGGACAGAGCTCATAACTCGTCCCTGCTGATGAGGTGGTGGGTCACAAACCATCCTGGCACTGCTGGCAGGTACGACGTCACGAGCTGACGAGCAAAGACCGCCGCCACGGCCGCCTCGGCCGGCACCCCAAAGCCGCTCAGGAGCCCGGACATGCCGACGGCAGACAACGTTGTCCCTCCCCCCGGCACCGGAACGAGGGAGGAGAGAGTTTGCACACCGACTGACAACGCGAGCAGCGTCCAGAGCGACAGGGTCGCCCCGAAAGCCTTCAAACACGCCGCCACGCAGAACATCGCCAGGATATCTGCGCCCGAAAAACCCACTCCCAAAAGTGCAAGTTGGCGCGGCGAACTGATAACCCTGAGCACCGTCGACGTTGCCTGGCGCACAGGGGGGACGAGTGCGCGCCGCAGGCGCGGGACGCCAAGCAGGATAGCTGTCGCCAGAGCCGCAGCCACGGCAATGCCGAGCACGACCGGCAGTATGCCGCCCACGGGGATTGACCCGAAGTGGAAGGAATTTGGGCTGAAGGCGACGGCCAATGCAAATAGCCCGATGTTCACAGCCGCGTTGGCAACAGCTGAGAGCAGGCCGCCCGCTGCGACGGCCGAAGCCAGGTCGATGCCTTGCTTTTGCAAAAAGCGTACTTGCGCCGCCACTCCGCCGACCGCCGGCACAGCAAGGTTGGTAAAAGACATCGACAATTGCAGCTCTATGGTCGCCCGCAGCGGTAAGGCCCGGGGCACGGTGCCCATAAGGGCTATCGCGTACGGGATGGTCGTCGCAATGGCGAGCCCAAAAGCGATCGCCACCCAGGTCCAATCCCCGTCCTGAAAGGTCTGCCAAAGCTTGGCGGGCTTGCTCACTTGGCCCAGCAGAGCGAAAACAGCGACTAGAGAGGCCACTGCGAGGACGAGGTTGGTCCCGCTCACCCTGTGCAACTGCTGAAGATGGGGCGCCGGTGCCCCGGCCGCCGCGGCGCCGGCGCTACGCAGGTGGTCCAGAGTAGCCTTCACATTGCGGTGCCCCACGAGAGAGCGAAGGTCCTGGCTCAGCGCAGCGGGCTGCAGTAGGGGCAGCACGGTGGCCAATGTGCCCGGCCCCAAGGCCCGCGTGAGAGCTGCTACCGCTCGCTCCGACCCGACGATGGCCGCAGTTGATACCAGGAGGGACACGACGTCGTGGTCAAAGGTCGCCGACGAAAGCATGGACGCTCCCCCGAACCCGATGATGGCTGGGCCATCCGAGCCGATCGCGACATGTGCGGTGTCCAGGTTCCCATGGCTTATGCGCGCCCTATGGAGGAGGCCGACTTGGCGCCAAAGCTCGAGGAGGTTCTCGTCGCTAACCTCCGCACTGTCGATGTCCGCGATCACTGGGCCAATTCCACGTTCTGCAAGCAGCGCAGTTTTGGGGCCAGCCTGCCCCGCGACAAGAACTTGAGGCGTCCTTACGCCATGTTGTTGGGCGACAATAGTGACAAATGCGCTGTGCTCGATCTCCTGCAGCCGCGTCAGGTAAAGGTTTGGGCCTGAGCCCTTATAGACGATCGAACGCCAAAACTTCTGGACGAGCTCAGAATCAGCCTCGTCTCTTCCCAGCACCCGCACCATGAGAGGGCCCGCCTCGTCCGTCCCCACCATGAGGGTTGCACCGTAACGTTGCTTGCTTGCCAGGTGCACCCCCCGTGCCTGGACACCGAGCTCGCCGAGCGCCGCCGTGACCTGAAGAGACGTCGGACGGCCGCCCGGAGAACCAAAGACGAGGTGCACCCCGGCTCCGATCGCCAACCCGAGGAACACGCCGCCGAGCACGTCGTCTGGGAGGCCGTCTCCCATGTAGAGAGCAGAAAAGGCCGTCAGTACCACGAAAAGGACGCTGATGCGCCTCGTCGGGCGGGCAAGGTAGGGAGCGGCGGCGGAGACGACTGCGACCACCATGGCGACCCGTGCGAGGGGGAACTGCGGCGCAATGCCGCGCACATGGGTAACAGCCCGAAGGCTCTCTGTCCACCCGTTCCCAGCGACGATCGCGGCCGCGACATGCGCTGCCGCCCAGGCAGCAAGCCCAGCGAGCAACAGGTCGCGGGCCAGGCGCCACCTGCGGCCTACGACCGCAGACGTAACCGCCAATGCAAGCGCCCAGAGGGTGCCCGCCGCCGAGAAGGCGCGGAACGTCGAGGACAGCTGTACCGGCAGGCCGTTCACGAGCTGGAAGACGTTGACCTCTATGGCGCTTGGATGGTCGGCGTGGACGGCTGAGCCAACCAAGAGGCCCGTGGCGACGACGAAGAGCGCCCAATCCTTCACCCGTCGCTTGTAAGGCTCTTCGGAGGCGGCACCGAAGGGCCTGATCCGGGGCCCCGCGGGCCGCTGCAGCCAGTGCCCGCGGCCCTTCCCTTGTCCTGCAGCACCCCCGGCCGTAGCGTCCGCCTCGGTGGGCATGACCTCGGGTTTTGCGGGCGAAGTCTGAGGGCTTGCTGGATTGGCCACGGTGTCCTAGTGAGAAGTTCTCCCGGCTTCGACGCTACGGCGCGGCAGCCCGCACATCCATGCCCTAGCACATCTAGGACGCCTAATCGAAGTGGAGCTCTGCCCGCAACGACTGCGAGAGCGAGCCAACGCGTACGGGTTTGACGCCGTCGAAAACCGCCGCTGCGCCCATGTACCGGTTGATCGCCGCTGGTGCTCCCCACTAACAAGCCGTGGGTACTTTGCTCTGGGAGCGTGGGCGCTCGCGCAGGCCGAGGCGGGCCACGATGGCGCTGGTACTCGTGGTGCTCGGCCTGGGCGCCGGTAGTGGGGCGACGGCAGCGAGCGCGGCGGCACAGCCGGGCCCGCTCTGGTACGTCTCTCGATCGCCCAAGTTGCGCGTCAACGTGGCCGCCGGCTGCCCGCCGTCGATCGGCACCTACCAAGACGTGGTGAACACCTTCCCCGGCCCGCCGCTCGTGGCGGCGGGCCCTGTTCGCGGCTTGATCTGCCGGTACCTCCCCAGGCTGAGCTCGCGACCAGGTCGGCTGGTGCACCAGGTCCGCCTCACGAGGGCCGAGGCGCAGACACTCAGCGGGGCGGTGCGAAGCCTCGGCCTCGCACCCCCGGCCGGCCCGGTGAACGGCGTCGCACACTGCCCAGCAGACTTCGGCACTATCGCCCTCATCGGGTTCTCGTACGCGGCCCGCCCGGACATCGGGCTCTGGTATGAGACAAGTGGCTGCCAGACGCTCGACAACGGGCGCATTGGCGCGTGGGAAACGGCGAACCCGAGCTTCTACAACCGTTTCCTCGGCACCGTGAACAGGTTGTCGCCTCCCGTCAGTTAGGGCTATGCGCCCGGTGAGCTCCCCCCACAGGACGTGGCTTTGGGTCGAGGGCGCATGGTCCTAAGCACTGCCGGTTCGTTCTTGGCGTGCTTTTGGGTAAAGCTGGGGGCATGAGCTTGAGTTATTGGCACACTTGGTACCAGCAATACGACGAGCCCAGTTCGTCCTTGAACCGCCGCCTCGCAGTCGTTCGACAGCGTACGGCTGAAAACCTGGCCGGTGGCACAAGGGCGCAGCCGTTCAAGATCCTGAGCCTTTGTGCGGGTGACGGTCGCGACATCATCCCATTGGTGGCAGGTCTCGAGGAAGGTTGCTACCAGGCAGCGCTAGTAGAGATCGACGACCTGATCGCATCTAGTGCTGTCGCCCACGTTAACGAGCTTGGGCTGCAAGGCGTAACTGTCACGGTGGGCGACGCTGGGGTAACGTCGACGTTCGCAGCTTTCCTCCCGGTAGATATGCTCCTTTTATGCGGGATCTTTGGGAACATCTCCGAAGAGGACATCCAGCGGACGGTTGCGGGGGTGCCTGCAATGCTTCGGCCGGGTGGCACCGCCATCTGGACCAGGGGAGCATTTGAGGTAGATATACGGCCGTTGGTGAGGGCGTGGTTTGTGGAGGCGGGCCTGGAGGAGATTGCGTTCGATGGAGAACCCGAGGGTTATGGAGTTGGTGTCGCTCGGAAACCCTTGGATTTCGGCGAACCAGCGGCTCTGCCCGAGAGGCTCTTCAGTTTCGTCCGCTGAACCGCCGAACGGCCAAAACTTCCAGCAACTTGGCTGAGCCTGTCCGCGCTCCTGGAGCGCCTGGCGCGATTTGTCCGTCCTCATGTTGTGTTGCGGTGCGACCTACCCGGGGCGGCCATGACGGTGGGGGCCCAGGCGCGGAGAGCAACCGGGACCTTGGCCCCCTTGCCGGCGCATACAGGTAACGGAGCCGCTGTTCCTCCGACTGTGACGGTTCTGTGAGGGGTCGGTCAAGACTTGGTGACGTGGGGCCAATCGGTCTCCGGCAAGGGGTAAACAGACGGATGGGAACTAACGCAAGAAAATTCCCAACGTTACTGGGTTAGGTCCCCGGCACAACGTGGTCGGTCGGCCCTAACAAGACTATCTAGGAGCTGCAATGTCACCTGGAATGACGAAGACGACAAGCACAAAGAGCGTGGGACGGTTAGGCGGGTTCCTGTACCGGGTTGCGCGGAGGAGGGTGGCACAGTTCGTGCTGGTGATCGGAGTTGCGGGCGCAATGGTGGTCACGTCGACGAGCATGGGCGTCACGACAGCCAGTGCTAGCTCGAAGGCAGCAGCCTCTCATACTGGTGGTCGCTACGGGTGCCAGTTCAACTGGGGCGGGCGGCATCACCGCAACAGCTACCGCGACTGCACAGAGACCTTGACTGGCACCGTCACCGCGGTGGGGACTAACAACTTCACTGTCCAACGAGGAATTTCTGCCCCGTCTTCGACCATCACGACGACCACCCCAGCCGCCGCTAACTGCTCAGCGTCGACCTCAGGCGAGACCCAGCTGGACGAGTCGTCCTTCCTGGCCAGCACCAACACCGCCTCCAGCACCACCGACGCGCCCCAGAACGCCATCAACAACGCCGTCAACGACAACACAGCCGCCGGGCGGTTCAGCTCGGACGAGGACCAGGCCGTGGGCGACACCTACATTGTCAACATGGGCACGGCCCAGACCTTCAACGAGGTCGAGATGGCGGTCCCCAACTCCTCCACCGACTACGCCACCGGCTACGACGTCAACGTGTCCACCAACGGCAGCACCTGGACCACGGTGGCGACCTGCACCGGCAGCGGGACGCCAGAGATAGCCAGCTTCCCCACCCAGACGGCCCAGTACGTGGAGATAGCGCTCACAGCGGCCGACACCAGCTACTACTGGTCGATCGACCAGTTCTTCGTCTACAACACGACCCCAGCCGCCACTACCACAACAACCACAGAGCCTGTTACTTCCGGCCTCTTGACTGTGGACGTGGCCCGTGGGACCAGGTACACCGAGCCCTGCACCACGAGGCCCGGGTTCGGTGACATAGCCACCGGCGATATTGTCACTGTCTCTGGCTACCGGGCAGGGACCGGCATCATCGACGCCACTTCGGTGACCATAAAGGCACCCTCTGGTACCAGCTGGAGTTCCAATAACTGCCCCCGTGAGGGCTATAGGCACGGTCGTGGCTATGGCGGCTCCACAACCACTACGACAACGGCTGTGCCGACCACCGGTACCACCGGCTGGGGTGGCGGTTACGGACGCGGCCACGGGCACCACGGCCGGTAATCGAACCAAACAACAACAACTACTTGGGTAATAGAGCCGGCCCGCTCCCTGCGGGCCGGCTCCCGCCGTGAATGCCCACGACCGACAGCTGTTGGGCCCCGCAGGGGCTTGCGCCGCTCGGCGGCCGCCTCGTGGCGCTCATTGGCAGCTGCCCAGGGTGGGCACTGTTGCAACCGTAGGTCACCGGCCGGCGCGGCACCCAGTGCCCAAAGCCTTGGCCCTCCATTAGGTCAAACCGCGACCCGTACGAAGGTGTCACCTGCCGTTGTGTTGCTGCGCAGGCGGGAACTGCGCGGCTCGGGGCTGAGAACTCCGAGCCGCGCCGCCAAGTAGAGCGGCTCCTAGGGCACCGCGTGTGCCGTGACGTGCGTCAAAGACATGTCGTCCACGCGACACACCCGGTTACAGTCTGGGTTTCGTCGCGCGCGCTGGAGTTATCGCCGACTAAGGCGCTCGCGTGCCCGAGCTGGTCTCGTCTGGGCCAAAGCGCAGATGTGCGTTCTCGAGCTACACCGCGGCAACAGGCCTGCGGCGCTTGAGACAACGGTTGAGAGGAGGGCCATTTGGGTCGGTGACGCTGCTTGCTCCATCTAGATCCGCGGCAGCCCCAGCATCTCCCCTACTCGGTTCCCCGGAGGTCGCGGGGCGCAAATGATCGCCAACACATGGCACCCCGCCGACGAAACCCATGTAAGCGGAGCCGAACCCATGTAAGCGGAGCCGAACCCATGTAGGAGGAGCCGAACGACGAAGGGCCCCTTGCCACAAAGCTCGCTGCCTTCGGGGGACGCCGCGCTAGCTACCGGCCTAGCCTACGGGAAGGTGCCATGGCGCACACTGGGCGAGGGTTGGTCGGTCCGCAAGTCGTTGGCCGGCGAGCTGTGGCGCCGTTAGTTACCGACGACGAAAGCCGGGTTGGAATGCCTAAATCAGCGAAGACCCAGTACCTCGCGGCACTGGTCGCGCTCTCCAGCGCGGTGGGTCTGACGCCCCCGTCACTTGCCTTAGCTGCCACGCCTCCGCACACCTTGGTGTTGTCAGCCCGCGCCACCCCGAGCGCATTGGGGCCGAACGGTGGCCAGGTCCAGGTGACCGGGGTGGTCAAGAACGCGACCTCTTGCCAGCTCGAGCTCCTGTCACG
>Ga0335074_10004726_pt1 | contig 18792 bp, 12 predicted proteins | sample Lox_Sample_23_FD_206715 | JGI IMG/M metagenome (GOLD analysis project Ga0335074, IMG submission 206715) | Soil microbial communities from Loxahatchee National Wildlife Refuge, Florida, United States - Lox_Sample_2.3 | ecosystem: Environmental > Terrestrial > Soil > Wetlands | place: USA... | reverse complement strand
GCCGGTACGGGTTTGGGGGGATCGCGGAGGGGCGCAGCCCTCCGCGGGTGGGTTTCGGGGGTCGCGGAGGGGCGCAGCCCCCCGCCGGTACGGGTTTGGGGGGATCGCGGGGGGCAGCGCCCCCCGCGGGTACGGTATCCGGGTGGAGGAGATCAACCGCACGATCATCTCGCTGCTCGCGCGCGACGGCAGGATGAGCTTCACCGAGCTCGCCAAGCGCACGGGGCTCTCGGTGTCCGCCGCGCAGCAGCGGGTACGCCGGCTGGAACGGCGCGGCGTGATCAGGGGGTACGCGGCGATCATCGATCCGGAAGACGCTGGGCTGCCGCTGACCGCGTTCGTCTCAATCAAGCCGTTCGATCCCGCCGCTCCCGACGACGCGCCGGAGCGGCTTGCGCACCTGACCGCGATCGAGGCATGCCACAGCGTCGCGGGGGAGGAGAATTACATCCTCAAGGTCCGGGTGGCGACCCCGGCCGAACTCGAGAACCTGCTTCAGGAGATCCGCACGGCCGCCAGCGTGTCCACGCGCACCACCGTGGTGCTGAGCACGCCGTACGAGAACCGTCCGCCCATGGCATGACCCCGCGCCCGGCGGGCTATAACGCTACGGCGAATACCCGCAGCCGCTCGCCAGCGCCCACAGCCACGCTGCCCGCCGCGATCATGGCCGTGCCCTGATAGACGTCGGCGGCCGTGATCAGATCCTCAGCGCTCGCGGCCACCACGGTCGCGCCGCACAGCAGGGCGTGGTCGAGCAGCGCGGTGTACGACCGGCCGTCGCCGACCGGCGGAGCGGCCAGGACGACGTCCTTCTCGCACACCCCCGCCTCGATCTCCAGCCGGCGCAGCAGGCCGGACATGTCGTGGTGGCTGACCGGCGCCGGGGTGAGCATCCCGTCCGGGTTGCGCGCGTACGGCAGCAGCGCCGGGTCCTGCGCCCGGCCGGCGGCCGGCGCCAGGGTGCCCATCCCGAGCAGGGCCCGGAACTGGATCGTGCCCGGAGCCTCGCCAAACGAGATCACCTGCCGGACCCACGACCGGTCCGCGGCGGCCAGCGCCGAGCTGGCGAGCGGTGGCGCCGTCAGCAGCATGCGGGCGCCGCAGTCGGCGAGCTGGCCGGCGATCTCCGGCACGGTCAGCCCCGTGGCGACCGGTGTGGGCACGCCCCCTGCGGCGCGGATGGCGTGCGCCGCGAGCACGTAGCAGGCAGCGTCCGGAACGTAGACCCCGATGACGTCCCTGGGCTGCAGCCCGCGCCAGGCGAGGCCGGCGGCGGCCGCCTGCACCGTCGCCGCGAGTTCCGCGTAACCACATGCCGGGTCGGCTGGGCCGCCGACGAGGGCCCGGTGCTCTCCGCGCAACGGTGCGTCGGCGAGCAGCCGCTGCGTCACCGTGACCTCGCCGAGCGGCGCCTCACTGGCCGTCGTCATGAACTGGGAACCTCCAGGTGCGGACAAGGCAGAGCCCCCGTTGGCCCGACGTTACGGCTCGGTAGCGGGGCGCCGCATCGTCAGGACTATGTAGTCGGGTATGTAGCCGCCGCCGGCCCGGCGCCCGTGCGGGCCGGCGGAGGGAGCGCTTGCGGGCCCGGCAAATGGCCGGGCCCGCTTGCGAGAGCCTGGCCAAGGCCGGACATCCCCCTCCTGATGGCCGGAGCGAGTCCAGAACCCCGCGTTAGCGCTCTGGTCATCACACTAGGCAGCCCGATGCAATTGCACATGCCCAGAATTGGCCATCCGGATGTGCATTCCGCGGCCGCGCCGGATGTGTACGCCGGGCCGCGGATATGTATGGGCGTGGGCCCGCGGCTAGCTGGAGCCCCCGGACTCGCGCTGCACCGCCCACGCCGCGACCTGCGCGCGCGAGGTGAAGCCGAGCTTGCTGAAGATGTTGGCGACGTGCCGGGCCGCGGTGGCCGGGCTGATCACGAGCTCGTCCGCGATGCCACGGTTGGAGAGGCCACGGGCGATGAGCCCGGCGATCTCGAGTTCGCGGGGGGTCAGTGTGGTCCCCGAACCGGAGCCCTCCGGCCCGGCTGCCTGCGCCGGAACCCGGACCGTGGCGTCGCTGGTCACCTGCGGGCCGGAGACGACGGCGAACCTGACCGCCTCGTGCGCCCTCATCGCCGCGCCCTCGGCGAGCAGCGCAGCCGCGGCCGGCTGGCCCAGCTGGCGCCCGGCAGCCTCGACCAGGCTGTCGAGCCTGGACCGGGCCAGCGTGGACGGCGGGTGACCGGCGGCCTCGCGCAGCCCCAGCGCGGCGCCCTGCAACTTCACGGCGCTGTCAAGCCGGCCACTGGCCACTTCGAGCACGGCAAACGCCTCGAGCTCGCGTGCCACCGCGAGGCGCTGCCCGGTGGCAAGGCTGAGCTGGAGGCTCTCGGACAGGCTCGACCGTGCCAGCCGCAGGTCCCCCTGGGACAGCGCCACCCAGCCGATCCCGATCAGGCACCGGGCGATCTCCGGCCGCGCGTCGATCTCACGGTAGAGCGAGAGTGCATCCCGGAAGTGGCCGAGCGCCGCCTCATTGTCGCCGCGCGCCCTGGCCAGACTGCCAAACCCGTACAGAGCCTGTGCCACGCCCCAGCCGTTGTTATCCCGCAGCAGCTCGAGCGCGTCCGTGAACGCGCGCTGCGCGTCGTCCAGCAGGCTGCGGTGAACCAGAATCGTGGCCCTGACCGCGAGCGCCAGGCCTTCCTCCCACTCGTCGCCGTCGCCGCGAGCGGCCTGCGCCGCGGCCTCGGTGCTGGCGATCGCGTCCTCGTGACGGCCCGCGCGGAGGCTGACGACCGCGAGCACGCGATGCCCGGGCGCCGCGCCCATGCCCCCGTTCGACGTGCTCAGGTCCAGCCCGGCCTGCGCGAAGTCGCGGGCGGCGGGGTAGTCCTGCTGCTCCAAGGCCAGCTCGGCGCGCGCCATCAGGGCGCGGGCCTTGACGCAGGCAGAGACCTCACCGTCGCTCTCGGCGGCGAGGAACCGGTCGAACCAGGCCCCTCCCTCGGTCGCGTCACCGTAGGCGACCCACGGACTGCGCAGCCCGGTGCACAGCCGTAGCCCCAATTCCACGTCACCCGTGGACACGCAAGTGGCCAGCGCGGCGCGGCAGTTGGCGCGCTCGGCCAGCGCCCTTCGGTACAGCGACACCCGAACCGGCCAGGGCGGGTCGCCGCGCACGAACGCGATGGCGACGATGTCGTCCATCAGCCGCAGCATGTAGTCGCGGTGCCGCAGGCGGATCGCCGGGCCTTCCCCTGACGCGTCAAGCCGCCCGGTCGCGTACTCCCTGATCGTGTCCAGCAGCCGGTAGCGGGCGTCGCCCTCCAGCTCACCGTCGAGCGTGACCAGCGACTTGTCGATCAGCGCAGCGAGCAGGTCGAGCACCTGCTCGGCCGGGATCGCCTCGTCCGCGCAGACCTGCTCGGCCATGTCCAGGTTCCACCCGGCGAACACGGCCAGCCGCCGCAGCAGCAGCTGCTCGGGCTCGGTCAGCAGCTCATAACTCCAGTCCACCGCGGCCCGCAACGTCTGCTGGCGGACCGGGGCCGTGCGGTCGCCCGAGGCCAGCAGCTGGAACCGGTCGCCGAGCCGCGCCGCGATCTGCTCAACCGACAGCGCCCCGACCCGCGCAGCGGCCAGCTCGATCGCCAGCGGCATGCCATCCAGAGTCCGGCACAGCCGCACCACGGCGCGCGCGTTGTCCGCGTCCAGCGCGAACCCCGGCCGCACGGCCGCCGCACGGTCGGTGAACAGCCGGGTCGCCTCGTGCTTGTCCAGCTCCGCGGCGCTGAGGTCACCGGCAACCGGCAGCTCGAGCGGCGGAACCCGCCATACCGTCTCACCGCGGACCCGAAGCGGCTCACGGCTTGTCGCGATCACACGCAGGCCCGGGCAGCCCGCCAGCAGCTGCTGCACCAGGGCCGCGCTCCCGTCAACCACGTGCTCGCAGGTGTCCAGGATCAGCAGCATCCGCCGCGGCCGCAGGGCCGCGGTCAGCGTCTCGACCAGCGGCCGGTCCGGCTCCCCCCGTATACCGAATGTCGCGGCGACCCGCCGCGTCACCACGCCTGCATCCCCGATGTCGCCGATACCGGTATCGGCCAGCTCGACGAACCACGCCCCGTCGGGGAAGTCCGGCACGACCTCGACCGCGAGCCGCAGCGCGAGCCGCGTTTTGCCGATGCCGCCGGGTCCGCACAGGGTCAGCGCGCGGACATCACTCAGCAACCTGGCAAGCTCTGCCAGGTCCCGCTCCCTGCCAACGAAGCTGTTCGGCTCCGCCGGGAGATTCCCGTCATTAATCGCGGTCTGGATGGCCATGGTCCTTTTGTGCTCGTCGCGGTCACCGCCAGGGTCTCGATGGTGGTCACCGATAGTTTCTCATCCGCGCGCCGCCGACGGTAAGAGATGGGGGTGAGCATGGGCATATCAGCTGACGAGTCTGCCGAAGTCGCCCGCGATCATGACAAAACTAGCCCTCAACGACCATGACCGAGGCCGACTCGCTGTAACGGACGCGGCCGAAGTACATCACCTTGACCAGCGCCCACCACTGCTTTCCGGTGCGAGCCGTCGGAGGCGCCGCGACCGTGACGCCCAGGGTGAGCTCGGCGCCCGGTTCGGCGGTGAACCCCCGCGTCCACGGGCCTGCCGCGGCCCAGCTGCCGAACGGGGACACCAGCTGTGCCTCCCCGCGGATCTGCCCGGCCGTCGTGTTGCGGAGCCAGACCGCGATCTCACCGCGCTCGCCCGGCCGCAGCCGCAGCTCCGGGGTCAGCAGTGCCAGGTCCAGCTCGGCGGCGAGCTTCTGCTGGTCGGCCACGTACAGCGGGAACAGCTCGTTCAGTGGCAGGTCGAGAGCGGGGGCGGCGGGCTCGCCGACGCTGACGAGCACCGCGTCCTCGAAGACCTGGCCGCCATCGGCGATCCGCGCGGTCACGAAGCGCCGCCCGGACGCCGCCCCAGGCAGCGCCCGGACCGTGAGGTCCCAGCCCGCATGGCCACGCGCGCCCAGGTCATAGACCAGCGGGCCAGCGGGCTCCAGCGTGAGCTGCGGGCCCGGGTCGAGCCGCACGGTACCGGAGGCAGGCGCCGCGCCGCAGCCCACGGTCAGCCGCAGCGCGGCGCTCGTGCTCTCCGCCGGGCCGGTCAGCAGGGCCGTCCTGACAGGGGAGAGGTGCACGGCCACCGGCAGGTTCCCGGCCGGGGCGGGCCCCTTGCCGTGCAGCCAGTAGCGGGTGAACACCGGCTGCGCGGGCTCCGGTGGCTCAGCGGCGGGCGGTGCCTTCTCGGGCGCCGGGCGGGGCGCCAGCGCGCGGCCCGGGGTGAGCACCATGGTCACGGTTCCAGCGGGCGGCAGCTCGGCCGCGGCGACGCCGTCGCGCACCGGCAGCGGCAGGCCGCCGGCTTCCTCGCACGGGCCGGTGCCGCTGGCCGCCGCCACACCTGTGAGCAGGGTCACCGATGCGCTGGTGGGCTCGGCCCGCCCGGATACGTCGCGCAGCCGGACAACGACGTCGCGCGCCCCGATGACCGGGTCCACCGGGTCCACCGGGTCCACCGGGTCCACCGGGTACAGCGGATTGCCGAGGGGCTTCAGCGCGGACAGCACGGCGGTGGGCGGGTCGGCGGCGGCCAGGCTCGCCGTGGCCGGCAGCGGCCCGTCGTGCAGGCCGGTCTCGCAGGCCAGCAGGTCGTGGTTGTAGTCCTCGCCGGCCAGCGGGAACCCGGCGCTGCGCCAGTCACCGGGCCCGGCGGCCAGCGCGTACTCGAACGTGTGGCTCCAGTGCTGCCACGCGAAGCTGCTGCCGTCCGGCGTCGCTCGCTTGTCGCCGTCGATCCACACGCCGCACGGCCAGCTGCTGCAGGACCGCATCAGCGAGATCAGCAGCGTCCCGTCCGGGGTCACCAGGCTGCCGGGCGTGCCCCGGTTGAGCAGCGCCACCGAGAGGTCCGCGAGTTCCTCGGGCCCGCCGGCCTGGCCGCCGCCGTCGCGCGCCTCGATCACCGCGTCGGCCACGTCCGCGGCCAGGCCGGCGATCGCCGCGTGCAGGTCGGCGCCGGCGACCACGAGCACCGGGAGGTCGGTCACGCCGCGCACGTCGCTGCCGGGCGCAAAGGCGTCCTGCCTGCTCCTGGCGGCCGGCACCCAGAGCACGCCGTCCTCGGCCAGCGCCGCGGCGGCGGGCGCGCGTCCCGGCCCGGCCGACGCGAGCACCGCGGCGGTGAACGGGTTCTCGGCCGGGCCGCCCAGCGCGACGCGGACGTCGGGGAGGTTGGAGTCCACGTCGATCGACCCGTACCGCGGGCCGTCCGGCCGCGAGCAGGTCGCGGTGACCCCGGCGCGGGCCAGCGCCACCATCAGCTCCCTCACGGCCTCCTGGCACCCGCCGAGAACCTTCGGTGTGATCACCTCGGCGACGCCGATCGCGTGCGTTCGCCGCCCGCCGGCCGGGTCGGCGACGGCCACCCGCGCGGTGGATCCGACGCCGAACCACTCGTGCGCGGGGTTGTCCAGCGTGTAATCGTGCTCGGCAACGTCGGTGTCGGCCGAGCCGGGCGAGCGCCCGATCACCGAGAGCGCGGTCTGGTACACCGGCAGCCCGCCGGGAACCCGGGCCGGGAAGCGCACCCGCAGCAGCCGGTCCTGCCCCACCGAGCCGTCCACGTGGGTACGGAACTCGACCCGGCCGGCGCCGTCCCACAGCAGCGTCTCCTGGGTGATGCGGAGGTCGTCGACGACAAACGTGGCAACGACGCGTGAGCCGATCGGGCAGCGCTCGGCGCGAACCGTGGCCGCGAGCCCGGCCGAGCCGCGGCCCGGCCCCTTCGGGCACAGCAGCCACGGTCCCTCGTTCCAGCGCGGGTGCTGGGCATACTCCTCCTGGAGCACGAGCTCGTTGCCGGGCCCGGCGAGAAGCTCCGCGCCGGAGCGCTTGTCCAGCAGCCTGGCCAGGGTGCCGCCGCTCGCCGGGTCCGCCTCCGCCAGGAACGCCGCGTTCTCGATCACGGTGCCGTCGGCGGGTTGCCACCCGGCGCCGCGTTCTGGCCCTTTGGCGGGGACAGCGAGGTAGGTCCGGTACCCCAGGGCGGGCACGTCCTGCGCCCGGAAGGTGAGCGTGAGGCCGGCCAGGGTCCCGTCCTCGTGCCGGGTGGCGCCCTCGGCGAGGAAGGGCACGTCCGCGCCGGCGTCATCGCGCAGCACCGCCCAGCCGGACCCGGGCTCGGCGAACTCCAGGGTGATCCTGGCCAGGCCCGACCGCGGCTGGGAGAGCGTGTTGAAGGCCACGACCGCGCGGGCCCCGCCGTCGGTGTCCTGGCTGGCCGCTGACGCGGTGGCCACCAGCCCGGCCAGGTGCCGTGCGGCGTCCAGGCGGGCCGTGTCACCGCGCTCGAAGGCCTCCCGCCACCCGCCCAGCAGGTCCAGGTAGACCTGGTCACCCTCGACGCCGGTGATCGCGTCGTGGTGCGCTCCGAACATCAGCAGGCGCCAGGCCTTGTCGAGCGACGCCGCCGGGTACCCGGCCCCGGCCAGCCAGGCCAGGGTGGCCAGCCGCTCGCCGTCCTCCACCGCGGTCTCCGCGGCCCGCTGTGCCTGCTTGGTGTCGATGTAGGACACGTCCTTGCCGGTGTACACCGGGTTCATGTCCCTGGTCTGCGGGGTGATCCAGACCTCGCGCTCGGCCGCGTCCTTGCGCACGGCGGCGAAGAACTCCGACGGCAGCGCGGTGACGAACCGGGGCCAGACGTAGCGCTCGTTCCAGTCGCGGTGGATCCCGGTGGCCCAGCGGGACGGGATCACGTGGTCGGCGCCGACCGGCAGCAGCACGTTGCGGGTGGCTGCCACGGGGGCCAGCTGGCTGAACTGCTCGTAGGCGGCCTGCTCGGCCGCCTCGAGGGTGGCGGCGGTGCTGGTCACCCACCCCGCGCCGTAGTGGTTGGCCATGTAGCTGGTCAGCAGGCCGGTGCCGGCGGGGGAGAGCCACTCGAACTCGGACGGGAACTGCATCCGGCGGTTGTCCCCGACCATCCGGTTCGGGCCCCACTGGTGGAACGGGCCCCTGGCCCACGACGACTCGGTCATCCCGGCCGCCGCCATCAGCCCGGGGAAGGCCGGGTCCAGGCCGAACGCGTCCAGCATCCACGCCGCGGAAGGGTCGGCGCCGAGCACCTCCCGCTGGAAGGCCAGGCCACTGATCATGTTGCGGATCGTGGACTCGGCGCTGGTCAGATTCGTGTTCGGCTCGTTGTAGGTGCCGCCGACGATCTCGATCCGCCCGGCCTTGATGAACGCGAGCAGGTCGGCCCGGTCCTCCGGGTGGGCGTCGAAGTGCGGCTTGAGGTAGTCGATCTCGGCCAGCACGAACTTGTAGTCCGGATCGCGCCTGGCCTCCTCCAGGTGCAGCCGGACCAGCTCGAAGGCGACCCGCGTGTCCGGCACGTGGCCGTCGGCGTCCGGCAGGAAGATCCGGGACTCGGTGAACTGTCCCTGGGTGCTCCACCAGACCGGGTCGTAGTGGAAATGGCTGACCATCCACATCGTCCAGCCGGGCTCGCCGGTGCTGATCGTTGCCGCCCGCTCCGAGCGCAGCGCCGCCGCCGGGTTCTCGGCGATGACGGTGACCTGCACCGGGGTTCCTGCCGTGTGCGGCGCCGCCACCTCGATGCCGACCTCGACGTCCAGGCGCTGACCCGGTTCCGGCGCGGCGACCACCGCCGGCTCCGGCGTGCTTACCGCGGCGCCCTCGACCCGGACCGTGCACCGGCTCTCGCCAGCCGGGGGTCCCGCGGCGGCGTCCTCGCCGTCCAGGGTCACCCGCACGATCGCGAGCGGCCGCGCCGGGCTGCCGCCGAAGAGCTCAGTCGAGGTCACGTCGCTGATCCGCATGCCTCATCGTCGCACGAACCCGGGCGGCGGCCGAGGTCAGCGAACCCTGGCCACCCGCCGGGATCCCGCCCACCGGCCGCCGCCGGGATCCCCGCGCACCGGCCGCCGCCGGGATTCGCTTGTCAAAACAAGTGTTTCGAGCGTACTGTTTCGAAACATGCCTTCCGAAGATCCTTCGGCTCCGGCTCAGCCCGACTTCCCGCGCCTCGTGGTGCGGGACCCGAAGATGATGCGGGCGCTGGCCCACCCGCTCCGGATGGCACTGATCGAGGCCATCAGCCGGGCCGAGAACCGGACGCTGACCGCGACCGAGGCCAGCGAGCTGCTCGGCGAGTCACCGGCCAACTGCGCGTTTCACCTGCGCACCCTGGCCAAGTACGGGTTCATCGAGGAGGCCGGCCGCGGTCGCGGCCGGGAGCGGCCGTGGCGGATGAAATACCGCAGCCTGGGGCTCGAGGCGCCGTGGCAGGACACCGAGACCAGGCTCGCCGTGCACGCCGTGACCTCGGTCTGGATCGACCGGTGGCTGGCCCGGGCCAGAGACCAGCTACTGCGGATGGTCGGCTACCCACCCGCCTGGCAGGAGGCGACGATCGCCACACAGACAGACATGTACCTGACCGCCGAGGAGGCCAAGAGCCTGGGCGAAGCCATGGACGAGCTGGTCAAGCCGTACCTGGCCCGGCGGGAAGACCCGTCGCTGCGGCCGCCCGGCAGCGCGCACTACGAGCTGATGCACTTCGGCTACCCGCTCGACGAGCCGGACGTGCCGGCTCGGGGCCCCGGAACCGCTGAATCCTCTGACCCCCCAACGAGGAGCTGACATGCGCCGGCTGTTTGCCCACCGCGACGCCCGCCTTTACATCGCCGGCCAGAGCCTGTCCGTGATCGGGGACAGCGCCTTGTGGCTGGCCATGGGGATCTGGGTCAAGATCCTTACCGGCAGCAACAGCGCGGCGGGCCTGACCTTCTTCGCGTTCATCTGCGGGTGCATGACCGCGCCCCTGTCCGGGGTGGTCGTCGACCGGCTGCGGCGCCGGCCGCTGCTGATCGCGGCGAACCTCGGCGGCGGGGCGCTGGTCTGCCTGCTCCTGCTGGTGCACGGCCGGGGCCAGGTCTGGCTGATCTACGCCGTAATGTTCGGCTACGGCGCGGCCAACGGCCTGATCACGGCGGCGCAGACCGCGCTGCTCACCGGCCTGGTCCCGGCGGATCTGCTGGGCGAGGCCAACTCGGCGCTGCAGATGCTGTCGCAGGGCCTGCGGCTGATCACCCCGCTGATCGGCGCCGGTTTGCTGGCCCTGGCCGGGGCCGGACCGGTGATCATGCTCGACGCGGGCACGTTCGCGGTCGCGGCGGCGTCCGTGCTCGCGCTCCGGCTGCGGGAGCCGCGGCCCGACCGGGCGCCCGCGCACTGGCGGGCCGAGTTCACCGCCGGCATCCGGCACATCGCCGATACCCGCGCGCTGCGGCGGCCCCTGATCGCGTGCCTGATCGCGGTGACCGCGTTCGGCTTCTTCGAGACGGTGCCGTTCGCGGTCGTCGGCGAGGGACTGCACCGCAGCCCGGAGTTCCTCGGCGTGCTCAACAGCCTGGAGGGAGCCGGCGCGCTGATCGGCGGCGCGCTGGCCGCGCCGGTGATGCGGCGCACCAGCGAGCGGGCCCTGATGGCCGGCGGCCTGGCGGCCTGCGCGGCGGCCACCCTGCTCCTGATCACCGGTTCGCTGCCGCTGGTGCTCGTCGCGATGGCCGGGGTCGGCCTGTGCGTGGTCTGGATCAACGTGGGCGCGATCACGCTGATCCAGCGCCGGACGCCAGGCCCGCTGCTCGGCCGGGTCGACGCCACGCTCGAGTTCGCGATCGTGGTGCCGCAGGCGGCGTCGATCGCGCTGGGCGCCGCGCTGATCGCCGCGGTGAACTACCGCATCCTGCTGCTCGCCATGGCTGCCGTGATCGGGTTGGCCGCGGTCTACCTGGCCAGCAGGCGGGAAGCAGACGTTCAGAACGGCGCGAGCGCATTGCAACAGGCAGATAGCATGCCGAGGGAGTCAGCGGGAACATTCTAGGGAGCATCTCCCGCGAAGAGCGGAGCGTGAACTGCCGATGCCTGATGCCCCAGTGACCCTGAGGGACGTGGCGGTTCGTGCTGGCGTGCACCCGGCAACGGCCTCCCGCGCGCTGAACCCCGAGACCCGGATCCTGGTCAGCGAGGACACCGCCCGGCGGGTCCTCGACGCCGCCGAGGCACTCGGGTACAGCCCCAACCCGGTGGCCAGGAGTTTGCGCACCCGGCGCTCGCACACCGTCGGCGTGCTGATACCCGACCTGAACAACCCGCTGTTCCCGCCGATGGTCCGCGGCCTCGAGGACCGGCTGGCCGCGGCGGGCTACGTGGCGCTGATCGGCAACACCGACTCCGACGACAAACGCGAGCGCATGGTATTCGACCAGATGCGGGCCAGGCACGTGGACGGGCTGGTGCTGGCCACCGCGCGGCTGCGCCACCCGCTGCTCGCCGAGGCGTCCCGGGCCGAGATCCCGGTGGTGCTCATCAACCGCCTGGCGCAGGACTACAGCTTCCCGTCGGTCACCGTCGACAACGAGCGCGGGGTCCGGATGGCCGTCAGCCACCTGGCCGGGCTGGGGCACCGCCGCATCGCCCACATCGCCGGGCCGCAGGAGATGTCCACTGGGCTGTCCCGGTACCGCGGGTTCGTCACCGCCATGGAGTCCAGCGGTCTGCAGGTGGACAGCGATCTGGTGGTCTTCGCCAAGGCGTTCACGGTCGAGGAGGGGCTGCGGTGCACCAGGCTGCTGCTCGAGCGCGGCGGTCAGCCGGGCCCGGCGGGGCGGGCGGGCGGGACGGATTGCACCGCGATCGCCGCCGCCAACGACATGCTCGCGGTCGGCTGCTACGCGGCGCTGGACGAGTGCGGGCTCGGCTGCCCCGAGGACATTTCTGTGGTCGGCTTCAACGACATGCCGTTCATCGACCGGCTCCGGCCACCGCTGACCACGATCCGGTTCCCGCACTACCAGGTCGGCACCGAGGCCGCCCAGCTCCTGCTCGAGCGGATAGCCGAGCACTCGGGCCCGGTAAAGATCCTCTACCTCGCTCCCGAGCTGATCATCCGGGGTTCGACGGGGCGGCCGCCCGGCCGGGCCGGCTGACCGCGGCCCGGGCTGGTCACCGGCCGAGCTGGCGGGCCATCCAGTCGGCCGCGTAGGGGCGGTGGCGGTAGGACACGTTGGCGCAGCCGTGGCCGCCCTCGTCGAGGAGCAGGAACTCCACCGGGCCCGCGGCCTGGTCCGCGAGCTGGCGTGACTGCTCCCATGCGGTGAGCCGGTCCCGCCGGCCCGCCACGATCAGCAGCGGGGCTGTAATGCGCCCCGCCCGGCCGGCCAGGGTCAGCTCGGCGGCACGGCGCTGCGCCTGGCCCGCGCTCGCCGACTTCGAGCGCACCCGGAACGCCTCCCGGGTCAGCTCGGGACGCTGATCCCATCCCTGCCCGAAGTCGTAGGGGCCGGACAGCGCGACGCACGCCCGGACCCGGCGGTCGCCGCTGGCCAGCCGCGGGGCGTAGTACCCGCCGAGACTGACTCCCCACAGCCCGATCCGGCGACCGTCGATGCCGGGCATCGCACTGACCGCGTCGAGGATGGCCCGGCCCGGGACCTCCCAGTCCGGCCTGATCGCCAGGTCGTACTCGGCCTCGCCCTGGCCGGGACCGTCCACCGCGAACGTGGCCAGGCCGCGGTCCAGGAAGGGCTGCTCGACGGTGCGGAACTCCTCCTTGGCCGAATCCAGGCCGGGGATCAGCACGACGGCCGGGTGCGGGCCGGGCCCGGCGGGGCGGCGCAGGACTCCCGCCAGCACGGAGCCGTCGAACGGGATCTCGGCCCGCTCGCCCGGCGGGTTCAGGTGTGGCAGCGCATCGTCCAGGCAGCGCACAGCGGCGCCGTGAGCGGCCCGCATCTGCGCGAGATCCTGAACAAACAGGAACTTCGCGAAATGGAAGTAGACGGCGGCCTGCGCGAGGTGGCCGCCACCGGACAGGCGCCGGCCATCGGCCAGCGCTGTCCGGCCGAGGTCTTCGTGAACCGCGGCAGCGGCGCACCAGGCCCGGCACCATTCGTCCCATCCGCCGATTGCGGACGTGATCCTGGCGAAGTCGGCCGCGTCAACGCCGTTGGCGACGATGCGGGCAGCCCAGTTCTCGATGGCCATCGCCACGCGCCGGTCCGCCACCGGCCCATTGTTGCATCCGATTGCGGGAAATCCGGGACCGCTCGTTGGCGGTCCGGGTATTTCAGGCAATCGTTTGGCGTCACCCGTTGACAATCGGGTGACGGCTGGGCCACGCTCGATGGTGCAAACGATTGTAATCCTTGGGGCAGGTGATGAGATGGCGGAGCAGCGCGGGGACCGCCGGCTCGGCTGGCTGGGAACCGGGCGAATGGGCGCAGAGCTCGTCCGCCGACTGCTGGCCGGCGGCCACGACGTCTCGGTCTACAACCGGACGCCGGCCAAGGCGCAGCCGCTCGCCGCGCTCGGCGCCAAGGTCGTCGACTCAGCCGCTGACCTGGCCAGATGCGAGATCGTCTTCGCGATGGTTGGCACGTCCGAGGACCTGATCGACGCCGTGCTCGGCACCGGCGGTCTGCTCGGCGGCGCGGCGGCCCCGTCCATCCTGGTCGACTGCTCCACCGTCTCCGCCGAGGCGTCCGCGCAGATCCGGGCCGAAGCGGAAGCCCGGGGGACGGCGCTGCTCGCCGCACCGGTGATGGGCAACCCGCGCGTCGCCAGGGCAGGCAGGCTGACCATGGCCGTCTCCGGGCCCCGCGCGGCCTTCGATGACGCCGAGCCCTACCTGAGCCAGCTGGGCGCCGGAGCCACCTACGTGGGCCAGGGAGAGCTGGCCCGCATCGTGAAGCTGTGCCACAACCTCTTTCTGGGCACCGTGGCCCAGTCCATGGCCGAGATCACCGTGCTGGCCGAGAAGAGCGGGGTCAGCAGGCAGGCATTCCTGGCCTGCATCAACTCCAGCGTCATGGGCTCGCTGTTCACCCAGTACAAGACGCCGGCCTACGTCAACCTCGACTTCACACCGACCTTCACCGCCACCCTGCTGCGCAAGGACTTCGACCTCGGGCTCGCCGCCGCCAGGGAACGCGAGGTCCCGCTGCCCGTGGCCTCGCTCGTGCACCAGATCGTGCAGGGCCTGGTCGGCCGGGGTCACGGCGGGCAGGACTTTGCCGCGCTGCTTCAGCTCGAGGCCGAGTCGGCCGGCCTGGACCTGGTCAGCGAGAACGCCGAGGTCTCGGACGGCCTGGAGCCGTCGCAGGCCGACGAGGCGGAGCACATCGGCGGGGAGACCACGCACTGACTGGCCCCTAGCGGAACCGGAAGGAGGGCCGGTATGAGATCTCACCGCGCCCGGTTACTGTCCCTCAGCGCTGCCGCCGTCCTGGCTGCCTCCATGGCGGCCGGCTGCAGCTCAAGCAGCGGCAGCGGCGCCAGCGCCAAGCCGCCCATCCTCATTGGTGCCTCGCTGTCGCTCACCGGCGACTTCTCCGCCGATGGGCAGGCCTACGAGCGCGGCTACGAGCTCTGGGCGCATGACGTCAACGCCAGCGGAGGCCTGCTTGGCCGCAAGGTGAAGCTGGTGATACTCAACGACAACAGCAGCCCGACGCAGGTCGACACGAACTACACGGACCTGATCACCGTGCATCACGTGAACCTGACCTTCGGCCCGTTCTCCTCGCTGCTCACCGCGCCCGCGGCCGAGGTGGCGCACCGGTACGGCTTCGCGTTCGTCGAGGGAGCCGGCGGCGCGCCGCTGGTGTTCAGCGAGAAGCTGCCGAACGTCTTCGACGTGAGCCTGCCGGTGGCGAACGAGCTCGACCCGCTGGTCGACTGGATAAAGTCGCTGCCCGCCAGCGAGCGGCCGACGACCGCCGCCTACCCCATGGCCGACGACCCGTTCGCCACCCCGCAGGTGCAGCTCGCGCAGAGCAGGCTGCAGCCGCTCGGGATCAAGACGCTGTACTCCAAGATCTTCCCCGAGGAGGTCCCCGACTACGCGCCCAACGCCGACCTGGTCGCCGCGACCGGCGCGCAGATGGTGGTGCTCGGCTCCACCGACGTGCCGACGGTGGCGTCGTTCATGAAGGCGTTCGAGCAGCAGCACTACAACCCGAAGATCTTCATCGCCGCGGCAGGGCCGGACCAGGGTGGCGCGTTCACCAGCGCGGTCGGCGTGAGCAACGCCACCGGCATGATGGTCCCCGACGCCTGGTACCCGGGCTACGCGAGCGCCACGAGCCAGGCCATGGTCAAGGAGTACGTGACCAAGTACGGCGGGACCGCTTCGGACGTCAACGCCGACGTGGCCGAGGCGTACTCGGTCGGCCAGGTGACCGCGCAGGCGGTGAAGGCGACCGGCGGCACGGTCGGCTCGAAGATCATCTCGTACCTGCACAGCGGGGTCACGCTGACCAGCGTCCAGGGCGCGGTGAAGTTCAACTCCCTGGGCCAGAACGTGAAGGCGATCGCATTCATCTTCCAGTGGCAGGACGGGAAGTTCGTGCAGGTCCTGCCGGTACACGCGACGGGCTCGGTGGCGATCATCACCCCCAAGCCGAACTGGGCAAGCTGAGCGGGCGCGGCGCGGAGCTGAGATGGGACGGGAGATCTACGAGGCCATCGCGGACGGGATCCTCGGCGGCGGTGTCTACGCGCTGATGGCCGTCGGGCTGACGCTGATCTTCGGCGTGCTCGACATCATCAACATCGCGCAGGGCATCCTCGTGGTGCTCGGTGCCTATCTCAGCTACGCGCTCTCCGTACATCTGCACATCGACCTGTTCGTCGGCCTGCTGATCACGGTCCCGACGATGTTCGTGATCGGCGTCGCGATCCAGTGGCTGTTCATCAGGCCGCTGCGCGGCCGGGACCGCGCGTCGATGTCGCTGCTGGCGGCGTACGCGGTGGCGCTGATCATCGAGGGCGCCCTGTACCGGGTGTTCGGGCCCAACTACGTGGTGCTCACCGCGTCGTACGTCACCTCGAGCGTGCACCTGTTCGGTTTCTACCTGCCGGACATCTACCTGTACGGCTTCGCCCTCGCCGTGGCCTGCGTGGCAGCCCTCTACCTGCTGCTGTACCGGACCCGGTTCGGCCGCAGCGTGCGCGCCACCATGCAGGACCAGACGGCCGCCCGGCTGATCGGGATCGACGTCAACCGGGTCGCGGCGGTGACGTTCGGGATCGGCGTGGCGGTCACCGCCATCGGCGGCATGATGTTCGGCGCCACGAGCGGCGGCTTCAACCCGAACAGCGGGTATGACCTGATCTCCCGGCTGCTTGCGATCATCATCCTCGGCGGCCTCGGCAGCATCGGCGGGGCACTGGCCGCCGCCGTGTTCATGACCACGGCCGAGGCGCTGGTAGACATCTGGTCGCCGGACTGGGCCGTGGTGGTGTTCTACGTGGCTCTGGTGCTCGTGCTGGTGATCCGCCCATCGGGCCTGTTCGGGCGGGCGCCGGCGAGGGCTCAGTGACCTCCTGGGCCGGGAACCGAGCGATCCAGCGGGGCGGCAGGACCCTCCCCGCCCTCGCCGCCCTTGCCGTCGTCGCGGTGCTCGCCGTGTTCCCGCTCGCGGTGACCAACGCGACCGTGACCACGATCGCCGTGGACACGCTGGTCTTTGCCGCGGCCGCCGTGGCCTGGAACATCTTCTCCGGCTACTGCGGCTACATATCGCTCGGGCACGCGGTCTTCTTCGGCACCGGTGCCTACACCATCGGCATAGCCGCCCGGGCCTGGCATCTGAACGGGGACCCGGTCTTTGCCCTGCTGCCGCTGGCGGGTGGCGTGGCGGCAGCGGTCTCGGTGCCGCTGGGGCTCATCGCGCTCCGCGTCAGGCGGCACACCTTCGTGGTCATCACGATCGCGTTCTTCTTCATCGCCCAGCTGGCCGCCACCAACTTGTCGTGGACGGGCGGATCCAGCGGGATCCTCGCGCCGTCACCGAACTGGGCCGCCACGACATTCAACGACCCGTTTTACTACGTCGGGCTTGCCCTGCTCGTGGCCACGACCGCGGCCTCCTGGCTGATCCGCGGGTCGCGCTTCGGGCTGCAGCTGCGGGCCATCAGGGACGACGAGGACCGCGCGGCCGGTCTCGGCGTCCGCACCATGCCGGTGAAGCTGGCCGCGTTCGTGATCTCCGCGATCGTAACCGGGATGGCCGGCGGGCTCTGGTTCTACTTCATCGGCCAGGCCATACCCCAGTTCGCCTTCGACCCGCTGTTCGACCTTTCGGTGGTCGTGATGGCGTTCTTCGGCGGGCTCGGCACGATCTCCGGGCCGCTGCTCGGTGCCCTGATCATCGAACCCGCCCAGCAGTGGCTCACGCTGCAGTACACCAACGAGTACCTGAGCGAGATCCTGCTTGGCGCGCTGTTCCTGGCGGTGATCCTGGGCCTGCCGCGCGGCGTGATACCCACCGCGGGAGAGAAGATCACGGCCCTGCGGGCACGGCGCGGCCGCGTGCCCGCCCGCGAGGCCGTGACCCAGGCCGGGCAGGCCGGGCAGGCCGCGCCGTGACCGCGCTGCTCCGGGCCGAGGGCGTGGCCAAGGCCTTCGGCGGCGTCCAGGCGCTGCAGGACTGCACGGTCGAGGTCGAGCAGGGGGCGATCGCCGGCCTGATCGGGCCGAACGGCTCCGGCAAGACGACCCTGTTCAACATCATGACCGGATACGAACGAGTCGACGCCGGCGACGTCTACCTCGGCGGAAGGAAGATCACGAACCAGCGGCCGCAGCGGGTGTTCGCGCTCGGCATCGGCCGGACCTTCCAGCTCACCCGGATCTTCCCCCGGCTGACCGTGCTGGAGAACATGCTCATCGCCACGCAGCACGGCGTGGGGCGTGCCCGTAATCCGCTGGCCAGAGCGGGCGGCCGCGCGGAGCGGCGGCGTGCCCTCGAGATGCTGGAGTTCAGCGGCATCGCCGATCACGCCGGCGCGCTCGCAGACACGCTGTCCTACGGACAGCGCAAGCTGCTCGAGCTGTCCTACGTTCTCGTGGCCGATCCAGCAATCGTGCTGCTCGACGAGCCAGCGGGCGGCGTGAACCCGTCGCTTATCCAGCACCTGGCCGGGCGGATTCGCGAGCTCAACGCCGCGGGCACGACCTTCCTCATCGTGGAGCACAACATGGACTTCGTGATGGGCCTGTGCGGCCACGTCACGGTGCTCGACTACGGGACCGTGGTCGCGGCCGGGCCGCCAGGGATCATCCGGAGCGACCCGAGGGTGCTCGACGCCTATCTCGGCGTCACAGAGGAGGACGGCGATGCCGCCACCCGGTGAGCCGGCACTCGTCGTCGACGGGCTCGTCTCCGGTTACGGCGGCGGGGACGTGCTGCACGAGGTGTCGATGACGGTTCCCGAGGGCGGGATCACCTGCGTCGTCGGGCCCAACGGCGCCGGCAAGTCCACGCTGCTCGCGACCATCAGCGGGCTGCTGCGGCCCCGCCGGGGCAGCATCGCGTTCCGCGGCGAGTCACTGGTCGGCAAGAGCCCGCGGCAGATCCTGGACGCCGGCCTGGTGCACGTGCCGCAGAATCACAGCCTCTTCCGCGACATGACGGTCAGGGAGAACATTGAGCTCGGCGGCTACACCGTCAGGGACCGGGCGCTGATCGCCCGCAGGCTCGCCGATATCGAGCAGACGTTCCCGCAGGTCACGTCCTGGAGCCGGAAGAAGGCGGGAGCCCTGTCCGGCGGGGAGCAGCGGCTGGTGGAATTCGCCCGCTGCATGATGCTCGACCCCGCGCTGGTGATCCTTGACGAGCCGTCGATGGGCCTGTCGCCGAAGGTGCTCAGGTCCGTCT
>Ga0335074_10004723_pt1 | contig 18800 bp, 15 predicted proteins | sample Lox_Sample_23_FD_206715 | JGI IMG/M metagenome (GOLD analysis project Ga0335074, IMG submission 206715) | Soil microbial communities from Loxahatchee National Wildlife Refuge, Florida, United States - Lox_Sample_2.3 | ecosystem: Environmental > Terrestrial > Soil > Wetlands | place: USA... | reverse complement strand
TCATTAGCCGGTTGTCAGTATTGACCGTGACCCTGAATAGCAGTTCCCGCAACAGGCCGATCGGATGCTCCTTGATCGATGGGACGGCGCCAGTCTGCACGTTGGACGTCGGGCATATCTCCAGCGGAATCCTGCGGTCCCGGACGTAACTGGCCAGCCTGCCCAGCGAGGGACGTCCCTCACCGTCATCGGGCACGTCTATGTCGTCGATGATCCGCACCCCGTGGCCAAGACGGTGGGCGCCGCACCACTGCAGGGCCTCCCAGATCGACGGCAGGCCGAACCCTTCGCCTGCATGGATCGTGATGTGGAAGTTCTCGCGCTCGGCATACTGAAAGGCGTCCAGGTGACGGCTCGGCCTGTTGCCGGCTTCCGCGCCGGCGATATCAAATCCGACCACGCCCGCGTCGCGGTGCCGGACGGCAAGCTCGGCGATCTCCAGCGATCTGGCCGCCGTGCGCATCGCGGTCAGGAGCGCATAGACGGCAATCCTCCGGCCGGCGCTGCCACGGCGGAAACCTTCCAGCACCGCCTCCACCACCTCATCCAGGCTGAGGTCCCGCTCTAGGTGCAGCTCGGGAGCGAACCGGACCTCGGCGTACACGACGCCGTCGGCGGCCAGGTCTTCCGCGCATTCGGCGGCGACCCTGATCAGCGCGTCCTTGGTCTGCATCACCCCCACCGTGTGCTGGAATGCCTCCAGGTACAGCTCAAGCGTTCCGCGCTGCGCGATGGCCGCCATCCACTCCGCCAGGCCTGCTGCGTCGTCGGCCGGCAGCCCCGCGTAACCCGCCTGGCGCGCAAGGTCCACGATTGTCTGCGGGCGCAGCCCGCCATCTAGGTGATCATGCAGCAGCACCTTCGGGGCGCGGCGGATTTCGTCCATGGTCAGCGACATGCCCACCATTGTCACCCGATGTGCCCTGGCCCACGAGGCATAGCCGGTGCAAGGGCAGGCGAAATGGCGCGCTGTCAGCAGGCGATTGCCGTCCGGCATCGAACGTGAATCGGTGGTGGTTCCCAGCTAGCCGGCCGGTGAACGCACATTCACGATCCTGGACGGTCTCGATTCAGCAAATTCACAGCTGGACTGCAGATTCTTGCTTCCCGGGTGACGGCGCCAGGACTACTCTTCGGGCAATCCCGGGGGGGACATCCGGGACGACTTACCCCAGCCGGCGGGGTCCGTGCAGCAAGCCGGCGGTCCCTTCAGGGCGGCCCGAGCCGCCCCCGCAGAGGAGGTATCTGTGAGAGTCACAATGAGGGCCGTCGTCGCGTTCGGCGCGGTTGCTCTGCTGGCTGCCGCATGCGGCAGCGCGCCTAAAGCCAGCAGCGGCTCGTCGAGCACAGCAGGCACGTCGGCCAGCGGCAAGTTCCTGGGCTGCATGGTCACCGACACCGGCGGCATCGACGACAAGTCGTTCAACCAGTCATCATGGGAAGGCATGCAGGCGGCGGCGGCAGCCGACCACAAGATCCAGGTCACCTATCTGCCATCGACGACCTCGGCTGACTACGCGTCGAACATCAGCACGTTCGTCGGCAAGAAGTGCGGGATCATCGTTACCGTCGGCTTCCTGATGGCGGACGCGACCGAGGCGGCAGCCAAGGCCAACCCGACTCAGAAGTTCGCGATCGTCGACTGCTCGTATGCCTCGGACTGCCTGAGTGGCACCAAGGAAACCAACATCGACCAGCTGGTGTTCGACACGGTCCAGGACGGCTTCCTCGGCGGCTACCTAGCGGCCGCCATGAGCAAGACCCATATCGTGGCCACCTACGGCGGCGAGGACTTTGGCACCGTCACCATCTACGAAGATGGCTTCCAGGACGGCGTGAACTACTACAACACCCAGCAGCACGCCCACGTCAAGTTGCTCGGCTGGAACGAGACGACCCAGAAGGGCAACTTCATCGGCAACTTCACCGACCTCGGGGCCGGGCAGGCACTCACCAACACCTTCATCGGCGACGGCGCTGACGTCATCTTCCCGGTCGCTGGCGGCGTCGGTCTCGGCACCGCGAAGGCGGTCCAGACCGCAGACAACTCTGGCAAGAACGTGTCGATGGAGTGGGTGGACACCGACGGCTGCATCAGCGCCGCCCAGTACTGCAAGTACATGCTCACCAGCGTGACGAAGGGCATCGTCGCGGCGGTGAAGACGGCGGTCCTAGCCGCAGCTCACGGCACGTTCAAGGGCGGCACCTACATCGGCACTCTGGCCAACGGCGGGGCGGTCCTCAGCCCGTACCACGACTATGCCAGCAAGGTCCCGGCGTCGCTGCAGGCCGAAATCAAGACGCTGGAGCAGGACATCATCAGCGGAAAGATCAAGCCGTACACCAAGAGCCCGGTCTGACCGAGGATCAAAACCCTAAGTAAAGGTCGGATGAGCCGTTCGGCTGCCTGGTCCTGCCAGGCAGCCGAACGGCGAGCTCAAACGGAGACAGTCGGTGAAGCTTGAACTGCGTGGGATCACCAAGCGATTCGGCAGTCTCGTAGCCAATGACCACATCGACATAGTCGTCCAGCCCGGCGAGATCAGGGCACTGCTCGGCGAGAACGGCGCTGGCAAGACGACTTTGATGAACGTGCTGTACGGGCTGATGCAACCCGATGAGGGCGAAATCCTCATCGACGACCAGCCCGTGCACATCCGGTCGCCTAAGGACGCGATCAGCGCTGGCGTGGGCATGGTGCACCAGCACTTCATGCTGGTCCCGGTCTTCACCGTCGCAGAGAACGTGACGCTAGGCGCGGAGCCGATCCGCCACCTCGGCACTCCCGAGGTGAATCTCGGCCCGGTGCACATTCCGCGGTTCAGCCTGCCATCCTGGCTACCCTCGCTCGGCTTGCTCGACCGGCGGCAGGCCCGTGCCTCGGTGCGGGAGTTGTCGCAGCGCTTCGGCCTTCGCGTCGATCCCGACGCCTACGTTGAGGATCTCCCCGTGGGTGTGCAGCAGCGGGTTGAGATCATCAAGGCGCTGCTGCGCGACGCCAGCATTCTGGTGCTCGACGAGCCCACTGCCGTGCTCACCCCCGGTGAGACCGAAGAGCTTTTCCAGATCATGCGCCAGTTGCGCGACAGCGGGCACTCCCTCATCTTCATCTCGCACAAACTCAGGGAGGTCCAGGCGATCGCCGACAACATCACGATCATCCGCCGCGGCCGGGTGGTAGCCGAGCGTCCGCCGACGACCAGCGATGCTGAGCTCGCCGCCCTGATGGTCGGCCGCTCGGTGCAGCTTCGGGTCAGCAAGCAGGCGGCGTCCCCGGCCGAAGTGGTGCTCGATGTGCGCGATCTCAGCGTGCCTGGCGAGCACGGCGACTTGGCCGTGCGGTCGATCTCTTTCGACGTGCGAGGCGGCGAGATTCTGGGGATCGCGGGGGTGCAAGGGAACGGCCAGACCGAGTTGTCCGAGGCGCTGATGGGCTTGCGGCCGGCTACTGGTTCGGTACTGCTGGACGGTCAGGAGATCAGCGCGGCGAGCACGAAAGACCGGCTGCGGGCGGGGATCGGCTACATACCTGAGGACCGCCAGGAGGACGGTCTGGTCGGGGCCTTCCCGGTCGCCGAGAACCTGGTGCTGGACGTGTACGACCAGGCGCCGTACGCGCGTCGCATCGCAATGAATCCCGACGCCGTCAGGAAGGCTGCGACGCAGCTGGTCGCCGAGTACGACGTCCGGACCTCATCGGTACTCACGCCAGCTGGCACGCTGTCCGGCGGGAATCAGCAGAAGGTCGTCGTCGCCAGGGAGCTGAGCCGACCGAACAAGCTACTACTGGCCAGCCAGCCAACCCGCGGACTGGATGTGGGCTCGATCGAGTTCGTGCACTCCGAGATCGTCAAGCAGCGCGACCGTGGAGTGGCGGTGGTCATCGTCTCCTCCGAGCTTGACGAGATCTATGCGCTCTCGGACAGGATCGCGGTCATGTACGAGGGCAAGATCGTCGGAATGTGCGCGCCCGACATACCGGAGCAAGAGCTTGGCCTGCTGATGGCGGGTGCCACGACCGCCGACGGGCAAGGCAACGGCAGCGCAGCGCACCGGGCTGACGCCGACGAGCTGCTGGAGATGGGTGAGCTGCCGACCGGGCAGGCTAAGCCGCAAGCCGAGGAGCTTGGCAGTGAGTGACATTCCCGTCGGCCCGGGAGCAGCAGCTCCGGACCCGGCAGCCGCCGGGGCGGCAGACCCGGCGGCCGCCGAGGCGAGCCAGCCCAGCCAGGCGCCAGGCCCGGCCAGGTCGCGCGCCCGGTTTACCGGCGCCGTGATCGTCGAGGCGATCACGCAGGGCAGTTCGGCCGTGGTGACGATCCTGGCGATCTTGCTGGCTCTGGTCGTGGGCGGGATCTTGATCGTGTTCAGCGACCCGGTCGTCTCCCGTGCCTGGAGTTCGTTCTTCGCCGCTCCTGGATACACGCTAAGCCAGACCTGGGACTCAGTCTCATTTGCCTACTCCCAGATGTTCGAAGGCGCCATCCTTAATCCGTCCACGGTCAGCGCCGCCTTCCACGGCGGCTCAATCGCGGCGATCTTCTATCCGCTGTCATCGACCTGTGCCCAGGCCACACCCGACATCCTCACCGGCCTGTCTGTGGCCATCGCCTTCAGGGCCGGCTTGTTCAATATCGGCGCGGCCGGCCAGTGGGTGGGCGGCGCGATCGTGGCGACCTGGCTCGGCTTCGGAGTCAGCCTGCCGCCAGTCATCCATGTGGTCGTCTGCGTAGTCGGCGCATTCGTCGGTGGCGCCGTCATCGGCTGGGGCGTCGGCCTGCTCAAGGCCAAGACCGGCGCGCATGAGGTCATCGTCACGATCATGGCCAATTACGTGATGTACGACCTGCTGTCCTACCTGCTCTCGCATCCCGCGATGCTGCAACAGCCGGGCCAGACCAACCAGATCGCACCGTTCATCGCTAACGATGCCAATCTCACGCATGTTGGCGGGCCGCCACCGCAGGTTGGTATTGGCTTCCTGATCGCTGTCGCGGCCGCGGTCGCGGTCGCCTGGCTGCTGTCCCGCACGACGACTGGATTCCAGTTCCGCACGGTAGGCGCAAGTGCCAGTGCCGCGCGCACCGCCGGCATCAAGGTCGAGCGGGCCTGGATCCTGGTGATGCTGCTGGCCGGCGGGCTGGCCGGACTCTCTGCGGCAGCAGTGGTGCTGGGCACCAATACGCAGCTCACCTTCAATAGCTATGGCACCTACGGATCCGACGGGATCACGGTTGCGCTGCTCGGCCGGGCCAAGCCGCTCGGAGTCGTCCTGGCCGGACTGTTGTTCGGCGCGCTGACCGTGGGCGGCACTTACGTCGAAGCCGCCACCCTCGGTCAGGTTCCGGCCGACATCGTCCAGGTACTCGAAGGACTCATCGTGCTCTTCGTAGCCGCACCCGCATTGATCCGGGCAGTCTTCCGGCTGCGCGCGACCTCGGGGACCGGCATGGAGGCCGTCGCGAAGGGATGGAACGGGTGACCACGCTCGCCGCGGCGGTGCGCGCGCCGCTGACTACGGAACGCCGTAATTTGGCGGCTGTCACCTTCATCGTCATCGGCCTGATCAACATACTGGTCTTCGGCATGCTCGCCCACGCAGGCGACGCCGGCTTCAGGCTGTCGCAGGCGGGATCAGGCGTCAAGATTCCCGTGATCAGGGTGGCGGCTGCGCCAGCGTGCTATGCGCTCGGCGCGGTGGCCATCGCGCTCGGCGTCCTGCGCGCGACAGTGCCGTTCAGCCGCCTAGGCAAGCGGCTGGCGATCGCGGGCGTGCTGGTGTGCTTCCTCCTGGCACTGCTCTGCTGGGCTGACGCCGGGGCGATCCCGCTCAACGTGATCATCATCGCGCAGGGCACCTTCACCGCGTCGATTCCGCTGATCCTCGGCGCTCTGGCGGGCTGTCTGTGCGAGCGGTCGGGCGTGATCAATATCGCCATCGAGGGCCAGCTGCTGTTCGGCGCGTTCACCGCCGCGATCGTGGCCAGCGCGTTCGGCGGGCTCTGGATCGGGCTGGTAGCCGGATCGCTGGCCGGCGGACTTGTCGGGGTACTGCTGGCGGTCTTCGCGATCGCCTTCCTGATGGACCAGATCGTGCTCGGCGTCGTGCTCAACGTGCTGGCGCTGGGCATGACGGACTATCTGTACGACCGGCTGATGTCGACGAACCCGAACTACAACACCGGCAACACCTTCGGCGCGCTCAAGATCCCGGGGCTCGCTGACATCCCCGTCATCGGCCCGATCTTCTTCGACTCCAACGTCTTCCTCTACATCACCTACATCGCAGTCATCGCAGTGCAGGTGGCCATGTTCCACACACGGTGGGGGCTGCGGGTCCGGGCGGTTGGTGAGCACCCGACTGCCGCCGACACAGTAGGGATCAGGGTGCTGTGGATTCGGTACCGCAACGTGATACTCGGCGGCCTGCTCGCTGGCATCGGCGGCGCGTTCCTGACCATCGGCTCGGTTGGCAGCTTTAACCCTGACATCAGCTCCGGCTTCGGGTACATCGCGCTGGCAGCGCTGATCTTCGGAAGGTGGACCCCGCTCGGCTCGCTCGCCGCGGCACTGCTCTTCGGCTTCTGCCTGGAGCTGGCCCTGGTCCTGCCCACGGTCAACCCGGTCTTGCCTGCCCCGATCATGAACATGGCACCATATGTGGCCACGATCATCGCCGTGGCTGGCCTCGTCGGCAGGGTGCGAGCGCCGAAGGCCGATGGTCAGCCGTACGTCAAGGCGTGACACGAGAGCGAGCTGGATGAACGTCGACTGGACGCAGCTGCGTGCCGTTGCCACGGGCGTAGCCGCCCGTGCCCATGCCCCGTACTCGGGCCTCCAGGTCGGAGCCGCAGGGCAGGATCGCGACGGCACGATAGTGACCGGCTGCAACGTGGAGAACGCGTCGTACGGGCTGACCTTGTGCGCGGAGTGCGGTCTCGTCAGTGCTCAGCACGCCGCCGGAGCCGGACAGCTCGTGGCGGTCAGCGTCGTGGCGGCCGACGGTGCTCCGCTGATGCCCTGCGGCCGGTGCCGCCAGCTCCTGCTGGAGGCCGGCGGCCCGGAACTGCTGCTCGATGCCGATCCCGGACCGCAACGCCTCGGCGACTTGCTGCCCGGCGCGTTCACCGACAGCGACCTGGCCAGCCGGAGCCGCCGCGATGCCTGACGCCGTCGACCTGATCCGGTCCAAGCGCGACGGCGGCCAGCTCTCAGCGGCCGACATTCGCTGGCTGATCGCCGCGTACACAACGGGCACTATCGCCGACGAGCAGATGGCCGCGCTGCTGATGGCGATCTACTTCCGCGGCCTTGCCGCCGACGAGCTGATGGCCTGGACCGACGCGATGATCAGCTCTGGCGAGCGGCTGGAGCTGGGAGGGCTGGCTGCGCCGACCGTCGACAAGCACTCCACGGGCGGAGTCGGCGACAAGGTGTCGCTGATCCTGGCGCCGCTGGTAGCCAGGTGCGGCGCCGCCGTGCCACAGCTGTCCGGGCGCGGCCTCGGCCACACCGGCGGCACGCTCGACAAGCTCGAGTCGATTCCGGGCTGGCGGGCGTCGCTCTCGAACGCCGAGATCGGAGCGGTCCTGGCGGCGACCGGCTGCGTCATCTGCGCCGCTGGCGACGGCCTGGCACCAGCCGACCGGCGGCTCTACGCGCTCAGGGACGTCACGGGCACGGTGGAGTCCATCCCGCTGATCGCCAGCTCGATCATGTCCAAGAAAATTGCCGAGGGAACGGGGTCGCTTGTCCTCGACGTCAAGGTAGGCCGCGGTGCGTTCATGCAAGATCTTGCCTCTGCCCGCCAGCTCGCGCAGACCATGGTCGACCTCGGCAACGCCTACGGCGTGCGTACCAGCGCCCTGCTCACGCGGATGGATGCCCCGCTCGGACGGGCTGTCGGGAACGCAGTCGAGGTCGAGGAGTCAGTTGAAACACTGCGGGGGCATGGCCCTGCCGACCTCGTAGAGGTAACACTGGCGCTGGCGGCCGAGATGGTCCGGCTGGCCGGCCTGTCCGCCGACCCTGCCGACGCGCTCGCCGACGGGAGTGCGCTTGAGCGGTACTGCGAGATGATCAAGGCGCAGGGCGGCGATCCGGAGGCGCCGCTGCCCTCGGCACGGCACACCGAGTTCGTCACCGCGCAATCCCAGGGCTGGCTGCAACGCCTGGACGCGCGCGCCGTCGGCGTCGCGGCCTGGCGCCTCGGCGCCGGCCGGGCCAGGAAGGAGGACGCGGTGTCGGCCTCCGCGGGGATCATCTGCCTGGCCAAGCCAGGCGATGAGGTCGCGCCCGGCCAGCCGGTGCTCGAACTGCGCACCGATGACCCCGGCAAATTCGACCGTGCGCGCGAGGCGCTCGCGGGCGCGGTCGGCATCGGTCCTGACGCACCCGAGCCAGCCGGCCTGGTGCTCGAGCGGATCGGTTGACGCGAGGCACCCATGACTGACCCATATGCGATAGCTGCGGCCAGCGCCGAGCAGCTGGCAAGGCTCACCGGCGCCGACTCCCACGACGTCGCCGTCGTGCTCGGCTCGGGCTGGGCACCGGCCGCCGACGCCATCGGCGCGCCCGACGCGGTAGTCCCGGTGGCTGAGCTTGGCGGGTTCGCCGAGCCCACAGTGCCGGGGCACGTGCCAGCCGTGCGGTCGGTCAGGGCGGGCAGCCTGCGCGTGCTGGTGTTCCTTGGGCGCACCCACCTGTACGAGGGCCACGAGGTCGCAACTGTGGTGCACGGCGTGCGCACAGCTATTGCCGCCGGCTGCCGCGTCATCGTGCTGACCAACGCGGCGGGCGGGATTAGGTCAGGACTCCGGCCAGGCCAGCCTGTCCTGATCAGCGATCACATCAACCTCACCGGCCGGTCGCCGCTGGCGGGTCCGCCGCCGCCCGACGGTTACCCGTCGCGGTTCACCGACCTGTCGGAGGCATATTCGGCGAAGCTGCGCGCGATCGCCAGGGCGGCCGACCCGACCTTGGAAGAGGGCGTATACGCCGCCCTTGTCGGCCCGCACTACGAGACCCCGGCTGAGATCCGCATGCTGCAGGCGGCCGGCGCGGACCTCGTCGGCATGTCCACGGCCCTGGAGACCATCGCCGCCCGCCACCTTGGCGCCGAGGTCCTCGGCCTGTCCCTGGTCACCAACCTCGCTGCCGGGCTGAGCGATCAGCCGCTCGATCACAGCGAGGTCGTCGCTGCCGGACAGCAGGCAGCGCTCCGGATGGGGACATTGCTGGCCGAGATCTTGCCCAGGCTCGCCTGACATGGTGGCCGGAGACACGGTCGCCCGCGGGCTGCGGGCCAAAGTGTCCGCGTGGATCGCCGACGACCCGGACCAGGCCGACCGGGCGGAACTGACGGCATTGCTTGCCTACGACAGCGACGACGCCGTCGCCGAGCTTGCCGACCGGTTCGCCGGACGGCTCCAGTTCGGCACGGCCGGGCTGCGCGGCGCCGTCGCCGCCGGCCCGAACCGCATGAATCGCGCGATCGTCCGGGCGACGACCGCAGCCCTGGCGGGCTGGCTCAACGACCGCTATCCAGGCAGCCCGGAGGCCGGCGTCGTCATCGGGTGCGATGCTCGCCGCCGCAGCGACGAGTTCGCGGACGAAGCCGCCAGAGTGCTGGCCGGCGCAGGCATCCGGGTACATCTGCTGCCACGGCAGCAACCCACGCCACTGCTTGCATTTGCCGTCCGCCATCTGAGGGCCGCTGCCGGCGTCATGATCACCGCCAGCCACAACCCGCCGGCCGACAACGGATACAAGCTCTACCTGGGTGACGGCGCGCAGATCGTACCCCCGGCTGACGCCGAAATCGAGGCCGCAATCAGCCAGCTTGGCCCGCTAAGCCAGATTCCGGTCGCCGCGCTAGACAGCCCGCTCATCAACCGGCTCGATGACGCGGTGGCCAAGGTATACCTCGACGCGGTGTGCGCGATCTCCCCGGCACCGGCGGGCGCCGCCGACTTGCGGTTCGTCTACACCCCGCTGCACGGCGTCGCGGCCGGGCTGGCCGCCAGGGCCTTCAGCCAAGCGGGATTCGCGGCACCGGTCATCGTCGCGGCCCAGGCCGATCCCGACCCCGCCTTTCCGACGGTAGCGTTCCCTAACCCCGAGGAACCCGGCGCTCTGGACCTGGCTATCGGGCTCGCCCAGCGGACTGCCGCCGACCTCGTGATCGCCAACGACCCGGACGGCGACCGGCTGGCCGTCGCCGTGCCCGCAGACGATGGCCGCAGTAGCTGGCGGCGGCTCACCGGCGACCAGGTCGGCGCGCTGCTCGGCGCGTACCTGCTGGGCCGGCTTAGCTCTGGCAAGCCTGCCGAAACAGCCGGGGACCTAATAGTGTCCACCATCGTGTCGGGAACGCTGCTGTCGCGTATCGCCGCAGCGTCCGGCGCCCAGTATGCCGAGACGCTGACTGGCTTCAAGTGGATCATGCGAGCTTCAGACTCTCGTCAGGGACTCCGGTTCGCATTTGGTTATGAAGAGGCACTCGGCTACGCGGTCACCGACGTGGTGCGTGACAAGGACGGCATCGGAGCGGCACTTGCACTGCTCGGTCTCGCCGCTGTTGCCAGATCCGCCGGCCAGTCGCTCACAGACGTTTACGACGCGCTGGAGATGGCGTACGGCGTGCACGACACCGCGCAGGTCACTGTGGCCACGACGAAACCCGCCGAGGTGATGGCGCGGCTGCGCGCGCAGCCGCCGACAGCAATCGCGGGTCAGGCAGTCACCGAAATTGCCGACCTGATCCACGGCACCAGCGAGCTTCCCGCAGCCGACGTGCTCACCTACCGGCTGGCGAGCGGCCGGGTCGTAATCAGGCCGAGCGGCACCGAGCCCAAGATCAAGGCATACCTCGAGGTGGTTGAGCCAGTCGCAGACGGCAAGCTGCCCGAAGCACGGGCGCGCGCCGCGGCTCTGATGGAGCCACTGCGCGGTGGCGTGAGTGATCTGCTGGCCAGATAGCCCAGGTCGGCCTAGGTTGGCGTCGTGGCGGCCGCGGACCAGACGTACTCCTGCCGGGGCTCTCCGTTGTCCGGCAGCGGGACGGCGGCACTGATCACCGGCGTCGAACGGGGAGTTGGGGATGAGCGACGAGCTTGAGTTCGCACCGGGCGATGCCGCGCGCTGGACGTGGTCGGCGGCCGACGTCCGGCAACTCGGTCATGTCGTCGTTGACTTGATCGCCGAACACCTCACGCATATCGCAGACCAGCCGGTGTTCCGGCCGTTCCCGAACGATCGAGCGCAGGCGATGCTCACCGAGGTTCTGCCTGAGCAGGGCCGCGACGTCGAAGCGATCATCCAGCGTTTTGCCGAGGACGTTATGCCGTACCCGCTCGGGAACGGTCATCCGCGGTTCGCGGGGTGGGTCAACGGACCACCCGTCGTTGTGTCGGTCTTCGCCGAGGCCCTGGCGGCTGCGATGAACCCCAGCGTCGCTGGTGGAAACCACGCAGCAACCTACGTCGAGCGTCAAGTACTCGAGTGGCTCAAGCAACTGATCGGGTTCCCTGCCGATGGCATGGGCTTGCTCGTGTCGGGCGGGTCCGCGGCGACGCAGATCGCGCTCGCATGTGCGCGTCACCGCGCGACTGGTGGCAGCGTTCGCGCCAATGGGGTCCAGCCGGAGCACGGGCGATTGCTGGTCTACACCTCACAAGAAGGACATTCAGCGATTCTCAAGGCCGTCGAACTGCTCGGACTCGGACGCAGCGCTCTCCGGAGCGTCCCTTGCGACGCGGCATACCGCATCAACGTCGAGGCGCTGGCTAGCATGCTGGCGGCTGACCTGGCCGCGGGTCAGCGCCCGATGGCTGTCGCGGTGAGTGCTGGCACGGTCAACACGGGAGCGATCGACCCGTTGCGCGACGTGCGCGCGCTGTGCGATCACCATCAGATCTGGATGCACGTCGACGGCGCCTACGGGGCCCCGGCGATCCTCGACCCGCGCTACACCGATGAACTCGTTCCACTTGCCAGCGCGGACTCGGTCGCGATTGACGCCCATAAGTGGCTCTACGTGCCGTACGACGCGGGCGCAGTGCTGGTGCGCGACACCGAACTGATGCGTGACACGTTCACCCTCGTGCCGCCGTACCTCAAGGAGGACTCCGATCCCGACGGAGTCACCTGGCTCCGCTGGTTCAGCGAATACGGACTGGAGCAGACGCGCCCGTTCCGTGCACTCAAGATATGGATGGCGCTCCAGCACCACGGCCGCGCCGGTTACGCGCAATCAGTCGCGCGCGACAACCGACTGGCCGATCACCTCGCGGCCCTCATCGACCAGCAGCCCGAACTCGAACTGGTCGCACACAACCTCAGCATCGTGTGCCTGCGGGCCGTGCCTGCAGGCGTTCCCGCCGCCGAACTCAACGAGTTCAATCGACGGCTTCTGCGCGATATCCAGCTCGGCGGCCGGGCATTCCTGTCGGGCACCGAACTAGAGGGCCGCTTCGTGCTTCGTGCATGCCTTATCAACCCCAGAACCACCGTCGCCGACGTCGAGCAGATACTGAGCACCATCAACTCAGAATCCCGACGCCAACGCGACGCCGCTCGCTAGCTCACCTGCGGATCTCGCGGATGATCGATACGACCTCCCGCATCGTGCCGCGCAGCACTGGCACCCGGGCCAGCGAGACGAGCCGGTCGGCAAGCGGCACTGTCGCGTCGATCACGCGGTACGTTTTCTCGCACCCTGGCGATGTGTCGTGGACCCAGAACAACACGATGCCGAGTGAGAACAGCCAGAGCAGTTCGGGTAGCTCCGCGCGCAGCTCGCGGTCTATCCGGGCCGACGATCCATCTGCGACCTCGCGGAACAGGGCAATCGACGCGTCTCTCGCCGGGCTGGATGCCTTGCTGAACGGGCTCAGCGGGCTGGCGGGCTCGGCGGCATGCTTGTAGAAGGTGGCGGCAAACGAGTGGTAGGGATTCAGCACCTGAATCAGGGCCGTGAGCGTGCCGCGCAGCCGGCTGGCGAACTCCTCTTCAGCATCGAGCACACTCCGGCAAGCCGCAGCGTGCTCGGCGTGGTTGCGCAAGTAGAACTCCTGAATCAGCTCGTCCTTTGAGCCGAAGTAGTAGTACGCATTGCCAGCCGAGACGCCTGCCTCCCGCGCTATCGCCCGCATGGTCGCTGCCTCGTAGCCGTTCTCGCGAAATAGGCGCAGCGCCGCCTCCACGATGGCGGTCCTAGTCTGCTCCGCCCGTGGGGTGAGCCCCGGCCCGCCCGCTTGCGTCACTGAGCAGTCCTCCTCGGGGCGGGTGGCCGCAGTGCCCGCGATGGTGACGGCCCAGCCGATGACGCGGGCTTCTGAGCCGGTGCTGGCTGGGCACCGGCTGGCGGCGCCGGCGTGCTGGCCTGCGCCCTGAGCCGGCGGCGCAACCTGATCAGAACGATGATGCTTGCCAGGTACAGGGCACCGAGCACAAGCAGGACCTCTCCGATCTTGGTCGCGAGCAACTCGATCGCCTGCCGGGCGGTGACGCTGCCGCCCGACGTGCGCATGGTCAGCGCGACGAACCCGAGGCTGATCAGGTAGAAGGTGACGACGTTCAGTGTGCTGATCCCGCTGGCGGCGCCATCGCTGCCGTCGAGCACATCCAGCAGGAAGAGCCTGCCGCTGCGCGAGAGCACTCGGCCGACCAGCAAGGTGAGGCCGATGCTGATTAAGAGATAGGCGAGGTAGGTGACGACAATAGTCATGGCCACTCCCTTGGGGCCCGATTCACTTGAACATGTTCAAATATCCTCCGGGCTAGCCACGGGGGGCCATCTCACGGGAATGTGACTTTGAACACGTTCAAGAGTGCTGGCGGGCAAGCTGGGCTAGCAAGAAACATCGGCGGTGCGGCGAACCGCGCCGTAACCGGCTGCTACTTACTCTCCAAGCGACGCCTTCGGGGAGGTCACAGGTGAACCATCCGCACCGGAACACCGGCGCAACGACCCTCGCCACCAGTCCCGGCCCTGCCTGCAACGATGCTCAGTTGCTGCGCAGGATTGGGCAGGGCGACGAGAGTGCGATGGCCGCGTTCTACCGCGAGCACGGCCGGGTGGTGTTCGCGCACGTTCTGCTGGTGGCCGGTGAGCGCGTCCTCGCGGAGGAGATCGTGCAGGACACGATGCTCGCCGTCTGGCGGGGCGCGGGTTCGTTCCGGGGCGAGTCGTCGGTGCGCTCGTGGGTGATCGCGATCGCCCGGCGGCAGACCAGGGACCGGTTGCGCGGCCGTCGGCTGCGGGTGGTGGATGACGCCTTCCTGGCCGATCAGCCGGGTGCCGGTCCAGGACCGGAGGTCATGGCCCTGGACCGCGCGGAACTCGCAGAGGTGATGGGTGCAATCAGGGAGCTCGCACCACGCCACCGCGAGGTACTGGGACTTGTCTTCTCCTCCGGGCTCAGCCTCCCCGAGGTCGCCGGAGTCCTGGAGATCCCGGTCGGAACGGTGAAGAGCCGCCTTACCGCGGCGCGCACCGCGCTCAGCCGGAAACTGAACGAGAAGGGCCAGAACCGATGAACGCAAACCCTGCCGGCCCCCACTGCCCCCATCTGGAACTTGACGACCTGCTCGCCGAGGTCAACGGCCAAGCAATAAGCGACCGCGCACAGGAGCACCTCGCGACGTGCGAGCACTGCCGGGCCGAAGCGGGCCGCTGGAACCTCGTTGCCCGCGGAGTCCGCGCCCTGACGGCCGCGCAGGAGTCGGCGCAACCTGCCCAGCCGTGGAAGACAGGACCGCAGGTACTGGCGGGCCCGAGGCGGCGCAGCCTGCTGGCCGCCAGCGCGGCGGCCGCACTCGTCCTCATCGGCGGCGCCAGCTACGGGGTGAGCGCCGCCCTCCCCGGGCACCCGCGCAGCACAGCCAGAACCGGCGCTAAGACGACGGCTCTCACCGCGGTCAGCGGCTGCGCCAGGCTGAGGCAGGCCGACGGCAGGCTCGAACAGGTGAACGGCACCAGCCTGGTCCTCAAGACAGCGAGCGGTCAGCGTGTGACCCTAACCACGGCGGCGTCCACGAAGGTGACCGTCTTCCACGCACCGCTGAGCGACATCACCGACGGGGCGTCCGTCATCGTCCTGGGCCGCCGCTCCGACGGAAAGATCGCGGCCGAGAACGTCAATGTCGGGTTCCCGCGAAGCGCCCGACACAATCTGCGACTGGCGGGACCGGGGACCGCTGTCCAGGGGACGGTAGCGGCGGCGGGCACGGGTGGCTTCACCGTCGTCACCTCCGCCGGAACCCGGGTTCCGGTGATCACCACCAGCGACACCAAGGTCTTGATATTCCGTGGCAGCCTAAGCGAACTGAAGACCGGCGGCCGCACAATCGCCGTCGGCCAGGCCGCGCCGGACGGGACGCTGTCGGCCATGGTGGTCCTGCAAACCCTCGGCAAGGTCTTCCGCGGCAAGCTGCAGGTAAACGGCTGCTCGCCCGCTTCGGTCGACCACGCGGTCACCACGGCGTTGGCCCTTGGCGGCTGATCCGCAAGACCCGGATGTTGGCTGGCACCGCGTCCGCACGCGGTGCCAGCCGGTGCGCGTCACGAGTAGCTGACCGCTGCCTCATCGGGACGGCGGGGCGGCAACGACCGCGCCAGTGACCGCAGCGCCGCCGGGAAGACCGCCGCAGGCGGCGTGACCAGGCCCGCGCCGACCTGGCCAGTTCCGGCTACCTTCCCTGCCATCCCGGTATTGATCTGCGGCAGGATGCCGGTCCGCGCCACCAGCGTGACGTCGATCCCGGCGGGCGTGCCGCGGAACTCTAGTGCCGGCACCCGGTACAGCGGATGCTCGGCCAGCGTGATCTCGTACATGCGCCGGGTCGTGGCGAGCGCATCGGCAGCGGTCCCGCCGACGAGCGCTCCGATAGCAGGCGCGGCCGCCATCGCGAAACCACCGAGCCCGGCCGTCTCGGTGATCGCCGAATCGCCGATGTCCGGGCTTGCGTCGCCAGGGCCGTAGCCGCCGAGGAAGAGGCCCTGCGGCGTCAGCGCCGGCGCGGTGAACCACTCATCCCCCGTCCCCGACACCTGGATGCCGAAATCGGTGCCATTACGCGCCATCGCTACGACCATCGTGGCGGCGGGGATGTCACGGGCGGCGTCCAGCGCGAGCTTGCAGGCCGGCATAGACAGGTTCAGGAAGAAGTGATCGTTGCCGCCGATGAACGCCGCAGCGCGGGCAATGTCGCCTGACGCGATGCCGGACTCAACCATCGACGGCAGGAGGTCCCGCAGCAGCATGAGGGTGCCGGAGCGATTCCGGTTGTGGCCCTCGTCGCCCATCTGCACCATCTGCGCGAGTATGGCCGTCACGTCCACGGGCCCGTGCCGGCGCACCGCAGCGGCGAGCAGCGGGCCGAGTACGCCCGACATCCAGCCCAGTCGCTCCAGGACGTCGGCCGAGAAGGCGCCGTAGCGCAGCACCTTGCCGAGTCCTTCGTTGAGCGAGCAGTACGTTCGCTGCCCTGTCGCCGGGTCCTCCAGCACGAACAGCCACATTGACGGCGAGATCACGCCAGCCATCGGGCCTACCGCGCTCAGGGAATGGCACGGCGCGAGAGCGAACGCACCGCGCCCGGCTAGCTCAGCGGCCGCCTCGGGCGAGCCGGCGAGTCCCTCGAAGACCGCCGCGCCCATCAGCGCGCCGCGCAGCGGGCCCGCCGCCCGGTCCCAGCTGACCGGCGGTCCGGCGTGCAGGAACTCACCAGGCTGCAAGCCGAGCGTCGCGCCCGCGGGCGCGACGTCGACCAGATGTGCCCGCACGGCGAGCATGCGCTCCACCGCGAGCGCGTTCGCCGCAAGCCGTCGCGGGTCGCTCAGAACGGGAACGAGCACATCCTCCGTCCCCGCCATCGGCGGTGCCCAGTCGACCTGGGTGACACTGGCGGCCTGCTCGCGCGCAGCCTCGGCCAGCAGGCTGAGCCCGGAGCTGATGATGTGCGGCTCGCGCCGGAGCAGTTCGCTCATCGCGCGCCTTCGATCTTCTCGCACGCGAACCGCGCAGCCGCCGCATTGGAAGCGAAGACGTCCGCGCCGGCCGCCTGCAGTGCCGCTGCCTGCCGGTGAAGGCCCTGCGGGTCGGACGCCGCGCCAATCAGCGAAACCACCACAGCTACTCCCCCGGTCGCCCGTGCCGCGGCTATCGCCGGGCCAAGCTCGGCCGCCGGGTCGGGATGCGCGCCGTGCCCGAGCACAACGTCGAGCAGGACGACGCTCACGGCCGGATCGGCAGCCTCCGCCGCCAGCCGCTCCAGCCGCAGTGACTGGTCGATCATGGGATGCGCCCGGCCCATCGTCAGCTCATCGTCGCCGAAGTCGATCATGGCGTGCCCGGCTCCGGTCGTCCCAAGCACGGGCTCACGGGCCGCCAGCGATAGCCCCGGCCTTAGCGGAATGTTCGACCGGATCGGGCCCAGCCGGTCGCTCGCAATGACCATGGCCTCGTCGCAGAGAGTGCCTCCGGCGAACAAGCCGCGCAGGAATCCGGCGTGCGGAGCGGCAGGCACTTCACCAGGCCACTGCGGCCACGCCGGAACTGGCAGGCCCAGCGCGGCGATCGCGGTCTCGGTAGCCGCCGTGAGGTCTGGCTCGCCTGGCCCGATCAGCGCGAACAGGACGGGCGTCGCCAGGCCAGCCGCGAAGTCGCGCAACTCGGCAGCCACTTCCGCGGCCGGCGGCTTGGACACCAAGACGATCAGCTCGGTGCCGGGATCGGCGTCCAGCGCGGCCAGCGCGGCCCGGGACGAGCGGCCGCCGATCGCGGCGGACAGATCGCGGCCGCCGACGCCGAGCGCGGCGCTGACCCCGGCCCCCGCGTGATCAAGCAGGCACAGCACCTGTTGCGCGCCGGTGCCCGAAGCAGCGACGATCCCGACCGGCCCGGCGGCAAGCGTGTGCGAGAAGCCAAGCCCGACGCCGCCGACAATCGCGGTGCCGCAGTCTGGCCCCATCACGATCAGGCCGCGGTGCGCGGCGAAGTCCTTGAGCATGATCTCCTGCTCGACCGGCACATTGTCGGAGAAGATCATGACGTCACAGCCCGCCTCAAGCGCGTCCATCGCCTCGGCGAAGGCGTACCGGCCCGGCACGGAGATCAGCGCGAGCCCTCCTCCGCCCGCCCGGACCGCAGCAGCCGTCGTGCGCGGCGGCGTTGCCAGGGAGGCGCCCGCACCGGCAGGCAAACGGCGGGCGGACAGCGCCGTCTCGGCAACCGCGAGCGCGCTCGCCAGCGCGGTGTCGTCCCTGGCCCTGACGGCGACCAGCAAGTGGTTGGGCCCGGCGTCCGGCGGCAGCCGGAAGCCCATCTCGGGCAGCAGGCCCAGATTCAGTTCGGTGGCCATCGCGATCAGCGCCGCCTGCACGCCGTCGGCCTCCCGCACCTCCGCGCTGACTCGCATCAGCGTGACAGAGTCCGCGTAGGCGCCGGGCCTGGCCTCGACGTGTTCGGCGCTCATGGCCTCATTATCTCGCCGGGCTGCGACCCTCACTGATGCGCAGCGTGCGGGCGGCGAACAGAACACGCTGGAGGCCCAGGGAGACTCCGAAGTAAAGCACTGTGGTGGCGGCGCCGAGGCCGCTGAGCGCCGAGTCCCGTGCGGTGATGCCTTCATACAGCAGGTGCGCGCCGAGACAGACGAGCCACAGCACGACGGTGAGGGCTGTGCCTTTCCGCCAGTACTGGCCGTCTTGCCACCAGAGCCGGAACGTCGGGACGCGGATCGCAGCGCCAACGGCGGCGATAACAAGGCTGCCCGTCAGCGCCATGATCGCGGTC
>Ga0335074_10004722_pt1 | contig 18803 bp, 18 predicted proteins | sample Lox_Sample_23_FD_206715 | JGI IMG/M metagenome (GOLD analysis project Ga0335074, IMG submission 206715) | Soil microbial communities from Loxahatchee National Wildlife Refuge, Florida, United States - Lox_Sample_2.3 | ecosystem: Environmental > Terrestrial > Soil > Wetlands | place: USA... | reverse complement strand
CGGGCGTGCCTGACCTCGGTCTCGTCTCCATGAGCGCGATCGTCGATCGACTGGCCTCGATGGCGGACGTGGTCGAGGTGCCGATCATCGCCGACGCCGATACCGGCTACGGCAACGCGCTCAACGCCCAGGCCGCCGCGCGCGCGTTCGAGCGCGCGGGCGTCGCCGCTTTTCATCTCGAAGATCAGACGTTTCCAAAAAAATGCGGCCATTACGACGACAAGAACGTCGTGCCCGCGGTCGAGATGGTGGGCAAACTGAAAGCCGTGCGCGACGCCCTGCACGATCCGGATTTTGTCGTCATTGCCCGCACCGACGCGCTCGCGGTCGAAGGTTTTGCCGCTGCGCTCGACCGCGCTTCTTCCTATCTCGAGGCCGGCGCCGATATGATCTTTGTCGAGGCGCCGACGTCGGAAGCCGAAATCGCCGAGATCGCCCGGCGGCTGCCCGGACTCAAGCTGATCAACATGTTTGCCGGCGGCAAAACGCCGTTGCTGCCGGTCTCGCGCCTGCAAGCACTCGGATATCATGTCGTCATTATCCCGAGCGATACGCAGCGCGCCGCCATCAAGGCCATGCAGCGTGTGCTGGAAGCCATCGCGCGCGACGGCAGCGCGGCGTCGATGGCCGCCGACATGGTCTCGTTTCAGGAGCGCGAGGCGGTCGTAGGAACCGAAGGCGTTCTCGAGCAAGGCAGACGTTACGCCACTTGAAACAGCCGTCATTGACAAGGCAGGCGCGCTCGCCATGATCGCATCGCGGCGCCGCGGCAAGCCTCGGCGGCACTGAACGATCCGATTGCAGACAGCCCGATTTCCGGTTGATCGACATGGGCCTCATCGTTGAAATTCTCGGGTTGGTGATTTTCCTTGGCGCGCATGTGTTCGTGACCATGCGCGATCGCCGGGCTACTCTCGTCAAGGCGATCGGCGAAGGACCCTACAAGGGTCTGTTTTCGCTGGTCTCGCTCGCGGGTATCGTGCTCGTCGGTTACGGCTTCGTCTGGTATCGCGATGCCGGCCTGATCCAGCTCTGGTATCCGCCGGCCTGGACGCGGCAGATCGTTGTCGTGCTGATGTGGCCGGCGAGCATCTTGCTCGCCGCCGCCTACATCCCCGGCAATATCAAGCGCACGGTGAAGAACCCGATGCTGATCGCCGTGAAGACTTGGGCGGTTGCGCATCTGTGCGCCAACGGCGATCTCGGCGGCATCATTCTGTTCGGCTCGGTTCTGCTCTGGGCCGGCTATGACCGCATCACGCTCAAGCGCCGCAGCGATCCCGGTGCGCCGCCGATTCCGATGGGTGGCGTGAAGAACGACATCATCGCCGTGATCGTCGGCACCATTGTTTATCTGGCGCTCGGCCTTGTCTTCCATCCGATCGTCATCGGCCTGCCGGCGTTCGGGACGCCGGCGCTCGGGTACTAGCAATGTCGGTGCAAGGCGGCATCCGCCGGCTGACCGCGCCTGACATCCGCGCGCGCAAGGGCGGCGATCCGCTCGTCTGCCTGACGTCCTACCACGCCCACACCGCGCGCATCGTCGACACCTATTGCGACGTCATTCTGGTTGGCGATTCGCTCGGGATGGTGATGCACGGGCTCGAAACCACTATTCCGGTCACTCTCGACATGATGATCCTGCAGGCGCGCGCGGTGATGCGCGGCTCGACGCGGGCGCTCGTGGTCGTCGATATGCCGTTTGGTTCCTACGAAGGGTCGAAAGAGCAGGCTTTCGCTTCCGCCGCGCGGGTGATGAAGGAGACCGGCTGCGGCGCGATCAAGGTCGAGGGAGGAAGGCGCATGGAGGAAACCATCGCGTTCCTCGCCGAGCGCGGCGTGCCGGTGATGGGGCATGTCGGGCTCACGCCGCAGGCGATCAACACCATCGGCTCGTTCCGCGCACAGGGGCGCGACGAAGCGGACTGGGCGCCGATCGAGGCGGATGCCCGTGCGGTGGCGGCCGCGGGCGCCTTTGCCATTGTGCTCGAGGCGATCGCCGAGCCGCTCGGGCGCCGCATCACCGAGCAAGTCGCCATCCCCACGATCGGCATCGGCGCCAGCGTCGCGTGCGACGGCCAGATTCTGGTGCTCGAGGACATGCTTGGGCTGTCGCCGCGAGTGCCGAAATTCGTCAAACGCTTCGGCGATCTCGGCCCCTCGATCGAGCAGGCGATCAAAAGCTACGCCGAGGAGGTGCGGGCGCGGCGTTTTCCTGGGCCGGAGCAGACCTATTCCATGCGCAAGACCCAGGGGTAACGGCGAAATCGGCGATGTCGCTGGAATCGTTGGCCAATCGCTACACGCGGCAGCTTGCCTCTTTGCCTTGCTTGCGCCACATCATTAAACTATCCGACGCCGGATTCAGCTAACAATACAGGGGCTTCCAGGCGTAGCCGCAAGGATTCCCTTGCAATTGTCCGTCCCGGCGAATGCGCCGACGAGGCGGAGGGGCATCCGGGCGCAGGCGATACGACAACTTAGGTTGGTGCTGGGGTCGGGTTCGTGGCCGATATCTTCCGGGAAGTCGACGAGGAAGTCCGACGCGAGCAGCTCAAAAGGCTGTGGGAGCGTTACGGCTATCTGATTGTCGCGGTCTGCATTCTCATCGTCGCCGGCGTCGGCGGCTGGCGCGGCTACGAGTATTGGCAGGGCAAGAAGGCTGGTCAAACCGCCACCGCCTATGAGCAGGCCGTGACGCTGGCCCAGGCCGGCAAATATCAGGAAGCCGACGCGGCTTTTGCCAAGATTGCCGCGACCGGCACTGCCGGCTACCGCGTGCTGGCGCGCCTGCGCGACGCCGCGGAGTTGGCGCAAACCGACAAGAAGGCCGCCGTCGGTGCCTATGACTCGCTCGCCGCCGACGCCAGCGTCGGACGAACAATCGAGGATCTGGCGGCCGTGCGAGCGGGATTGCTGCTTGTCGATACCGATCCTTACGCCGATATGCGCAAGCGGCTTGAGCCGTTAACCGCGGCGGACCGCACTTTTCGCTATACTGCGCGCGAGCTGCTGGCGCTATCCGCCTGGAAATCCGGCGATATGAACGCGGCGCGAAAATGGACCGACATGATCATGACCGATCCGCAAGCACCCGCCGGTACGCGCAGCCGCGCTCAGATTTTGAGCGAGCTCATCGCGGCGAGCGGCAAGGGCTGAGCCGGATGCGAACGCGCTCCATCCTCTCGCTGTTTCGCTTCGGAACGATCCTCGCGGTGGTGTCGGTGCTGGCGGCGTGCACCAAGGGCGGTCAGTTCGATCCGACGACGCTGCTCGACAACAATATGTTCGACACCAAGAAGCCGCTCCAAGGCCAGCGCGAGCCGCTCTTCCCCAATGGGGTGCCCGGCGCTACGACCGGCATACCGGCGGATTTGTACAAGGGCTATCAGCCGCCGCCCCAGCAAGCGGCCGATACGTCGCCGCAGCAGGCGGCTGATACGCGGCCGCAGCGGGCGGCCGACGGCGGCGCACCAACCGCAATCACGCCCGCCGCGGCTGAAGCGCCGGCCGCGGTAGCCAAGCAGGAGCACAAACCGAAGCCTCGGCCGAAAGCCAAGGCGAAAGTGGCGCGCGCGCCGCAATCGCCGCCGCGAACCGAGATCAGCATTGGTCTGCCGAAGCGGCCGCAGCCGCAAGCGCAATCGGCGGCGCAGCCCACGTCGTCGACGGTCTGGCCGGCGCCGCCGTCAACCAGCCAGGCCGCGCAAACGGATTGGCCGGCGCCGCCCTCGACCTCGCAAACCCAATCCTCGTCATCGATCTGGCCGGCGCCGCCGCCGCCCGGCGGCGGTCAACAAACCGCCCAGCCGTCGCAGTCGATCTGGCCGAATCCGCCGGCAACGGGCGGGCAATGATTTTCCAGCGCTGAGGGTGCGAAATCTCGCGTTCGTTGGTTGCCCGCCGCTCTTGTCGTCCAGCGATCGGCGCCGCGTTCCGGCTGCGATGGAATACTGCCCGGCGAGAACGACACAGAATTTGCAGAATCCGATAGAATTTGCCGTGGCGCCGATCACTCGCTTTCGCCGCTGCGGAGCGCCGGATTGCATCATGTCGTTAGTCCTCGCCATTGTCGGCCGGCCCAATGTGGGCAAATCGACGCTGTTCAACCGCCTGGTCGGCCGCCGCCTCGCGCTTGTCGACGACGAGCCGGGCGTGACCCGCGACCGCCGCGAAGGCGACGGCAGACTCGGCGATCTCTCCTTCAAAGTGATCGACACGGCGGGGCTCGAACACGTCGCGGCCGAGAGTCTGTCGGCGCGCATGCAGGCGCAGACCGCCGCCGCGATAGGGCAGGCGGACGCGGTGCTTTTTCTCGTCGATGCGCGCGCCGGGATCAGCGGTGACGATCGCGGCTTCGCCGACATCGTGCGCAAATCCGGTAAGCCCGCGATCGTGGTCGCCAACAAGAGCGAGGGTCGCGCCGCGGAGTCCGGCGTGCTGGAAGCCTTTGCGCTCGGGCTCGGCGAGCCGGTGCCGATCAGCGCCGAGCACGGTGAGGGGCTCGCCGAGTTGTACGATGCGTTGCGCGCCGCGCTGCCGGAGGCGACGGCAAAACCCGCGCTTGGCGAAACAGCCGCCGTTCCCGCCGGCGACAAGCCGATCCATATCGCGGTGGTCGGGCGGCCCAACACCGGCAAATCGACGCTGATCAACCGTCTGATCGGAGACGAGCGGCTGTTGACTGGTCCGGAACCGGGGATTACCCGCGATGCCATTGCCGTCGATTTGCAGTGGCGCGGACACCGGCTGCGCATCCACGATACGGCGGGTTTGCGCCGCCGCGCGCGGATCACGGAAAAACTCGAGAAACTTTCCGTCGCCGATACGCTCGCCGCCGTCCGCTTCGCCGAAGTGGTCATCGTGCTGATCGATGCGCAGACACCGTTCGAAGAGCAGGACACGCGCATCGTCGACCTGGTCGAGCGGGAAGGCCGCGCCGTCGTCGTCGCCATCAACAAATGGGATTTGATCAAGCCGGAGCCCGGGGCGCTGTCGCGGCTGCGCGCGGCGACCGATCGGCTGCTGCCGCAAGTCAAGGGCGTGCCGGTGGTGACGGTGTCGGCGCGGACCGGCGCCGGTCTCGATCGGCTCATGGCGGCGGTGATGCAGGCCCATGCGATCTGGAATCGCCGGGTGCCGACCGCCGCGCTCAACCGTTTTCTTGCGCAGGCGGTTTCCGCGAACCCGCCGCCGGCGTTAAGCGGCCGGCGGCCGCGGCTCGATTACATCACGCAGCCGAAAGCGCGGCCGCCGACCTTCGTGCTGTTTTCCTCGCGCGCCTCGGCGCTGGCGGAGACCTACCGGCGCTATCTGGTCAACGGCTTGCGCGAAACGTTTGATCTGCCGGGCACCCCGATCCGGCTCACCTTGCGCAGCAAGCCCAATCCTTATGCGAACAAGAAACGCCGACGATAAGGTGCAGTCGCGTCACGCCGGTTTGGCGAAGTCCAGAAGCTTGCCGGCGCGATAATCATAAAGCTTGCCCGTCTCGGAAAAGCTCGGCAGGCAGAGTGGCACGATCGCCTCGGCGATTTGCTCCGGCGTCGGCAAGATCATCGGATCCTCGCCGGGCATGACCTGCGCGCGCATGCGCGTGCGCGTCGGGCCGGGGTTGAACAGATTGACGCGCACCGGCGTCGAATCGATCTCCACCGCATAGGTTCGCGCCAGCACGTTGAGCGCGGCCTTCGACACCGAGTAGGGGCCGCTATAGGCGTGCGCGTTGCTGGCGGCGCCCGAAGTGATGAAGACCACTCGCCCGGCGGCGCCGCGCCGCAGCAGCGGATCCATGGCGCGGATAAGGTGAAAATTGGCGGTGACGTTGACCGCGATCGCTTCGTCCCAGGCGCTCGGATCGACATGGCCGAGCGGCGAGCGCTGTCCGGCGATGCCGGCGTTGCCGACCAGCACGTCGAGCCGTTGATGGCGCTCGTTGAGCGCCGCGGCGAGCCGGTAGATTGCCGGATAATCGCGTATGTCGAGCGGCACCAGGGTCGCCGCGGACCCGACCGCGCGCACCGCGTCGTCAAGCTCTTCCAGCGCGCCTTGGGTACGGCCGGTGGCGACGATATGCGCGCCGGTGCGCGCCAAGGCCAGCGCTAGCGCGCGGCCGATGCCGCGGGTGGCGCCGGTGACAAGCGCGATGCGGTCGGCAAGCGGTCGTGCGGGATCAGCCATCGCGGCGGCGCCGACTGTTGTCGATTGTGCGCACCGAAGCCGGTCGCGCGGTCAGCTCGCCTCTGCCAGCAGCGAAAGCTGCCGGGGCGGCGCTTCCTGCGCCATGCGGTCGGTGAGCGGGGTCGGGTATTCGCCGGTAAAGCAATGATCGGTGAATTGCGGGCGCGCGGCATCGCGCCCCTTCTCGCCCATGGCGCGGTAGATGCCGTCGACCGAGAGGAAGGCGAGTGAATCCGCGCCGATGAATTGGCGCATGCCTTCCAGGTCGTGGGTGGCGGCGAGCAACTTGTCCCGCTCGGGCGTATCGATGCCGTAATAGTCGGGATGCGTGATCGGCGGCGAGGCGATGCGGAAATGCACCTCGCGGGCGCCGGCCTCGCGCATCATCTGCACGATTTTCACCGACGTCGTGCCGCGCACGATCGAATCGTCGATCAGCACGATGCGTTTGCCGTTCACCACGGCGCGGTTGGCGCTGTGTTTGAGCCGTACGCCGAGCTGGCGGATGTGCTGGGTCGGTTCGATGAAGGTGCGCCCGACATAATGGTTGCGGATGATGCCGAGCTCATAGGGAATGCCGGATTCCTGCGCGTAGCCGATCGCCGCCGGCACGCCGGAATCGGGCACCGGTACGACGACGTCGGCGGTGGCGGGCGCTTCGCGCGCCAGTTCGACGCCGCAAGCCTTGCGCACGTCGTAGACGCTGCGGCCGCCGATGATCGAATCCGGTCGGGCGAAATAGATGTATTCGAAAATGCACGGTCGCGGCGGCAATTGCCCGAACGGCTTTTCCGAATGCGCGCCGTCATCATCGAAAATCAGGATCTCGCCGTTCTCAACGTCGCGCACGTATTGCGCGCCGATGATGTCGAGCGCGCAGGTCTCCGAGGCAAGGATGGGACAACCGTCGAGCTTGCCCAGCACCAACGGCCGGATGCCGAGAGGATCGCGCGCGCCCACCAGTTTCTTGTTGGTCAGACCGACGAAGGCGTACGCGCCTTCGAGCATCTGCAGGCCTTCGATGAAGCGGTTGACGAAGCGGTTGCGATGCGAGCGCGCCACCAGATGCAGAATGACCTCGGTGTCGGTGGTCGACTGCATCATGGCGCCTTCGCGCACCAGTTGGCGGCGCAGCGTCAGCCCGTTGGTGAGATTGCCGTTATGGCCGATGGCAAAGCCGCCGGCATTCAGCTCGGCAAACAGCGGCTGCACGTTGCGCAGGATGGTCTCGCCGGTGGTCGAATAGCGGACGTGGCCGATCGCCGCATTGCCGGGCAGCCGGTCGATCACCTCGCGTCGGGAAAAGGCGTCGCCGACCAGGCCCAGCCGGCGTTCGGAATGAAAGCGCTTGCCGTCGAAGGAGACGATGCCGGCGGCTTCTTGGCCGCGGTGCTGCAGCGCATGCAGGCCGAGCGCGGTGATCGCCGCGGCGTCCGGATGGCCGAAAATGCCGAATACGCCGCATTCTTCGCACAGTCGGTCGGCATCGAGGTCGGGCAGGACAGGTTCAGTGGTGCTCATCGGGCCCCCGCCATTTATCCGGCAGCCCGATCGTCAGGCGCCGTGACTGCGCCGTGCTGATTTGGCGCCGCATCCGGATCATGCTGTTCGCCCTTATTGCTCTTGTACTTCTGATATAGGGCTTCGAGGTCGGGCGACATAGACCTGAGCCAATCGGCGGTATTGGCGAGAAAGACCTTGGATTTCGCGTCGGTCACCCATGTGGGCTGCGCCTTCGCCGGCACGAGCCAGTCGAAAAAGCCGAAGGCGACCACCACGATGATCAGTCCGCGGGCGAGGCCGAAGAGGAACCCCATGGTCCGATCGAGCGCGCCGACGCGACTGTCGAGCACCATGTCGGAGACCCTGACCGTGACGATCGACACGACAAGCAAGGTCACGAGGAAGACCCCGCCGACGACGGCGGCTTTGGCGATGAGCTCGCTGTTGAAGTACGCGGTGGCCGCCGGAACCAGCTTGCCGTAGGCGTAAAGGGTGGCCAGCGCGGCCAGCAACCAGGCGGCGATCGACAGCACCTCGCGCATAAAACCGCGAATCATGGCGAGCAGCCCGGAAATGAGCATGACTGCGATGAGCACGATGTCCAGGAGCGTAATCGGCATGCTCTCTTGGTCCGCTCGCGGTCGCGCGCCTTTGCGCCGTGCGCCGATCCGGGTCCGTGCGGTGTATAGCCGGGCTCGGCCGCCTCGTCATCCGCCTTCTTACGTGCTCACAGGTCCATGGCGGCGCCGAACGCCGCGATTCCGGCGGGTACCGTCAAGGCGGCGTTAACGGCGGCGAGAAACGACGCCGGGGCACGACGGCCGGGTCCCGAGGAAGCCGATGAGCCTTGTTGGCCGCCGCGACGCGGTCCACGATACCGACGAGTTAGATCGGTCCCGGATGAGGAGTGGGGGCATGACCGTGAAAAAGGTACCGATCGTCGATACGGCGGTGGCAGCCTGGGGCGATGCCTTCAATGTCATCGGCGCCATGCCGCTTGTGGCCGGCATCGCCTTTGCCATCATGATCACCATCTCGCTGTTAAGCTTTGCGCTGCTTCCCGCCGGCTATCCGGCCGCGGCAAGCCCGTGGATGCCGGTATTCACCATCCTCTTCAGTATTCTGCAGGCCCTTTTGCTCGCCCCGCTGGCCATCGTCGTGCACCGATACGTGCTGCTCGGCGAAGTGACCAACCGATATCCGCTGGAGCCGTCGAGCGCGCGCTATGTGCGATTCGTCAGCTTTGCCGTCCTGGTGAAAATTCTCGGCATCATCCCCGGCAGCATTGAGGACGTAATTCCGCGTCCCGAGCAGAATCTCGCCGTCACCGGCGCGGCCGGCGTCGCCATATTGGTGCTGTTCGTTGTCATCATGGTGGTGGTGGTCCGCCGCGCCATCCTGTTTCCCGCCATCGCCGTCGACGCGCCGGGCGCGAGTTGGAGCAACGCACGGCGCGATACCAAGGGCAGCTCCTGGCGCGTGGCTTTCATTTTTATCTGCGCGGCGTTGCCGGCCGTCATTGTTTCGATTCCGCTGTGGTACTTCACGCTGAGATCGGGATTTGACGCCGGCAGCCGCTTGATGTTCTCGATCATCAGCGCAGTCGTGGAAATTCCGACGTTGTGTGCGTTTGCGGCGGCCGCCTCCCGCATTTATCGCGCGCGGGCCGACAGGCTCATCCAAGCGGCCGCGTGAAAGCCGAACGCCGCGCTATTCGGCGGCGACGCCGCGGTCGCGTTCGGCTCGCGGCAAGTCTCCTCGCGCAGCGATCTCCGAGACGAGATTGACCAGCGTGCCAACGGTAAGCAGCGAAAGACCTGGTTCTACCGCCTCGCCGCGCGCCGCTTCCGGAATGACCGCGCGCGCGAAACCGAGCTTTTGCGCTTCCTTCAACCGGGCCGCCGTCTGCGCCACGGGCCGCACCGCGCCCGAAAGCGACACTTCGCCAAAATAAACCGCGTCCGCCGGCAGCGGCACGCGGGCGAGCGACGACACCAAAGCGGCGGCGGCGGCCACATCCGCCGCCGGTTCCTGGATGCGCAGGCCTCCGGCGACGTTGAGATAGACGTCATGGCCCGAGAGGCGAACGCCGCAATGCGCCTCGAGCACGGCAAGCACCATGGAGAGTCGGCTCGGGTCCCAGCCGACAACGGCGCGGCGCGGCGTGCCGAGTGTCGTCGGGGCTACCAGGGCCTGGATTTCGACGAGGAGCGGGCGCGTTCCTTCGATGCCAGCGAAAACGGCGGTGCCGGGACTGCCGAGATCGCGCTCGGAAAGGAACAGTTCGGAGGGATTGGCAACTTCGTTCAGTCCCGCCCCGGTCATTTCGAACACGCCGATCTCATCGGTCGGACCGAAGCGGTTTTTGATCGCGCGCAATATGCGGAACTGCTGTGAACCTTCGCCCTCGAAGGACAGCACCGCGTCGACCATGTGCTCGACCACGCGCGGACCGGCGATTTGACCGTCTTTGGTGACGTGGCCGACCAGGACGATGGCGGCGCCGCTGCGTTTGGCAAAGCGAATGAGTTCGCTGGCCGAGGCGCGCACCTGCGTTACGGTACCCGGCGCGGCTTCGACGGTTTGCGTCCACATGGTCTGGATCGAGTCGATGACCAGGAGGCGAGGGACGGCGCCGTGCGAGAGCGTCGTCACGATATCCTCGACCGAGGTTTCGGCGGCGACCTCGACGGCGGCGTCGCCGAGCCCGAGCCGCTCGGCGCGCAGGCGGACTTGCGCCACCGCTTCCTCTCCCGAAATGTAGACCGCGCGATGGTGATTACGCGCGTACGCCGCCGCCACCTCGATCAGCAGCGTCGACTTGCCGATCCCCGGATCGCCGCCCAGAAGCAGCACCGAGCCGCGTACCAGACCGCCGCCCGCGACACGGTCGAATTCGGCGATCCCGGACGCGACGCGCGGCGCCTCGTGCGCCTCGCCCTTGAGCGGTTCGATGGCAAACATCCGGCCCTTGCGTGACGGGCGTGCGGTCGTCGTGGTTCCTTCTTCGACCAGAGAATTCCAGGCGCCGCAGGCTTCGCAGCGGCCAGCCCAGCGCGCAGAGGCCGCGCCGCAACTTTGACAGACAAAATTTTGTGCGCGCGGAGACATCTCACTCACCGGATGCGGGCTGGGCTGCGGCGCCGCGATAGACAAGATGGCAACGCGCGCCGAGATGCGTAAGGATCTCATAGCCGATCGTGGCGGCCGATGCCGCGATGTCATCAATTGAAATGCCGGCGCCGATAAAGGTTGCGTGATCGCCGCGGCGAACCGCGCGTTCGGCCAGGTCGGTGATGTCGATACAGACCAAATCCATGGAAATACGGCCGATGAGCGGGCACGGCTGCCCGGCGATGCTCACCGTGCCGATGCGCGCCGGTTCGCTGCCATCGATGGCGCGCGGCAGACCGTCGGCATAGCCGAGTGCCGCGATGGCGACGCGCGAGGGGCGCCTTGCCGTCCATGTCGCCCCATAACCGACGGTCTGGCCAGGCTCGACTTCGCGGATTTGCAAGATGCGCCCGCTCAATTCGACGACGCTGCGCATCGGATTGGGCTGGCCCGGCGTGGGGTTTATGCCGTAGAGCGCCGCGCCCGGCCTGGCGAGGTCGGCATGAGCGGCGGCACCGAGGAAAATTCCCGACGAATTGGCAAGCGAAGCGGGCACGCCGCGGAACAACGAGCGCACCCCGTTGAACACCTGGATCTGCGTTGCGTTCAGCGGGTGAGTCGGCGTTTCCGCACAGGCCAGATGGCTCATCAACAGCGTGATGCCATGATTTTCGGTTTGCGCGCGGGGCGCCAGTGCGGCCGCCTCGTCCACGGGAATGCCGAGCCTGTTCATGCCGGTGTCGACATGAAGCGCTGCGCCGCCGCGCCAGTTGCGCTCGCTGACGAAAGCATCCCACTCGGCGAGTTCGGTGGTGCTGTTGATGACCGGCTGTGCTCCGATTTCAATAAAAGCGGCGCTCGACTCGGGCAAAAAGCCGTTGAGCACATATATCATGGCGTCACGCGCTCGCGACCGCAGGCGGCGCGCCTCGGCGATATCGGCCACGAAGAAAGTCTTGCAGCCGGCTCCGGCCAGCGTGGCGGCCACCGCTTCCAGGCCGAGACCATAGGCATTGGCTTTGACCACAGCACCGCATTCGCTGGTGGAAACAAGGCGGGCGAGCGTGCGCCAGTTCGCCTCGATAGCGGCGAGATCCACCGTGAGGGTGCCGCCGGTCTCGGGGACCGGCGTTGCGCCATTCGGGTCCGGCATAACTTCCGCGAAGGCCATGGCGCGGTTATGGCCGGGGCCGGCACGGTCGTAAAGCGCGATGACGGGCCGCGGCGGCCCTGTCTAAAAGCTCGGCCGATGAGCGGTGTCTAGACTGGCAAAGCGCGTGACCGCGGCATCGAATTGCATTTCGACTGTGCCGGTAGGTCCGTGCCGCTGCTTGCCGATGATGATTTCCGCCTTGCCTTCGACGCGTTCGCCCTCCGCGAGCCATTCGGAGAACTTTTCCCGGTTCGCCTCGGTGGGTTTCCGCATCTGGTGGTAATATTCCTCGCGAAACACGAACATCACGACGTCGGCATCCTGCTCGATCGAACCCGACTCGCGCAAATCGGAAAGCTGCGGGCGCTTATCCTCGCGGCCCTCGACCTGCCGCGACAATTGCGACAAGGCCAGGATCGGGATATTGAGCTCCTTGGCCAGCGCCTTGAGGCGGGTGGTGATGTCGGTAATTTCCTGCACACGGCTCTCGCTATAGCGACCCGACCCTTGCAATAGTTGCAGATAATCGATCACCAGAAGGTCGAGGCCGCGCTGACGCTTGAGCCGCCGCGCGCGCGCTGCCAATTGGCCGATCGAAAGGCCGCCGGTTTCGTCGACGTAGAACGGCAGGTTCTGCAGCTCGATCGAAACGTCCTTGATTTTCTCGAAATCGCCTTCGTCGATGGCGCCGCGTCGGATTTTGTTCGATGGAATTCCGGTCTGTTCGGCGATGATGCGCGTGGCAAGCTGTTCGGCCGACATTTCCAGCGAGAAAAAGCCGACGATGCCGCCGTTGAGGGTTTCCCTGTGGCCGTCGGCGCGCACCTCGCCCGGCGTGAAAGCCTTGGCGACATTGTAGGCGATGTTGGTGGCCAGCGCGGTCTTGCCCATGCCGGGCCGACCGGCGAGGATGATCAGATCGGAATGTTGCAAGCCGCCCATCCGGGTGTCGAGATCGGTCAGCCCGGTGGCCAGACCGGATAGTCCGCCGTCGCGCTGATAGGCTTGCGCCGCCATATCGACGGCGGTCGTGAGCGCCTGGGCGAAGCGCTGGAAACCGGAATCGTAGCGCCCGGTCTCGGCGATCTCATAGAGTTTGCGCTCGGCCTCTTCGATGTGGCTTGCCGCCGTTGCATCGACCGGTGCGTCATAGGCCAGGTTGACCATCTCTTCGCCGATCGTGATCATGTCGCGGCGGATCGAGAGATCGTAGATGCCGCGGCCGTAATCCTCGGCATTGATGATCGTCGTCGCCTCGGCGGCGAGCCGCGCCAGGTATTGATTGACCGATAGGCCGGCCACATCGACGTCCGCCGGCAGAAAAGTCTTCAACGTCACCGGATTGGCTGTCTTGCCGGCGCGCACCAGGCTGCCGGCCAGTTCGAAAATCCGCTGGTGAACCGGCTCGAAGAAATGCTTCGGTTCGAGAAAATCGGAAACGCGGTAAAACGCCTCGTTATTGACGAGAATGGCGCCGAGCAGCGCCTGCTCGGCCTCGACATTGTGCGGTGGTGCGCGGAACGTCGGTTCCGCGGGAGATTGCCTGCGCGCAATCGAATCGATTTGGGCCATAGTTCCGATCAAGGTCGTTGCGTATGGCCGATTTGCGGTCGGCCTCCGTTCCTTCGGCGATAATGCGGTCACTCAACATCGCAGTCACTCAACAATGCGAAGCTCCCCGCCTCCGCCCATCTCCAGGGCACCGGCGAATCGGTCGAGGAGGGGAGCACATCCACGCAGGCGCTGTCGATAATCCACCGGGGCCGCGATGGGAAATCACCGTTGCGGCTGTCCCCGTTAACCACCGTGCCGGCACTCGCAAACGCGAATGCCACGCTTTCCCCTTGACGCGTGCATTTCGGCAATCCGCTGGGCAAGGCTACTCGCCGGCGAGGCGCAGCGGCGGTATCTGGCCCGCTTCCAATCCGCGCAGTCGGTTCTCCTCGCGCACGATGTAATCGCGGGTGGCCGGCGTGACGCCTTTGTGCTTGGACATCTGGATCTGGAACACGACCATGTCGCCGTCGCGGAACGCTTCTTCGGAGGACGCCAGGTAGAATTCCCACATGCGCACGAAACGCTGGTCGTAGAGTCGAACGACCTCGTCGCGATGGGCCAGGAAACGCTCGCGCCAGGCCTTGAGCGTCTCGGCGTAGTGCAACTGCAGCACTTCGATGTCGGTGACGATGAGCTGCGCGCGCTCGATCGCCGGAAGCACCTCGGAAAGGGCGGGAATGTAGCCGCCGGGAAAGATGTATTTGGCGATCCACGGATTGGTGATCCCGGGACGGCCTTTGCGCCCGATGAAGTGCAGAAGCGCGATACCGTCATCGTTGAGCAGCCGCGCGCACTTCTCGAAGAAAGTATCGTAAAAGCCCACACCCACATGCTCGAACATGCCGACCGAGACGATTCGGTCGAAGTGTCCGTCGACGTCGCGATAATCGATCAGCCGGAAACTCGTCTCCTGCCCGCGGCCGCGCTCGAGCGCTCTGTTCCGCGCTCGCCGGTATTGCTCATCCGATAGCGTAATTCCCGTCACCCGGGAGCCGCACATCTCGGCCAAGTAAAGTGCAAGCCCGCCCCAGCCGCAGCCGATGTCGAGCACCGTCGCCCCGGGATCGAGCCTCAGCTTGGCGGCCAAGTGGCGCTTTTTCGCGAGTTGCGCGTCGTCGAGCGAGATCTCCGGCGATTCGAAATAGGCGCAGCTATATTGCTGGTCGCCGTCGAGAAAGAGCGAATACAACCGGCCGTCCAGATCGTAATGATGCGCGACGTTGCGTCTGGCGCGAGAACGCGGATTGAATTGCTGCAAGCGGCGGAGCAAGTAGCGGGCAAGCCGAGGCGGCCACGCCCAGTCCGGCCCTGAAATCGCCTCCTGCCGAAACAGGATCGCAAGCACCTCGGCTATCGAGCCCCGTTCGACCACGAAGGTGCCGTCCATATAGGCTTCGCCGAACTTGAGCTCGGGGTCCAGCAAAACCGCCCACTGCGCGCCGGTGCTGGTGAAGCGTACGGCGACCGTTGTGCCGCTGCCGTCGCCGAAACTGTAGGTGTTGCCCGCTGCGGTCGTGACCTTGAGCGATCCGCGCCGGACGTAGCGGCGCAAAAATGATATGAGTAACGTTTCCACCGTCGCCTCCACGCGCTGCTCAAGCCCCTGCGCAAGATGCGACGACCGGCGTGCAATTGCGCCTTACGGTCGCTTCCGGGTGCCTCATTCCGGCCGGTTGCGCCAAGTGGGTCTTGTTGCCGCCGTCATTAAAACAAAATCATCATTGACCAGCAATGCGCCTGAGCGACCTCTCCCGAGCCTCGGCAGCGGCTCGCATTCGGCCGATTTTGCGGTAAGTAGGATGTCCGGCCGGCGGACAACATTGGAGGACACCAGCGTGTTCCGGCGTTTCGCGCCCGCAACGCTCATCCTGGCGGCTTTGGCTCTGCCGGCACATGCCCAGGTCAATATCGACCAGGACAAATCGCCCGCGCATATTTATGCGAACGATTGTGCGGTCTGCCACAAGTCGGTCCGGGGGCTGGCGAATGGAAGGGGCAACTCGGCCCTGAGCGGGTTCTTGGTCGAACATTACACGTCCAGCAACCAGGAGGCTGCGGCCCTTGCCGCTTATGTGCTCTCGCAAGGAGGTGGGGTCGGGAGTCCGGCGCCGGCGGCTGGAGAAAAGCCCGACCATCCAAAGGCCTCGGCCGAGGAGCCTAAAACCCGCGAGACACGGCGCCCGGTCAAACCGGAGCAAGAGCCGGCGGCCAATGCCAAACCCAAACGGGCGGCCGGCGAGCGGGCCAAACCGGCGCGGGAGGAGAGAAGCGCCGCGGCGGAGCCCGGACGCGTGGGCGGCGAACGCAAACCGGAGAGCGAGCGGCACGAGCCGAATGCGGCGGCGGCCCGCCACGGCGTGCCGACACCGATGCCGAAACCCGCAGACGCTGTACCGCCAAAAACCGAGTCCGCGGCTATCGCCGCGCAGCCTAAACCTGGCGAAGCCGACAAACTCGGACCCGGTCCGGCGCTAGCCGCTCCGAGCGCACCGGCGCCGGCGCAACCCGCCGCAGCTTCGCCGATGGCGAGGGACCATATTCCGGACTGATCAGTTTTCGGTTTCGGCGGGACTTGCGGGCGCTTCCGCGTCCTCGCGATTGCGCCGGGTCTCCGCGGCCTCAGGCTCGAAAAAGGATTCAGCTGCCGTCGCCGCCGCTTCCGCTTCGCTCGGTTCCTCACGCAGCTGTGTCACGTCTTCGCCGCGTGCGATGCGGGCCGCTTCGTCGGCATTGCGAGCCACCACGATGGTAATCGAAGTTTCGATTTCCGGATGCAGCGCCAGCGGCACATTGTGCTGACCGACGGTCTTGATCGGCGCATTGAGCGCGATCTGATTACGGTTGACGGCAAAGCCCGCCTCGGTGATTAGCCGCACGAGATCGCGCGGAGAGACCGAGCCGAAGAGCTGGCCCGCCTCGGAAGCCTGGCGCAGCACGGTGAAGCTCTTGCCGTTGAGTTGCTCGGCGACACCCGCGGCCTCGGTCTTGAGCGTCAGCGAACGTGCCTCAAGCTCGCTTTTCATGGCCTCAAAGCGCGTGCGGTTTTCCGCTGTGGCGCGCAAAGCCTTGCCGCGCGGCAACAGGAAATTGCGGGCAAAACCGTCCTTGACACGCACGACTTCGCCCATCTGGCCGAGCCGGGAAACGCGTTCGAGCAGAATCACTTCCATGGCGCTCTCCTCGGCGAGATCAGCGGATCACGTAGGGCAGAAGACCGAGAAAACGGGCGCGCTTGATCGCCTGGGCGAGTTCGCGTTGCTTCTTGGCCGAGACCGCCGTGATCCGGCTTGGCACGATCTTTCCGCGCTCGGAGACGAAGCGCTGCAGCAACTTGACGTCCTTGTAATCGATCTTTGGCGCGTTGGCGCCCGAGAACGGACAGCTCTTGCGGCGCCGGAAGAACGGCCGGCGTCCGCCGGCACCTTGCGGGGACATGGCCATGATCATTCCTCCGTGGCGAGTTCGGCTGCGTCGGATTCCTCACGCGGGCGCCGATCGCGTTCGCGCGGACGGTCGCCTCGGTCGCCTCGGTCGCCGCGGTCTCCCCGGTCGCCACGGTCTCCGCGACGTTCATCGCGGTCGCGGTCGCGCTCGGCCCGGCGCATCATGGCCGACGGGCCGGCCTCGTGCTCGTCGACGCGGATCGTCAGGTAGCGCAGCACATCCTCATTCAACCGCTCCAGCCGCTCGATCTCGTTGATCGCCGGCGACGGGGCGTCGATGTTCATCAGCGTGAAATGCGCCTTGCGGTTCTTGCGCAACCGATAAGAGAGCGATTTCACGCCCCAATATTCGGTCTTGGCAATCGAGCCGCCGAGACCTTCGACGACGCCCTTCAATTGCGCGGTCAATTCCTCGACCTGCTGCGCGCTCGCGTCTTGGCGCGCAAGATAGACGTGTTCATAGAGCGGCATGGCTGCCCTTTCCTAGGCTGCTCGCAACCGGCGCCAAGCCCCTCGAGCCCTTCGGGAAAGGCTCGAATGCTCTGAAGGCGGGGACACCGGACGCCGGACCCAAGGCCCTACCGCATCTCGCGCCAATTGGCGCGAACGCAGCCGTCCGTTCAGCCCCCGGCCGGGGTCGAGCGGAAGCCGGACATATACGCGGTCGCTGCGGAAAGGCAAGCCGATCAGACGTTGCTAGCTCAGGAGCGCCCGGCCGAGCGTTTTGCCGGTCCCTGGATCAGTTCGGCGAGCCGCACCGCGAGTTCGACCGCCTCGCGCATTTGTCCCGCACTGGAAGTGGCTTGCGCGGGCGCGACATTGCGCAGCTTCTGCAGCGCGGCGAGGAGGACTTCGAGGTTGTGCTCCAGCAGTCTTTGGCGGAATCCGGGGTCCAGGCGCGCTTGCGCAAGCTCTGCGTTGGTTACCGGCGCAAAAGCGGCCATGCAGTCGGTCCATGGCGACAGGACAACGCCGCCGTTCACCGGGGAGTTTACCGGGAGGCCGTTGTCGCTTTCTTACCGGCAGAGCAAGCCCTTGAAGCCCTGCTTGACAGGGCCGTTACCGCGGTATCTTTCGCCCGTTCACGGGGAGGCCGATGTCACTTGCGTTTGTTTTTCCCGGCCAGGGGAGCCAGGCAGTCGGCATGGGCAAGGCGTTGGCCGAATCCTTCGCCCCCGCGCGCCAAGTGTTCGAAGAGGTCGACGCCGCGCTCGGCGAGCGGCTGAGCCAGACCATCTGGAGCGGTCCGGCCGATACTCTCATGCTCACCGAGAACGCGCAGCCGGCCTTGCTGGCGGTTTCGCTGGCGGTGGTGCGGGTGCTCGAAGCCGAGGCCGGCGTCGACCTTGCGCGCGATGCGGCCTTTGTCGCCGGTCACTCGCTCGGGGAATATTCGGCGCTTGCTGCCGCCGGCGCCTTCTCGATTGCCGATGCGGCGCGGCTTCTGCGGGTGCGCGGCCGCGCCATGCAGAAGGCCGTGCCGGTCGGCGTCGGCGCCATGGCAGCGCTGGTCGGCGTTGAATTCGCCGACGCCGAGACGATTGCGGCGGAAGCCGCCGGCGTTGGGGTGTGCGCCGCCGCCAATGACAATGGCGGCGGACAGGTGGTGCTGTCCGGCGATAAGCAGGCGGTCGAGCGCGCCGTCGAGATCGCCAAAGCGCGCGGGGTGAAACGGGCGATGATGCTGCCGGTATCGGCGCCCTTCCATTGCTCGCTCATGCAACCCGCCGCGCAGGCCATGGCCGAGGCGCTGGCGAAGGTCACCGTCAACCCGCCCTGCGTGCCTTTGATTGCCAACGTCCTGGCGAAGCCGATCGCCACGCCGGCCGCAATCGTGCGCTGTCTGGTCGAGC
>Ga0335074_10004721_pt1 | contig 18807 bp, 19 predicted proteins | sample Lox_Sample_23_FD_206715 | JGI IMG/M metagenome (GOLD analysis project Ga0335074, IMG submission 206715) | Soil microbial communities from Loxahatchee National Wildlife Refuge, Florida, United States - Lox_Sample_2.3 | ecosystem: Environmental > Terrestrial > Soil > Wetlands | place: USA... | reverse complement strand
GCCGTTCGATCGCGGTTTGGCGGGCGTGCTCGAGCTTGGTGCGGACGTTCCCGGACAGGTACTCGGCCGCGGGCACCAGTCGCTGCTCAGCAGGGTCCTCGTAGACAAGCTCCCCCAGCTGCACCCGAGCCTCCGCGGGTTCGGTGCCGAGGAGGTGGGCGATCTCGCCGAGATCAACGCGGCCGCGGGTGTCCAGACAGATCGCGAGCGCGTCCTGCGGGGTGTCGGCGCCGAGCCTGGGCGCGCGCGGGACCACAACCCGCCCGGCGAGAATCCCGGCGGGGGTGGCGGTCTGGGTTGTCTCGTCGAAGTTCTCGAGTGCCTGCACGAGCGCGGCGAACGGGTCGGAGCGCAGCAGCCGGACTGCGGTCGGGGTGACTCGGGCCATCCGCTCCTCGCCGCTGTTCTGGTCGGTGCGGCCGGTGCGCCGCAGGGTGAAGCGGTTGATCGGCCCGTAGCGGCGGTGGTAGTCGCGGTAGCGGTCGCCGAGCTGGGAGCGAAGCTCGGCGATGTCGGCGGTGTCTTCCAAGGTCGAGGCCTCGGCGGCGAGCAGCGAGCGGGCTGTGTCGCGCAGCTTGAGCAGTGCGCGCAGCTCTGAGCGGTGCGAGGCGGGGACCTTTAGCGGCTCGGCGAGCCCGTCGCTGGTCACGGTGAAGGCACCGTCGGGCTCGGCGGCGATGTGCCCGTCCCACACGCCGTCGGGCGCCAGCTGCGCTGTCTTCGACGGGTCGCCGGCGGTTGCTGGTGAGCGCGACGCGTCGCGCGGGCCCCACACCAGCCGCTGCTCTCGCGCGTTGTCGACGAGCTCGCTAAGCGCCTCTGTTAGCTGCGCGGGCGTGTCCTCGAGGTTGCCGCGTGGGCGGACGTGCAGTGTGTCTGCGCCGTACATGCCCTGTCCGACTGCCAGTTCGCCGAGCACGAGTTGCGGGTGCTCGGCCAGGTAGCTGTTGATCCGCACTTGGCGGTCGTCGAGATCGACCAGCCGGGTGTTCTCCCAGCTCGTGTCGCGCGCGGGCTCGTCGGGGTGGCGGCGGCGGAGGATCAGCAGGTCCATCAGCGCGTCGGTGCCGGCTACTCGGCGGTGCGCGCCGGTCGGCAGCCTGACCGCGCCGACGAGGTCCGCGAGGGCGCTCATCTCGCGTCGGGCGGCCGGGTTGGCGGCGTCGAGCGTGTAGTGGGAGCTGAGCACCGCGACCAGCCCGCCCGGCCTCGTGAGGTGCAGGGACTTGAGGATGAAGTGGTTGTGCAGGCTGTGGGCGCCGGGGTTGTGGCGGGGGTCGTGCAGGCGCACGTCGGCGAACGGCACGTTCCCGACCGTGAGGTCGAAGTAGGCGTCCGGCAGTCGTGTGTGCGCGAAGGACTCGGCGCGGATGTCGGCGTCGGGGTACAGCGCCCGGGCGATCTGCGCGGTGGTGGGGTCGAGCTCGACTCCGACGAGCTGCGCCTCGCCCGGGGCGAGGGCGAGGAAGATCCCGGCGCCGCACCCTGGCTCCAGCACCCGGCCCCCGGGGAACCCGAGCGCGGTGACGGCCTGCCAGATCGCGGCGGCGATCCGCGGGTCGGTGTAGTGGGCGTTGATGGTCGTGCGCCTCGCCGCGTCATAGCCGTGCTCGCCGGCGAGCTCGCGCAGCTGCGCGCGCGCCTGGCCCCATTCGTCGCGCTGCTCGTCGAAGACCTGCGGGACCGCGCCCCACCCCGACCACGCCGCCAGCAGCTCCTGCTCCTCACGCGTAGCCGGTCGCTGCTCGTGCTCGAGGACGCGCAGAAGGCGGAGCGCCTCGAGGTTCGCCTGCACGCGGGCGCGGGCTCCGCTCGGAGCGAGCTGGCCGTCGGCGGCGAGCGGCGTGAAGCGGGCGGCGGCTACTCGTCCTGTTGGCGCAGCCGGGCGCGGTCGCGCATCATCTCCAGATGCCAGCGCGCCGGCTCGTTCCCCTCGTCCTGCTCGCTCGAAGAGGGTGGCGGGATCAGGATCAGTTCGGCCAGCACCCGCTCCTCGGCCTGCAGGCGGGCCATGTTCAGCCGCCCGACCTTCTCCAGATAGCTCTCCTCCGCCGGGTCCGGCCCCGCCAGCTGGTCCTGGAGCTGCTGGATCTCTATCTCGGCCCGCTCCCCGAGCTCGGTGAAGAACGTCTCCTGGTCGCTTTCCGGGATCTGCTGGAAGCGGTCGGGGTCGGTCTTCTCCCAGTGCCGTATCGCCATGCGGCCGTACTTGTTCATCGCGCGCGGGTTCGGGCTCTGCCCAGAGGGCTTCGAAGGAAAGCTGCTGGTTGTCGTTATAGCCCGAGCGGCGTCCTCGGGGCATCCCCGCACCCTCTCCGGTCGACCGCTGAACCTACGCCTGCCATGCACGTGATCACTCGCCTCCGTTCCTCCGCCTACGTCGTCACTGGCGAATCGACCTCGTGTACCCCGAGCCGCCCTGCAAGTGCCCGCGCTGCGTCGGCGCCAACCACGGTGAACGCGAAGCTTTGCCGCGCTCCGGGCTTGACGGTGACCTCGAGGCCGGTCGCGCTGCTGACGGCGTCACCAAGTCGTAGGGCGAGCGCGGCCTGATCGGCATCGTGTCGCCGTTTTGGCTTGCGGGCGCGTGGTGTGGCGAGTGCCCGCACGGCGGTCTCGAGTTGACGGGTTGACCAGTCGTTGGCGACGGCTTCGCGAGCGAGCTGGCGCCGTTCGGTGTGGTCGTCGGTCATCAGCAGCACGCGCCCGTGGGCGTAGCTGAGTTCGCGCGCGTTGATGAGTTCCTGTGTGTCGTCGGGGAGATCGAGTAGGCGGAGGTGGTGACTGATGGTCACGCGCGATTCGCCGAGTCGGCGCGCGAGCTCCTCCCGCGTGAGCCCGAGGTCTTCGATCAGGCTCGCGTATCCGCGGCCCTTCTCGATCGGGGTGAGGTCCTCGCGCACGACGTTTTCGATCAGGGCGTCCTGCAGTGCGGCCGCGTCGTCCTGGTTTTCGCTGACGAGAACGTCGACGGTCTCGGCTTCGATGAGGCCGAGGGCGCGCCAGCGCCGCTCGCCGGCGATGATCTGGAAGCTCCCGGGTTCGGTCTCGCGGACGATCAGCGGCTGTAGCAGCCCGCGAGCGCGGATCGATTCGGCGAGGCGCTCGAGCGCGTCCTGTTCGAACAGCTTGCGTGGCTGGTTGGGGTTGGGCGCCACGGCGCTGTGGTCGACGGTTCGTAGTCGGCCTTGGTCGGCGAGGGTGCCGAACAGTGCGCTGCTGGGCTGTGGGGGTGAGCGCCGGGGCCGGGTGAGGATGCGGGTGGGAACGGTGTTCTTGGTCGGCATCGGTCATCGGATTCCGGCTGCGATGTCGATCAGGACTTGCCCGCACGCAACGCACGGCTCCTCCGCCGCTGTGCCCTCCGGCCAGATCGGCGAGTGATCCGCGATCGCGAGTTTGGGGATGCAGTCGACGCACCATACGGTCTCGGTACCAGTGTCTGGGTCGCTGACGAGGTAGCCGACGGCGGCGTCGGGGTCGGTCGCGGCGGCGAGTGCTTCGTAGCGGCCGGCGGCGTCTTCGAGCGCGGCAGCTGCTCCGCGCAGCGCCGCGGCGAGCTCTCGGTCGCTTTCGACGGCGAACTCGAGCCGCTCGATCAGCGTCCGTTGGTCGTGGTCGGCCATCTGGTGGTAGCCGATATCGCGCGCCGCTTCGAGGGCGTTGGCGTCGGTGTCCATCGTTTCCCTCCTTCGTGGATCGCAGTAGTTGCCGGGGGTTTCGGGGTGCGTGACGCGCGTCACGGTGCTCACGCGGCCTGGTCCTGGGCGAGTTGCGCGAGTCGCGCCTCGAGCTCCCTTGCGGCTGCGGCGTAGTCGTGAGCTACGCGTCCGCCGGGATCGGCGAAGACCGTCGGTACTCCGTATCCGGGGTGGTCGCGAACTGAGCTCTGTTGGCGGATGTGCGTCTGAAAGACGTACAGCGGGCCGGACGGGAACTGCTCGGGGTCGGCGAACGCCGTCGCCCATGCGCGCAGTTGGCGGGAGCGGGCATTCGTGCGGACGAACAGCATCCCGACCGGTGTGATGGCGTGTCCCGCCTCGACGCCGAGCTCGCCGAGTTCGTCGAGGCGCCGTGCGATGGTCTTGGCTTCGTAGACGCCCGGCTCGCCGCAGAAGAGGATCCCGTCGGCGGCGAACATGGCCATGCGGGTGAGCGGCGTGACGGCGCCGGTGGTGTCGATCAGCGCGATGTCGGCGGTCTCGTCGAGCCCCGTCAGGAGTTGATCGAGGGCGTCGAAGCGACCGGTCGCGGCGACGTCGGCGGTGAGGGCGAGGAGGCGCTCTGAGGTGGCGAGCAGCTTCAGCGATCCGCCTGGCTTGTGGTTGCGCGTGGGCGCGATTGGATCGTTGATCTCGATCGTGGCGGTGGGCGGGTCGGCGCTTCCCGCGAGGAGATCCTCGATCCGCGTGACGTCGTCGTCGTCCTCGATGCCGAAGGTCATCTCGAGGTCGGGCTGGTGGGCGTCGAACCCGACGAGGAGGACGTTGTTGCCGCGCCGCGCGAGTGCGGGTCCGAGGTTGGCGACGGAGGTCGTCTTGCCGACCCCGCCCTTGGAGGACCAGACGAGGAGCCGGTACATCAGCTGGCCTCGGTTTGATGGTGCCGTGCGGTCATGAGTGCGTCTCCTGAAGGGGTGTGGTTGGGGTGAGCGGAGGCTTGGGCATTGCTTGGTTCTCAGACGGGCGAGTAGCGGAGCTGCTCGTCGATGCGGGTGGCGATCTGACCGAGTTGGCCCTGGCGGTTCTTTCGGACGATGAGGTCCATCTCGCCGGGTCGTTCGGAGTCGGGGTCGTAGTAGTCGTCGCGGTAGAGCATCAGGACGCAGTCGGCGTCCGCCTCGACTTGTCCGGAGTCCCGCAGGTCGGACAGGAGCGGACGCTTGTCGGGCCGCTGCTCGACGGCGCGCGAGAGCTGGGAGACCGCGATCACGGGACAGTTGAATTCGCGTGCGAGGCGCTTGAGACCGCGGCTGAACGCGGAGACGTCCTCGACGCGGTTGCCGGTCGGCTTCTCGGCGCGCATCAGTTGCAGGTAGTCGACGACGAGCAGCTCCAGGCGCCCGTGGCGGACCGCGAGCTGGCGGGCGTGCGCGCGCAGCGTGGGGAGGGAGAGGTCGCCGTCGTCGAGCAGGTGGAGCGGAAGATCGACGCTCGCCTGCGCGGCTTTCAGCAGCGGCGGCCAGTCGTGTTCGTGCAGGCGCCCGAGGTGGATGCGGCTCGGTGCGACGCCTGATTCGGCGGCGAGATGGCGCTGGGCGGTCTCGGAGTCGCTCATCTCGATCGAGGCGAATAGGACGCGACCGCGCTCGACGGCTGCGACGTGCCGGGCGATCTGCAGCGCCATCAGGCTCTTGCCCATCGACGGCCGCGCAGCGACGACGTACAGGCGGCCCTGTTGGAGACCGCCGAGCAACTCGTCGAGCGCAGCGATCCCGGTCGTGAGCCCGGGAACGGCGCGGCCGGATTGCGAGCACTGGGTGAGCCGGTCCACCTCGTCGCTGACCGCGTCGGCAAGAAGCCGCTGTCGGCCTCGGATGGTGCTCGCGCGGAGCTGGAAGATCAGCTGCTCGGCGCGTTCGATCAGCTCATCGGACCCCGACCGGGGTGCCCTCGCCGCAGCCTGGATCTCGTAGGTCGCGCGCATCAGCCGCCGGACCTGCGCGAGGTCGTGCACGATCGCGGCGTACTCACGACAGTGTCCGGCCGCCGGCACCCAGCCCGCGAGCTCATCGACGCCGGCGGCACCGCCGATGTCGTCGAGTTCTCCGTTGCGTTGGAGGTGCGCGGCGACCGTGAGGTGGTCGATCGCCTCACCGGCGCTGTGCAGCGCGCGCATCGCGGCGAACACGCGCCCGTGTGCGGGTCGGTAGAAGTCGTCGTCCTGGAGGCCGAGGTCGAGCGCGGCGTGGAGATGACGTTCGTCCAGGAGAACGGCGCCGAGCACGGACCGCTCGGCCTCGAGGTTCTGAGCATGCACGGCGTGAGGATGCGCCGCGGCTGTCATGCGGCGGTGCGCTCCTGGTGGTCGTTATTGCGCTCGGTGAGCTCGGACCATAGGTCTCGGTATTGGCGTTCGGAGTAGTGCAGGGGGTGTTCGCAGAGTGCTGTCCAGCGGGCGGTGAGGACGAAGCGCTCAAGCGTGGGGTGGATGGCGCCGAGCTCAGCGAGCGCGGCGGCGCGTTGGTCGCGCCCATGTCGCTGGATGGCGCGGGCGAGGTGGTCTTTGGCAGCCGGCCAGCTGAGAGCGCTCTCGTCGCGTGATCTCGGGTGGCCTGTTGGGGAGAAAGCCGTCCCGTGCCTGTCGCGGTCCGCGGTAGCAAACCGTTTCGCGATCAGCTCTTCGGCGATGCGATCGAAGTCGGGGAGGGTGGTGGCCTTTGCGCCGATGTATGGATCGGCGACCATCTGCGCGAAGCCCGCCGCGATGCGCTCGGGTTCGAGGCGCTCGAGGAGTCGGTCAGCCGCCTCGTGCCAGCGCCGTGTGTCGCGGCCGTACCGGATTGCCGGGCTGCTGCCCAGCGCCGGCTTCCAGGCGTCGATGAACGCCTCGATCACCCAGTCGCTCGTCCCGTACGCCGTGGTGCCCCCGCCGCCGATCGGTTCCGGCTGACCGCCCTGGAAGTGTTCTCGCTGTTCTTCTGGATCGCCGTCAGCTGCGCGCGTGCTAGAGGGCGGTGAATCAGGGATGCCGGTGGCGGCGTTTCCGCCCTGCCAGTTCTGTTGTGCCGCCCTGCCAGTTTCGTTCTGCCGCCCCGCCAGTTCGGTTTCACCGCCCTGGCCGTTTCGGTCCGCCGCCCTGCCAGTTTCGTTTCCCCACGCTGCCAGTTCCGTTTCACCGCCCTGGCTGAGCGGCGCTTCGTGGACGGTGTAGACGCTGGGCAGGTTCCGTCCGCCGTTGTTCGCTCGTCGCCGTTCAATGGTGAGCAGACCGGCCGCCTCGAGGATGTGGTGGCAGTCGTCGACGCGATCGACGTGGAGCCCGGAGTGCTCGGCGATCTGCGAGCGGGTCACCTGCGCCTGCGTCCACGTCCCTTCCGGACCCTGCCGCACACAGAACTCGAGCAGGACGACGATCAGTCCGAGATCTCGCAGCAGATGCCCCCCATCTCGAGGCGCCGCGAGCCGGTCGGCCATCGGCACCGTGACGGCGATGAAGCTCTGCTCGTGGATGAGGAGATGCGCGATGCTGATGCTGCCCCCGCGCTCGGGGTCGGGCTGCGTCTCCCTGCGCAGGACGCCCGCCTGCTCGAGGCAGGTCAACATCTTCGCGATGTTCCCCTTCGACACTCCGCCACGGGCGACAAGCAGGTCGTAGCTGTAGCGGACGCGGCGTTGCTGGCCGATGTTCCGCTGCTCGTTGGCGAGTTGGCAGAGCAGGCCGTAGAACCCGATCGTGCGCACGCGGCGAGGGCCGGCGGTGTGTTCGCGGATCGCCTCGACCGCGCGCGTGTAAACCATGAAGAACGGCAGCTCGCGGCGGTCCGCGATCGTGACGGGCTCGTGCTTGTGACCGACCGCCGTCATGCCGTCCCCGCCGTGCTGACGAGATTGCGCGGCCGCGGCCGACGAGCTGCGACGGGGCTGATGTTCGGGCCCCGACACGGGCCAGCTACGCGGTCCGGGAGGGCCCGGATCGGCGCCCCCGACAATCCTGCTGCACGCGTATTGCACGCAAATGCCGGCTCGAGCGGAGCGCGGCAACGGAGTGCTAACTCAGAAAACCTCCCGTTTTGCAGGCGGTTCTCGAGAATGGGCGATCCAGGACTCGAACCTGGGACCTCTTCCTTATCAGAGAAGCGCTCTAACCGACTGAGCTAATCGCCCGGAGTCGTGGATCTTAGCGGCCGCAACCAGGCGTCAGGCGACGCGCCGGACCCGCAACCGACGGGCCAGTTCGAGCGCCTCGTCGAGCGACTCGAAACGCAGCTGCACGCGGTAGCCGGCACCCGAGGGCTTGACCTGGAGGTCAGCGCCTAACGCCTCGCCGAGCGTGTCGGCGATCTGCTCAACCGCGGCGGCACGGTCGGGGTGGAGATCCTGGCTCCGGGGAGGATGGGGTGCTCCGGCCCGGCCGCCGTCGGTCGCGACTCGTGCCCGCGACTCGAGCTCGCGGACCGACCATCCCGCCGCCACCGCCTGCTTGGCCAGGGTGCGCCGAGTGGAGTTCTCGGCAGCGAGCAGCAGAGCCCGGCCGTGCCCCTCGCTGAGCTCACCGTTCTCGATCAGGTCGATCGCCTCATCAGGGAGGTCGAGAAGGCGCAGAAGATTCGACACGGCGACGCGGCTGCGGCTGACGCGCAGACCGACCTCCTCACGAGTCAGACCCAGCTCTTCGACCAGGGCGGCGCAGGCCCGAGCTTCATCGATCGGGTTGAGGTCCTGCCGAGCCATGTTCTCGATGAGCGCCAACTCGAGCGAGCCAGCGTCATCGTGCTGGCGAACCATCGCCAGCACCGTGTCGAGTCCTGCCATCTGCGCGGCTCGCCACCGCCGTTCACCGGCGATCAACTCGTAATGGCCGCTGGGCAGCGAACGAACGAGCACGGGTTGGATGAGCCCACGCGTGCGGATCGAATCGGCCAACCCGATGAGACTCTCCTCGTCGAAGCGGCTGCGAGGCTGATTCGGATTGGGCAGGATGAGATCGACGGGCAGATGCCGAAGCTCCTCGGGCTCATCCCGTGGCGCAACGGCAAGAATCGCTGCTAGACCACGCCCCATCCCCTTCGGCCGATCAGCCACGGGCGGCCACCTCCTTGGCGAATTCGAAATAGGCGTCCGCGCCCGAGGAATGAGGGTCGTAGTGGATCACGGGTTGACCGTAGCTCGGAGCCTCGCCGATGCGGACGTTGCGAGGGATCACGGTATCGAACACCAGTTCTGGGAAGTGCTCGCGGATCTCTCGATCGACGTCCTGTGCCAGCCGGGTGCGGCTGTCGACCATCGTCAACAACATCCCGGCAATCGTCAGACGTGGGTTGAGCTCACGCTGGACCAGCGCCAACGTATCCAGCAGCCCAGCCAACCCCTCCAGCGCGAAGTACTCAGCTTGAACGGGCACGATTACGCGGTCGGCGGCGACCAGCGCGTTGACCGTCAACGGCCCGAGAGAGGGCGGGCAATCGAGCAGCGTGAACGCGAAGCGCTCCCGCACGCCCGTCAACGCCTCCTTCAGCCGGCCCTCGGAGCCGGCCATGCGCGGTAGCTCTACGGTCGCCCCGGCCAGATCGGGACCAGCGGGTGCAACCCAGAGATGTTCGATGCCACTCGGGACAACGATCTCCTCCAAGGATGCATTCCCGCTCAGGAGGTCGTACACAGTGAGCGCTGAAGCCTTCGAGATGCCGAGGCCGACCGTGGCATTGCACTGCGGGTCGATGTCGACGAGAAGCGCCTCATAGCCGGCCTCCGCGACGCAAGCGGCCAGGTTGACCGCAGTCGTCGTCTTGCCAACCCCACCCTTCTGGTTGGCGATGGCGTAAATCGTGCCCACGACCCGCAAGCTAGCGATGACCTCGGTCGGACGATCCCGGTCGTTTGGCGAGACGCCCGAGCGGGCGCTTGCGCGCCATCCCAGGTCGGCGCGGGAACCCAGAAGGGGTTGGCCTAACCTTCGACATGAGATAGAGATATCTGTGCTCGGCAGCCGGATACGGACGAACGTGGACCGGATCTTCCACGCAAAGACCGAGTTTCTCGGCAGCTCGGCGGGCATCGGCTTCAACTTCAGGCTCAGGCTTACCCCGCCAAGCAACGAGCGTTCCACCGATCCGCAGAAGGGGCGCCGCGTACTCTGCGACGACATCGAGAGGCGCCACGGCTCGGGCTGTGACGAGATCGGATCTCCCCGCTCCATCCTCCCAGCCTTCAGCGCGGGCGTTGACGATCTCGACGTTCTGGATCCCGCAGGCGTCCGCCGCGCGGGCCATGAACCGGCACTTGCGGCCGTTGCTCTCGAGCAAGCACACGTGACAGCTGGGAAGCGCTATGGCCAGTGGGAGGCCCGGAACGCCCGCTCCGCTCCCGATGTCGACGAGCGTGCGCGCCTCCTGCACAACCGGGAGCTCAAGCGCAACGAGCGAATCAGCGAGGTGATCGTCTCGAACTCGGGCCGGCTCGCGGACCGCGGTCGGAGCTTCCGCATCCGCCGCCAGGATCTCAGCCAATGCGACCAGTTTCGCGCTCGCACCCGCCGACAAGCCGTATCGCTCGGTCAAGGTAGCCAGCATCATCCCTGGATGGCGTTCGGCGGTGCCTTCCGTACTCACGGGGAGTCTCGCGCCAGCCGCTTCTTCTCCCGCTCGATGTAGGGCGCATAGCGTTCGCACATCGCGGCTAGGCGGGAGCCAGCGTGCCCGTCGAGACGGGAGACCGTATCGACGTCAAGCAGTGGGAGGACGTCTTCGACGAGTGCTGAACCCCGGGCCATCCACTGGTAATACGAGCGCCCTCCGTGGTGATAAGGCCCGTAGAGGCGGGTGCGCGGGAATCGGTCCTGGAGCCACCGAAACAGCGCTTCATGGCGTACGTGCATCCGGAGCGTCACCTGGGGCTGGCGGCCGTCCCCGCCAAAAGAGCCCTCGCCGATCAGCAGCCCGACGAGAAACCCGCGGTCGAAGTCGGACAGGGAAGCCACGTAGCAGGTTCTAGCGCACCGCCTGTTTCACCGTCAAGAAAAACGTGAAACGCGGCGGCGGCCGACCAGCGGGCACTCAGTCGACGAGAGGCGCGACCACAAGGCGCCGGGAGGGCTCTTGGCCCTCACTGTATGTCTCGACGTCGAACCGGCTCTTCAGATGCTCGTGGACGATCCTCCGTTCGGGCGCGCCCATTGGGTCCAGTGCCACGGGTCGTCGCTCACGTACCGCCGACTCGGCCGCTTGGTCGGCTGCGGCACGAAGCGCCGCAGCCCGCCGCTCCCGGTAGCCGGCGGCATCCACCGAAACGTGTTTGCGCGCATCTCCGCTCTGGAAGGCGATGCGGTACACCAAGTGCTGGATCGCGTCGATCGTCGTACCGTGATGCCCGATCAGCAGCCCGACGTCATCCCCAAGGAACTCAGCCTTGACGCCGTCGGAATCCTCCTCCACTTGGATCTCGGCCGTCACTCCGACACCGTCGGCAATTGCCTCTAGTACCTCACGGACCCTGTCTGTCGCAGCTTCTGAACTCACCGACGGCGTCCTGAGCGCTTCTTCTTCTTGCGCGGAGACGGCGGAGGGGTGGTTCCCCGACGCGACCGCTGACCAGCGCCAACCGGAGCGGCCTGTTCTTCAGCGTTGCCAGCGCGCCCCTTGAGGAAGCTCCCCAGGGCACCGCCGGTGGTGCCACCCGCTTTCGTGCCACCCCCGCCCGAACCGTTGCCCGAGCGTGCGGTACCGGCGCTACTGCTGCCGCCTCCCCCGGCGGTAGCGGTGGCCGCCGCCGCCACAGGTGGCCCTCGTAGCGGACCGAGACGCCGGCGAAGGATGTACTGCTGCCCCATCGTCCAGGTGTTCGTAGTGATCCAGTAGACGATGACGCCAGCCGGGAACCTGATGATGAAAATCACGAAGATGAGCGGCATGAACATCATCAGTTGGCGCTGGGTCTTGTCCATCCCCGGAGCGGACATCATCAGGCTCGAAACCAACTGGGTCCCCACGTAGAGCAGAATCAGAACGATCAGGACGACGCCTGTCGCCTTGTTCGTCAGGTCTCCGATGAAGAGGAAGCCGGCTCCATGGTGCAGGCCGCAGGCCACCGTCGTCTTGAGGCTCACGACTTTGTGGAGAGTTGTGCTGTAGCCGGGCTGCCGGGTGGGGCAGATGTCCGCTCGCAGACTCTGGCGAAGCATGTAGAAGAGCGAGATCAACACCGGCAACTGCGCGACCATCGGCAGGCATGAGCCAAGCGGGTTGACGTTGTTCTCCTTGTAGAACTTCATCAACTCCTGCTGCTGGCGCTCCTTGTTGTCCTTGTACTTGGCCTGAAGCGCCTTCAACTCCGGCTGCAAGCGCTGGAGTGCCTGCATCGAGTGGAACTGCTTGACCGTCAGCGGGACGAGCACGAGTCGGATCGCGACCGTCAGCAGCACGATTGCCCAGCCCCAGGGAACCCCCAAGCTGTTGTGGAAGAACTTGAGGACCGCCTCGAAGACATCGATCAGCGGCTGGAAGATGTTCGCTGTGAGGAGCATGGGTCAGGCGCTCGTGGCGGGGCTGCGCGGCTTGAACAACCGCTGGTCCTCTACGGGGTCATACCCTCCGCGGCTCCAGGGATTGCACCTGAGCAATCGCCAGCCGGCCAGCACAAGTCCGCGGAGTATGCCGAATCTGCTGATCGCCTGCGCGGCGTATTCGGAACACGAGGGGTAGTACCGGCATCGAGAGCCGAACAGCGGGGAGAGGGCGTTTTGGTAGACCCGAATCGGTCCGATCGCGGCCCGGCGCAGGAAGTTCATGCGACGCCATTCGTCGCGGGAAGCCGGGATATGAGGTCAACCAGCGCCGCTTGGATCCCGGTCAAGCCGTCGCGCCGCGCGACCTCCCGCGCCTCCGGGCGGGCAATAACGACGACATCGCTACCTGCGGGGAGACGCCCAGACTCCTGTGCAAACGCTTCGCGGAGGAGACGCTTGACGGTATTGCGCTCCACCGCGCCCCCCACCTTGCGGGAGACCGACAGCCCCAGCCGTGGAGGCTCGTCGTCCCCTCTGGGGAACACGTACAGCACCAGCTCACGACCGGCCCTGGAGCGCCCGTTCCGCATCACACGGTCAAAGTCCGCGCTTCGAGACAGCCGTCCGCGCCGTGGCGACCGCGACCTCGCCACGGACGAACTCACACCGTCAGGCGCTTGCGGCCCTTGTCGCGACGGCGTTTGAGCGTCTGTCGGCCGGCCCGCGTGCGCATACGCGCGCGGAACCCGTGCGTGCGAGCGCGCTTGCGCTTCTTCGGTTGGTAAGTGCGCTTCATGGTTCCACCCTGTAGACCAAGGTCGAGCCAGTATACGCAGCCCGACCGAGTGTCTTCCGAGGGTCGCCCATCGATGCTCACGTGCCGCGCCAAGGACCCACGGCTCGCACGGCAGTTGAGGGCATGAGCATTTTCCCGCGCTTTGCGCCAACGCACCCCAGACCAGAGCCCGGAGGGCTGATGACCACTGGTATATTCGCCCGCTCGGGCCGCGGTACCCGAGCCTCCCCTATAGGAATCGCCTCCCTCCCCGAAGGAGCCGTTTGGAGCTGCCCGAGCATCTCGAGCTAACCCCTGCTTGGCACGATCTGCGCACTGAGCTTCGCCGTGCGGTGGGGGAGTCGAACTTCGACATCTGGCTCTCAGAACTCGAGCCAAAGGCGTGGGACGGAGTGGTCCTCCTCCTGCAGGCCCCGCCCGAGACGCGAGCATGGGTCGCCGACCGCTTTGGTCGCGTGCTCGAGCGTTGCGCGCGAGCAGTCTTCGGCGCCAGCGCAAAAGTGGCCTTTGCGGGGGACGCTGCGGCCTTGGCACGAGATGCGCTGGCCTCCTCATCGGGGTCGCCAGACGACACGCTCTCCCACTTCATCCCGCGCTACACCTTCGATCAGTTCATCATCGGCGACAGCAACCGTCTGGCCCACGCTGCCGCTCTCGCCGTCGCCGAGGGGCCGAGTCAGGCCTACAACCCACTCTTTCTCTACGCACCGCCGGGCCTGGGAAAGACCCACCTTCTCCATGCCATCGCTAACTACATCAGGACGTTCGACCCAACGACGACCGTCCGCTACACAACCGTCGAAGCATTCACGAACGGATTCATCGCGGCACTGAATGCCCGCGGGCTGGAGCGCTTCAAGCACCTCTACCGGGACGTCGACGTCCTTCTCATCGACGACGTGCAGTTCCTGGCCAGCAAGGCAAAGACCGAGGAGGAGTTCTTCCACACCTTCAACGCCGTCCACGACTTCGGGCGTCAACTCGTTCTCACCTGCGACCGGCTGCCACGGCAACTGCTCGGGCTCGAGGAGCGACTGCGAGAGCGTTTTGAGGCCGGGCTCGTCGCTGAACTCGCCCCGCCCGACCGGGCCATGCGGATCGCGATCTTGCGCAAACGCGCAGCGCTCGATCGCATCCCCCTCACCGACAACGCCGTGCTGGAACTAATCGCCGATCGGATCACTGACAACATCCGCTCCCTGGAGGGGGCTCTAATCCGCATCGTGGCTAACCACTCCCTCTCCGGCCGTCCGATAGACCTCGAGCTTGCTCATGCGGTCCTAGACGACATCCACCCGGTTCAAGCGAAAGCCACAGACCAATCGCCCACGATCGCCGAGATCCAAGAGAACGTGGCCGCCTACTTCGACATCAGCGTCGACGAGTTGCTCTGCCCCTCACGCGTAGCTCGCCTCGCGTGGCCGCGCCAATTGGCCATCTACCTCAGCCGAGAACTCACAGACGCATCTCTGCAGACCATCGGCGCCGCCTTCGGCGGGCGGAATCACGCCACGATCGTCCACGCCTGCCGGCGGGTTAACGATCGAGCGGCAACCAGCCCAGAGGACTCCGGCGTCTTAGCCGCCCTGGAGTCCATCCTCTCCCCCAAGCAAGACGACCGACACGGTTGACAGACTGGTGTGTCGCCCATGATCGACTTCTTTCCCGCTTCCTCCACGGAATTCCGCACTTCTCCACAGCTTCTATTCGCTCTATGACTTCTACCTTCCTTCTGAGGTATTCATCGTGAAGATCTCCCTCGAGAGAGAAACCCTGCTTGCACAGCTTCAGACCGTCACTCGCGTGGCGTCGACTCGCAGTGCAATCCAGGCGCTCTCCGGAGTTCAGCTCGCAGCGACCGCAGCTCTCTGTGAGCTGCGCGCCACCGACACGGACGTCAGTCTACGGGTCCCGTTGGCGGCCGAGGTTCAGCGCGAGGGGACCGTCGTGCTTCCAGCTCGCCTGTTTCTGGACGTCGTGCGTTCGCTCCCTTCGCCGCAGGTTTCGCTCGAGCTCCGCCCAGCGGAACACGACGTCGAGATCGTCTCCGGCAATGCCACGTTCGACATCCGAACGCTTCACGCAGAGGACTTTCCTCCGTTTCCGGAGCCAGATCTCGAGGCTTCGATCTCGTTTCCCACGGAGGCTTTTGTGGCCACGGCTCAGAAGGTCGCGGGATCGGCGTCGCGCGACGAGACACGCCCGGTGCTCACTGGCATTCTCGTATCCGCTACGGGGCAGGAAGTTCGCATGGTGGCGACCGACTCGTATCGCCTGAGCGTTAAGGAGACCACCCTCGAGGCGCCTCTCTCGTCCGGGTTCGAGGTCAATGTCCCGGCCCGGGCTCTTCAGGAGTTGGCCCGTATAGCTGCACACGCCGAAGAGCCTGAACTCGGTATCAGCGTGCGCCAGAACCAGATCGTGTTTGTGCTCGGCAAGGTGATTCTGTCCTCGCGCCTGATCGATGGCCAGTTCCCCAACTATCGCCAGTTGCTGCCCGAGAGCTACGAGCACGAGCTGCGTATCGCTGGGCCGGAGCTGCGAGATGTCGTTCGACGGATCAGCCTGCTCGCCCAGAAGAACGCACCGCTGAGACTTGCCTTTGCTCCTGGCGAACTGACGGTGTCGGCTCAGACGCCCGATATCGGTGAAGCGCGAGAAGCGGTTCCCGTTGGCTTCCAAGGTGAGCCGCTGGAGATCGGCTTCAACCCGGAGTTTCTGCGAGATGGACTCGACGCCATAGAAGACAGCGACGTCGTGCTCAAACTCATCAGCCCCCTCCGTCCCGGCCTACTGGAGGCAGGCGATGGCAGCGGGTTTCTGTACCTGATCATGCCGATCAGGCTGAACGTTTGACCGGGTGACTTCACGGATGCCGGTCGTGGCGTTGTCGATGCGGGACTTTCGGGGCTACGAAAGCGCCACTGTCGCCTTCGGGCCCGGGCTGACCGTCGTCTGGGGTCCAAACGGCGCCGGCAAGACCAACCTATTGGAGGCGGTCTATTTCGGCTGCACCGGCCGGTCGTGCCGTACCGGGAACGATCGCGAGGTCGTTCGCTTTGGCACGAGGACCGCCCGAGTCGTGGTCAGCTCGACCGGCGCCCACGGTGACCACGAGTTCACCGTGGGCTTCTCTCCCGGGGAACCCAAGCGGATGACCGCCGACGGGGCGAAGGTCGAGCGACTGCTAGACGCCCCCGACCGCCCGCTGGTCAGCGTTTTCCTGCCCGATCGACTGGAGCTGATCAAGGGCATGCCGGCCGTGCGCCGAGCTCATTTGGATCAGTTCGTATCCGCTTTGTGGCCATCTCGCACCCTTACGCGTCGGGCGTATGCGCAGACGCTCGCCCAGCGCAATGCGCTCATCGGGCGACTACGGGCTGGCTATGGCTCGCGAGCGGCGCTGAGCACCTGGGATGCCCAACTTGCTCGCCACGCGATCGCGCTGACGAGCGACCGGCGAGAGGCGATCGCGCTGGTCACCACGCGGTTTGGCGAGCTCGGTCGCCACCTTGGTCTCGTCGAGGAGCTGCAGCTGGAATATCGCTCGCGCTCGCCAGCCGCTTCGGTGGATGAGCTCGTGCACGAGCTCGGGGAGCGATGGGAGTCGGACATCGAGCGCGGCTTCAGCGGCCATGGCCCACATCGGGATGACTTCGTGATCAAGCACGGCGGCCACGAGCTCCGGGTCTTCGGCTCGCAGGGTCAGCAGCGCATTGGCTTGCTTGCTCTGCTTCTGTCAGAGCGAGAGGCGATCGGCGACGTGCGACCCGATCGACCCTTGATGCTGCTCGACGACGTGATGAGCGAGTTGGATGCCGCGCGCCGAAGCGCGTTGGTCGATGTGCTTCGCCACGGGGGCGGACAGGTGGTGATCACGGCGACCGATCTCGATCATGTGCCGGGCGCGGGAGACCCTGGAACCACACGCATCGGCGTCTCGAGCGGCCGTTTGCTTCAGGAGGCGCAGGCAGCATGACGTTCCACCGGCGAGCCCCCCGCGCGGTGGCCTCTGCACTGTCGCCGCTGAGCGCCGAATGGGTGCCGGAGACCCTTCTGGCCGAGGTCCAGCGGGCATGGCCCGAAGCGGTCGGAGCGGCCATCGCGCTTGAAGCGAGGCCGGTTGGCGAGCGCGCTGGCACCGTGACCGTGGCCTGCTCGGCGTCGGTGTGGGCACAGGAGTTGGATCTGATGGGCCCAGACATCGTGGCTCGGCTGAACGAGCGTCTACGCCGCGGGAGCATAAGCCGCTTGCGCTGCGTCTCCGGTGCGTGAGCGTCCCGCCGCTGTTTCTGGAGATTTGCAGGGAAAACGACTGCCACCCGAGGCCGGTTAAGCAGGGTTCCTGTGCTATCCTTCTGTACACCATCTTTTGACGCCTCGCGCGCGCCAGAGCGCGCGATTCCGGGGCGTCTCAACGTCAATCGGAGGATCGTTGACGAACGACAACGGCGCGTCGCAGCCTGATGCAAACGCGACCTACGACGCCCAGGACATCACAGTTCTGGAGGGCCTTGAAGCCGTCCGCAAGCGTCCGGGTATGTACATCGGCTCCACTGGGCCGACCGGGCTTCATCACCTCGTCTACGAGGTTGTGGATAACTCTGTTGATGAAGCCCTCGCCGGCCGCTGTGACGCGGTCTCGGTGGTGATTCATCCGGACAATTCCGTCACTGTCACCGACAACGGCGCCGGCATCCCGGTCGGGATCATGGAGAAGGAGCAGCGACCGGCTGTCGAGGTCGTGCTCACCGTGCTACACGCGGGCGGAAAATTCGGTATGGGCGGTGGATACAAGGTGTCCGGCGGTCTCCACGGGGTCGGGGTATCGGTGGTCAACGCGCTCTCCGAAGAGCTGACGGTCGAGGTTCGTCGGGAGGGCTACACCTGGACTCAGTCCTATGAGCGAGGGAAGCCTGTGGCTCCCCTGGTCAAGGGCGAGGCCACGAAAGAGACGGGCACCATCGTCACCTTCCTGCCCGACGCGGAGGTCTTCGAGACCCTGGAGTTCGACTTCCACATTCTCGAGGAGCGCCTGCGGGAGACCGCGTTCCTGACCCGTGGCCTGCGGCTGTCGATCACCGACGAGCGTGGAAGCGGCCACAAGGCCGAGTTCCACTACGAGGGCGGCATCGTCGACTTCGTCAAGCACCTGAACGCGAACAAGGAGCCGATCCACAAGAAGGTGATCGAGTTCGCCGGCGAGAGCGACGAGGGGGCCGTCGAGGTGGCCATGCAGTGGAACTCCTCCTATCAGGAGTCGGTCTTCTCGTTTGCCAACAACATCAACACGCGCGAGGGCGGATCCCACATGAGCGGGTTCCGGTCGGCGCTCACAGGCGCGCTCAACAAGTACGCGCGTGACAAGGGCGAGTTGAAGGAGAAGGACGACAACCTCAGCGGCGAGGATGTGCGCGAGGGGCTCACCGCCGTGATCTCGGTCAAGCTGGCGGACCCCCAATTCGAGGGTCAGACGAAGACAAAGCTGGGCAATCCCGGAATGGCCGGTTTCGTCCAGTCGGTCGTTAACGCCAGGCTGTCTGAGTTCCTGGAGGAGAATCCGCAGGACGCCCGAGCGGTGATCCGCAAGGCGGTTCAGGCAGCTCAGGCTCGAGCGGCAGCCCGTAAGGCGCGCGATCTCACCCGTCGCAAGTCGGCGCTGGAGAACTCCACGCTTCCCGGCAAGCTGGCCGACTGCTCGGTTAAGGACCCGTCCTTGGCGGAGCTGTTCGTGGTGGAGGGCGATTCCGCCGGGGGCTCGGCAGTTGACGCCAGGGATCGCAGCACCCAAGCGATCCTCCCCCTTCGCGGCAAGATCCTGAACGTCGAGAAGAGCCGGATCGACAAGG
>Ga0335074_10004720_pt1 | contig 18809 bp, 12 predicted proteins | sample Lox_Sample_23_FD_206715 | JGI IMG/M metagenome (GOLD analysis project Ga0335074, IMG submission 206715) | Soil microbial communities from Loxahatchee National Wildlife Refuge, Florida, United States - Lox_Sample_2.3 | ecosystem: Environmental > Terrestrial > Soil > Wetlands | place: USA... | reverse complement strand
AGCTGGGCAGCTCCGATTAAGGCAGTTACTCGAGCTCGGACTCCGACTCGTTCTGGGCTTACGACGAGGCACTCGGTACCGCCATGGAAACTGCCCCAGTTGACCTGTCCTATAGCGGGCCCTACTGGAGCGACGTGTCGCTCCTCCTTGGCCCAGGCCAACTGTCTGCACAAGACGTGACCCCGCTCGGTAAACCTGTTACAACCGACGCCTACGGCGGCTCGGACCTTTCCGCGCAGTGCAGGTGCTATATACCTGTCATCAAGAAGCCCTACGGCATCGCGCCCGGCGACGGCGACCTTGTCGAGAGCTCGACGGACATTTCCGTCCCGGGGGCAGGTTTCCCGCTCGAGCTGACGAGGACTTACGACTCGGGCCTGGCCCAGCAACAGGTCAACGCTTCGAGCTCTCCGGGCCCGCTCGGCTATGGGTGGTCCTACAACCTCGGCATGAACCTCGTCTACGACTCGTCGACTGGGGCGGCGACGGTCGACCAAGAGGACGGGAGCGAGATAGGTTTTTCGCCCTACGCTTCGTCGTCTTCGCCCTCTTGGTGCACGGGTTCGCAGGACTACTGCGCAGACGCGCCGAGGGACCTGGCAACCCTCGAACAAAACTCCGACGGCAGCTGGACCTTCGTCCGCTACAGCGGCGGCGAAGAGACGACCTTCGAGTTCTCCTCCGCCGGGGCGCTTACCACTGAGACAGACCAGACCGGCCAGTCCCTCGACGCCACTGCAGGCAGCCCAGGGAGCGGGCAGTGCCCGAGCGCTGCGTCGAGCTGCACCGTGTGGACGAGCTCGGCCTCTGGGCGCTCGCTGACGCTCGCCTTCGACAGCTCGGGAAGGTTGCTTGCGGCGACGGACGATGCCGGTAACTCAGTTTCGTACTGCTACTTCGGCCAGTCCTGCGCCGCCGGGGCTGCCAACGGCGGTGCAGAGGACCTCTACTCGGTGACGGCTCCGGGCGGGGCCACCACGACCTACGGCTACGACTCGTCAAACTCGACCACGGCTTACGACCACGACATCTTGAGCGAGGACCTACCGAGCGGCGGGACGGTCACGAACACCTTCAACAGCTCAGGCCAAGTGGCTTCGCAAGACGCCCCGTCGGGGGACGTCACCTTGTCCTACAGCGGCGACAACCAAGCAGTTTCGGGCGGCTCGACAATCGTCTCCACCTGGCCTGCGGGCACCTCCGGCTCGGTCGCGCCCGAAGTCGTGGACTACCAGTTCTCTAGCGGGGCGCTCGTCGCCGAGACGACCGGCTACGGCACCCCGGCAGCCTCCACGCAGTACCTCGACCTCGACCCGACATCGCTCGTCCCGACGACCGTGCAAGACGGCGACGGGGACCAGAGCTCGTCCACGCTCGTAGGCGGCACCTCGGGGGACCCGGAGCAGGCGGGCGACGTCACCGTGTCCACCGATGCGATCGGCAACACGACCCTGTACGCCTACAACGACGCCAACCAGGTCTGGTGCGAGGTCTCCCCGGGCGAGTCCCTAGACGGCGTCACCTGCCCGTCGAGCGCCCCATCTTCCCCTCCCTCACCTGGTGCCTCCGACCCCGAGCTAGGTGCGGCCATCAACTATTACGGCTCGGCCGGAGAGCTCACGGCCGAGACCGACCCGCTCGGCAACACGACGACCTACTCGTACACCTCGGGCGTGAGCGGGGTCCCCGACGGCCTCGCCTACTGCAGCGTCGACCCAGTCGACTACCAAAATGACGTCACCTGCCCCGCCTATGGGGCCACCCACGTCACGGGAACGACGACGGCGACCTTCGACTCAGCCGGGGACGTGACCTCTACGACCGACGCCGACGGGGCCACGACGACTTACTACTACGCCGCATCGGGCCACCCCGGCCTCGTGTCCTCCGAGACGAGCCCAGACGGCACTACCACGTCCTACACCTACGATTCGGCCGGCCAGGTGGTCTCTGAGACCGAAAGCTCGGGGAGCTACTCGGCGACGACCCTCTACGCCTACGACGCCGCAGGCGACCGCTACTGCGAAGTAGCCCCGGACGAGGTGGCCGACGGGGTCACCTGCCCGTCGTCGTCCCCATCGAGCCCGCCTACACCTGGGAGCGACCCTTACCTCGGTGCCACCATCACGACCTACAATTCCGCCGGCCAAGCGGTCCAGGTGACCAACCCATTGGGCGGCATCAGCTACACCGCCTACGACGACGCCGGCAACGCCTACTGCACCGTCGCGCCGACCGAAGCGGCCGATGGCGTCACCTGCCCCTCGTCGCCCCCGACCTCGTCGCCAACACCTGGGAGCGACCCTTACCTCGGTGCCACCATCACGACCTACGACAGCTCAGGCCAGGTCGCCCAGGTCACCAACCCCCTCGGCGGGATAACTCTCAGCGAGTACGACGCCGACGGCAACCTCACCGAGACCACGGTCGAGTCCGACGACTCGAGCACCGACCCCGACGTCGTCACGTCTTATGCCTACGACGCCGACGACCGTGTCACCTCGACGACCGTGGACCCTGGCGGCTCACAGGCCGCCACCACCCTCCAGTCCTACGACCCCGACGGCAACGTCTACTGCTCGGTCTCGGCCAATGCTTACGCGACCGGCGGCTACCAGTGCCCGCCGTGGCAGGCCTCTTGGGCAGCGGCGCCCCCGAGCCCCTCGTCGCTCTACTCGTCCACGCCGAGCACCTCCCAGGCCGACGACGTCACCACGACCTTCTACGACGCCGACGGGAACGAACTGCAGAGCACGGGCCCAGACGTCCAGACCTCTATCAGCGCTTACGACGGCGACGGGCGCCAGTACTGCAGTGCCGACGCCACCAATGTCGCAACTTGGCTTGCCGCCCACTCGTCGGGCTCTTACCCATACCTCTGCCCGAGCTCGCCGCGCACCACCGCGCCGTCGAGCGGCTCTGACCCCGGTTATACGACCACCATTTACGACGCCGAAGGCCAGGCGCTTTCCACCACCGACCCGCTCGGCGACACGACTTCTTACACCTACAGCCCGGGCGGCTCGGTCCTCACCACGACGAACCCTCTTGGCAACGTCACGACCAACTGCTACTACTACGAGGACACCTCGGGGCAGTGCGCCGCCGGGGCACCTTCGGGGGGCGGGTCGGCCGACGACCTCTACTCGACGACAACACCGGACACCTCAGCCGACCCCTCAGGGGAAACGACCTACTACACCTACTTCCCAGGGGGTGAGGCCGACACCACTGCCACGCCGGCCGGTGTCACGACAGACGCTTACGACGCCAACGGAGATCTCACTTCGGTCAGTTATTCGGGAACTGCGAGCGGCTACAGCACGCCAGCCGAGGTGACGAGGACCTACAACGTGGACGGCAGCACCGCCACGATGACGGACGCCACCGGCACGACTACCTATGGCTACGACGCCGACGGCGACCTCACCTCGGTTTCGCTCGTTGCCGGGAGCGGCACGGGCCTTTCGGACAAAGCCGTTTCCTACAGCTACTTCAGCACCGGGGACCTGGCGTCGCTCACCTACCCCGCCTACTCGGGCTCTTCTGACCCAGTCGTCGGCTACAGCTACGACCCGACAGGCGTGATGGCGTCTGCCACCGACTGGGAAGGCGACGAGGTAACCTTCGCCCACGACAGCGACGGCAACCTGACGGCGCAGGACAACGCCGTCAGCTCCTCGGACCCGGACGGGACGAGCTCCACGGCCTTCTCCTACGACGCCGCCGACGAGATGACCGGGGCGACGTCCGCCTTGGCACAGACCTGCGGAGGGGCCGAGTCGCTCACCCAGGCGTTCTCCGGCAGCGGCGGGTCGCGCAACGCCGACGGCCAGCTGACCGAGTACAGCGCCAGCTATAGCGGCTCGTGCTCGGGCGAGGGGCCCGAGGGTGCCTACTACAGCTACGACCGGGCCGGCCGGGTCGTCTACCAGGGGACCGCTGCCCAGGGCTCATCAGCGGACAACTTTGCCTACGACAGTGCCGGTGACCCGACGACGATTTCCGAGCACGACAGCTCGGGGGACTTCGACACCTACACCCAGAGCTTCGACGACAACGGCGAGGTGACAGCCCAAGCCCCGGTGAGCGGCTCCGGAGGCTCCTCGTCGAGCTACACCTACGACACGCTCGGGGACCAAGCGACCGTCCTGACTAGCACGGCGACCACCACCTACGGCTACGACCAGGTCGGCCAACTGTCGAGTTTCACGCCGCCGAGCGCCTCGGGGACGACCTACCTCTACGACGGCGACGGCCTCGAGGCTGCCAGCACGACGGCCAGCACGACGACGCAGTACACCTGGGACGTGAGCGGCTCTTTGCCGCTCCTCCTGTCCGACGGGAGCTACGACTACGTCTACGGGCCGGGCACGACCCCGGTGGAGCAGGTGGCTCTCAGCACTTCTACGCCCACGTACCTCAGCTACGACCAAACCGACGGGACCTGGCTCAGCACCAATGCTGCCGGGGAAGAAACAGGGTTCTGGGGCTACGACGCCTTCGGCACGCTCTCCTTCGGGACCCCCACGTCTGGGTTCGGCTACGCCGGCCAGTACACAGACGCCTCCACGGGGCTATCGGACATGAGGGCCCGGTGGTACGAGGCGGGGAGCGGTGAGTTCACCAGTGTGGACCCAGATCTCGCAGAAACGGACCAGCCGTACGCCTACGCCGGCGACGACCCGGTGAATAGCTCGGACCCGAGCGGGTTAGCGACAGCAGCGACGAACGGCTGGCTCTACGGAGCGGTACCCACGCCATGCGGCATCATTCCGACGGGCCCAGGAAGTGTCCCCGATGCCCAAGCGATATGGAGCGCGTGCGCAATCGCCTATCACACCACGAACCGCGCCTTTTTGACCCAGATGCTGAGCACGATCGAGGAACAGGCATCCTCCTACGTCTATGGCGCGGACCAGGCGTACATCGCGAGCGTCTACCAGCACGACCCAGCGTACGCTTGCTCCCTCGAGCGGCAGCTCCAAATGAGCCCCCGGGAGCAGGGCTATCTCTACATTATGGCTGGAACCGGTCTGATGTTCCTGGGCCCTGGCTCGGGGGAGATGGACGTAGGCCCATCTGCCCCAGAGGGGGGATCACTTGACGGAGCCACCAACTATCAGGTGAATGATCCAGCCGACCCTGGAAGAACGATCACGGACATTGACCGAATCGAGGACGGAACGCTTTGGGAGGAGAAATCAGCTACTAATGCTCCGGATCCGGAGCAGTGGATTCAGAAGCAGGTAGTCAACAAGTTCTACTCCTACCTTGATGCCCGCCAGTACTTGCCTGGATACGAGAATGCGCCAATCGGGTTCGATTTCACGTCGTCCGGCGCCGATCCCGCGTTCCAAGCCCAGGTCGATCAGGCCATCGAGAATCTGCGGGCTGCCAACCCGGGGGTAACCATCAAGCTCCAGTGGGCACCATGAGTTATCTGTTCGAGGTCGAAGACCGGACCGTATGGAGTCCCGCGCTAAGAGTGGGCCAGATCTACGTTGAGTACGTGCGATCGCTGGAGCGGGTGTATGGCCTGGAGGCCGGTTTTACTCAGACAACGGAGGACTCTGTCAGGATCGACGCGCAGGTGTTCGCGGGCTTTGTCACTCATCTGTTGTCTACAGCTGGCGAAGGACGGCACCTGGTCCTCGAACTTGAGCTTCGCGCGGTGGCGATTCCGGCCCTCGTGATTCTTGACAGGGCAGGGCTGAGTACGACGATGAGTGTCGGGGCATCGCTTATGGGCGAAGCGACGACATACGCCAGAAGAATGCCCGAGTAATGGTAACAGGTTCTGGGGATTGGACTGCTGGCGCAATGCTCGGTCGTCGGATGGCAGCGCCGCGGGGGTTGAGGTTTTCCGCTCTGGTCACCGCCGTGCTCGTCACGCTCGCAACGCTTCCTCGCCGGTGTCGCCCGCCAGCTCAATGGGCCACCCGAGCGCCAGGTCCACGGGACCGCCTGACCGGGTGACCAGTGTCGGCATTGCGATGATCGCGGGCCCAGTCCCCTAGGTCAATAGCGCCGTCGGCGAGCTTGTCGGGCACCAAGCTCGAGCCCTTCAGCGTAGATGTTTGACTCGACCAGAAGGGCCGTGTCCTGCGCACCTTGTCCCATGAGGTCGAGACCGTCAAGGGACGGACCGGGTCCTTGAGGTCCACCACTTTGACGAGCCTGTCCGACTTCGGCGCTCCCGTTCACGTCAAAGCCCCACCCCATCCAGAGGCCGTTCGCCGGCCCTGAAACCGGCGCTCTTGGAGTTCGATGGGAGGCGGCTGATGACTTCGCCGGAAGGAGCGCTCAGACTGGCCAATTCTGTGCTCGCGCAAAGACAGCTTCTTGACCAGGTCTTTCGCGACCGATCGACGGTTCTTGCCCCCGCGTCCTCCGGAAATGCAAGGCTTTCCGCAGGTTTTCGCGCACATAACGTCGCGCCATAACGGCAGCTAACTGAAACGGCCGTGATACCGAGCTTTTCAGGCTGTCTCCTCAGTCATAGCCCGTTCATAACCTGCGTTTAGGGCGGCCGAAATGGGGGACAGGAAGCGGCTGTCGCCCGTAAAGACCGGCCCTATTGCCTGAGCTGACGGGTATTCAACTACTCTCCGTGCGCGGGCGGGCCGGTCCCCGCCGTTGCGGCGGTGCCGGCTCATGGGGATCATCCTCGGCCGAGCAATCCTGGGCGAAGTCCCGTTGCGCACTGAGGCGACCTGACCGGGGCACCGCTAGGCCGGCCGTCGTCCCTCGGGCACACGAGGTCAGCCGACAACTCCGGTCGCAAGACATCCCGCCAAGAAAGGCCTAGTCAGTGGCCTTATGACCACCCGCGAGCGTCCGAAAAGTTGGCTTGGTGAATGTGGGGATTCATCCAGCAAACTTTTCGCACTCTCCGGCGCCACGTGCGCTTGAGCGGTACCCGGGTGGCAGTCGGCCACAGCGTGGCGCTTGGCCCTCACCCACGGCAAGTGACGGGGAGTTTCGAGCCAGGAATGGACGGGCGTTGGTTGCCGACGCCATGGCGCGGCTCGGCCACTCCGAGTCCTCGGGCAAGGCTCCGTGTCGCTGGGTGGCGGTACGGCATAGTCGCTCGAAAGGGAATATCGCGACCAGTACACGCTCGCTCGCCAAAGAAAAACCGGGTGTTCGTAACGCGATCGTTTCGAGCTGTCACGCCCCGACCTCGAGGACTGGCTCTTCCACCGGGAGCGTTCGCGCGAGATTCTTCTGCCCCCCAACGGTGTTTCGGGCAACGATCAGGCGACTCTTGACGGTGAGCTGGCCTACGGTTTCGAAGGCGAGAACGGGATAGGGACAGACACGGACGCCGGGGGGCTCGCTCTCGTTGGGGCCCGGCTCTATGACGCATTAACGGGGAGATTCTTGCAGGTAGACCCTTTATTCGGGGGTTCGGCGAACGCCAATGACTATGTCGACCACGACCCACTCAACAAGAGCGACCTTTCGGGCCTCGGAGGAAGAGTTCCGCCACAGGAGGCATGTGTGGCCCAAGGCGGTCATTATGTTGGTTATACGTGCGAGGCATTGCCAAGGGACGCGGTCGCTGAGCTACTCCCGCGAGCAGGGTGACGAGCCCGGCTGGTGGGAAGAAGGGAGATCGCGGCGCGATAGGTCGCTCTGACCTGCATTGGGGAGAGATTTCTCGTGTTTCCAGGGGAACCCATCATTAGCCCGTTGGGGCGCACGCAGCGCGGGCAAGTAGGCGCGCCAGAGTGCTCGGGCACGCGAGCGCTAGTCGTTCCATCGAGACGACAGCCTGTAGGGCCATGCTGTCCGTCGTCAACTAACTTCGCCACGTGGCTGACATCCGGGGCGAGGATCTCATCACGACTGCTGCACCATCGACGTGCCGTGCAGCATGGGTTTTTGCGCTGAGCACGCAGCGATCGCTGCGATGGTGACCGCCGGCGAGCTCAGGGTCGCTAGGATCGTCGCAGTGGCCCGGGGGCCTGGGTCTTTGGCGGCACGAGACTTTGCTGCTCTCCCGCGACGTGACACGAGCCCAGGACCTGGAAGAAGATGTCCAGGTCGGGAGCGCCCCAGGAGTTCGCTAGATAACTCAGTACATAACGCGCGTTGGCAGCGAGGTCACGTCCGACGTCATTCTCGGATTTGCCGAAGACCCGTATGGCTAAACCGGGAATCCGAGATCGCCGAGTCGGCGCTGCTGGTCCAGGCGTTGGGAGACCGGAATGGACGCGTGCTCTGGTGCGGCCGGGGTGCATGCTTGACTGACTGGCTTCCGATCTGGCCAGCCCGGGTTAGTTACTGAGCTCGGGCTGGAGCGCAGTGCATCGGCCTGGCCCAACGTATGCTTTGCCCCGTGTTTGAGGTTCGCCAGGCCGAGCTTCCGGGAGATATGGGAGCGGTGGAGCGGCTCTGGAAGGCCTATCTCACGTGGGGCAACGATCAGTTGGAGGACCGGTACGGGTTTCGGCTGCCGGTCGAGGAGGCTGTAGAGCATGATCTGAGGACCATCGCCAAGTTTCAACCTGAGTGTGCTCATCTGATTTGGCCCCACTTAGGCGGCTAGTGCTCATCTGATTTGGCCCCACCCCAGGGTCCACCATCGAGAGCTGGCCAGTCCTCAGCGTGGGTGGATGCCCAAGAGGTCGAAGGTAAGCATGTACGAGCACATCCGCAGAGCCCATGAGCGCGAAGGCCTGAGCGTGCGCGGCCTGTCCAAACGGTTCCATGTGCACCGACGCGATGTGCGCTTGGCTCTGGCGTCAGCAGTCCCACCGCCACGCAGGCCGGGCCCGCCCCGGGCGGCGCCCAAGCTCGACCCCTGGAAGCCGACCATTGTGGCCTGGTTGGAGGCGGACAAGAGCGCGCCCCGCAAGCAGCGCCACACCGCCCGTCGGGTCTGGCAGCGCCTGGTCGAAGAACACGGCGCCGACGTGGGCGAGTCGTCGGTGCGGCGTTTTGTGGCAGAGGTGCGCGCCCGCCAGGAGCTGCCCCTGGCCGAAGTCGCCGTCCCCCAGCACCACCGCCTGGGCGAGGAGGCCGAGGTGGACTTCGGCACTGCGACGGTCGTGCTTGCTGGCCTGGCGACCGAGGTCCAGCTGTTCATCATGCGCCTGTCAGCGTCGGGACGGGGTTACCCGCACGCTTATTTGAACGAAGGCCAAGAAGTCTTCTTGGACGGCCACGTCTGCGCCTTCGAGCACTTCGGTGGCGTCCCGGGCCGCATCCGTTACGACAACTTGAAAGCGGCCGTCGAGAAGATCCTCCGGGGCCGTGACCGCCTCGAGTCCGACCGGTTCGTGGCCCTTCGTTCTCACTACGGCTTCGACAGCTTCTTCTGCCAGCCCGGGGTGAAAGGTGCCCACGAAAAAGGCGGCGTGGAAAGCGAGATCGGCCGGTTCCGCCGCCGGCACATGGTCCCGGTGCCCCAGGTCGCCTCCATGGCCGAGCTGAACGAGCTCTCCTGGCCGGGGCGGCCGAGGACGACCGGCGTTTCATCACCGGCCGGCGCATCCGGGTCGGTGAGCACTTTGCCTTGGAAGCTCTGGAGTTGCGGCCTTTGCCAGCCCAGCGTTTCGACTACAAAGCGCTAGGCAGCTTCAGGGTGGACCGCAAAGCCCGGGTGTCGGTCCGGGGTGCGTTCTACTCGGTCCCGGCCCGTTACTCCGGCCGTCGTCTGGACGCTCGCATCGGCGCCGAGAGCGTCGAAGTACTAGATGGGCCAAGGGTGCTGGCCCACCATCCCCGGAGCCAAAAGGGTCAAGAGAACCTTGTCTTGGACCATTACTTGGAGGTCCTGGCCATAAAGCCGGGAGCCTTGCCCGGGGCCACCGCCTTGTCACGGGCACGCGCCGGTGGCGCGTTTAGCGAGGTTCACGAACGCTTTTGGGCCGAGGCCCGCCGTCGCCTCGGAGACCGCGACGGCACCAGGGCGCTCATCGAGGTCCTCTTGTTGCACCGCACCATGGCGGCCAGAGCCGTCATCGCCGGCATGGAGGCCGCATTGGCCACTGGCTCGCTGAGCCCGGCCGTGGTGGCTATTGAAGGCCGTCGCTCGGGCGAGGCCAACCAGGTGGCGGTGCCCATAGGCCAGGGCTTGGCCCGTTTCGACCGGCCCAAGCCCACCACCGCCCACTACGACCAACTCTTGGAGGGTTCCAGATGACAAAGACGAACATGACCGATGCAGCCGCCGGTGCTGCCATCTACGCGGCCACCAAGGAGCTCCGCCTGCCCGTTGTGCGCTCCGACTCGGGCCGCCTGGCCGAGATAGCCCAGCGTTCGCAGTTGTCCTATCTGGGGTTCCTGGCCGAGGTCCTCTCGGCCGAAGTTGACCGGCGCAGCGAGCGGCGAAGGCAGCGGCGCATCACCGAGGCCCGCTTCCCGCGTCTCAAACGCCTAGTCGATTTCGACCTGGGCGCCGCCCCGACGGTCAACCCGGCCACCATCTCGACCCTGGCCAGCTGCGCCTACCTAGATGCCGGGGACCCCGTCGTGCTGCTCGGCGACAGCGGCACAGGCAAGAGCCATCTGCTCATTGGCCTCGGCATCGCTGCTTGTGAGCGAGGGCGGCGCGTGCGTTACGCCACCTGCGCCCAATTGGTCAACGAGCTAGCTGAAGCGGCCGACGAGCGGCGCCTGTCCCGCCTGGTCGCCCGCTACGGACGCGTCGACCTGCTCTGCCTGGACGAGTTCGGCTACGTCCAACTGGACGCCCGCGGCTCGGAGCTGCTGTTCCAGATCATGGCGGAACGAGAAGAGAAATCGTCCATAGCGCTCGCCTCGAACTTGCCCTTCAGCGAGTGGGGTGGCGTGGTCGCAGACCCCCGCCTCATAGCCGCCATCGTCGACCGGGTCACCTTCAATGCTCACATCATCGAGACGGGCACGGAGAGCTACCGCCTGCGCACGACAAAGTCGGGACGCAATGGCTAAGAGGTTCTCCCAGCGTGCTCGCCATGCCCGGCGCGCACCTTGTCGGCTTCGCGCACCGACCGCAGCAGCAAGCTCCGAACCTGTCTACGGACCTTGCGCTTAGCCGCGCGGTCAGTCGTCTCGTCCAGTTGGCGCCGGAGCTCCACCATCCGAGCGTCAAGCTCACCAAGGAGCTGGCCCGCTGGGTCGACCACCTCGCTCACGGCTCCATCATCCCAGACGACCACGCCGGCCTCACGTCCCAACCGGACCCATATGGTGGGGCCAATTCAGATGAGCACGGTGGGGCCAATCCGAGTTGACAAACTCATTTCAACCCCCTGATGGTCGGCTTCTGTTGGCCTTCGACGGCGACGAGGCCTTCGGGATCGGCTGTTTGCGCCGCATAGGTCCCGGTACCGCCGAGATCAAACGCATGTATGTTGACCCGTCCCATCGATGTCGTGGTTCGGGCCGCGCCATACTCGACCAGTTGGTTGTCGCAGCACGTCTGGCGGGGTATGCACGGATCCGTCTCGACAGCTCCGAGTTCATGGCCGCCGCTCACCGCTTGTACCGGTCAACCGGTTTTGATGATATCGGTCCGTACCCGGAGAGCGAGATTCCTGATGAGTACAAGCCTCATTGGGTCTTCATGGAACTCAAGCTGACCTAAGTTCGGCCTAAGCGCCCTCCAGGCGTAGACGCGTTCGCGGCGAGGCGGGCCCGCTGGTGGGTGCCGTGCTCAACTACGGGTGGCCTACCGTGCCGTCCCGGCTAGGTCAGCGAGGATTTGCGGGAGGTGGGTACGGGTCAGCCCGTGGCCTTCGCCCTCCAATATGTGCATCGTTGCGTCGGGCAGGCGCGAGGCTAACCACTTGGCGTGCGTCGACGGGACGTTCTGGTCGGCTTGCCCGTGCCACACGAAGGTCGGGGTGCTGATCGCCATCAAGTCCAAGGCCCAGGGGTGCGCCAGACTGGTCATGTCGTCGACCCAACCATCCACGCCGGTGCGAAGCCCCTCTCCCAACGCGGCACGCCACTTTTGGGCGTCCTCAGGACTTAGCCGGGCGCGTTCGGGTTCTGAAAGGAAACGCCCCAAGGGGTCCTGGTTGATCTCGTCAGCTTGAGCTTGGAGCAGGGCCCGCAGCCCGACCTCATCGTTAAGGCTGAGCTCGAACTCGGCGGCATTGTCCGGGATCATCCCCTCGAAGAAGTCGAGACCGTCGGCGTCGATCGGGGCGAGGCACGATGACACCGCGACGCCGGTGATGACGTCGGGATTGAGTGCGGCGGTCGCTAGGGCGTGCGGTCCGCCTCCGGAGTGCCCCCAGGTAACGGCGCGCTCGATCTCGAACTCCTCGAGCAGCCATCGAACGTCGGCTGCAATATCCGCGACGCGACGGCCTTCGGCACGCGTCGAGTCACCGTACCCGGGTCGCGAGAACGACACCAGTCGAAGCCCCGCTTCGTGCACTGCTCGCTCGGTTCGCGGGTTGGGCAGGCGAGCGCCTGGCGTGGGGTGGTGATAGATGATCGGAAATGCACCGGCCAAACCCGAGAAGTAGACATCCAGCGAGCGACCGTCAGGGAGCGCTACCTGGCTCTGGTCCATCCAGCGGTCATCCCGCTCTGACGCGGGCGATGAGCTCTATTTCGACGGCGATATTGAACGGAAGTTCGGCGAGCCCTACCGCACTCCGAGTGTGGCGTCCTGCTTCCCCGAAGACTTCGATGAGCAGGTCCGAGCACCCATCGATGACTGCAGGTGTCTGGTTGAAGCCGGGGGCAACATTGACCATACCGAACACCTTTACGATCCTCTCGATCCGATCGAGATCGCCCAACTCCTGCTGCAGCGTCGCCAGGATCGACAACGCCGTGAGCCGCGCGGCTCGGTAGCCCTCTTCGAGCGAGACGGCGCCTCCTACCTTGCCGGAAATCACGTTTGCTCCGTCGATGGGCCCGTGCCCGCCGACGTAGACGAGGCCGTCGTCTATGACGCACCCGAGGTAGTTGCCGGCTGGCGGAAAGACGGGTGGAAGTGCCATGCCGAGTTGGATGAGCCGCTCCGAAATCATCGGCAGAGCCTACGCCCGAGGACCGCGCCGAACCGAACGCGGGCTCACGGTTTGACGAGCGGAAGATTTGACGAGCGGAAGAAAGGCGCGACCGCTCACGTCGTCACCAAGTTGAACGTGTTCAAGAATGACTTGACAGACTGCCCGCGCTCCTGTAGTACTTGTCAGTAGGTATTTGAACACGTTCAACTATTAGGAGGCCTGATGGACCTGACTGTTGTGACCTAGCTCTATGGTCCGAATTGTGACTCGTGCCGGACCGGCCCCCCATGGCCGGGCTAGACCCGTGGCGAACGAGGTCCCGGGCCAGGAGAACGAACTCGGGCCAAAGGCCGCCCGCACACGTTCCGCGATCATTGACGCGGCGCTGCGGCTGTTCCGCGAGCAAGGCTACGAAGCCACGACTATGCGAGGTGTAGCTGCCGCCGCCGGAGTGTCAGTAGGTAACGCCTACTACTACTTCACGTCCAAAGAACATTTGATCGAGGCTTTCTACGATCGGAGCCAGGCCGAACATGCCCAGGCCACCCAAGCCGTCTTCGACCGGGAGACCGACCTGGCGAAGCGGCTCCTGGGAGTCACCGATGCCTGGCTGGACGTGATGGAGCCCTACCGGGCGTTTGCAGGCACGTTCTTCAAGAACGCCGCCGACCCGTCCAGCCCGCTCAGCCCTTTCAGCCCCGAATCGGCCGCCGCCCGGGAGATGGCTATCGGCCTTTGGCGGCGCGCCGTCGAGGGGTCCGATGCCAAGATCCCCAAGGTCCTGCGCACCGATCTCCCGGAGCTCCTGTGGCTGTACTTCATGGGCATCGTCCTGTACTGGGTGCACGACCCGAGCGAAGGGGCCGCGCGCACGCGTACTCTGGCGGCGCGCACTATCCCGTTAGTGGTACGGGCAATCGGGTTGGCGCGGCTCCCGGTGCTGCGGGCCTCAGTTGCGGACCTGCTCGAGTTCGTCCATGAGCTCAAAACGGCCCACGCTCTCTGATGACATGGTCCGTGGATGGGGTGGTCGAGCGGGGCCCGAACTGCGATAGAGCGAGCACGCCGAAGGTGGGTACTGCCTCAACCGTCCGGGAGAGAGCCGGCGCTTTTGACCGGCATGCGCTCGAGAGCGGCTCGGGCGCGAACGAGCATCGGCTCTACTCCGAGCCGCTCGAAGGTGCTAACTGCCTTTGCAGCCCTTTCGGCCGCCCCAGCAACGTGACCTTGGCGGTCGAGCCACTCGGCTAGCTCGAGCTGTGCTCGCGCGGTCCAGTACGGGTAGCCCATCTCGAAGAACTCCTTCTCGGCCGCGACGAGGCCCCCCTCTACGCCCTCGTCGTTGCCTCTTGCGGCGGCAAGTAGTGAGCGGGCGCGGCGGACCTGGGTGCGCAGGAAGGGTGCGACCTCGCCCGGGGGGCGGCTGTCGATGAGGTCGACGAACCGGTCGGCTTCGCCGAGATCAGGGAGCGCGATCGCGGCGTCGATGGCTTCGGGCAAGGCAGTCCGGATGGCCTCGTGGGATATGGCGAGACCACCCGAGACGGACCACTGGATTGCCTGTGACGCAGTCTTCAGCGCGTTCGGGACATCCCCTGAAGCGAGGGCGACCGCGCTTTCTCCGGCTGCGAAGCCCGCCCGGTCCTGCGGGTCGTCGCTCTTCGCCGACGCCTCGCAAAAGGCGAGATGTCGCCGGGCGTCCTCGTGGCGGCCGCGAAGGGCATCGATGAGCGCCAAGCGGAGATGAAGCTGCCAGACCCTTTCAGTCTCGTCGGCGCCCGCCTCGATCAGGTCTGCACCGAGCCGGTAGGCCTTGTCGAAGCTCCCGGCCATCGTGAGCACGTACATGAGGTTGCCGGCGACGACGGCCTCGGCACCCCTGTCCCCCCACCTGCGGGCGATTGCCAAGCTCGCCTGGCAGTGCTCCTCTGCACCGGGAAGGTCGTGGGTCATGCACAGGTCCGCCAGGTTGCCCTCGGCGGACATCTCAACCCGCGCCAGGCCGTGACGCCGGGCGACACTGGCGCTCCCCTCGAAAAGGAGGCGCCCCTCTTCGGCTCGGCCGGCATGGGTGAGAAGGACCGCCCTCGCATTGAGCGCCCGGGCGAGCGGCTCAGGAAGGTCGAAATGCTGGGCGAGCCTGAGGGCTTCCTCGAGCGGCGCGGCTGCCTTGTCGCCGTGGCCGGTGAAGGCGAAAGCCCTACCGAGGCTCTCTTGCAGGTCGGCGATGACGGCGGGCGGAGCGCGCCCCGAGCCGAGGGACGAGATGGCGCCCGTCATGCGGACGATCGCCTCTTCACCACGTCCGAGGCTGGCGAGCGTTTGACCAATCTTCGCGGTCAACTGAGCCGCGTCTATGAGGCGCCCGGCGGCCTCGTAAGCCGACAGTGCCACCTCGAAGTGGGCGAGCGACCGAGCATAGTGCCCTGCACCGAAGGCCATGCGGCCAGCCTTCTCGGTGAGGTTGGCCCCTTCGGTCTCATCGGGGCTCAGTTCAGTGGCCGTCAGGTAGAACGCCTCTGCAGCTCCCGGGGCGCCGACTGCCTCGGCGCGCTCGGCAGCCCGCACGTACGCTTTCTTCGCCTCTTCGCGCAGCTCGTCGGCGTCGGGGTCCGTCCTTGCCGCTTTGTATGCGTCGCTCAAGTGGACCGCGATGACTTCTGCCACCTCGGCTCCCTCCTCGGGGAACGAGGCCCGCAGGTGGGAGGCGGTGCGAAGGTGCCTCGCCTTTCGCTCCTGGCGGGTCAAGGTGTCGTAGGCGACGGACCTGATGATCGACTGGGTGAAGGCGTACTGCCCCCTTTCGGGGGAGAGCCTGTCAGCCCGGACGGTGAGGATCTCCTTTCTCATGAGGGAGGTGAGGAGCTCGCCGATTTCTGACGTCGCGATGTCGCTCACGGCCTCGACCGCCTGGCGGGGGAACGAGCTGCCGAGGACCGAGCACTCCTTGACGAGTTGCCGTTCCTCGAGCGAGAGTGCGTCGAGCCTCGAGGCGATCAGAGCCGTGAGCCCCGGCGGGGTCTCGAGGTCACCAAGCTCGCCGGTGAGATGGAGCGCGTCGTCCTGACCTTTTGTGAGGATCCCTTTGTCCAAGAGGCTTCGGATCGTCTCGATCGCGTAAAGGGGGATCCCCTCGGCTCGTTGCACGATGCTCGAGCGCACAGAGGCGGGTAGGTCCGGGACGAGGCCCTCCAAGAGCTCCCCGATCGCCTCGTCAGGAAGTGGGTGAAGGGGGACGGTGGTGACGCTCCGGCGGGTGAGGACGAGACCTTTTTTCTCCGTCCCCTCCGGGCGCGTGAGCACGAGTAAGAAGATGGCGTGGTCGGCGGACCAGTCGAGCAGGTGGTCCAGGAACTCGACCATGCCAGGATCCGCCCACTGCAGGTCCTGGATGACCATGACGACGGGCTGGTGCTCGGAAAGCCGCTCGAAAAAGAGCCTCCAACCCGAGAACAGCTCTTCCTTGGCGAGCACCTGTTGGCCCGGGAGCCCGAGCAGCTGACCGAGGCGGGGCGCGATGAACTCGCGGTCGGCAGGGTCGGGGATCCATCGTTCGAGGCCGATTTTCAGTCGCTCGGCGGCGATCTCTTGAGGGTCCTCTTCGGCAATCTGGAGGCGGGCGCGCACCATCTCCGAAAGAGCCCAGTAGCTCACCCCCTCCCCGTAGGAGAGGCAGCGACCGGCGTGCCACAGGACCGTCCCCGCCAGCCCGTCGATGTACTTCTCGAACTCCCAGGCGAGGCGCGACTTGCCGATGCCTGCCACTCCCGAGACGAGGACGAGCCGGGCTGAGCGGCGCTCCGAAGAGGTGTGGAAGAGCTCCTTCACGAGGCGCAGCTCGTGGTCACGCCCGATGAAAGGGGCCTCCAAAACGCTCGAGCGTTCGGAGCCGGCCACTGTCGCGACGACCCGGGCCGCCTCGAAGAGACGGGCCGGCTCGCTCTTCCCCTTGAGGGCGTGCTCGCCGGTGTCCCTGTAGGCGATCGCGGCTGCGCTGGCCGCCCGGGTCGTCTCGTCGACATAGCAGCACCCAGGAGGTGCCACAGACTGGATCCTTGCCGCGGTGTTGACGGCATCGCCTGCGACCATCCCCTCCTCCCAGGTTTCGAGAGTGGCGACTTCGCCCGTGACGACACCGACCCGAGCCGCTAGCTCCACCTCATGCCCGCGGCCATAAGCCGCCACGGCAGAGACGAGCTCGAGCCCGGCCCGGACCGCCCGCTCTGCGTCGTCCTCATTGGCCGTACGAGCCCCCCAGACCGCCATAACGGCATCGCCGATGAACTTCTCGACGATGCCGCCGTAGCGAGAGACGATCGAGCGGGAGAGGTCGAAGTAGCCCGAGAGCAGTGCCCGGACGTCTTCTGGGTCCCGTGATTCAGACAGCGGGGTGAAGCCGACGAGGTCGCAGAAGAGGACCGAGACCTGGCGCACCTCGGTCGTCGGTGGGAGGACCGCTTGCCGGGATTGGGCTTTTTGGACCGGAGCAGCCGGCACGGGCTGCAATGCCGTCGCGGCCCCAACCGGCGCACCGCAGTCCCCGCAGAAACGCTTGCCGGCAGTGAGCTGTGCACCGCATGCCGGGCAAATGGCCAACAACGACCCGCCGCAATCTTCACAGAACCGCTTGCCGTCGGGGTTCCCGCTTCCACAGGTTGGGCAACGCACCTGCCGCCTCCTTTGCCTGCGAAAAGGCTAGGGCACCCCGTGGGCCCGCAGGGTGCGACGACCACATAGTTGTGGATGAGCTTCACTGTGCCCCGCCGAGCGATGGCCCGGGGCCGGTCGGGCCCGGCCGAGCGGAGAGGGAGGTGCCTGGTGGAGAGGGCGAGACAACGTTCGAACGTCTCACAGGCAGCGATTGATGACCAAAAGCGGCCCGTTAAGGTCTGGTGCCCGACCCCGACGGCGATTGGCTCACGATGGGCGAGCCAGTGCGCACCTGCCTCAGGGCTTCGTGAGTACCTCGGCAGGCGTCAGCGGCTCAATCCGGAAGCTCCTTTGGGTAAAGAGGCGCATGCAGGCGTCGACGGCATCCTTGTCCAGCTGTTGGCCGCGTTGGCGCTCTATTTCCTTGAGCGCAACATCGAGGCCCAGGCTTGGCCGGTACGGGCGGTGGGAGGACATCGCTTCGACGACGTCGGCCACAGCGATTATCCGTGCACCTAGCGATATCTCCTCCCCTACGAGGTGGTCTGGGTAACCCGAGCCGTCTACGCGCTCGTGGTGCTGGAGGATCATCTGGGCCACGGGCCAGGGGAACGCGATCCCCGCCACGATGTCGTGGCCTTTGCGAGGGTGCTGTTTGACCAGCTCGAACTCAAGCTCGCTGAGCTGCCCCGGCCTGCTCAGTATTTCAGCCGCGACGGCGATCTTCCCGATGTCGTGGATCCCCGCCGCCGTTGAGATGCCGTGGACGGTACCGGCGTCCAAGCCCATCTCTTCGGCGATAGCGCTGGCCAGGCGAGCCACGCGAGCTTGGTGACCGGCCGTATAGGGGTCCCGTACTTCAACCGTAGTTGCGATGGCCCGCACCAATGCCTCGAGGTTTTCGGCCAACGCCTCCTCAGCCATCCGGCGCCGGGTGATGTCGACGACGACCACGCCGACACCTGTGACCTCGTCTTCGATCCGCACAGGGTAAAAACTGCTCAGGTAGTAGGCCGGCCCGGAGCCTTGGTCGGGGCGAGCAAGTTCGAAGTTGACGACCGCTTCGCCGCTTTCGAGCACTCGGGTGAATATTGGCTCGAGCTGTGGCCACAGGTCAGGGGTGACCTCGGCGGCGGGACGACCGACGAGAGCCTCGACTGGCTGGCCGTTCAATCGCGCTAACGCGTCGTT
>Ga0335074_10004719_pt1 | contig 18810 bp, 20 predicted proteins | sample Lox_Sample_23_FD_206715 | JGI IMG/M metagenome (GOLD analysis project Ga0335074, IMG submission 206715) | Soil microbial communities from Loxahatchee National Wildlife Refuge, Florida, United States - Lox_Sample_2.3 | ecosystem: Environmental > Terrestrial > Soil > Wetlands | place: USA... | reverse complement strand
CTCTTCCGTGCAGGTCTGCCGGGCGGTGTCCTCGTTACCGGATCGCTGCGTCCGGTGGGAGCGACCTGGCCACAGCGCGACGAGTGTGATCAGGCATGCGGCGGCGAGCAACGCGTAAGGGACAAGGTCCGCCGTCGCCTGGGCGATGGCGCCGGCCGCCGCGGCGGACGCGGCTTGCCCGGCGGCCCAGGCAAGGTTGCCCAGGCCGAACGCGAGGCCCTGGTTCAGGCCCAACTGATCCGCACCGGAGCTGAGTAGTGCCGTCGCCGGGGCGAACAGCGTTCCGAAAGCTGGCATGCCGACGATCAGGACCGCAATCAATACCGGTGCCGGGGCGAGTACCGGTGCGAGCAGGCTGACAACAACGGCAGCGGCCAGTGACAGCCGCACCGGGACAAGTTCGCCACGCCGGTCCGACAGCCGGCCGGCCAGGGGCGACAGGCCCGTCTCGATCGCCGCCGACGCCAGGAAGGTGACCCCGATGACGATGGCCGAGGCACCCAGCCTGTTCAGCCGCAGCGGTGCCAGCACATCGAATACCCCGAACGCGATGCCAGCCAGCGTGGTCAGCCACATGCCGACTGCCACCCGGCGGTCCCGGATCGCGGGCCAGGCGGCTCGCAGGCCCTGGGGCTCCGGGCGGGCCGGCGACGGCACCACGAACGCGGTCACAATGAGCACCACACCGCCCACGGCAGCGGCCGAGAACGCCGGACCGGTGCCAACCTGGCTGCCGACCGCCCCGACCACCGGGCCGAACAACGCGCCGCCGACCGCTGCGCCGAGCGCGAGGCCCATCATCTCCCCGCGCCGTTCCGGCGGGGCTGCCGTGGCCAGCCAGGCCAGGCCCGCCGCCCAGGTGCACGCGCCGCCCAGGCCCTGGACGAACCGCGCGGCGTCGAGCACGGCGGCAGCGGACGACCAGCCGAAGAGCAGCGTTGAGACGCTCATCAGGCTCAGGCCGACCACGGCGACCCGCCTGGAACCGAATTGGGAGGTGATCAGGCCGCCGGGCAGCGCTGCGACCAGGGTGCCGGCTGGGTAGGCGGCGACCAGGAGCCCGGCGCCCGCCTTGCTCAGGTGCGCGATGTGCGTGTAATGAGGCAGCAGCGGGGTCAGCGCCGTGAAAAAAATAGTGTCGACGAACACGATCGCGCACACGAATCCGAGCAGCGCCCGGACGCGGCGAGGCAGCGGTGCTTGCTGCCGCGCCATGACACCCCCATCCCGCTGTAATCCGGATACCCGTGACGTCCGGGCACAGAACCTACCGCATCCGCAGGTCAAGTCCCTAGTGCGGCGGTGGCGGCCGCAGGCTCCGCTGGCGGTCGGCTCAGCCGGCGGCGGGCGTGGAGTTCAGCAGCGAGGTGGTCAGGGTCGCGGTGGGATTGACGACCATGCAGCTCACGGTCCGCTGGCCGGCGACCCAGGAGGTTTGATCCGGAAGCAAGATGCGGACCGTCATTTCGCTAGTTGTCATCGACTTGTTGACCGTCCCAATGCGGGCGTTGCAGCCGCTGCGCGCCCGCTGCTCCACCACGGCAGCCCCGGGGTAGCTGAAGTCCGATCCGGTGAGCTTGAACTTGGCGTAGATCTGCGCGTTGTGCGGCTGATCGCAGGGGATGGCGGTGACCGTGTCGACCCGTTTCGCGCCCGCCGGGTTGTCGAAACAGTCCCCGACCCTCAGCGAGAAGGCGTTGATATGCCCACGGTGCGTGATCACACCGGTGGTGGGGGAGCGGGTCGCCTTGCCCGTGTTCACGGCGACAATGGCCGCGGCCAGCACCACAACCCAGAAACCGGACAGGCCGAGCCCGGCGATGGCGAGGCCTCGGCCTCGCTGGCCGAGCCGCTTGATCCTGCGCAGCGCGATGATGGCGAAGATCACGCTGAGGACGACCACGGTCATCAGGCCGAGCACGAACGAGGCGATCGCCCAGCCGCTGGTCGGGCCGGTCGCCGGCTGCGGGCCCGCGACACCGTACGGAGTGCCCGGGTTCCCGTACCGGCCGCCCAAGCCGCTGGCGGGCAGCGGCGGAGCGCCCTGCAGGCTTGGGTTTATCGCCTGCGACGGGTCGTCAGGCGGCTGCTCCTCGGGGATCCACAGCTGCCAGCCGGGAGGCGGGGGAGGCCACGAAGGGTCTGGCTGCCAGCCGGGCTCCGGGGTGAAGCCTTCAGGAACGGGCGGCCACCCTGGCGGCGGGTTGAAGCGCGGGCCCACACCAACCAGCTCCTTGGCGCAGGGGATTTATGGAACAGCGGCAGAACGCTCGCTCGGCCGACAGGATGAAAAACCATAGCACTTCAACCTAAGTTTGATCAGTGCACTAAACCCCGGGTCGCGGCCAGTCACAAGTAGCCGAGCCCTGGCGGGCAGCGAAGTCACGAGTCCAGTGGTTGGCCGTACGGCCCCCACTTCTCGCGAAAATACTCGATGATCTTGCTGGCCTGCTCGTGACTCACTTCAACCAGCTCATCGTCGAAGTCGCCCCGCTTCCATTCCACGATGATGGGAGTGAAACTCCAGCTGAAGTCCCGCCGAAGCCCTTCATCTTCCGGGCCGTCGTCGTGCTCTAGCCGTCGCACGAGTCCAAAGGGATTATCGACGGTGCGGTTGCCGCCGACGATCGCATAATAGGTGATCTTGTGCGGCATTTAATTTCCCTCTTCCTTGTGATCGGTGATGCCATCTATCTCGCTCGGTACCGGGATGAACGTGCACACCTCTCGCTGAAATATCTCGATTTCGCGGCGCTCGCTCCTCCCGGTTAAGGGATTGCGAGAGCGCTCGTAGGCGCCATGAGTGACGTGCTGCTTGGCGTTGTAGCTCTCTGGCGTATGGAACTGCAGCTCGAAGCGTTGACCCTCCGGAGAGATCCAGCGAGTGTTGGTGCCCTTGTACTCAGGATCTTCGCGCCAGTGATTTTTGCAGTAGATCATCCGGTATCCGCTTGACTCGAGCCGTTGATTAAAATCCCAGTACCCCTTGGCGTAGTTACTCGACTCGAAGCAGAGAGTGTACCGGATTGCATCACTAATCTGCAGGATGACTTCAGCGGGCGTTCTATCCGGCTCCGCCTGGATCTTTTCAGCTACCTTCTCCTTCAGGCGCTCAGCGCTCTTGCAGCGAAACGCGAGACCCTCCAGTCGACCGCCCCAGGTATTGTCGCGCGCGGTTTCTGTCATGTGCTTGGTGATCGATTCTTCTCTTTGCTTTACACTTTCGATCTCATAGCTGGTCTGCGCGTGCTGCTCGGGGTTTAGGTACTGGTTTCCGTCGCCCCGCCAGGATCCCTCAGGATCCCGGGTGCGGTCCACGATTGCGGCTACGCGTTCGGCTGGCCACCTGTGCACATGGTCCGCCCAGGCCCGGAGGAATCTGGGGACCTCGCTCCAATAGTTCCGTTTGGTCGCGTCGGCTTCGCGATCCGTGTTTCTGGCATCGTCCGGCTTTCGGGGTCCGCTAGATTCCGGGCCGTCGCCGCCCAGGGAACTCGGATGGCCCGGCGGCAAGCGCTCCAGGCGCTGCCGCAAGTCGGCCTTTGACCATCGCCCAGCGTCCGCCGGCGCCGTGTGGTCGCCGCGGTCCGGCGCCGCGGGTAAGTCCCGTAACCGGCCGGGTGCCTCGGTCGGGTCGGGCCGGTCGGGCACGGGAGGCTGGCCTGGCCGGTCGAGCGATCTCGGCACCGTCGGCTCCCTTCGCCGCGCACCCGCAACTTCCTGACATCGTAGACAACGTGCGCATTCCAGCACGTGGATGCTGCACGCTATTCGGCTTCTCCGTGGAGTGCGCCGCTCAGGCCGCGCAGGACGATGTCGAGGCCACGCCCGAACTCCTGCCCGGGGGCACCTCGCCGGCGTACCTGGCGGTCTCGGCGAGCAGCGGATAGCCGGGCCAGGCCGCCCGGTGACAGCCACGCCACGTGAGCTGAGCGCCCGGACAACGCCCACGGCGGCGCTCGCCATCTGCGCATATACCGGCCCAGATGCGCCGCTGCGCCGTCGCAGCTCGAGCAAACCCATGCGCCGGGCTGACCTTTCTATTACTCTCCCTTTACTCAAACACGCGTCAGGGCGGTGGCCTGGATCGCGTCGGGGGCGGGCTCGCCGGGAGCGAGGAGGGGATCCATGGTCGCGGACGACCTGCAGTTGCAGGCCGGCGCCCGCCTCCTGCACGTCGGCCCGCACAAAACCGGCACAACCATGATCCAGGACGCCCTGCATCTGGCTCGCCAGCGGCTGGCGACCCGGGGAGTCGTCTACCCCGGGACGGGGAGGCAGCCGCTGCAGGCGATTCTCGCGGTCACCGGCCAGCCGAGGCTGTTTGGCGAGCCGGAGCCCGACATGGCCCACTGGGCCTTACTGGTTCGCGAGGTGACCAGCGCGCGCGACCAGCGCGTGGTGGTCAGCAGCGAGTTTCTCGCCGAGGCCAGCGATGTGGCGGCCTGCCGGGTGGTCAGCGAGCTGGGCGGCCCGCGGGTGCACGTTGTGGTGACGCTGCGGCCGCTCAGCAGGATCTTGCCGTCGCAGTGGCAGCAGTACCTGCAAAACGGCTATCGCTTTCCCTATCTGGAGTGGCTCGAGGGAATCCTCAAGGACCCGCCCGATACGCCGACCCCCGGCTTCTGGCGTCGCCACCGTCATGACGAGCTCGTCGCGCGCTGGATGAAGGCGGCTCAGGAGGTCACCGTCGTCGTGGTTGACGATGACGACCGGATGATGCTGCTGCGCACGTTCGAATCGATGCTGGGCCTGCCGCGGGGATTCCTGATACCGGGCCAGAATGCCGCGAACCGGTCCCTCACTCTCGCGGAAGCAGAGGTCGTGCGGCTGCTCAACGTGGAATTCGGGCGCCGGGAATGGCCGAGCCGCAACTATGCCAGGTTTGTGCGGTATGGCGCCGTCCAGGAGCTGAAGACGCGCCAGCCGCGGCCGGGGGAGCCGCGGATCGCGACGCCCGTGTGGGCGCTGAAGCGGGCGACCGAGATTGGAGCCGAAATGGCAGAGAACATCGCGGCGCTCGGCGTGCGGGTCATCGGTGACCTTTCCTCGCTCGGCGACCTGCCGGAAGCGGACGCCGAGCCCGCGCCGCCGATGCTCCCGGCCGAGGCTGCCGTTCAGGCGATCGTCGGCGCCTTGCGTGTCGGCGGCGTGGCCGGCCCGAAGGCGGCTGACCCGCTGGCCGATGTTGATGCCCGAAGCATGACGCGCGCCCTGGCGCGGCGCGGCCGGCAGCGCATGCGGCGAACGCTGCGCCTGCAGAAGCGACTGGGTACACGCAACGCCCTGCGCGAGCGCTAGGACCGCGGTTGCACCCGCTCACCGACAGGGTGCGAGACGCCCGGCCCGGTCATTTATATCACGGACCTAAAACCACGCGTTTCAATTCATGATTGTTGCGAAGGCGGCCTTCGGCCATGTCACAAGAAAGCAGAGCTGCCTCTTGCCGCGTGGATAAAGAGCCCTTGATTGAGACGTGAAATTCGTTAGGAGCGCCTCGTCTGCGTCGGCCATGCGGCGCCGCACCCGGCCGCGGCCGTGGCGCGGGCCGCCCGCAGCCATCCGGGCCCGGCACCCCTCCGGTCGCTTCATAGCGGCATGTGCCGGCCCATCGATGCGCAGGCCGATCATTGCGAGGGCCTGCGGCTGCCGTGGTGCTAATCAGCAGGTTTCGGGTTAAAAAGTCGCGCGCCTTTGGCGGGAGGTCGTCCCTGGCCAGCGCGCCACAACGGCGCAAGCAAGTCGATCGCGACGAAGCGGACCTTTCTGCGATCGGCCATTGGCGCATGGCACCCAGTTCGGCTCCGGTATGCGCTTCGCGGCAGAGGATCCAGGCATTCAAACATGGGCACCAATAATTTTTGTAACGCCCGGCGGCGCGCAAACGATGTGTCAAGAAAGCACATTGGCCGTTGTTATCGTGGCGTTATCTGGTTCCGTCATGCGCTCGGCGGGAAAGGAAGGCCCTAGCCCCTGAAGAAGTCGAGTCCAACTCACGAACAAATGAAGGGGCAACGAAACCAGATGGTCCACCGCAAGTTCGTAATCATGGTGTGCGCTCTCCTGACGTCGCTACTTTCGTTCGCAGGGCCAGCCCACGCCGCGACCACTGATGGCGGGGTCCGCCTGCGGGTCATCGCTTACGAGTACGCCGTCGCACAGGCGGGCAAATCGTACTGCTGGGGTGGAGACGGGCCATCCTGCTACGACTGTTCCGGACTCGTCTACGAGGCCTACCTGGCCGCAGGCATCCAGCTGCCGAGGACTACCTACGAAATGCTCGACAGCCCCCTGCTGGTCCAGATAAGCCGTTCTCAGGCCAGACGCGGGGATCTGGCGTTCTTTGGGCCGGGGCACGTGGAGATGGTCCAGAACCGGAACGTCTCGTTCGGCGCCGACACCTATGGCGTCCCGATCGGCTTCACGGTGTCTACGCCCTACTGGGAGCCGACGGCCTACTACCGTATTAAGGGCGCCGGGCGTACCGAGGTGCCGCCTACATAGCCGCTGTGGCCCACCGACGAGTTTGGGCGTGCCCGGCCGTCGGGCCGCTTATTGGCGGTGATCTCGGCGGAGGTGGGTCATGGGGAAGGTGCTGTACTCGGCCTCGATGTCGCTGGACGGCTTCATCGCCGGGACGGGCGGCGACGCGTCGTGGATGACCGAGTACCTGGGCCCGGATCCTTTGCTGGAGGAGGTCATCAGCGACGCCGGCGCCATCCTGGTGGGGAATCGCACCTTCCGCGGGGATGATCCGCACAAGGGCACGCCCAAGGAGGGCAAGCCGTTCGGCGGGGGATTTGATGGGCGGCAGTTCGTGCTGACCCACCATGCCCCGGACATCCCGGCGCCCGGGGTCACCTTCGTCGGCGACCTGGAGAGCGGCGTGGCGGCCGCCAAGGCAGCCGCGGGCGAGCGTTATGTCCATGTCCTGGGCGCCAGCGTTGCCCGGCAGTGCCTCGACGCGGGTTTGCTCGACGAGATCCTGGTGTACGTCGCGCCGGTGCTGCTCGGCGACGGCACGCGGCTGTTTGACCGCCCGGGCGGGGACAACGTTAAGCTCGAGCGCCTCCGGGTCAGCGCGGGTGCCCGCATGACCGGGATGTGGCTACGCGTCGTCCGGTGAACACCGGCCCGGCCGGCGGTGCGCGGGCCGGGCCCCGCGCCGCTCAGCAGTTCGGCTCGCTGCCGCCATGGGTTATGCAATTGCTGCCGCCGATGTTGCCGAAGCCGTTCTGAAAGGTCCTCCCGACCCGGTTGATCGCCGACACGGCGACCACCGCGGCTATCAGCGTGATGAGCGCTGCGATACACGCCAGGACGGCGAGCGTGACCGCGGCATTGCGGGTCTGCCTCGCGTACCTGGTGACGGCGTCCTCGCCGGCGCGCCCGGGCCTGGCCTTGACTGGAATCATCATTCCCCCCTCTGGCGGAAGGGTGCCCAGATCGCGGAACGGCTAAGCCCTGCTCACGGTCACGCCAGGCGTTGCGTCAGGGTGTTTCCGCGCGGGTCGGCGGGAACCGGCGCTCAGAGTCGTCCATCTTGGCCTGCGCGGCCGCGGCGAGGTCAATGCCGGCCACGTCGGCCAGCAGGACCAGGTACAGCAGCACGTCGGCCATCTCCTCTCCGACCCGCGTGCGGAGCGGCTCGCGGTGGGCAAGCTCGCGGGCGTCGGCCGCGGGCAGCCACTGGAACAACTCGGCTAGCTCGCCCACCTCGCCAACGAGGGCGAGCAGCACCGACTTCGGGTCATGGAACCTGCCCCAGTCCCGGTCGTCGGCGAACCGCCGCATGCGACCGCGGAGGATCTCGAGATCGGACACGCCCCGAGCATCCCACGCCATCAGGGATGTCTGACCGGAACGGTCGGCACCCGGCGCTATGGTTCGGCCATGGATCGCGAAGGGCCGTTCTGGGACGTGATGGAAGGCCGGGCGCCAATGCCGCCAGCGGCTGCGCTGCTCGGGTGGGAACTGGTATCGGTCGACCCCGAGGCTGGGACGATCGAGGTCGCGTACCGGGCAGATGAGCGGTTCCTGAACCCGGCCGGGGTGGTTCAGGGCGGCTTCCTGACCGCGATGCTCGACGAGACGATGGGTCCCGCGCTGGTCGCGTCGCTCGATCCCGGTCTGTTCTCGCTCACCACGGACCTGCACGTGCAGTTCCTGCGTCCCGCGCGCCCGGGACGGCTTACCGGGCGCGGCCGGGTGGCCGGCCGAACCAAATCGGTGGGGTTTCTGGCCGCTGAGCTGCTCGACGAATCCGGCCGGGTGGTAGCGGCCGGCACCGCGACCGTCCAGATACGCGCGGTTGCGCTGCCACGAGGCAGCGATTAACCGGGCTCCCCGAACCACGTCCGCAGCGCCTCGGGCAGCCCGCGGGCCGGGTCGTCCGCATCCGGGCCTGCGGCCCACGCGACGTACCCGTCCGGGCGGATCAGCATGGCATCGGCTGGCGGCGGCCCTGACACGGGGCGGGCGGCCACGACGCTGACCCGGTCGTGCCAGGGTGCGGCGGCCTTGGCCAGCGCGTCGTTCGCGGCGGGCGCCTGGCCCAGCGAGCCGTCCGGTGCCGTCGTCCCGAAGCCGGCGAGCTCGAGCAGCACGCCGCGCGCGGGCCGGACCAGCTCGGCGATCCGGGTCGCGCCGCCGTCCAGCCGCAGGTCCGGCGCGAGCCACCCGGCCAGCGGGTGCGGCAGGCCCAGGCTGGCGGGCGTCTCGTAGCGGACGTCGGAGCCCTCTATGCTCGAGCCGACGAGCCGCAGGGCATCGGGCAGCCTCATCAGCTCGCCGAACAGCTCGCGCAGCGCCTCGGCGTACTCGCCGCCGGCCGACAGCGCCTTCTGCGCCCGCGTCTGCAGCATGGCCCGCTGCCCGGCCAGATGCCGCTCCGCGTGGTAGGAGTCCAGCAGGCCGCCCGGCGCCCACCCCGCGACCTGCGCCGCGAGCTTCCAGCCGAGGTTGATCGCGTCGAGCAGGCCGGCGTTCAGCGAGCCGCCGGCGCCGAAGATGTGCGCGGCGTCGCCCGCGAGCAGCACCGGGCCCGCCCGGTAGCGGTCGGCCTGGCGGCTGTTGCCCACCGTGCGGGTCAGCCACTGCGGGTCGCTCATTTCCAGGTCGGCGCCGAGCACCCGGCGGGCGCTCTCGCGCAGCTCGTTGAGCGTCATCGGGACGTTGGGGTCCGCCGAGGACGGGTCGTCCTCCCTGGTGAAGACGATGAACACGCCGGGCTCGGCGTTTTTGTCCAGCGAGGTGAGCGGCGCGAGCGAATAGGCGCCGCGCGGCGTGAGCGAGGTCAGCGTCAGCCGAACCATGCCGATGCCGGGCACCTCGGCCGTCTGGCCGCCCGGCTCGATCTTCACCGCGGGCAGGAACACCCGGCCGATCCGGGATGTCTCCGACGACGTGACGCCGGGAAAGCCAATCCCGGCCTGCTTGCGGACCAGGCTGTGGGCGCCGTCGCAGCCCACCACGTATCGGGCGTGCAGCCGGTAATCGCCGTCCGGGCCGCGCACGCCGACGGTGGCCGGTGAGCCGTCTTCGGGCAGCGTCAGCGCCAGCACCTGGTGGCCCCGCCGGACGGCGCCGCCGAGCTCCCGCAGCCAGTCGTCGAGCACCCGCTCGAGCCGGCGCTGCGGTATCGCCATGATGTGCAGCGGGCTCACGCCCAGCCGGGAGAAGTCGAGCGGCACCGAGCCGAACGGGAACTGCGGCACCGGCCCGGCGAACGTGGCCTCGGCCCGGAACCGGTCTGTCAGGCCCCGGTAGTCCAGGGTGGGGACGATGTGGCCGACCAGGCCATTGCCCTTCGGGATCTGGCTGATCTCCGGCAACTGCTCGAGCACCACCGCGTCGGCGCCGCCGAGCCGGAGCTCGGCCGCCAGCATCAGCCCGGTGGGGCCGCCGCCAACGATCACCACGTCCGCGGTTGCGTTCGGGGTCTCCATGGCGGCCACTGTGGCAGAGTTATGCCTTAAAGGCAAGTTTGCTTTAAAGGCATGATCGGCTTGAGGTGATCGGATGACCGGCCTGCGGGAGCGCAAGAAGCTCGCCACGCGCAAGGCGCTGAGCGACGCGGCCCTCCGGCTGGCCGTCGAGCGGGGGCTGGAGAACGTCACGATCGAGGACATCACCGCCGAGGCGAACGTGGCGCTGCGCACCTTCCGCAACTACTTCGCCAGCAAGTACGAGGCGGTCGCCTCGATCGGGGTGGACCGGGCCTACCGGATTGGTGCGTCACTGCTGCAGCGGCCTCCCGCGGAGCCGCTGTGGGAGGCGCTGACCCACTCGATGCTCGAGCACTACGAAAACACCGACCAGGCGTTCAGCAGGGGGACGATGAGCGCGCTCGGGCGGGTCCTGCAGACGCCGGCGATGCGTGGCGAGTACCTCAAGGTCAACTTCGCTCAGCAGAACGCGCTCGCCGCGGCGATCGCCGAGCGGATCGGCACCAGCGTCGAGGCGGACATGTACCCGCAGGTCCTCGCCGGCGCGGTCGTCGCGGCGGCGCAGGTGGCCATCAGGCGCTGGTACGCCGCCGAGCCGCCGGTGCCGCTGCGGCCGATGCTGGAGCTCGCGCTCCGCCAGCTCGCCAGCGCCTGTTCGCAAACCGGGTAGATTCCTGCCCGTGGGCTGGAACGAGGTGGCCGCCGGGGTCTTCCAGCGGCGGTACAACCCGCTAGACGTGAGCGTCTGCGTGATCCGCGGCTCGGACGGGCTCGCCGTCGTCGACACCAGATCCTCGCCGCGGCAGGCCGACGAGATCCGCGCCGACGTGCGTGAACTGGGCGGCGCGCCGGTCCGCTGGGTGATCAACACCCACGGGCACTTCGACCACTGCTTCGGCAATCAGCGGTTCGGCCCCGGCTCGGACCTGAACGTGCCGATCTACGGGCACGCCGGCGTCCCGGCCTTCCTGGATAAGTTCGAGCGGCCCGGGCTCGCCGAGGCCATCGCCAGCGGCGAGGAGCCGGCCGACGAGTGGCGCGAGGTGGTCATCACCCCGCCGACCGAGCTCGTCGGGGACTCCCGCACCCTCGACCTCGGGGACCGGGCCGTCGGCATGTTCTACCTGGGCCGCGGCCACACCGACAACGACCTCCTGCTGCACATCCCCGACGCGGCCGCGTGGCTGGTCGGCGACGTGATCGAGGAATCCGGGCCGCCGTGCTACGGCGCCGGCAGCTTCCCGATGGACTGGCCGGGTACCGTGTCCCGGCTGCTGGCCATGGTCGGCGCCGGCGACGTGCTGGTCCCCGGGCACGGCGCCCCGGTCGGCGCCGAATTCGCCCGGGTGCAGCAGCAGCAGCTTGCCACGGTGGCTGAGCTCATCCGGGAGCTCCACCACGACGGCGTACCGGCCGGCAAGGCGGCTGAGGCTGGCGGCGGCAGGTGGCCCATGCCGGTGGATGGGCTGGCGCCGGCGATCGAAATGGGTTACGCGCAGCTCAGCCCCGGGTAACGGGCTGGGCATGAGCCTGTACACCGAGGTCCGCCATCCGCGGGCGCACGCCAGGCGAAGCCAGGATCCGGGCCGCGCCGACGAGGCGAGCGGGTTCAACGAGCGGCTGGCGGCGTGGATCACTGCCCGGATCGGGTCGATGTGGACCGTCTACATCGCCACCGCGGTCACCCTGATCTGGATGGTGCTGGGGTCAAGGGCCGTGCTGGGCTTCGACCCGTACCCCTACCCGTTCCTGCTGTTCCTCGGCAACGTGGTCCAGCTGCTGCTGATTTTCATCATCCTGCTCGGGCAGCAGGTGCTCGGCCGGGCCGCTGACCGGCGGTCCATGGACACCTACGAGGACGCGGAGGCGATCCTGGTCGACTGCGAGCAGATCCAGAACCACCTAATGGCGCAGGACACCCTCCTGGCTGGCGGCGCTGACCTGGGCGCCGAGCACCAGGAGCTGATGGCCAAGGCCACAGAGCGGATCGAGGCGCCGCCGACAACGGCCGACGAATACGTCGGCTTCAACGGCAGGCTGGCCGCCTGGCTCACCAACAAGGTGGCCACGATGACGGCGTTCTACGTCGCGCTGATCTTCCAGGTCGGCTGGATCGTGGCCGGCCAGCTGTTTGGGTTCGACCCGTACCCGTACGCGTTCCTGCTGTTCCTGTCCAGCCAGCTGCAGCTGCTGCTGATGTTCGTGATCATGGTCGGGCAGCAGGTGATCGGGCGCTCAGCGGACAAGCGCGCCGCGCAGACCTACCTGAACGCGGAGGCCGTGCTGCACGCCTGCGAGCGCCTCCAGGCCCATCTGCGAGCCCAGGACCTGGCGATCCGGCACGTCGTCGAGCACGTGCAGCGCGGCTCCTTACAGGCCCATCACCGCCTGGACGCGGCCGTTCGCGACGGCATCCATTAGGCCCTGGTAGTCCTTGGCGTTCTGGTCGGCGTAGGCCAGCGCGAAGTCGGCGATCGCGTAATCGAAGTCCTTGCTGTCGCCGAGATAGCCGGAGATCACCGTGGCGCGGCCGGTCCTGGCGTGACCGCGGGCCAGCGCCCAGCCGCAGAGCCGGCCGTAGTAGTTGAGCTGCTCGGGGTCCATGGCCGGGACGTCCATCGAGCCCTTCATGTCCCGAAGCTGGCGGACGTAGTAGTCCTTGGCGTCCTCGCCGTCGCTGGCGATTCCCTTGGTCCAGCCGAGGAACTCATCGGTCGCGGCCTGGGTCATCCGCTGGCCGCGCGCCACCCGCTCGCCCTGATGCTTGTACTCGCTGGGCCCGGCGTACGGCGCGAGCACCGACTCCTGCGCCTCCTTGAGCTGCAGGAACAGCGGCTCGTCCTCGCGGTCGCCGAGCAGCAGCAAGACGAAGGCCTCGGTACCGACGGACCCGACGCCGACCACCTTGCGGGCAAAGTCGCCGAAGTAGTAGCGGCGCAGCACCTCGCGCCGGTCGGCCGGGATCGTCTTCTCGTACCGCGCGATCGCGCTGCGCAGCTCGTCGAGCATGGCCGGGTTGCGCTCGATCGGGAAGCGGACGATCAGCGGATGGTCGGGGCGGATCCGGTACTCCCCGCCGACCTGGTCGCAGAACTTCATCAGCGCCTTCAGGCTGGTGCGCTGCTGCGCCTTCCTGATGTCCTTGCGGCGGCGGCGTACCGCCTTCTTCGACTGCATAGCGTCGTACAGGCCGGTCACCTGGTCGACGTCGATCCGCGAGTACCAGACGTTGAGGAACCGCATGGTCGCGTACTTCGCCATCTCAGCGCGGTAGCTGTTCGCGCAGCGCCGAGCCGCGGCGGCCGCGTCCTGATCGGAGAACCCGTTGTCCCTGGCAGCGACCGCGAGGCTGGTTGCCAGCCGCTTGACGTCCCACTCGAACGACGCGGGCAGCGTCTCGTCGAAGTCATTGACGTCGAAGACCAGCCGCCGGTCCGGCGCGGCGAACATGCCGAAGTTCAGCAGATGCGCATCGCCACAGCACTGCACGCGAAGGTCTGTGGTGGGCGTGTGTGCGAGGTCCCACGCCATCGGCGCCGCCGCACCGCGGAAGTACGCGAACGGCGAGGTGAGCATGCGGCCGTAGCGGATCGGCACCAGGTCGGGCACCCGCGTTTTGGCCTGCTCCTCGAGGATGTCGACCGGGTCGGGCCGGTTCTTCGGCGGCTCCCACTTCGCGTGGGCGGCGCGCGGCACCCGGTAACGCCGGGCGCGGCCTCGGGCCCGCCACTCGTCCGGCGAGAGAATTTCGTGCGGCGGGGCGAGCACCCCCGGAGAGATCCTGCTCATTGCGTCACTGACCCCCGATCGTGACCGCCAGCGTCCCCCGACGGCACGTTCCCCCAGGTCACTGCCGCCGTAAGGCCTAGATATACCCCGGCATTTTAGGATCATGACCCGTCCGGGCCCCGCCCGGACGGCCCGCCGCCCCCGCGGCGGAAGCGCCGGAGGCCGAATCCGACCGCAACGACCAGCACCGGGCCGAAGATGTAGTACCACGGAGCCGTGGAGTGAATGGTCGTCGCGGCGACGGCCGGCGCGGCCAGGCCAGGCAAGGCATACCTCGGTATCGGCATGGATTTCCTGGATCTCTTCGGGTCCATGGCTGATGTCAAAGTGTTCACGACGATGATCGTATGTCAAACGTACCTTGACGCAATCGCCGCGCCGGACGCACGTTAATCAAAAAACGTGCTGGAACGAATGCCACGGAATTGGTCTGGCAGGATAGTGGGATGCCTACTCATGTGGCCCTGCTGCGGGGCATCAACCTGGGCGGCCACAACAAGGTCGCCATGGCCGACCTGCGCCAGGTCGTTTCCTCCCTGGGCCACGCGGACGTGGCGACCTACATCCAGAGCGGCAACGTGGTGTTCACCAGCGACCAGCCCGACACGGTGGCCCTGGCGGCCGCGCTCGAGGAGGCGATCGCGGCGTCGCTGAGTGTTCCGGCCCGGGTCGTGGTGCTGTCGCGCGACGATCTGGCCCAGGTGGCGCGCGATAATCCGTACCCCGACGAGCCGAACCACCGGGCCGTGCACGCGGTGTTCCTCAGCGATGACCCCGGGCCCGATGTGGCCGAGCGGGTGGCGGCCGCCCAGCAGATCGCCGAGAAGCAGGGCAGCAGCGACACCGCCCAGCTGGTCGGGCGCACGATCTTCCTGCACACCCCGGACGGCTACGGCCGCAGCGACCTGGCAGCGGCGCTGGTGAAGCTCGGCCAGAAGAAGACCGACACGGTTACCGGCACCGCGCGCAACTGGGCCACGGTCACCAAGCTCCTGTCGATGTGCGAAGCCTGAGGCTGGCGGGGAGGCCGAACCGGGCGGGCAGGTTCGTGCCGAGGAAGCTGGCCACTTCGGTGATCTTTTCGCCGTCGATCGAGAGCACGGTCAGCCCGTGTGCCCGCGCGATGCCGGTCTGGGGATCCAGCTCATACCGGCCGAAGGCAGGCTGCCCGTTGGCGCGCGTGGGGATGAGCCGGAACGATCGCCTGCCGTCGCGGAATCCAGATTGCGTGAAGAATGCCGCAATGGCGGCATGCCCCTGGTACTCGAGCGGCAGGGGCGGCATGGTCAGCCATGCGTCGTCGGTGAGCAGGCTGATCAGCGCGGGCACGTCGCCGTTCTCGAACGCCGCCACGAACGCGGCGGCGGCACGCTGCTCGGTGCCCGAGCCCGGGAGCGGCGGCCGATGGGCGCGTTCGGCGCCGGTGCGTGCCCCCAGCGTGGCCCTGGCTCTCTTCAGCCCGCTGGCCACGGCGTTTTCAGTGGTGCTGAGCATGCCGGCCACCTCGGGGCCGCGGAACGCGAGCACGTCACGCAGCACGAGGATGGCCCGTTGCCGAGGGGGTAGCGTCTGCACCGCCTTGATGAACGCCAGCGAGATGCTTTCGCGGCTCTCGATCCGGGCTTCGGGCTCACTCGCGACGTCACCCGCCCGACTGAGCAGCAGGTCGGGGTACGGTTCGAGCCACATCACCTCACCGACCCGGCTCGGCTCGGGCGGCTGGAAGCCGGATGACGGGGGTGCCGCGGGCGGCGGGCGGCGTTCGGCGTCGCGCAGCGCGTTCAGGCATCGGTTGGTTGCGATCCGGTAGAGCCAGGTACGCACGGAGGCGTTTCCGCGGAAGCCCTCCATGGAACGCCACGCCGACAGCAGGGTCTCCTGCACGAGGTCTTCAGCGTCGCTGACAGTGCCCATCATGCGGTAACAGTGCAGCTGTAGCTCCCGGCGGTAGGGCTCAGTGAGTTCCCCGAACGCCACGCCGTCGCCCGCCCGAGCGCGGGCCAGCAACTCGTCCGCCACCATCAAATCCTCGCCTCATCGGCCGGCTCCTCAAAGTACAGACACCGGCGGGTGTCCCGATCGGGCGCCCGAGAACGGCTCTTTCCGGGGTCAGTACCGGAAGGGCGCGGCGCACGCGCATGCCACAGCACCGGAGGAGCCATCGATGTCGTCACCGTCTTGGCCCGCGCGGCCTTCGCTGACCCGGACCCAGGCGTGGACCCTCGGGGCCGCCGGGACGGGATCGTTCATGGTCGCCCTCGACCTCCTCGCGGTCTCCACGGCGCTGCCGGAGATTCACGCGGGCGTGCATGCCTCGGTCGGCACGCTGGCCTGGACCGTCAACGCCTACACGCTGAGTTTCGCGGTCTTGCTGATCACCGCGGCGACGCTGGGTGACCGGTGGGGACGGCGCTACCTGTACGCCGGGGGCCTGGCCCTCTTCACCTTCTCGTCGGCGGCCTGCGCGCTGGCCCCGGACATCGCGACGCTGCTCGCTGCGCGCGTGATCCAGGGCGCGGCCGCCGCGGTGATCATGCCGCTGGCGCTGGCACTGCTCAACGTCGCATTTCCGCCGCAGCGGCGCGGCTGGGCCATGGGCATCTACGGCTCCATCACCGGGCTGGGCACCGTTGCGGGCCCCGTCCTTGGCGGCGCGCTGACCCAGGCTCTCTCGTGGCGCTGGATCTTCTGGATCAACGTGCCGGTCGGGCTGCTCGCGGCTGGCGCAGTGCTCCGTTTCGTCGCGGACAGCAGGGGAACGCGCCGCCCGATGGACCCGCTTGCGCTGCTGCTTGCGATCGTCTCGGCCCTGGGCATCGTCTGGGCGATCATCCGGGCGGCCACGACGGGGTGGAGCGATCGAGCGGTCGTTGGTGCCCTGGCCATCGGCCTGGTCGCGCTGGGCACACTCCTGATGTGGCAGCGACGGGCCCGTCACCCCATGGTCCCGTTGCGGCTGTTCCGCAACCCCGCGTTCTCTGCGGGCAACGCCGCGATCTTCGCGCAGAACGCCTCCCTGACCGCTGCGGTGTTCTTCACCGCGCAGTTTTTCCAGAACGCGCAGGAAGAAGGCCCGCTGCCGGCCGGGCTGCGCCTGCTGCCGGTGGGCGCGGTTCCGCTGCTCGCCGCCGCTCGATCGGGAGCCATGGCTGACCGGTTTGGGCCGCGCCCGCTCGTCATCATCGGGCTGACCCTGCAGGCCGGCGGCATGGCGGCGCTGGCGTCGCTCGGCGCGCCGCATCGCCCCTACCTTGTGCTGGTCGGCCCGCTGATCCTCGTCGCCGCCGGCCTCACCCTGGCCCTTCCCGCGCTGACCAAGGCGGTCGTCGGCTCGGTCGAACCCGGCGACATCGGCTTCGCGTCGGGCCTGTTCACAACGCTGCGCCAGCTCGGCGGAGGGTTCGGCGTCGCGGTCAGCACGACGGCGTTCACGGCTGCTGGCGCGTATCGTGACCCGGCGAGCGTCGCCAGCGGATACGACGGCGCCATGTACGTCGCCGCCGTGCTGGGAGCGCTCGGGGCGTTCGCAGCCTTCGGCATACGCAGCGGCACCGCTAGCCTTCCGCGGCCTCGCGAAGCCGGGCGAACTCCGCCGCCAGCGCGGCCGCGGTCCAGTGCGCATTGAGGCCGCTCGGGTTCGGCAAAACCCACAGCCGGGTGGCGCCCGCGGTCCGGGCCTGCGGCCCGATGGCGGCGCGTGGCTCGCCGAACGCGGTCCGGTACGCGGTGATGCCGACGATCCCCAGCCACCCCGGGCCGAAGCTTTCGGCCTTGGCCAGCAGCTTTCTGCCGCCGTCGCGCAGTTCGTCATCGGTGAGCTCGTCGGCGCGCGCGGTGGCACGGGCGACCACGTTCGTGATGCCGAGTCCCAGCCCGAGAAGCCGCTCCTGCTCGTCCGGCCGCAGCTGGCGGGGCGTGAACCCGGACTGGTACAGGGCCGGCCAGAACCGGTTACCCGGCCGGGCGAAGTGGTACCCGGTGGCCGCCGAGTACAGGCCGGGGTTGATCCCGGAGAACAGCACGCGGAGGCCCGGCGCGATCACGTCGGGGATGGTCAGGCCGGCGGCCGCGGCGATCTCGGCGGCCGTCGGCCGGCGCGGACCCGTCTGCGCCGCGTGCTCAGCCACGGGAAAACAATAGGCGGGCGCCGTCCGGCCCGGTAGAACTGGTACGTGAGTGATCACACCTCGGAGGGTGCCGTCTGATCCGGGTGGAACCCGAGCGGTTCGAGGAGATGGTCGGCGCGGCGCTGGACATGCTGCCCGACGACCTCGGCCGCCTGATCAGCAACGTGGCCATCACCGTGGAGCACGGTCCGGGGCCGCGCGGCCTGCTCGGGCTGTACCAGGGGATCCCGCTGACCGAACGGACCGCGTCCGGGTACGCGGGGGTGCTGCCGGACCGCATCACGATCTACCGCCGCGCGATCTGCGCGATCTGCAGCACCGAGGAGCAGGTGATCGAGCAGGTGCGCCGGACCGTGATCCACGAGGTGGCCCACCACTTCGGGATCGGGGACGAGCGCCTGCGCGAGCTCGGCTGGTGACGCGGGCATCGCGGTCGGGGGTGGCTCGGCTGGTGATCGGGCGCGCTGGAGCGTGTCTCGCAGATCTTGACGTGCCATAGTGTCGTCGGCCCGTAGCTGTCGCTCTACGGGCTGTTGCAGAATCGGCGGCTGGGGCCCCGGCGTGTTGTTTGCGGTATTTGATGCCTGTTTGGGATAATCGGGTATGGCGAAACGGTACCGGCCGGTGCGGCGTGACCAGCAGTTCTTGCTGCCCGTGGATATGGCTGAGTGGCTTCCGGCGGATCATCCGGTGTGGCTGGTGATCACCGTGGTGGCGGATCACCTGGATACCTCGGCACTGCACGCGGCGCGGCGCACCGGGGGCGCGGGAGCGGCGGGGTATGACCCGGACATGCTGGTCACGCTGCTGATCTGGGCGTATGCGAACGGGGTGACCAGCTCGCGGCGGATCGAGGCGGCGTGCCGCACCGATGTGGCGTTCGCGGTGATCTGCGCGCTGGATGTGCCCGATCATGTGACCATCGCCCGGTTCCGGGCCGGGTTCGC
>Ga0335074_10004718_pt1 | contig 18810 bp, 18 predicted proteins | sample Lox_Sample_23_FD_206715 | JGI IMG/M metagenome (GOLD analysis project Ga0335074, IMG submission 206715) | Soil microbial communities from Loxahatchee National Wildlife Refuge, Florida, United States - Lox_Sample_2.3 | ecosystem: Environmental > Terrestrial > Soil > Wetlands | place: USA... | reverse complement strand
CCACCCCGGCCGAGCAGGTGGCGATCGGACTCGAACAGGTACTTGTCGAAATACTCGCTGGCTATCTGGCCCGAACGCAGCACGAAGCTGCCATGCAGCCGGCAGCGGGCGTCGATTTTCGCGGCCAAGCCGTTTCAGCTCGAGCCCTTCCATGCTCCCCGGATCCGGGCCGAGCCGCGTCAGCCCACTCGCCCGAGGAAGTCGAGGACGCGCTGCGTGAGCAGGGAAGCCGCTCCCTCGTCGTAGGACCTGAGGCTGCTGTCGGCGAACAGGTGCCGATCGCCCGGGTAGAGGAACAGTTCCGCGTCCTTCGCCGTGGCGACGAGGTCCTTCGCGGCATCCAGGTCACCCTCTCCGGCGAAGAACGCGTCGGAGTCCATCCCGTGAATCTGGACCGGCACATCGGACGGCCACTCGCTGCTGAACTCCGAGACTGGCACGCAGGCCTCGAGCAGCAGGGCACCCCTCGCTCCGGCACGCGTCTGCGCGAGCATCTGCGCGGGCAGGACACCCAGCGAGAAGCCCGCGTAGACCACCTCGGCCGGCAGCGCCTCGGCGGCGGCCCGGCCGCGCTCAATGATGGTGTCGAACCCAGTCGACTGGGCGTAACCGACGCCGTCCTCGATGCTCGTGAACGTCTTGCCTTCGAACAGGTCAGGGACGGTCACCTGATGGCCGGCGCTGCGCAGCCGCTCCGCGAACTGGACGATGCCATCGGTGCGGCCCTGGGCGTGGTGGAACAGAACGACGTCGCTCACAACTACTCCTCAGCGGACTCGGCAAACCCTAGCGGTACAGAAGGCTAATGCCAGATCCGGACAATCTCCGTCCGGTTTTCGCGCGAAGCGAGGCCGGCTGTCTTGCTGTCTTCACCAGGTGCAGGCGGGGCGCCTGTCAGTCTTGGAATACGGGTATGAAGTTCGACGAAGGAGCGTGCGATGCCCACCGTCAGCGTGCGGTACATCGTCAACGACGTTGACGAGGCAATTGCCTTCTACAGCCAGCACCTTGGCTTCCAGGAGGACATGCATCCTGCGCCGACCTTCGCCATGATGTCCCGCGGAGACTTGCGGCTGGTCCTTAGCGCTCCCGGCGGCGGACCTGGCGGCGGTCAGGCGATGCCCGACGGCACCTTGCCGTCACCGGGCGGCTGGAACCGGTTCTCAATCGAAGTGACTGACCTGGAAGCCCTGGTAGAGCGTCTCAGGCAGGACGGTGCGCACTTCCGGAATGACATCGTGGCCGGAGTCGGCGGCAAGCAGATTCTGGTCGAGGACCCGTCGGGCAATCCGGTCGAACTGTTCGAGCCGACCATCGGCGAGGCAAGGCTGTCACCTGCGTCATCGTGACAGCTACGCCAGACTACGACTGACGGCCCGTGCTCATGCGGCCACGAACGTGTGCCGCATCTCGCCAATGCCCTCGATGTAGCTGGTGAGCACGTCGCCTGGCGCGAGCCAACGCTGCGGGTTGCGGCCCATGCCGACGCCGCTCGGCGTGCCGGTGAAGATCAGGTCGCCAGGCAGCAGCGGGGTAATGGCGGACAGTTGCTCGATCAGGTCACGGACACTGAAGATCAGTTCGCTGGTGCGGCCCTTCTGCATCTGGACGCCGTTGACCGCGCAGCCGAGTTCGAGGTCGTCCGGGTTGCTGAACTCGTCTGGCGTGACCAGCCATGGCCCGACCGGGCCGAAGCCCGGGTACGACTTACCGAGGCTGAACTGCGGCGGATTGCCGGTCATCTGGGTAATCCGTTCGGACACGTCCTGGCCAACGGACAGCCCGGCCACGTAGTCCCAGGCCGAACTGGCCGGTACGTGGGCGGCTGTCCGCCCGATGATGACAACAAGCTCGACTTCCCAGTCGGTGTGGCCGCCGGGCGGCAGGGTTATCTCGCCACGCGGACCGGTGATACAGGACGGGAATTTGGTGAATACCGGGGGAGCGGTCTCCGGGCGAGCGAGGCCCGACTCGGCCACATGCTCGCTGTAGTTCAGCCCGACCCCGAAAACCTGCCGCGGCGACGGCGACGGTGAGCCAAGCGATTCGGCTGCGAACGGCTCCGGTTCCGGCAAGGTCGCTGACGCCGCCCAGCCCGCGAACTCCTCCCAGCGCGGGTAGACCGCCGCCGCGTCAGGCCCGAACCGGCCGCCGCTCGCCGTCTGCACGTCGACGGCGCCGCTTCCGGAGATCAGGCAAAGCCGCTCGCCAATGGTCGCTATCCGCATGAATCCCAACTTCCTCGTCTGAGCGGGCTCGTGTCCGCTCTCTGGCTCAATCGTGCCCCCGCCTCCTCAGCCGAAGTACATTGCGGGCAGCTAACGAGCCGAAGGCAGCCGCAGCCCTGGCATCCACCACGGAAACTGCCCTACTTCCGGCCGGCCGGCCAGCGGTAGTTTCATTGACTGGAACAGCGAGGAGCCCGCCATGACTGGCAGCGCCTGCATCATCAATCGTCCGGGCAACATGCCCAGCACCAGCAGCAGAAGCTGACCGATGCCATCGGGGCACGCCTTGCCGCTTTACGCGCTGGCGAGCTGGCTTCTGACCGAGCTTCTGGGCGCTCTGATGGTCAGGAGCTGGATCGCTGGTGGCGGTTTGCGCGCTTCGCGGCAGCGGCCCGCACGTCCGGATGCGATGTCCCTGCCGGTACTGGCCGGGCATGCCGGACTCAACCTGGCAGGGCTCGTTTGCTGGATCAGCTTCGTGTTGTCCGGGGCACGCCCGCTGGCCTGGCTGGCGCTAGCGTTCATGGCTCCCGCGATTGGCCTCGGCATCTCGACAGTCACGATCTGGACTCCCTATCCCGGCGGCCGGCGCGACGCTGACGGATCCGCCGAACGCGGTTCGCCAGAATCCAGCGCAGCGAAATCGCGGACCACGAAACACCCCGGGCGGCCTGAAGTCGTGCCGGAGGCCGAGCTCAAGCGGAGGCTGGCTGACGATGAGCTTGCCGCTCAGCTCGTTGACGAGCTGCTGAGCCGTAACTTCGCCCAGCCTTCCAGCAGGGCGGTGAACCTGAGCCTGCGCCCGCTGATCCCGCTCGGCCACGGCGTGCTGGCCATCGCCACGTTCCTGCTTGCCGTGCTAGCCGCGATCGCCACGGTCTGACACTCGTCCTCACAATTCCCGAAACCGTGCCGATCCGACGCGGGTCCGCCGCGCCGAGATTGTCAGAGCCTCTCGATACTATGAGCGAAAGGTAGTCAGGAGCGGGGCCGACGGTTGCGGAGGGCGGTGACACCGATGAGCGAGTTCGAGATGACAGGCTCTGGCGAGCTAGATCTCGGCCTCCGGGAATCCGCGGCCTTTGAGCCGCCCGCGGTGAAGCGACGGTCCGCATTGCCGCCCTACGTTGCCGAGGCCGGTGTCGGCCCCGAGCGACCCGGCCCCGAGCGACCCGGCCCCGAGTGGTCAGCCGACGAGTGGGTGGATGCCGGCTGGGTGCCCGGCGATTACGGCGACCCGGAAAGCGATCCTGACGATGAGCAGGCATGGCTGGCGAGTCTGCCAGCGGATGTGCGGGAGGAGTTCCTGGCTGGCGCGTGGACCGGTGACGGTGAGCTGATCCCGGCAGGGTTCGTGCATCATCTGCGGGGCGGGCCGAGCGGCGCGGGATTCGCAGCTGGCGGGGCGCTGGACACGCTGGCACCCGGTCCCTGGCTTAGCGAGGCAGTGGCTGCCGCTGACGCCGACGGGCACGATCAGCTGGGCGAATCAGAGCTCATCGGCGTGTTGTGCGCGTGGCGGCGGATGTCGTCGTGGGCCGCAGCCGGGGAGGCCGCGGCAGTCCTGGCGCTGGATCGTCGGCGAGCCGTTCAAGCCAGCGAGACCGGCAGGCCTCACCTCAGCGAGCATGTCGGGGATGAACTGGCCGCGGCGCTGACGCTGACGGGCCGTTCCGCTGACCGGGTGCTGTCAGTTTCGCGCGGACTGGAGCGGCTGGCAGAGGTGCATGCCGCGCTCAAGCGGGGCGAGATCGACTGGGCGAAGGCGTGCGTGTTCGTCGACGAGCTCGGAGTGCTGGAAAGAGATGAGGCCGCGCGCGAGATCGCGGGCCGACTGCTCGGCCGGGCCGGCGCAGGCGGGTGGACGACCGGTCAGCTGCGGGTGCGGTTGCGCCAGGCGGTGCTGGCCGCCGACCCCGATGCCGCGGTCCGCCGCCGACGGGACGCCCGCGCGGATGCCGACGTTGAGTCCTGGGATGAGGCGTCGGGCAACGCCGCCCTGGCCGGCCGGGAGCTACCGCCCGCCCAAGTCATCGCCGCGATGGCCAGGCTCACCGCGCTGGCGCACTGGCTGCACGACAACGGCGCCGCGGGCACCATCGGACAGCTGCGCGCCGCGGCCTATGCCGCGCTGCTCGCCGACCGGCCGATCGAGTCGCTGCTGCCCGGGTTAGCCCGCGACTGCCGCGAACCAGCTGCCGCCAACGGCAAGACCGGCGAGGATGAGCCCGCGTACCGCCCCAACGCCGACCCGCTGCCATCCGACCCGCTGCCATCCGACCCGCTGCCATCCGACCCGCTGCCATCCGGCCCGCTGAACACCGACCGGCTGCTGAGCGGCAGCTCGTCGGGATGGCCGGCGATCTCGGGGACGGTGCACCTGACGATGCCGATGTCCGCGTGGCTGGGCGGCGGGCAGCCCGGAGAGGTGGCCGGCCACGGCCCGGTCGACGCGGCGGTCAGCAGGGAACTGGCCGCGTTGCTGGCTGCCAGCCAGGGCACGCGGTGGTGCCTGACCGTGACTGGTCCGGATGGCCGGGCCGCGGGTCACGCCTGCGCCAGGCAAGGCCCGGCGGCCGGCGAGCCAGTGCTGCGCTGGGCTGCCGGACTGCGCGCCAGGCTCGGGCTGCTGGAGGCGGGCGAGTGCAGCCACGCAAGCGAGTCGCCCGCCTACCGGCCGGCCGCCCGGTTGCGGCACCTGGTCCGCGTACGGCAGCGGACCTGCTGTTATCCCGGTTGCCGCCGGCCCGCGGTCCGCTGCGACCTGGACCACACCATCCCGTACGACCAGGGCGGACGGACGTGCAGCTGCAATCTGGCACCCTGCTGTAGTCGTCACCACCGAGCGAAACAAGCGCCTGGCTGGCAGCTCGAGCAACAGTCGCCAGGGCAGATGACCTGGCGAATGCCTAGCGGCCGTACGTACCAGACCGCTGGCGATCCCTATAACAGCTGACCAGGCCCCGTAGCTCTCGGGAGTGCGCCGCTCAGTTGACCAGGAACCATGCCACCTTGACGCGCGCAGGTGCCGCTTTGTTCAGGTGGACGGTGAACTTCTCTCCGGCCGGGTCAGGCACTGCCGACCGGACCCAGACGTCTTCCAGGTCATCTTGGATGGTGGCCAGCACCAGGAAGATCGGACGACCAATATCTAGGCCATTCAGGTCAGCTGGGGGATTACTTCAGCGGCAAGCCGCTCCGCCTGCTCGCCGTGGCTGAACATCGTGGTGAACAAGATCAGCTCAGCGCCCGCTTCGGCCGCCCTGGCAACCTCGGCTGCGCATTCGGCCGGCGTGCCCGCGACGCACGCGGCCTCAATGTCGGGTACCCGCCGGCCGTAGAGCCGTTCCATCGCGTCATTGATCCGCGAGCGCGCTCGGCTACCGTTGTCGTCCACCGCGATATAGAGACGCTTGGCGATAGGAAAGTCCGCAGGATCCCGGCCGTACTCGGTCAGCGCGGCCCGCACTACCTCGACCTGGCCGGCGAACCGTTCCGTCGGCGTCGAGCCTGCCCCGAAGAAGCCGTCGCCGAGCCGCACTGCCCGCCGCAGCGCCGACTCGCCATTCGCGCCGAACCACAGCGGCGGATACGGCTTCTGGACAGGCTTGGGCTCCATGGCCGCGTCGGCCAGGTGCCAGAACTCGCCGTCCAGGGTGACCCTCGGCTCCGTCCAGAGCGCCTTCATCACCGCGAGGCCCTCGGTGAACCGCGCGACATACCGGTCGCCGCTAATCCCGAACGCACCGAACGGGCGGTGCTTGCCGCCAGTCCCGACGCCGACCTCGACCCGCCCGCCGCTGAGCTGGTCCAGTGTCGCGATGCTCTTGGCCAGGTGCGCGGGGCTGTGCAAGGTCGACACGAAGACGACGCAGCCGAGCCGCAACCGCTGCGTGCAGGCCGCCGCATACGTCATCGTCTCGATCGGCCCGAGCTGCGGCGACACGCCCAGCGTCGACTCTTGCGTCCAGCCACTGTCAAAGCCGAGTTCCTCGACCCGCACGCAGTAGGTACGGAACGCGACCGGGTCGAACTCACCGTCGCCATAGAACTGAGGTATCGAGATCGCGAAGCGCATAGCTCGCAATGCTAGCCCGGCCGGGATCACGCGTAGCAGGGCAGCGGGCGCCCTCCGTTGTAAGCCACCATGTCGGCCAGAGCCGCCCTGAGATCGACATCGGGCCGCCGCGGATCGAGATCACGGTAGGCGCGGTGCAGGTTGCCCACGATGCGCTCGCTGTCCAGCCACCCCGCGTAGTCGCCCAGGTCCGTCTCGCGCGCGGCATCGAGCGGCGAGAGCCCGGCCTTCATGCCTTCCTGCGCAGTCTCCAGCACAAACGTCAGATAAGACACGACAGTGTCGATGAGCTCACGGCCGCACGGGCTCCCGTGGCCGGGCACGATGGTGCGCGCCGGGATCGGCGCCAGCACGGACCTGAGCACTTCAATCGCGCCGGTCACCGATCCCATCAGCAGGAACGGGGTTCCGCCGTTGAACAGCAGGTCCCCGCAAAACAAGACCTCCTGCCCGGGCAGCCAGACGAGGCAGTCATTGCTGGTGTGGGCGGCCCGTCCGACATAGCTGACCTCGACCGGCGTTTCGCCGGACCAGATACGCAGCCGGTCGGCGAACGTCACAGTCGGCGGTGCGAGCGTCAGCTCTCCCCAGTCGACCGGCTCGAAGATGCCGCCATAGCCGGGCAGCCCGCCGCGGATGATCTCTTCGCGGCAGCGCTCGTGCCCGATGATCGTGATGTCGCCGAACAGGCAGTTGCCGTACGTGTGATCACCGTGGTGATGAGTGTTGATCAGCGTCGTCACGGGCGCGGCGGTAACGGTAGCGATCCGATCCAGATAGGCGCGGGTTCGCCGCTCCGTGGAGCAGGAGTCCACGCTCACCACCGACCGATCGCCGACGATGAAGCCGGTGTTGTTGATGAACCACGAGCCGTCGGGCTGAATGTAGGCGAAGACCCGGTCGGCGACCTCGTGCAGTTCGGCCGGGCCAATCTCGGGGTGGTCATGCGCGGACGAGCTCATCGGTTTCCTCCTAGATCGGGTCGTCAGCTGTAGCGCCAGGGCCCGCAGGGATTAGAAACTAATCACCAGGACCCATCGGGCGGAATGTAGGCAAAGACACGGTCAGCGACCTCGACTAATTGCGGCGGCCCCAGCACCGGTCGGTCATGCCCAGCTGTACTCATGTGCCGCTTACCTCCCTGGTCAACTCGCTTCCCTCCCTGGTCAACTTCAGCGCGAGCGCCGGGCAGTCAGTGACTGCGCGCCTGGTCCGGCGCACGAGGCTGGCAGGTACCTGCTGATCGGCCAGCAGCGGATAGCCCCATCGGTCGAGCGCGACGAGCTCGGGGAGCAACTCGGCGCACAAGCCATGGCCCGTGCACGCGATGGGATCGACGCTCAGCCGGGTGGTCGTCAGCCCTGGCCGGCCCGCACGCGCCAGCGGCGGCCGCACCATTCCGGTGGGCTTGCCGGGCTGGCGCGACAGAGCTGCCGAGTCTCGCAGCGCCGCAGTCACCCGCCACGCCGCCGCCCCCGTGACGGCAACGGCGCAAACCACGGCCAGGTCAAGCAGCCGGCCACCGCGCATGCCGCCGCCTGTCCCGATGCTGTGCGCGAGCGCGAACGGCCAGCACGCATAGGCGAGCCAGTGCACCGCGCGCCAGGAACGGTAGCTCAGATGCTGCCGCAGCAGGCTAGTAGCGACGATCGCGATGATGAGGTCAGTGGCGACAGCTCCGAGGCCCAGCCAGCTGCGCGCGTAAGCAGAGACGAACGGCACGACAATCGCCGCCAGCCGGACCCTGGCGTACGGCCCGGCAACAGCCGTGATGATGTGCAACGCTAGGAAGCCGACGGCAAGCAGTGACACGTACCGGTGCAGACTCAGGCCTGCGAACCGGGGCAAACCTGGCAGCCGGACACGGCGGTCGAGCAAGATACCGAGCACGACCACGGCGCTCAGCAGCACCATGCTGATCACACCGGTGGCAGCGCTCGCGGTTCCCAGCGTCGGCATTTGCTGCCAGGTTAGGTGATCCGAACCGCGCGGTAATCTCTGGCCGTGACGATCCAGCCAGCTCACGCCTGGGTGGTGGCCGGCCCGCCGGGGTCCGGCAAGTCCACCGTCGCGCGGCTGCTGCTGTCGGCACTCACACCAACGCCGGCGCTACTGGACAAGGACACCATGTACGGCCCGTTCGTCGCCGCCATCCTTGCCGAGGCCGGCCGGCCGCCGGGCGAGCGCGAGGGCCGCTGGTACGACGAGCACGTCAAGGTGCATGAGTACGCCGGGATGACCGACACCGCCCGGGAGATCCGGTCAGCTGGCTGCCCGGTCATCCTGTCCGGGCCATTTACCCAGCAGATCCACGACGCGCAGCGGTGGGCGTCCTGGGTGAGCGGACTCGGTGGCGAGCCCGTTCACCTGATCTGGGTCAGGTCGGACGCCGCGAGCTTGCAGCAACGGCTTGCTGCACGCGGGCTGGAGCGGGACACGGGCAAGCTGGCCGACTTCGGCTCGTTCGAGGCCAGCATGCGGTTGACCGAACAGCCGGCCGCACCACACCTGGTGATCGACAACCGGCTTGGCGCGGCGCAGCCGCTGGGCGCTCAGGTTGCCGACCTGCTCGCGCGCCTGGCCACGGATTAGGACGTGCCGGACAGGCTGACGCCCGAGATGCTGTCCTGGTACGTGCCGGAGCTGTCGGGTGGCAGCCGAGTAAACCAGATCAGCAGGTAACGCGCTGTTACCGGCGAGCCGATTGGCACCGTCACGGCGCCGCCGGGCAACTGTACCCGTGCGACCACCTTCAGGTCAGCGAGCGCTGGCGTATTGCCGGCGCGCAACTCCAGCTTGCCGCCCGCAGCCGCGCCCAGCACAATGCGGGCACTGCTCACGGTGACGGGCTTGCCCATGTCCAGCAGCAAACCGGTCCCGGACTGGAGGCCGCCGAAATTGGCCGTTGAGTACCAGTCGGTCTTCCACGCGGTGCCATTTTTGCCGTCGATGGCGAGCGACGCCTGCTGCGGGTCATCACCAGCGCCGGCCCCGCCCGGGCCGAACGCAGCCGCGCTCACCGCGGCCAACGGCACCGCCGAGGACGACGGCACCGCCGGAGACGACGGCGCCGGGCTGTTGCTGCTGCGGTGCGCGGCGACACCCGAACCTGTCGGGTGGCGGGTACCGCTGTGATGGCGGGTGAGGGAGGGCGAGGGGGACGACGAGCCGCCCGACGCCAGCAGATAACTCAGCAGACCGATCGCCGCGAGCAGGATCAGCGCCAGTGCTACGGTCAGCCGCGGCATGCGCCGCCTCGGCTCCAGCGGCAGCGATGGCCGGAACGCTTCGGCTGCGGTGAGGCCGCCCGGCCTGCTAGCGCTAGACGGCCGTATGTTAGACGGCCGTGCAGCGCGGAAGCCCAGGATGCCGGGATCGTAAAGTTCCGGGCTGGTGTCCGCGTCGTCTCGGACATCTGCGCGGTCTCGGGCATCTGAGTGCCCGGTCAGCCCGTTCCCGCCGTCGGTGCTGTTATTGCCGTCGGCGGGACTATCAAGGCCCGCTGCGCCGGCAACGCTGCCGACGATGCGCTGCCAGCCAGGCAGCTGCCAGCTAGGCAAATGCCAGGCAGGGGCGTCGGCGCTATCCTCGGGCTCGGCGGGCTCGGGCGGCGGCATGTGCGCCGCGTCATACTCCTCGATCAGCGGCACGGGATCCGTGCCGACCACCCGGGCGATCGCGCGGATGTGCCCGCGCGCGTAGTAATCGCCTCCGCACGCTGAGTAGTCATCCAGCTCGATACTGCGGATGATCGTTTCCCTGATACGGGTGCGCTCGCTCACTTGAGCAATGGTCAGTCCGGCTGTCGTGCGCGCATCTGCCAGCGCCCCGCCGATTCCCACGTCTCACCTCCGCAGCGACTGTTTCGAAGTCCTGTTATCGCCAGTATGCCGTCGGTTAAGCGTGGTATAGCCGGACGATCTATGGTTAATTACGCGGAGCCCCTGCCGCGGAGGCGCGGCGGCGGCATGCGCTGCGGTTGTTCTTCGAGCACGGCGCCGTCCCGCTCTGCCCTGATCCCCGCTGGCTGGTTGCCGGGCGGCAGGGCGGCCGCAGCGAACCGCAGCCCGAAGCGCTCGACCGGCTCGGACAGCTCAAGTACAACCTCGGCGCCGCGGTCGGTCGTGGCCACGACCCGTGTCACCGCGGGCGAGGTCCGCGCCATGACGAAGTACGGGAGGTCGTCAGTGTGGCCGCGCCACTCCTTCATGACCGAGCCCGGCTGAAGCTTGGCGCCACCGAAGCCCGACCCTGCGACGACCCTGACGTTCCCGGAATAGACCCGCAACAACGTGTACAGATCCTCGTCATCGCCGGTGCAGATTACTTCCCAGCGCAAGCCTCCTCCCGATAGCCCGGACAGCACCTGAAGCTCTTCTTCAGACTCGCTCACTGGCTTCTCCGCGTCATTGGCTTCTCCGCTGGTCAGACGCCAGCCGGGGGTAATGCTGGCAGCAGTCAACTCTGCCGGTATTTGGCGCTACCCAAAGTATGATCCGGTTAGGCGTGACGAGGGTCGCAGCGCGCGTCACATTCCGGGTAATAGGGGAGTACACCGATGGGACTTCTGAACGAGGCTCGCCGCGAGTTCATCGCAGCGCCCGATGGCTCCAAGGGCCAGATCGTCTTCAAGTGGCCCGATCAGAACATCCGCAAGTTCTCCCGTGCGATCGTCGAGCCTGACGCCGTCGCCGTCTTTACTAGCCAGGGCCAGATCATGGGCGTCCTGACGCCGGGCCAGCACACCCTGGACGCTAAGGAGCTTCCGTTCCTCGGCATGTTCGTGGACTGGGCGACTGGCGGCAACGCGTTCAAAGCTGAGATCTACTTCGTCGGGACGCGTGAGTTCCCGAACAACAGGTTCGGCGGCCGGCTAGACGAGGTGCAGGACCCGCAGACCGGGCTGATCGTGACGCTGCGCACCTTCGGCGAGTACGCGTTGCGGGTCTGCGACCCGACCAAGCTGATCCTGAACCTTGTCGGCACCGTCGACGTGACGAACAACCAGGCAGTGACGGGCTGGGTGACCCAGCAGTTGCTGAAGGTCACCCGTACGACAGTCACCACCCAGCTGATGTCTGGTGCCTGGCCGATCCTCGGCTTGTCGATGCACAGCCCCGAGATCGAGGTGCAGTCGCTGGAGGCCGCTAACCGCGAGCTGGCCGATTACGGGGTCACACTGACCCGGCTCGGCAACGTCGACGTGAACCTCGACGACGACGACAACGCGCGGCTCAAGAAGCTAGCCGGCGACACTGCCTACAGCCGGCTAGCCGGCGGCTTCCTGCAGGCGGCGCAAGCAGAGGCGCTGCAGGGCGCTGGTGAGGGAATGGCACAGGGTGGCGCGGCGGTCACGCCGATGTTCTTCGGCGCAGGCATGGGCATGGCCGGCCAGATGATGCAGGCGCCCGGTCAGGCTCCGTACAGTCCGCCACCGGCCGGCCCCGGCTTTGCTGGCGGCGGCCAGGGCTATGCGGCACAGGCTGCCGCAGGCGCACAGCAAGCCGCGCCCCCGCCAGCACAGCAGGCGCCGGCACAGCAGGCGCCCGCAGCGGAAGCGCCGGCGGCTGGCGCTCCCGCCACGACGGCCTGCGGCAACTGCCAGAGCCCGGTCCCGGTGGGATCGAAGTTCTGCCCGGAGTGCGGCAACCAGATGCAGAAGCACTGCACTAACTGCAACGCCAGCCTGGCTCCGGCAGCGAAGTTCTGCGCCGAGTGCGGCACCCCCGCCGCCCCGCGCCAGTCTTAGGCTGCGCCTGCCATAAGCCCAGGCCGGCGTATGCCGCGGTCAGATCCCGGCAGTCCGCTACGATCACAGCCAGTATCAGTCGCTGTGTCCAAACATCCGGGTAGTACGCGCACACCGTGCCCGGACAACACCCCCCGCCTCGAGCAGAAAGGCCTGCCCGGATGGACAGGATTGAATGTCAGTGGTGCAAGGCTCAGAATGAGCCAGAGCGGACGAGCTGCAGCACCTGCGGCGCTCCGCTCGACAAGAAGAACCTCGTCTCCGACTCCGGGTGGACGGAGGCGCCGCGCCTGCGAGATATGACGGAGTTCCGCTTCTCCAATTCCACCTGCCAGATCGAAGGCGAGATCGTCCCGGTCGCCGAGCTGGCCCTGGCCCAGGGCGACTCGGTGTTCTTCGAGCATCACGTCATGCTGTGGAAAGAACCCGGCGTGCCACTGTCCGCGATGAACACCGGCGGCGGCGCCAGGCGCATGATCGGCGGCATGCCGCACATCCTGAGCATCGCGCACGGGCCCGGCCGCATCGCGCTGTCGAAGGACGCCACCGGCGAGGTCGTCGTGCTGCCGATTCACCCGTCACACGAGATCGACGTGCGCGAGCACGCCTTCCTGGCCGGCACGCACTCGCTGAACTACTCGTTCGTACGGATCAAGGGCCTGGTCAACGTGCTGCACGGCGGCAGCGGCATGTACATGGACAGGTTCGTGACCGGCGGCGAGCAGGGCCTGCTTTTGCTGCACGGATACGGCAACGTCTTCCAGAAGACCCTGCAGCAGGGCGAGAAGATACTGGTCGAGCCGGGCGGGTTCTTGTACAAGGACTCGTCAGTGCAGATGAACACCGTTCAGCAGAAGTTCAAGACCGGGATGCTCGGCACGCACAGCATGTACCTCGCCGAGATGGTGGGCCCCGGCCGGGTGGGTGTCCAGTCCATGTACGTGCATCACGGTTCCGAGTAGGCGGCGCACATGTCAACGCCGACCTACACGTGCCCGTACTGCCGCATCGCTAGCGACGGCAGCGGCACCACGTGCCCGCATTGCGGCGCGCCGACCGACGTCCGGGCGCGCGTCACCAAGTCCGGGTGGGCCGAACAGCCGCCGATCAGGGACATGGCGCGGATCCGTTTCAACCGGTCGACCTGCCAGATCAGCGGCAAGTACGTGCCAGTCGCCGAGATGAAGCTGGACCCGGAGGACAGCGTCTACTTCTCCCACCACGTGCTGCTGCACTCTGAACCGAGCGTGCGGCTGGACATGATGAAGATGGCAGGCGGCTGGAACCGGATGCTGGCCGGGATGCCGCTGCTGATGATGACGGCATCCGGGCCGGGTCACCTCGCCATCTCTGCCGATCACCCCGGCGAGACGCTGGCCGTTCCGCTGCCCGCCAATCACGCCATCGACGTGGTCGAGCACAGGTTCCTGGTCGCCACCGGAAACGTCGGATACCACTGGGAAAACTCCGGCATCTGGTTCGCCACGCAGAACGGGGACGACCAGGAGTACCACTACCCCCTCGGCCAGACGATGGACCGGTTCAGCGCCCAGGGCGGCCCTGGCCTGCTGCTGCTGCACGCGCCCGGCAACACGTTCATCCGCGATCTGGGCCAGGGTGAACGGATCCTGGTCCAGCCGAACGGGCTGATCTGGAAAGACCGCAGCGTCCGGATGCACCTGCATTTCGAGTACCCGCGCGGCAACTACTGGTTCAGCTCCGCCCGCTGGCAGGCCAAGGCCATCTGGCTGGTGCTGCAGGGTCCGGGCCGGGTTGCGATCCAGTCGGTGTTCGAGCCGCCGGAAACCGGCGGCGGGATCGTCAACAGCTCGGGCGCGACGACCCAGTACTGGTAAGCCGGCGCTGCAGCCAGCAGAGCGCGCCGCGGCCAAGTGCAAGCTTGGCCGCGGCGACCGGCCCGAGCCCGGGCGGGAACTCCGCCACTCCGCCGGCCAGCCAGAACCCGGTAAGCGCCGCGAGGACAGCGTCGAGTTCTTCTGGTTCGACGTCGGCGGTGACGGGCTCCACGGCCAGTGAGTCGAGGTCAATCCCGGTATCGCCTGCGCTGGCCAGCACAGTCAGCAGGTCGATGAACGGCGCGCCCAGCCGGGCATGCGGCCAGTCGACGAAGAGCACCTGCCGGTCAGTGCGCATGATGTTGTGCGGGAGCGCGTCGAAATGCACGAGCGTCTCGCCGCGCGCGGCGGTCAGGCCGACGAGCTCAAGCTCCGTCAGGAAGCCGAGGTTCCGTGCCGCCCAGGCGGACATCTCGGCCAGTTTCGCCCGCGCGGACGGGTCGGCGGCCAGTTCCGCCCACCCGCCGAGCCGGGGGTGATCGGCCGGCATCGCCACGGGCGACGGCGTCAGCGCCTGCGACATCGCGCTGGCCGCCGCCGCTGCCTGGGCGAGCTCGCGGGCACGCCACGGCACTGATGGCTCCGCGCCGACGGCGCGCTCGAACGCGAGGATAACCCAGTGACCGTCGTCGACGGAGCCCAGGAACCGGGGCGCGGGCACCGTCATCGGAAGCAGCGCCGCCACCCGTGCCTCGTCCCGGTACATCGTGGCCTGCATGGGCCACGCGGCTGCGTCGATGGCCTTGGCGAACTTCAGGCGCCCGTCAGCCAGCGTGAGCCGCGACGCGAAACCGGGGGAGAAGCCGCCCTCGCAGTTCTCCGCAGCCACGACCCGGCCGCCGGCCAGCTCGCAGATCTGGCCGCGAACATAGGCAGGCAACTCGCTCCAGCGCGGTCGGCTCTTGCTTGCGGACATGAAAAACCTCCAGGGACACGGGAACGGGGGTTACGTGGCCTGTCGCGACGTCACGCCGCGGTGCAAGCTGAGAATCAGGTAGCGACAGACAATGCGTCCGAGAGCGCTCGCTCGATCGGATCGCGGACCGGCCAGAACGGCCGCCACTACTATAGGCCCGCCGCGCTCGCGGCGACACTGTTGGCGGCACACAGTGATGCGGTAGATTTACTACATGCCGTAGTAGAGGCTGACATGCTCTGGAAGGGAATGGCGCGACCATGGCAGACCGGCTGACAGCGGTGGTGGCCGGCGGCGGCATCGCGGGCCTTGCCTCAGCGCTGGCACTAGCACAGGCTGACTGGCACGCCACAGTGCTGGAGCGGGCGCCTGCCTTCGGTGAGGTCGGCGCCGGCCTGGGTTTCACCAGTAACGGAATGGCCGCCCTCGCTGCGCTGGGAGTGGACGAGGCTGTCCGCGCCGCCGGGCACTTAGCGCCGCACGCGGGCTATCAGAACGCCGCAGGCCGCTGGCTGCTGCGGATCCCCGAAACCCGCAGCCTGCGCGCAGTCACAACGATCTGCGGCGTTCACCGCCAGCGGTTGCACGCGGCCCTGCGGCACGCGGCCGAAGCGGCAGGCGCCGAGCTGGTCACCGGGGCAGAGGTCACCGGCGTGTCGCCAGGTGTCCCAGGCGGCGAGGCAGCCACCGTCACGTGGCGGGCCAGCACGGGTGAGCACGCACAGGAAGCCGCTCTCGTGGTGGCCGCCGACGGTGTCGGCAGCACCATCAGGGCACAGGTGTTCCCCGATGCCCGGCCCTGTTACGCAGGCAGCACTAGCTGGCGCGCGGTCATCCCGGATAGTGCTTTTGACGGCCGCCTCGTCGAGGTGTGGGGACCGGGCACCGAATTCGGCGCGCTGCGGGTCAGTGACAGCGAGATCTACTGGTACGGAGAATTCCTCCACCCTGAGGGAGCGTCATTTGCCGACGAACTGGCCGCGGCCCGCGGCCAGTTCGCCGACTGGGCACCGTGGATCCGGGACATCGTGGCCGCCACCAACGCCGTCCAGCTGATGCGGCACGACGTCTGGCACCTGCCGGGCGGGTGCGCCAGCTATGTCTCCGGGCGAGTTGTCATCGTCGGCGACGCTGCCCACGCCATGCTTCCGACCATGGGCCAGGGCGCGGCCACTGCCTTGGAGGACGGCGTTTGCGTGGGCCGCCTCATTGCGGCGCCTGTCACCGCCGGTGGTGACCTGGCTGTAGCGCTTGCCGCGTTCGACAGTGCCCGCCGGCCACGGTGCCGGAAACTTGCGCGCCAGGCGATCCTGATCGCCCGGCTCGGCTTCGAACTCGGCCCCGGCTGGCGCCAGGTTGCCCGCAACACCCTTGTGCGAATCGTCCCCGCCGCCGCCGCGTCCAAGGCGGGTGCCAGCGTTCTGGGCTGGACGCCCCCGTGACGCCGCAGATCGAGGTGGTACGCGGGCGCGAGTATCTCCGGCTCGCGACGAGACTGCTGCAGCACATGCGGCTGACGGCGGCGTCCGGCGGGATCTGGGAAGCGGCCGACGTCCAATGGTGGTCGCGTACGGAGCGGAGCACTGACGCTGCCGGTCAGGTGTTCTGGGTTGCGGGCGGTGAGCCAGTCGCTGCCGTCGTTTGCACCGACTTCGAACCGAGCATCCAGTGCGACGTCTTCATCGGACCCGGCGCCGACGGTGACGAAGTCTGCGCGGAAGCTCTTCGCCGGGCAGACGGGATGACCGAGTTCCCGGTGCGCGATGACGATGCGCGGCTCATCGCGGCGCTCGCCGCTGCCGGCTACGGCCCCGACCCGTCTGGAGGCATCGTTACCAGCTGGCTCGCCGCCGAGGATCGGCCGCCGGTGCCGCCGCTCGCGGCCGGCTTCCGGCTGCTGTCCAGGGCCGAGACGGCGGACCGCCCGCATCCGATGACGGCGCGCAACGGACCGGCTGTAGCCGACCGCCTGCGGGACTGCTCGCTCTACCGGCCCGAGCTGGACCTCATGGTGCAGGCGCCGGACGGGCAGGTCGCCGGTTATGGCTTGTTCTGGGCTGACCCGGTGACGGGTGTGGGCCTGGTCGAGCCGATGCGCACCGAGGACGCCTTCCAGCGGCGCGGTATCGCCAGCCACCTGCTCGCCACGGGGCTGGCGAGGCTGGCGCAGCATGGCTGCCAGCGCCTGAAAGTGAGCAACGACATTTCGCTGTACCTGCGCGCGGGCTTCCGGCCCGACACAGCCGCGGCAGCGACGGTCTACGCTCGCCGCGGCTAGCCCCGCAGGTGTAGGAACGGCCTGTGGAGTTCAGCGACGACACCGAGCACGCGCCGATCCGGTCGGCCATCAGGGAAATCTGCGCACGGTTTCCCGATGACTACTGGGCCGAGGCCGATGCGACGCACACCTTTCCGTGGGCCTTCTACGACGCGCTGGCTGAAGGCGGCTGGATCGGCATCGCGATCCCGGCCGACTACGGCGGCGGTGGCGCGGGCATCACCGAGGCGTCGATCGTCCTCGAGGAAGTCGCGGCTTCAGGCGCCTGCATGAACGGCGCGAGCGCTATCCACTTGTCGATCTTCGGCATGCACCCGGTCGTCAGGCATGGCAGCGAGGATCTCAAGCGCAGGTACCTGCCTTCAGTTGCGACCGGGAAGCTGCACGTCGCCTTCGGCGTCACCGAACCGGACGCGGGCACGGACACCACGGCAATCAGGACGCTCGCGGTCCGCGATGGTGACGGCTACCGCGTTACCGGCCGGAAGGTCTGGACGTCGAAGGCGCTGGAGTCTGACCGGGTGCTCCTGCTCACCCGTACGACGCCGGCCGAGCAGTGCGCGCGGCGAACCGACGGGCTGACGCTCTTCATGGCGAACCTCAGGGACCCGGCCGTCAGCATCCGCCCGATACCGAAGCTGGGCCGCAACGCCGTCGCCTCGTGCGAGGTCAGCTACGACGGACTGTACGTGGACGCTGCCGACCGGGTCGGTGCGGAGGGCAGCGGGTTCCGCTATCTGCTGGACGGACTCAACGCCGAACGGGTGCTGATCGCTGCCGAGGCACTCGGCGTCGGGAGGGCGGCACTGCGCCGCGCAGTGGGCTACGCCGGGACCCGGGTGGTCTTCGGCCGCCCGATCGGCGCTAACCAGGGCATCTCGTTCCCGCTCGCCGAAGCTCACGCCCGGCTGGCTGCCGCGGAACTGGCCATCAGGCAAGCGGCCTGGCGGATCGACAACGACCAGCCATGCGGCGAGCAGGCCAACGTGGCCAAGTTCGTCGCCGCCGACGCGGCCTTCGCTGCCGCGGACGCCGCTGTGCAAACGCACGGCGGGTTCGGCTATGCGACCGAATATCACGTCGAGCGCTACTGGCGTGAGGCCCGGCTCATGCGAATAGCGCCAGTTCCCCAGGAGATGGTGCTGAACTACCTGGCCGAGCACGTGCTCGGCCTGCCACGGTCGTACTAGCAGAAGGAGCGGTAGCCAAGGATGACCGAGCAGCATCTCTCGGACGAGCTGCGCGTCCAGTTTGACTTCGAGATCGACTTCTCTAATGGCGGTGGCATCCAGGGTCAAGGCTTCCGGCTCGATATCGACGGCGATGACATCCGCGACGAGGACCTTGCTATCGCCATCGTCCGGGATCTGCGGCTGCTGATGGTCGGCGAGGTGCGGATCTTGAATAAGCACGTCTTCCGCGAGCCGCACAAACGGTCGCGAATCAGAACACAGGCCCGCGGCACTGACGGAGGGATGCGCATTGACCTCAGCCACGCCGTCGAGGACGGGATGGTCACTTACCCAGGGCTTCCGGCGCCTGTCATCGGTGACTTCCTCAGCCGCGAGCAGAGCCATGCGCACTACGCCCCCGGCACCGAGTTCCAGATCGGCATGATCGAGCTGTGCGCGAATACCGGCACCTACCTTGATAGCCCGTTCCACCGCTACCCGGACGGGATGGACCTGGCCGACTTGCCGCTTGA
>Ga0335074_10004717_pt1 | contig 18814 bp, 13 predicted proteins | sample Lox_Sample_23_FD_206715 | JGI IMG/M metagenome (GOLD analysis project Ga0335074, IMG submission 206715) | Soil microbial communities from Loxahatchee National Wildlife Refuge, Florida, United States - Lox_Sample_2.3 | ecosystem: Environmental > Terrestrial > Soil > Wetlands | place: USA... | reverse complement strand
TATCACCTGAGCGACGGCCAGACCGGGGCGCAGGTGATCGGCGCCGTCCGCGCCATCGTCGGCAGCGGGCTCGGAGCGATTCTGATCACGGGAGACACCTCCTCCATGATTCGCGAGCTGAAGCCCGACGAGCGGACGCGCCTCGCGAGCAAACCGATCAATGCCAATGAGTTCCTCACGTTGATGAGCACGCTGCTCGGCGCTCGCTGATCGGCGGTGCGGTCCGGGCGCGGCGCCCTAGGTATTTCCCGCACGGACCGCACGGAAGGTACCGATGGCGCGCGGCGGACGCGTGTTGAAAGATTCCTCGCGCCGGAGCAGTCCCGGTTGCGGGGAGTCGAACGCGTGAAGCCCATTCGTCGCATCCTGGTGCCCATCAAGGATACCCGCGCGCAATCCCTACCGGCGGTGGCCAAGGCGGCGCAGCTCGCCAAAGGGCTCGGCGCTCGCGTCCAGCTTTTTCACGGCATCGCCGAGCGGCTGTACATCGACTCGTCGCAGCTCGACCACAAGGAATTGGCGCAGCTCGAGGAGAGCCAGCGTCGCGAGCGTCTCGAGGAGCTCGAGGGCATCGCGCGGGGCTTGCGCCGGCGGCACCTGAAAGTCACCACGGCAGTCGCGTGGGACTTTCCCGCCCATGAAGCCATCCTGCGTAACGCTCGGGCGTTCGCTGCCGATCTCATTGTCCTCGACGCTCACCCCGCGCCCCACCGCGCACCGTGGCTGCTGCGCTTCACGGACTGGGAGCTGCTGCGCCTCAGCGCCGTCCCCGTGCTGCTGGTGAAGAACCGCACGGCGTATCGCCGCCCCAGAGTCCTCGCCGCCGTCGATCCCGCGCACTCGTTCGCAAAGCCCGTCAAGCTCGATCAGGAGATTCTGCGCTGCGCGGCGCTCATCACCGACGCGCTGAACGGAGCGCTGCACGCGGTGTACGCTTACGATCCGATGCCGATCGCCGTGGCGCCCGCGCAGCTCGGCGCACCCGATGCGTTTCCGCAGCTGAATGCCCGGATCGCGGCGCGCGCGGCGCACGAGCTGGAGCGCGCCCTGCGCTCGACCTCCATTCCACCGGAGCGGCGTCACGTCGTTGGCCGGCATCCGATCGATGTGATCGAGGAGGTGGCCGATGAGATCGGCAGCAGCATCGTCGTGATGGGCGCCATCTCTCGATCCGGACTGAAGCGCCTGATCGTCGGCAACACGGCGGAGAAGGTGCTCGATGCGCTCGCGTGCGACATCCTCATCGTCAAGCCGCGAGCGTTCCACTGTCCGGTCGAGCGGGCCGTGCAGGGAGCACGCCTGATACCGATATTCGTCGCGCCGTGATCCGAGCGCGCCGCCGCTAGCTCACCGCTCGCTTACCGCTCGCTCCGCTCGGCGCGACAGATATGTTGCTCGACCCGATCGAGCGCGTGGGAATCGGCGGTGCTCACTTCGATGGCATCGATCTGCTCCTGCGGACGCAGAGGCTCGCGGTGGGCCAGCTGCCACTCGAGGACGGACTCGTCCGCCTCCGACGGGTCCCGCCCGGTTCGGCGGCGCTCGGCGATACGAGCGCGCAGCACTGCCGGCGCCGCCTCACAGCAAACGATGTGCAGCGGCGCCCCGAGACGCCGGCCGAGTGCGACGAACTGGGCGCGCGGGGCGCGGCGCAAGAAGCTCGCATCGACGATGGCGGAGTAGCCCCCGGCGATCACGTCCTCGGCCGCGCGCGCCAGATCGTCGTACACGGCGGCGGTCGCCTCGGCCGTGTACAGGCCGGCACCGGGCGCAGAGCGCGACGCGGCCAGCTGGTCGAGCCCGGCGCGGCGCTTGCGCTGCACGTCCGAACGCAGGTGCACCGCGAGCAGGCGCTCTGCGAGCAGCCGCGCGAGCCAGGTCTTGCCGGAACCGGACAGCCCGCACATGAGGATGAGTCGCGAGGTCGCGCTCGACCGCTCGAGCGCCGCGGCGGCGTGGGCGACGAGCCGCAGGTGCTCCGCACGCAGGGATTGCCGCTCGAGCGGCTCGGCCGTCGCGGCCGCGGAGAGGGCGGCCACCTTGGCTCGTACGAGGGCCGTGTGCGCCTCGTAGAGCTTGAGAAGACGGCAGGCCTGATAATCGCCGCTCTCGGCGAGATATCCACGGCGCAACGCGTGCGCGTGCAGCGAACGACCGCGTGCGGCAAGATCGCTCGACAGCATGGCGAGCTCCTCGGCCACGTCGATCCAGCGAAAGGCCGGCTCGAACTCGATGCAATCGAATGCGACGAGCCGCGCGCCGATCCGCGCGACGTTGCGGCTATGAAGATCGCCGTGACACTCGCGCACGCGACCGCTTGCCCGCCGAGCGGCCATCCAGGGCGCGGCGGCCGGCAGCTGGCGCTCCAGCGGACCGCGCAGGGAGAGCACGTGCGCCTCTCGACCGAGCACCCGGGCCGCCTGCGCGCATTCGCCGAGATTGCGACCGAGCAGGGATTGGATTTCGGCAGGCCGGCCCCACGGCGCGCCCGCGGGCACCGCCGGCAGGCGAGCGTGAATCAAAGCGAGCTCGCGTCCGAATCTCTCGAGCTCCGCGGGGTCGACGCGTCGCGCATCGAGCAGTCGATCGAGCTCGTCGGCACGGCGGAACCTGTGCATGCGCACCGCGTGCTCGAGGACGAGACCCCGACCCCCGATGCGCGCCTCGCCGTCCACGCGGACAATCTCGCAAAGCTCCACGTACAGCTCGGGCGCGAACCGGCGATTGAGGCGCAGCTCCTCCTCGCAGAGATACGTTCGGCGCGCGGGGTCGCGCAGATCGATGAAGGGATAGCACACGGGGCGCTTGATCTTGTAGGCGAACTCACCCGCGAGCAGCACCCAGGAGATGTGGGTCTCGATGATCTCCACGGCGGCGACCGCGTGCGGATAGGCCCGCGGATTCTCGAGCCCTGCCAGATGTGGCGGCAATCGGGCACTCATTCAACGACTCGGCATGATTGGTGACTTCCGGCGCCAGCGTGCATACTTTCCGAGAACGCGCCCGCTCGGTCAGTACGCAGAAACCCGGATTCGCAAGATTCGCAACCGGCGGGCCGTGTCCCCCGAGGAGTCCATTCGATGACGCTGAGAATTCGACGAATCCTGGTGCCGATCGGCGACCTGCAAGCCGTTCCGCGCGCGGCGCTGCGCCTGGCCGCGAGCGTCGCTGCGGTCACGAAGGCGCGCATCGAGCTGTTTCATGCGGTGGCGCCGACCTCCCGGCTTGCGAGCCGCGCGCCGCGACAGCGCCGGCAAGATTCGTTCTCGCCACCCACACCGGGTGATGAGCTGCAGCAGGCTCAACGACGCCTCGAGCGCATCGCGACTTCCGCATGGGCCGAAGGGTGTCGCGTGGCAAGCTCCGTGGCGGCTGATGCGCCGCCGCACGAGGCGATCGTGCGCCGCGCGCTCGCTTCTCGTGCGGACCTGGTGATCGCGGCCACTCATGCGCACCGGCGCATCGCACGCTTGTTTCTGCGGAACACGGACTGGGAGCTGATCCGCTATTGCCCCTGCCCGCTCCTGCTCGCACGGTCGGGCACGATGCGGCGCGAGCCGTCGATCCTGGTGGCGGTCGACCCGTTTCATGCGCATGCGAAGCCGGCTCGGCTCGATGCGCAGCTGCTCGCGGTCGGCAACGGTATCGCGCATGTTCTCGGCGGGTCGGTGCACCTCTTCCACGCCTACATGCCGCTCACGGCATACGTCGAGGGCACGCTCGGCGAGCCTGTCCTGTGGGAGAGCGCCGAGATCGAAGAGGTCCACGGCGCTCAGATTCGCCGCGGGTTCAACCGGCTTGCGGACCAGGCCGGCATTCCCCGCTCGCGCCGGCACCTGGTCATGGGCGATGTGCGCAGCGAGCTCGCGGACGCTGTCCGGCGGCTGCACGCCTCGCTCGTCGTGATGGGTGCCGTCTCGCGCTCGGGCTTGCGGCGTCTGTTCATCGGCAGCACGGCGGAAAGGGTCCTCGATCAGCTCCGCTGCGATATCCTCATCGTCAAGCCACGCGGTTTCGAGACCCAGGTTCCGCGCAAGATCCCCCGTTAGGCGGGCAGCGCGATCATCTGCACGCCGCGCCTCTGACGTGCGATCAAGTTGCGGAAATTCCGCGGCTTCACGACGAGCACATCGCAACGCAGCTGATCGAGCACTCGCTCGGCGGTATTCCCGATGAGCAGGCGGCTCAGACCGGAGCGGGACATGGCGCCCATCACGACGATACCGCTATCGATCTCGCGCGCGACCTCCTCGATCGCTTGTGCAGGGTGCAGCGGGACCAGATGTCGCCGACCCTCGGGGATATCGTTCGAGCGGAGCGCCTCCTGCAGGACCGAGCGCGCGCGCCAGGCGGCATTGACGAGCGTCACGCGTCCCGGCACGCGTCTCCTCGGGGAATCCGCGGCGCAGTCGACGGTGGGCTCGTATGCATGCACCGCGTGCAATGTGCCGTGGAGCGCATCCGTCACCGTCCCGGCATAGCGCAGCACCTCCTCATCGAGATCGGCGGGCTTCGCGGACGCATGGGTCGGATCGAGCGCCGCCAGGATCCTCGGGCGGTGATAGCCGCGACGGCTCTTGACCAGCAGCACCGGAACGGGGCTGAGGCGCAGCAGCTCCCAGTCCGTGAAGCGCACCAGCCACGGCGCGTGGTGGGCCGTGGGATGGCACTCCGCAACGATCAGATCGGCTTCGATGTGTGCCGCCTGGCGGATGATCGACTCGCAAACCGGGAAATCCCACGTGACCGCGGTGGACGTCTTGATGCCGCGACGCCTGAGACGCCGCGCGAGGCTCTCGAGCCGTTGCCGGTACCAGTCGCAGTGGCCCTGCTCGAAGTCGGGATACACCTGCGCCATCGTGCCCGCGGCATCGATGTAGATCGGATCGGCGATTGCATGAAAGAGGCACACCTCGGCACCGAGGGCGCGCGCGAGCAGCGCGGTCTTGTCGAGCGCCGCGTGCGATCTCGCCCGCGGGTCCTTGATGGCGACCAGGATTCGATGGATGGGGTACATGGCGGCATCGTGCCAGCCCTCCGCGTGCCCTGCAGTCCGGTAAAACAACGGCACGCGTCCGTAAAGATGCGTATGCACTCGTGCGGCGCGCATCACGGACGCCTCGCGCGCTACCGCTGCCAGAGGATGTAGGGCGCCTCCAGCGGCACGGCAACGTCGGGATGCACGGGGATCATGCGCGGCGTGTAATCATCGCGCGGGCGCGAGGACGGCACGCTCGCCTCATAAAGGTCGAAGCCCGGGGCGGTGGAGGACGGCTCGCGCCGCGTCATCTCCTTGCGGACGGCCGCGACGCCCTCGTGCGGCTCGGCAAAGAGCTCGACGCGAATGGCCTGCGGCGCGAGCATGCCGAGTCGCACCTCTACCTCGAAGCGGTGCTCGCGCTCGCGCGTCTCGACGCTCACTCGGCCGAATCCGAGCGACGGCCAGCCGCGGTCGAGGCTCTGCAGCCAGTCCGCGATTCGAGCGGCGAGCGCGCCGTCGTTCGCCGAGCGCGCACGGCAGGCCGCGGCGGCGGGCAGGTAGTAATGCTCGCAGTACTCGCGAACGCTGCGTGTCGCCGAGAAGCGCGGCGTCAGCCGCGCCATGCTCCGGCGCACACGGGTGACCCAGTTCCTGGGAATACCGCCCGCATCGCGCGCGTAGAACTCCGGAATGACCTCGCGCTCGAGCAGCTCATAAAGCTCGGCAGCCTCCGCCGCGTCCCAGGCGGGATCGTCGTCGTGCGTCCGTCCGTCTCCGAGCGCCCAGCCGACCTCGCTCGTGTACGCCTCGGCCCACCAGCCGTCGAGCTCGGACAGATTGAGCCCGCCGTTCACGAGCACCTTCATGCCGCTCGTCCCGCAGGCCTCCCACGGACGCCGGGGGGTGTTGATCCAGACGTCAACACCGCGAACGAGACGCTCGGTGAGCAGCATGTCGTAGTCGCTGAGGAATATGGCGTGCGGCCGGATGTGCTCTTGACGCACGAACTGAACCCATTCGCGAATCAGCGCCTGGCCCGGCGCATCGGCCGGATGCGCCTTGCCGGCGAGAATGAGCTGGACGGGACGCCGCGGATCGGTGAGCAGGCGCGTGAGCCGGTCACGGTCGTGCAGCAGCAGATTGGGCCGCTTGTAGGTGGCGAATCGCCGTGCGAAACCGAGCGTGAGCGCACCGGGGCTCAGCACTCGAGTGGCCCTCTCTATTTGAGCGCTGCTGGCTCCGGATCCGCCGAGCTGCCAAGCGAGCCGCTCGCGGGCATAGTCGACCAGGGATCGCCGGCTGGCCGTTCGCGCCTGCCAGATCTCGGCGTCCTGCACGCCGTTGATGCGCTCCTCCACCGGCCCCAGGTCCTCTCGCCAGCGATCCTTGCCACAGGCCCCTGTCCACACCACATCGGCTTCGGGCGAGTCCCAGCCGGCGGCGTGGACGCCGTTGGTCACGTGTCCGACGGGCACCTCGCTCGCCGGCCGCCGCGGGAACAGCGGCAGAAAGATGTGACGGCTCACTGCGCGATGCAGCAGACTCACACCGTTCACGGCACCGCTCCCGCGCACCGCGAGATAGGCCATGTTGAACGGCTCGTTGTCGTCCCGCGCAGCGCTGCGGCCGAGGGCGAGCAGCTCGTTGAGCGTCAAGCCGAGCTGGTCGCTCCCGTAGTCGGCCAGGTACTGCGCGATCAGCTGGGGGGCGAATCGATCGAAGCCCGCCGGCACGGCCGTGTGCGTGGTGAAGAGGTTGCCGGGCCGCGTCATCGTCAACGCAGTGCCGAAGGGCAAGCCGGTACGCCGCATCGCCGTGCGTGCGCGCTCGAGAATGGCGAATGCCGCGTGTCCCTCATTGAGGTGACACACATCGGGCTCGAGCCCGAGCGAGCTGAGCAGGCGCCACCCGCCGACACCGAGCACGATCTCCTGCTGCAGACGCAGCTCCGATCCGCCGCCGTAGAGCTCGCTCGTGATTCCACGGTAGGCCGGATAGTTCGCGGTATCGTTGCTGTCGAGCAGATACAGATGCAGTCGCCCCACCTGCGCCTGCCAGGTGCGCAGCCACAGCGGGCCGCCCGGGAAGGACAGCTCGACACGCACCCGTTCGCCGTCGGCGCGCCGCAACGGGGTGAGCGGGAGTTGATCGGGATCGTTGTAGGGATAGAGCGCTTGCTGGCTACCGTCGAGATTGATGACCTGGCGAAAGTAGCCCCGCTGATAGAGCAAGCCGACGGCGACGACGGGAACCCCGAGGTCGCTCGCCGCCTTGAGCTGATCGCCCGCGACGTTGCCGAGGCCACCGGCGTAGATGGGCAGTGCCTCGCTCAGCATGAACTCCATGCTGAAGTACGCGACCTGCCTCAGCGCATCCGTGCCGTGAGCCCGGTTGAACCACGACCCATCCTGCGTCGCCTGCCGCGCGGCACCGGCAAGCTCGCCCACTCTGCGCCGAAACACCGAATCGGCCAGCATGCGCTCGAGGTGCTGCTCCGAGACGGCCTGCAGGACCGCCCAAGGATTGTGCGTGCGCTCCCAGAGCTGCGGCTCGAGCTGCCGCCAGAGCTCATCACTTCCGTGACTCCATGACCAGCGCAGATCGAGCGCGAGCTGCTCGAGCAACGGCCGGGTGGTGCGAATCTCCTCGGCGACTGAAGCGCCGCTCGGCGGCTCCGTCACCGACGCAGCTCCGCGCTCCCCGCTTGCGCGCCGGGCGATTTCGTCCGCGCCCGGGCCGCAGCCCTCGCCAGCGTCTCCCCGACGAGCGCCTGCGCCTCCTTCAGTATGGCGCTCAGGTGATCGCCGCCCCGCAGACTCTCGGCGTAGACCTTGTAGATGTTCTCCGTTCCCGATGGGCGCGCGGCGAACCAGCCATTCGCGGTGATGACCTTCACACCGCCGATCGCCGCTCCGTTGCCCGGGGCGCGTGTCAGCACGCGCTCGATGCGCTCACCGGCAAGCTGCGTCTGTTCGATCTGCTCCGCGGTGAGCTGCGCGAGAGCCTGCTTCTCCTCGGGGGTTGCCGGAGCATCCACCCGCTCGTAGGCCGGCTCGCCGAGCTCGCGGGTGAGCGATCGATAGACCTCTGCAGGATCCCGGCCGCCGCGCGCGGTGATCTCGGCCGCCAGCAGGGCGAGCGCGATGCCATCCTTGTCCGTGCTCCAGACGGTGCCGTCCCGGCGCAGCAGCGATGCGCCCGCACTCTCCTCTCCGGCGAAGCCGAGCGAGGCATCGAGCAGCCCGTCGACGAACCATTTGAATCCGACCGGCGTCTCGTAGAGGCGGCGTCCGACCGCTGCGGTGACGCGATCGATCATCATGCTCGAGACGACGGTCTTGCCGACCCCCGACTGCGCTTTCCACTGCGGCCGGTTGCCGAACAGGTACGAGACGGCCGCGGCGAGATAGTGGTTGGGGGGCATGAGCCCCGCACTGCGCGTGACGATCCCATGGCGATCGTGGTCGGTGTCGCACGCGAAGGCGATATCGAAGCGATCCTTCAGCGCGACCAGCCGCCGCATCGCATAGCTGGAGGAGGGGTCCATGCGAATGCGACCGTCCCAATCGACGGTCATGAAGCGAAACGTCGGATCCACCGCATCGTTCGTCACCGTGAGCGCGAGCCCGTAGCGCTCGGCAATCGCCCCCCAGTAATGCACGCCGGCGCCGCCGAGCGGATCGACCCCGAGGCGAATGCCGGCTGCCCGCACGGTGTCGAGGTCGAGCACCGCGGCGAGATCGCGCACATAACCGTCGAGATAGCTCCAGCGATGGGTGGTGGCGCTTCGCAGGGCACGCTCGAAGGTCATTCTGCGCACGCCGGCGACGCCGCTCGCCAGCAGCTCGTTGGCCCGCTGCTCGATCCCGCGGGTGATCGCCACGTCCGCCGGACCGCCGTTCGGCGGGTTGTACTTGAAGCCGCCGCTCTCGGGTGGATTGTGTGACGGCGTGATGACGATGCCGTCGGCGAGATGGCCGTCGCGCCCGCGGTTGTAGACGAGGATAGCCTGCGAGACGGCGGGCGTCGGTGTGTAGGGCGTGCCCTCGGCGATCATGACCTGCACATCGTTCGCCGCGAGCACCTCGAGAGCGCTCGAGAAGGCCGGCTCCGAGAGGGCGTGCGTGTCCATCCCGAGAAACAGCGGGCCGTCGATCGCCGCCTGGCGGCGGTAATCGCATATGGCCTGGCTCACGGCGAGGATGTGGCGCTCGTTGAAGCTGCGCTGCAGGGAGCTGCCGCGATGCCCGGATGTGCCGAAAGCCACGCGCTGTTCGGGCACCGAGGGGTCGGGCACATCGGTGAAATACGCCGTGACGAGGCGCGGCACATTCACCAGCAGGGAGGCGGGTGCTGGCTCACCCGCGAGGGGGCTGATGCTCATGTTCTCTCATCTCATACCACATCGCATTGAGAACCCCGAAGGTGAGAGCAAGCCCGAGTCCCAGAATCCAGCTGAAGTACCACATGGTCTCACGGTCTCCTCGATCGATCGAGTACCCTTTAGTATGAGTCGCGATGTCCGCGCAGCGCCTCGAGCGTGATGCGCCCCTTCAACACGCGAAACACCCAGGCCGTATACAGAAGAACGATGGGCAGAAAGATGATCACGGCCACGAGCATGACGAACAGCGTACGCGCGCTGCTCGAGGCGTCCCAGACCGTCAGACCGTGTTCGGGCCGGGTGGATGACGGCATCAGAAACGGGAACAGCCCGATGCCCGCGGTGAGAATCGTGCCCGCCTGCGCGAGCGAGCTCGTCAGGAATGCCGCCGCGTGCCAGCGCCTCCGCAGCAGCAGCCAGGTGCCGGCCGCGCCGAGCAGCGCGAGGGCCGGAACGCCCCAGAGCCCCGGGTGTGTGCGGAAGTTCTCGAGCCATGCGCCCCGCACCACCTCGACCGTCTTGCCGAGCGGACTCGACGGTGCGCCGCCGTGAATCTCGGAGACGATCCGCTGGCCGTCCACGGCGCCGGCAAGCCAGGCTCCCGCCACGATGAACGCCGCGATGTAAAGGCATGCCGCCGCCCGGCCGGCGGAGGCCGCCCGTCCGGACATCGGCTCACCAACCTTGAGCGCGGCATAGGTCGCCCCGTGCATCACGAGCATCGAGAAGCTGACGAGCCCCACGAGCAGGGCGAACGGGCTGAGAAGATTGAAGAAGCCTCCGGTATAGATGGGGCGCATCAGCGCATCGAAATGAAAGGGCAGGCCGAGGAATAGGTTGCCGAAGGCGACGCCGAACAGCAGCGCCGGCACCGCCCCCCCGATCAACAGCGCCCAGTCCCAGACGTTCCGCCAGCGCGGATCGGAGAGCTTGTTGCGGAAGGTGAACCCGACGGGCCGCAGAATGAACGCCACGAGCACCAGGAACATCGCGAGATACAGGCCCGAGAACGAGGCCGCATACAGCAGCGGCCAGGCGGCAAAGACCGCTCCGCCGCCGAGGATGAACCAGACTTGATTGCCCTCCCAGACGGGCTCGACGGACTCGAGGAGCGCCCGGCGCTCCTCGTCCGAGCGTCCGACAAAGCGAAAGATCGTCCCCACCCCGAGATCGAAGCCGTCGGTGATCGCAAACCCGATGAGCAGCGCTCCGAGCAGGAGCCACCAGATCACGCGCAGCGCGTCGTAGTGCGACATCGCCATCTCCTCGTCTAATGAGCCACGGTCTCGAGAGGCTCCGGTCCGGTCTTGCCGTTCCCGCGTGGCTCGGGCAGCGGCCAGTAGCCGAGTCCGTCCGGGCCCCGCCGGATCATGCGCACCATCAGGTACACGTCGACCGCCGCGAGCGCGGAGTAGAACACCACGAAGCCGCAGAGCGACAACACCACGTTGACGACCGGCACGGGGGAGGCGCCGAGGAAGGTCGGCAACACCCCGTCGATCGCCCACGGCTGGCGACCGTACTCCGCAACGATCCAGCCGAGCTCGGCGGCGATCCAGGGGAGCGGGAGGCTGTAGAAGGCCAGGCGCAGGAATCGGCGATGACGCTCGAAGCGATGCCGCATCGAGAGATAGAACGCCACGGCAAAGAGCGCGATGAAGTACAGCCCGAGCGCGACCATCGCCCGGAACGCGAAGAAGAGCACGGGCACGTTCGGAACGGTCGACCACGCCGCCCGATCGATCTCATCGGCGGTGGCCTTCGCAGGATCGCTCGTGTATCGGAGCAGCAGCAAGCCATAGCCCAGATCGGCGCGATGCGCTGCAAAGCGCGCTCGCACGTCGGCGTTCGTGGGGTCGTGCCGCAACACACCGAGCGCGGCGTAAGCCTCGATCCCGCTTGCGATACGCGCCCGCGCCTGCGCCACGAGCTCGAGGATCCCAGGGACCTGCTGATCGACCGAGCGTGTGGCGATCAGGCCGAGCACCCACGGCACCGCGAGTCTGGCGTGAGTCGTGCGCGCCGCAACGTCCGGAATCCCGAAGACCGTGAATGAGGCGGGCGGCGCCTCCGTGCTCCACTCGGCCTCGATCGCGGCGATCTTCATCTTCTGGTTCTCGCTCGCGAGATATCCGGACTCATCGCCGAGCACGACCACGGACAGCGCGCACGCGAGCCCGAAGCTCGCCGCCACGGCCATCGAGCGCTTGGCAAGATCGACATTGCGGCCCCGCAGCAGATACCAGGCGCTGATCGCGAGCACGAAGACCGAGCCGACGACGTATCCCGCGGCGACGGTATGCACGAACTTCGACTGGGCGACGGGATTGAAGAGCACGTCCGAGAACGAGGCGAGCTCCATGCGCATGGTCTCGAAGTTGAACTCGGCGCCGACGGGATTCTGCATCCAGGCGTTCGCGATGAGGATCCACAACGCCGAGAGGTTCGAGCCGAGCGCAACGAGCCCGGTCACGCTCAGGTGCCCGATCTTCGAGAGCCGCTCCCAGCCGAAGAAGAACAGTCCCACGAAGGTGGATTCCAGGAAGAACGCCATGAGCCCCTCGATCGCGAGCGGCGCACCGAACACATCGCCGACGTAGTGCGAGTAGTACGCCCAGTTGGTCCCGAACTGGAACTCCATGGTGATGCCGGTCGCCACGCCCATCGCGAAGTTGATGCCGAACAGCAGCCCCCAGAACTGTGTCATGCGCCGCCAGATCTCGCGCCCCGTCATGACGTACACGGACTCCATGATCACGAGGATCATCGAAAGCCCGAGCGTGAGCGGCACGAACAGAAAGTGATAGAGCGCCGTGAGCGCGAACTGCAGCCGCGAGAGATTCACGACCATGACATCGATCATTGGCTACCCCCTGAAGAAAGCCGCCCACAGCAGCAAAAGCAGCGCGAGCTTCACACAGACGATCCAGGCGAGCTCGCGGCGCAGCGACGGCCGCCAGTCATCAACCGCTCGCGGTTCGTCTGCGCGCATCGGCGTTCGCAGTCGCGGTGGCTGCCGGCAGCTGCGCGACGCTCCCCGATCGTTTGATCAACGCTTCGAGCGTCGCCCGCTCGACGACCTCCTGCTTGAGCAGCAGGCGCGCGAGCTCATCGAGAAGCGCGCGCTTCTGCGTGAGCGTATGCAGCACCCGCTCGTGTGCCTCTTCGAGGAGCTTCCCGACCTCCTCATCGATGATGCGGGCGGTCTGTTCGCTGTAGGCTCCGCGCGCCGCTAGGCCATCGGGCAGGCTGAGATAGGACGGCTGCGCGAGCTCGAAGGTCGCCTGACCCAGGCGCGCGCTCATGCCGTACTGCATCACCATGTGGCGCGCCATGTCGGTTGCCCGCTGCAAGTCGTTCTGCGCGCCGGTGGATACGTCTCCGTAGACGAGCTCCTCGGAGACCCGCCCCCCGAGCAGCACGTCCAGCCGGTCGAGCAGCTCGCTGCGCTTGAGGAGGTAGCGGTCCTCGGTCGGGAGCTGCTGCGTGTACCCGAGCGCCGCGATGCCCCGCGGGATGATGGAGATCTTGCTCACACGATCGGCGTGTGGGCGCGACTCGGCAATGATCGCGTGACCGGCCTCGTGATAGGCGACCGTCTCCTTCTCGAGTGCGTTCATCACACGATTGCGCTTCTCGAGACCGCCGATCACCCGGTCGATGGCATCGTCGAAGTCGTGCATGTCCACGGCGGACTTGTCCAGGCGCGCGGCGTGCAAGGCCGCCTCGTTGACGATGTTGGCGAGATCCGCACCGACGAACCCCGCCGTCTTGGCCGCGACCTCGCCGAGATTCACGTCCGGCGCGAGGGTCACATGCTGGGTGTGCACCTTCAGGATCTGCTCGCGCCCCTTCACGTCCGGGCGATCGACCGCGACGTGCCGATCGAACCGCCCGGGCCGCAGGAGCGCGGGGTCGAGAATCTCGGGCCGATTCGTCGCGGCCATGATGATGACGCCGTTCTTCGTGTCGAAACCGTCCATCTGCACGAGCAGCTGATTGAGCGTCTGCTCGCGCTCGTCGTGTCCACCGGCACCGTTGAACCCGCGGGCTTTGCCGAGCGCATCGAGCTCGTCGATGAAGATGATGCACGGCGCCCGCTTCTCGGCCTGGGCGAACAGGTCGCGCACGCGCGCCGCGCCGACGCCCACGAACATCTCCACGAATTCCGACCCGCTGATCGAGAGGAAGGGCACGCCTGCCTCCCCGGCGACTGCCTTCGCAAGCAGCGTCTTGCCCGTGCCCGGCGCCCCGACGATCAGCACGCCCTTCGGGATCTTGCCTCCGAGGCGGCGATAGCGCTCGGGGTTGCGGAGGAACTCGACGATCTCCATGAGCTCCTGCTTGGCCTCGTCGATCCCCGCGACGTCGGCGAAATGCACGCCGGTCTCGGGCTGAACGTAGACTTTCGCATGGCTCTGCCCGAGCGCCATCATCGGGCCACCCGCCCCACCGCCGAAGCCGCGGCGCAGTACGAAGCTCCAGATGAGGACGAAGACGGCCGCCGGCAGCACCCACGACAGCAGGGTCGACAACCAATGATTCTCGTTTGCCGCCGTGTAATGCACCTTGGCCGCATCGAGCTCGGCGGTGAGCTGGGGATCCTCCACGCGCCGGGCCTGCACGCGGTACAGCGGCGGGCTGGCGCGTGAGGCTGCCGCGGGCGTCGGCCCCGCGTGCGACTCCGCCGGGGCCGTGGGTGCCGGTCTCACTTCCGATTGCGCGCCCAATCCCTCGAGCGCTTGCCGTTGCTCGATGGCCTCGATCGTGCTCGCGGGAAGGAGTCCCTGCGCCCCCCGCAGATCCACCTCGCCCTCGATGGTCTCGCTGCCGATGGTGACGTCTTGAATTTTCCCCGCGCGCAGCAATGCCTTGAAGTCACTGTAGGCGATGGTGGTCTCGCTCGGCACGGCCCAGAACCACTGGAAAGCCAGGATCAGCGCCAATGCGCCGAGCACATACCAAAGGGCCAGCTTCTGCTGCTGCGGCGGCGTATCCATGAGCGCGAAGCGTAAACCACGGCGGGCCGCACGGTCGTGCGGAGAAGTACGTAGCCGGCGGCGAGGGGACAGGATGTCCGATGCCGCGCACGCCGTGTATCAGAGACCCGTGCTGTGCAGCGCATCGAAGATGCGCCCGGCGGCGAACGTGACGGCCGCGGCCACCGCTCCGATCAGCATCTGTCTCGCGCCCGAGAACAGCGCCGAGCGGCCGTTGAACAGGGATGTCGCGAGCCCGAGCGCGAAGAGCGCAACGAGCGACGCAGCGACGCTGCCGGCGACGGCAGCCCGACCGGACAGCATGCCGAAGGACAAGAGCGGAACCGCCGCGCCGAGCGCAAACAGACAGAAGGAGAACGCGGCGGCGCTGCGCGCATCGCCGAGCGGCAGCTCATCGTGCGTACCGTCGATTGCGGGCTGCGCCCTCCCCAGCTCGCGCTCCATCTGGCTGATCGCGAGCTCCCGCGCATTGGTGACGGAAAGCCACTCCCCCAACGCCATGGCGCAAGCGCCACCGATCAATCCGGCCACACCACTCAGCAGGATGAGCGAGCCGTGCGCACCGCCGCCCGCAACGCCCATCATCAGGCAGAAGTTGGATGCCACTCCATCGTTCGCTCCAAGCACCGCCGCCCGCAAGTTGTTGCCGAATGCGCCACGCGTCTGCGCGCGCATGATGGCGGCGTGGCCCTCCTCGTCGTACGCAATCGCGAGCGCCTCGGCATCGCCGAGACTCGCGTAGTGGTCACGATCCTGCATCTCTCGCACGGTGATCGTCGGTGCCACGAATCCGGCGCCGAACCACCGCGCGAGGCGAATGAGCAGCCGTGTCCGCGGCGATGGACGGTGGCGCGGCACCGTGTGCCCGGCCGCCTGCAAGCGCTTCTCCCAGAACACGGCATGCGTGCGCTCCGCGGCGGCCAACGTGCGATAGACGCGGCGCTGCTCCGCATCGGGCTCGATCTGCTCGAGGGCCGCGTAGAGCGCGGCGCTGTCGTGCTCGGCCGTCCAGTGGCGTACGAGCCGCCGGCGCTCCTTCTCCGGAGTTGCATCGCCGCTCGATGCTCGATCCGGGCGCTTCACGGCCGTCGCATCGCGCTCACCCGAGCCCGACACACCTCACCGAACAGGCGACTGGTAGGACGGCGACTTCACGAGGAGCACGTCCGAGTCGAGCGTCTCGATGAGCTGACCGGTGAGCGTGCCGACGAGCGCGGTGAGCGCCTTCCGATGCGTGAGCGCCCCCAGGACCAGGAGGTCGAAGGCATGCCTCGCAGCGAACCGAGGTATGGTGGCAGCGGGCTCGCCGCCGATGACGAAGAGCTCGGCCGGCTGAACCTCCGCTTCACGCGCGCGCACAGCGAGCGCGGACCGGTCGAATTCGATCAACTCCGGCGTCAGGACGCTCACGCGGTGCGCGTAGATCAGGTCCAGCTTCCCGTTGCAATCGACCGCGATGCGCTTGGCGGCGCGGAGGATCGCGCGCGTGAGCTCCGGAGCCTCACCGTCGCCCAGGTCGACCGCGGCTGCGATCGCCGGTCGCTCGCGCCAGGGTTTCCCGCGCGTCAGTAGAAGCGGCACGGGACAGGTGCGCACGAGATCCCAGTCGCCCGCGGCCAGGGCGCGCCCGGCCCCGGAGGCGCTCTCGCCCATGCCGCGGATCAGCAGGTCCGGGGAGACCTGCTGGACCCGGTGGACGATGCCCTCGTACCCTGGACTTTCGCAGGCGGCGTCCATGCTCGCCGTCAGATCGTGGACGTCGAGCGACTTCCACAGCTCCTCCAGATAGGCGCGCGATTCGCGGACACACGCTTCGCGTGCCCGCGCCGGAGCGCCCTGCTCGTACTGGCGGCGCTGCGCGTAGGCGTAGTCCGCATTGCCGAGGAACAGCTCGAGCCGTGCGCCGAGCGCGCGCGCGAGCGCCACCGCCTTTGCGACGACCTGCCTCGAGTTCCCATCCCGCTCGAGCGCGACGAGGATGAACTCGACCTTCTTCATGGAAGCTCCTGCCTTCAATCTCGCGATCACGTTCTCGTGAGCATTGATACTGCAGTTCGCGGCCGGCGCACATCCGCATTGGTACGGATTGGGCGGCGCGCGGGATGTGCTGGAATTCACTGGCCGGCCCATCCCGCGGGGCGCCGCGGCACCGCCGCTTTGCAAGGAACATGACCATGCGTATCAGAGTCGTCGTCGCCGATCAGAGCGAAGCTCGCTTCTTCGACGTGGAGCACCACGATGGGGAGCTGCGTCCCGCCGGACAGCTCTCCGATCCCTTGGCGCACCTCCACGACCGCGATCTGAAGTCCGACCGCCCCGGCCGCAGGTTCGACCGCGCTCCGATTCAAGCGGGCCGGCGCGGGGCCACCGCACACCACGGAATCGGGAGCGAGCGCAAGCCGCGCAAGCACGAAGCGGTCCTGTTCGCGCGCAAGATTGGTGAGGCGCTGGCCACGGCGAGGCGCGCCGACCAGTTTGATCGGCTGGTGCTCATGGCTCCCCCCGCGTTCCTCGGCATGCTGCGCGAGGCGCTGCCCGCCGCACTGCACGAGAGCGTCGCCGCGGAGATCGCCAAAGATCTGGTGCGCGAGAGCCCGAGCGCCGTGCGCAGCTACCTTCCGGCGCAGACGTTCCACTCGGTCCCGAGCTGATAGGACCGCTCGAGCGCGTGGATGAGGCCCCCGCCCCGGGGCATCAAGACATCCGCGGGGCGTGCGTGCGCAGCCCACGAAGCGCGGCACGCGCAATGCCGAACGGGCGGAAGTTGAGCAGGTGGCGCGGCCAGGAAAGCTCGTTCTTGTCGCAAACCGTGGAGATGCTGAACTGCGCGATCTCACCCCGCAGCGCGCTTGCGGCGTGTTGTGACGCCTCACCCTGCTGCGCGAGCCTCTCGCGCAACGTCCTCGCCTCGGCGATGCGTTCCGCGACCACGCGCGCTTGCCGTCCGGAGATCCGTCCGTAGAGACGCTTGAGCTCGTTCAACCGCTCCGCCGCATCGTAGGTCGCATCGACCAGCTGCGCGCGGCTCATCCAGCGGGTCTCATAGCTCAGGATCTGCTCCCAGCTCGGTTGCAGCAGGAGCTGGCGATGCTCCTCCAGCGTGCGGGCGAACAGTCGGTAACCGAAGCGCTCGGGCTCCTCGAAGATGCGGCTTCCCGGATCGACGAACGGACCCATCGGGGAGATGAAGCAGCTCAGCCGCCGATCCCCCATGCGAAAGAGCTGTTCGCAGTAGTCCACCGTCTCCTGCACCGACTGGTACGTCTGGCCCGGCAGCCCGATCATGAAGAACACATCGATGCGATGACAGCGTCTCTCGAGCGCGGCGCGCACGAACTGCTCGAGCTCACCGTTCGTGTAGGCGGTCTCCCCGTCGAGGGCGAGCCGCACGGCCGGATCGTGACTCTCCGGGCTCACCTCGCAGCTCCAGTTGCGCACGCAGCGGTCGGCCGCATCGAGAAAGCTCGCCGGTGGAAGATCGAGCAGCTCGAAGACGATCTCGTTCGGCAGCGCCTCGCGGCGCAGCCGCTCCAGCACGGCCATCGTGTACGGCTCCCCTCCCTGGAGCAGATCCCCGATGAGCAGGATCGGACCGCGCGAGAAGCGGCTGATCCGCACCATGTTCTCGACCAGACTGTCGGGACTTCTAAAGACCGGCCGTGTGCGCTGCGTCAGGTGCGTGCAGGTCGTGTGCGAGCTGCCGCACGTCACGCACTCGAACGTACAGCCCTTCACCGGCAGCACCATCGTGATCGGATTGCGCCACCAGCCGTTGAACGGCAGCACACTGCGCAGGTCCCGATAGCGCACGGCCATGTCGATCAGGAGCTCCGGGCGCACATCGACGTAATCGAGCGTCTGTGGAATGAAGCGCAGCGGATTGACGCGCACCTGCCCGCCTTCCTTCCAGGTGAGATTGGGCACGCCTGTCGGTGAGCCGCCCGCGCGCAGCACGGTCAGAAGCTCGTGCAGCGGGGGCTCGGTGCTGTCGCCCCGCAGGACGAAGTCGACCTGCGGATAGCGAATCAACTCCTGGTGAAAGTACGTGGACGAGAGCCCGCCCATGATGACCGGGATCTGCGGATGCACCTCCTTTGCCACGCGCGCCACCTCGAGCGCTCCCTGCGCGTGCGGCAGCCAGTGCAGATCGATGCCGATGGCGGCCGGTCGCAGCCTCGCGAGCCGGGCGCGCACATCGAAGCGCCGGTCCATGATCATCCGGACCGCGAGGTTGACGATGCGTACCTCGAGACCGCGCTCTTGCAGATAGCTCAGCATCGTCAAGAAACCGATCGGATACATCTCGAACACGGTGGAGGACGGCACCATGTCGCTCACCGGTCCGTACAGGATCGATTTCTCGCGGAAGTCGTATACGCTCGGCGGATGCAGCAGAAGTAGATCGATACTGCGCCCGCGGCTCATGCGACCCATGGTATCAGGAGACGC
>Ga0335074_10004716_pt1 | contig 18816 bp, 18 predicted proteins | sample Lox_Sample_23_FD_206715 | JGI IMG/M metagenome (GOLD analysis project Ga0335074, IMG submission 206715) | Soil microbial communities from Loxahatchee National Wildlife Refuge, Florida, United States - Lox_Sample_2.3 | ecosystem: Environmental > Terrestrial > Soil > Wetlands | place: USA... | reverse complement strand
AGGAAGGCGGGGTACTTGTGTGAGAGCTCTGCGTAGTGTGCCTGTGCGCTGGGATCCTTAAGGTGGTAGACTGCGATGTCGGCGGCAAAGGCGCGGCAGGGAGATTTTACGTGGGCGCGGTTGTGGATCAGTGCTATGTGTGTGGCTGGCAGAGGGCGATGCGAAAGCGTTGCTTCGCCGAGGAGGTAGGCGCTCATGGACCGGTTGAAGAGCTGATCCCAGCAGAAGCTTTCGGCTAGCAGGCAGAGGTTCAGGAGGGCGAGTTGGTGGGCTTCTTCTGCGGCGGTGGTAGTGCTGAGAGGGAGGGAGTGTGGGATGCCGGGGATGTGGCCTTCGTGAGTGAAGGGTTCGAGGGCAGCGAGTTTGTTCAAGGTGGAGGTGCGAGAGTTTTTGTAGGAGTTGTAATCTGCTGCTCTAAGCTCTTCGGAAGACCATTTTCTGTATTCTTTCTGGGCTGAGATGTGCTCGAATTTGTCAAGTGCGCGAATTGGTTGGACTGCAGGAGCTTGAAGGCTAGTAGCTGGTTCTGTGTGAGGCTGAAATGCAACTTGGCCTGTCCCCTTAGTCATTGGAAGTGTAACTGGTGAAGATATGCCCATTCCGATATCAACTGTAGATGGAAGGTATGGGCCGAGAAATCTTCTACCGTGAGTGTGATCCGGTTGAAGAATGACGCCGGCGTTCAATGAGTTTCTGACAGTGGTATTGTGTTCTAGCTGAAGAATGATGCTGGGGGTCAGTGGGTTTCTGACAGTGGTATCGACTTCGGCGGCTTTGAATCCACCGAAAGGCGGGCCGATAATAGGAATACGACCTTCATAGAGCCAGCCAACGAGCAAATCGAAAGCAGCGGGGCTTTCCTCTTCCAAATAAATCAAGTTCTGCTCTGCCTCTTTGAAATTACCGTTCAAGGCTCTGTCGAAGAACTCAGATTGCGTTGTGAGGAGATCCTTGTGGATGAGATAGCGTTTGCGCTCTGGTCCAACGTAGATGATCACACTCTCATTGCCCATGGTCCTGTGACTTATCAGTACCTGGGTTTGTTCAGGATGCAGGGGCTGACTTACTGGGCAAGACTGGTCTGATTGATGGTGGTGAACGCCATACTGGGTTGTGGACTCTATCTTTCACTGAGGATAATAACTCGGTCTCCTGTTGGAAAAGATCTATGAAATTTGCCTAGTCACTCAGATTGTTGACGAGTCACAGTGGTAATAAATTGTTCGAGAAATCCGCTGATGTGGAAACTCGAAGAGGTCGAAAGATATCGAGATATCAGCTACTTATGATTCTGCTTTGCTCTTCGGCTTCGAAGGCCACCTGTACAAACACTAAGACGAAAGCACCTTGAATGGTGTTATAGAGCTATTGAGAGAGCTCTCGGCCAGTAGAGCCCCAAAAGTAGTCAGCATGAAAGAGTGTTGTCGTTCAGTTCGTAGATGAGAGAAGGTATCAAGGTTTAAGATTGTTCTGTTCTGGTGAAATACTAGCTAGTTCATGGATTAATTGGGGTTTTACTAGTTGGTTCATGAATTGACTAGTCGGTTCATAAATTGGACCAGTAGATTCATAAGTCAACCGAACTACGGTTAGTTGGCGGCTCAATGAAAATGGGGTGGGATAGTTAGGCCACGATTGCCATAGTAATGGTCTTCGCTAAAATCCAGGGGGCGCATCACTAAATTACAGAGCTTCATCGCTAAAACTCCAACGTCCCCATACTAGCGCGGTTCTATGACCTGTGGTACAAAGCCTTGTACCACCACTACACTTGCAACTGTAGACACTCATATAGTCTTTACAATATCGGATAATCCGAGCCCACTTACCTGCTTTCCGCGTGAGGTTTAATAAGCTTGGAATGATTATTAAGGCCTTACATATAAAAATTGAGAGCGGAAACTGCAGCACCTTCTACATGATAAAGGCCTTACCTCCAAAGCTGACTGAAACATCAAATTTCGGGCATAGGCAGATTACGAGATAATCAATAGAAAGCTCTATCAGAAGGCTGACAAAAAACATAAATATCCACCGATTGTTGTGTTTGAGAACCATGCTTTCGACATTAGAGTTAAGGCAATTAATCCATAGTGGATGAGATAAAAAGTAGGCAGCTGTGTATGTAAAATACTATAGCATTCAAAAGATGGACGTTGCATAGGTTCGTATCCATTGTATGAACTATATATTGAATAGCTCTACTTAGGCGTATCGTTGCGATAGCACATTTGAACGTCTTTAAATAGATCTTATTGATATACAGTATAAGCTAAATGGCAACTATGCATGGATTATTGCTGCTTACATTGCTAATTTTATTAAGCACTTCTTCCTGCTAAAGCTTATATAATATAACTACAGCAAAAAGTTAAAAGGTGCCTTGCTTATTTTGCTTTAAAGGTATATTATAATGCTTATACATAAAGCACTACAGAACCTATCAATCTAAAGGTCTTGTTTAAGCAAGCAAACAGTGTGTTACGGCACGTACAGAATGCTATTCAATAAGGATGAAGGGAGCTCTGTAGATTGCACTAATCGAAGATACTTAGCTAAGGAGAGAAGAAGAGAAAGTAAGGGGGAGCGTAGCTCCTTATATACACAAGCCGTCCCTAGCTAACTGCCCGTAGCGATTTCAGTGCTAGTCTGAGACCGTAGTTGTTGCATGCATGTGACGAACCGCCACACAGTGTAGTTGAAGAAAAAATTTAGGCTTAGAAAATAGATTATAGATCAACCTAATAGGCAGACAGTTCAGTTGAAATCACGTAGGCAATTAATAGTTGGATGTACTCTACAAACTTCGCCGTTTAGGCCAAATTCTAGTATAGTACAAATAAGGGCAAAAATCAAGAGGATGTTTTAAAGCAAGCAAGGGATTATAAGGAAGATTGTGGGGAAGAGGAAAAGCTCTTCAATTTTAAACGGGACCTTCGACTACCTATTCAGCTTGATAACGATGTAATAGACAGGGCAAACAATAAGAGTGATAGAGATAGAGATAGAGATAGAGATGAAGTACTTGCAACAGTCCGCAAAAATGCACAAAGCGCTAGGCACAAGATAGTTGATAAGTACAGCAAAACTTATGCAATTGCAGTGTTTGCTTAAAGCGACATTGTTATAGCTAAGCTCCTAAAAGGCACTCGAACATCAAACAAACAAGGAAAGACTTTATGCTTAAGTATTAAGTAATCTAAAACTGCACTAATGCTTGGTTTAAACCAATCACAGCATTATAAATCGACTTTTACCTACAAACGATCTTAAAAGAGTGTCGCTTTCAATTGCTAATAGCATAGATGTCCAAGGACCTAATCGACAATTTGTATTATCGAAGGCTACATTGGAAGAGTCTACAAGTAGTCGGGGAGTGATTTCATAAAAACGCAAAGCGTTGTCGGTGTTTTAAAGAGCAAAAAGGTGCTTTGTCCATTGTCATGGTGGTGACGACGATCATGATTGTGGGTTCCTAAGTTTACGAATAGAGAAAGCATTGGTATCACGAGCTAAGGCAATTGAACTTGGGTTTGGATCAAAATCGGGGTCACGAAAGAGAGCATGTGCGGATAGAGCTGGGGACCTGGTAGATTATGTTGGATATAACGTTCCCTTTCTCTCATTTGCCTTCTCATCTGTCCTCTCATATTGTTGGATTCATTAATGAGTCGTCAAGCCAGCTGAGTTTTCAGCTTCTTATAAGTGGCATTTTGCCACATGGCAAATTGCTTCAGCTGCTGTGATCAATGGCGTCGGGAACGCCGATCTGTCTTGTGTATATAAGAGACCTGTGGTCCCACTACAATCTCTACATACAATAGTAGCAATCGATGAGTCTGTTCCTAAGAACCGCCCAAGCTAGTTGCAAAACGCAACAGATTAGTCTGTAAATGCAATAAAATCGGGATTGGAACTGATACTGGTTCCTGAGCTGACCGGTTGATTCATGAGACAACCGGTTGAATCGTGGGCCTTAGTAGGTTCACGAATCGTTAGTATTGTGTGAATCGAGCGGTTCACTTGTACTGCACGTGACCTAATAGAGGTCATAAAAATTCTCTCCTGTGCCAATTTATACAGCAAGTCATCTTTAAGCTCAGCCTTACATGTACGAGAATATTTTCAGTGCAAGAGAGGTACATTTCCCATTTGAACTTTCTCTCCGTTTCCGGCCCGCATAACATTGAGAATTTAAGCTTAAAGAAGCCATGAGTATCCTAACCAGTGACAATGATTAGTAGATTCCTAATAAAACCAGGTCATGGATTTAAATCCTCCTGTGAAGGATTTGTTAGCAGCTTACAAGACCAACGGCCATTGCCCCTTACCTCTCTCATGTCACTTGGATCCCGACTGCCAAAGGAAGTAAATTTATGATTTGTTATCATTTCTTTCGTACGTTATATGAGAGTCTCTCCCCAAAATCTTGACACGAATCAAAGCCTTCAAGCAGGCACTTACCTCTTGCCATTCGAAACCAAAACGGCACTATGTCTCGAAAAGATATTGAATTCAAGACTTCAGAAAATGTTACCCTTCGTGGACGGCTATACACTCCTCCAAAGTCTCAAAGTCTTCTTGGTCTTGAGTACCATGCTTTGTGATGTCACACACTTTTGCCATGCTCAAGGAAATGGGCCTTGACACTTTTGCTGAGCACTTTGTTTCTCAACTAGAAATGGCTTGCCTCGTCTTCGACAATAGCAGGCTGGGATCTAGCGATGTGAAGGAAGGCCAACCACGGAACGAAATGCTCCCTAGTATCCAACAGAGCGACATCCAAGACGCCATAACCTATGTGCAAAGCCTGCCAGAGATGGATCCCAACAAGATTGATGTCTGGGGAGCATCTTATAGCGGAAGGCATGTTCTATATTTGGCTGCCGTTGACAGCCGTATCAAAGTAGTCGTTGCTTAGATACCTCTTGTGAATGGCTGGTATCATGGACTGAGCTTTGCGGGCCACCGTAGAGGTTTTACGGGCTTTGTTACAGGTTTTACGACACGGAATGCAGTTGTTTCTTACGCTAGCTATCGTTAGCTACTGTTAGCTAGCATGTCAGCTACCTATTGCGTGGTTTTGGCCCCTATTCCTTCTGCTGAGCGCCTCTCGAGCGCACGCTGACCTACCCACGGTTCTGACGGTCGTGCACGGCGACGGCACACCCATCCTATCCCTCCGCACTGTATTAATACTGTAACCAAATGTTTAAATGACAATGGTTCATGAAAGAGGCCCAATATCTGTAACAAATGCAACCCTAGCGACGGCACACATCCTATCCCTCTATAATATCTTAATGGAATTGTTGATAGAACTAGTAGGGGCACGAAAAGAAAAGGGCAGGAAACTGTATCCGTGCAATGTATGGAGTCCCAATACGTATACACCATGGTGTTAAGTTTATGTGGTCCGTGCACTCCCAATTAGGCAACAAACGACATGTTGCTTGTGTATGTACTTCGCAATACTTAGTAGCAACATCTAAAGTCCTTAGTATATGTAGCTTTAGTTGCCATGTATTTCTAATGTATACTGCAGGCTATGCAGTAATGATTTTATAAAGAAAAGAGAAGTCTTAATGCTAGAGTAGCAAATGCGATCACTAAATGCGCTGTAATATTAGTGACAACGCTCTAGAAATTTAGCGACTGTAAGCCTAAATCCCCTAAAAGTGCAAAGTGATTAGAATTTCAATAATTTGGCGATCTTGCATTACAATTTAGTAATTAGTTCGCTAAATTTTTAGGGAATCGTTGCTGAATTTACAAAGGCTGGCGGTTTTAAAATCCGGCCACTTTTAGAACACCCAAAAACTCTCCTACTTGCATAATATATAACAACTCAAATATGGGTTTTCAACTAAACTTTTCTACTATAAAGTTTTAGAGAAGAAGCTAATTAATTAGCACACAATTTTCTGTGTAAATATAATGAGGGTTGCAGTTGTTATATGTTCGTTTTCTAAATTATAGTTTTGATGTTCTGAAAGTAACCGGATTTCAAAACCGCCGGCCTTCGTAGGGATTGAGATCGCTAAACTTTAGAATCTTTAATTACTGCTTATTTTTAAGGGATTTAGGCTTACAGTCGCTAAATTTCTAGGGAGTTGTCACTAATATTACAGCGCATTTAGTGATCGCATTTGCTACTCTAGCATTAAGACTTCTCTTTTCTTTATAAATCATTACTGTATAGCTTGCAGTGTACATTAGAAATACAGGGCAACTAAAGCTACATATACTAAGGACTTTAGATGTTGCTACTAAGTATTGCGAAGTACATACACAAGCAACATGTCGTTTGTTGCCTAATCGGGAGTGCACGGACCACATAAACCTACACCATGGTGTATACGTATTGGGACTCCAATGTATGACTAGGGATTTGGGCGCGGCTTCGCCGCGCCAGCGCCCTGTATCTGTAAATTGATGAATAAGTAATTAGTAATACGCAGAATTGCAATGTTTTACAGTACCTCTACTTGTTTGTAAACGCCTGTCCTGTGCTGTGGTCCTCCGCAAGCTGCGGAACAGCGTGTTTAAGCTTAAGAGTGTTAGTTTTATAAATTAGGGTCTATTATATTATAAAGACTATTCTCTAAGTAGTCTTTTACAGTTAACAGCTCTCTTCTATTAACATCCGCTTTCCCCCTTACCCCTTTAAGCTCTTGTTCTCTTAAATGCTTTTGCCAATTTTCAATGTGATATTTAGTGTTTTGGAAAAGCTGGCCGTGAGCAACCTGCTTGTTCCATTCCTTGCCTTCCTTTGCCTGTCGTCGCTGGTATTGGTTCTTAGAAGATATATTAGCAAATAGCTAACCTAGCTTCAACCACAGATCCTAAAAGAGGAAACAGAGAAATAAACGTACTCGACAAAGAGAGCATGTCAGAAAACGTCCAAATGAAGAGGATTCCCGTGAACAGAAACACCGGGTACAGGTGCGAAACCCATCCTGTTTCCTCGCAGTCCGCGAGATCTTCTGCTCTCCATCGTGCTCTCCGTTGAGCGCTCTTCTCTTTTGCCTCCCTCTTTGCCTGCTTATGGCGTTCCCATGTTGCCTGTCTGCGAACAGATTGTTCGCGAAGTTGTCCACGATCCTGCTTTTAAGCACAATCCTCTTCTGCTTCCTCTTCTTGTTTCTCCTGCTGTTCCTGTTCCCCTTCCCCTTCCCATTCCAGTTCCCCTTCCTACTTCTGTAACTCTTCTTCTAAAAACCTGTATTCTCGTGCGCGCCAAGACCTGTTTCGTGCAAGGCAGGAACTGCAAGTGCTTTTCCGTAAGCCAGTATCGACTTGAAACGGGAATTCGTGTCCAAATTGAAAGCATTTACAGCTCCGGCACTGTAACCCGGTTTTTAGGAGGCTCATAGTTAGGGGCAACTCCGTAGTAAGGCATTTTAAATAAGAGGAATGGCAGGTATTGCAGGAATTGCAAAAGCAAACGCGTAGGAAAAGAGACGCGTTTTTGGTGTTCTGTGCAAAGACAATTTAGGTCAGGTGACTGCCTCGTAAAAAGCGGAAAGTCGTGCAATGCAAAAGTTAGAAGTTAGAAGATATTCTCTATATAGTAGTAGATATCCATGGATATTGGATATCCGTCGGCCATAGATGCCTCAATACCCTTTCGCCCGTTAGAATGGGCTTTTTAGCGCCTTGGTATTTTTAGTGAGCCGAAAATTTGAGTTTAGCATAGCAGCATTACTAAAATATCATCCTTAGGCTCGGCTGTCGCTAAAATTTAAGGCTTTAATCACTAGACGACAGTGCTTCCTCGCTAGGGAATGCCAAGGCGCTAAAAGGCCTTATTCCAGCGGGCTAAGGCGTACTATCCTATCCAATCCTATCAGTCTATAAGAACCCACGATGGCCTATAAGGACTTTGTGAAGGGCTGAAAAACAACAGGTTAAGAGTATAGACTTCGAAGATCAGATAAAAGTCGGTTTGAATTGGTATCTGGCTTTTTTCTTCAAACATATGCACCATTGCAAACATATCTCTGTGAGGGTACACGTGATCTGTAGTACCCCATGCAGTTGCACCCAAAGCGGCCTTAAAAGTGGGGTAATAATGAATGTGTTGGCCAAATTTTTCATCAGAAGGGCTGTAGGCCTGTCGTACCCTGGCTATAAAAATAAATCCATTTCTTCGATACTAATTAGCTGGCCTCCTTCTTTTCCCACTACCTTATTTTTATTGAAAAATTTTAACCTCTGCGACAGTAGACAGCGAATAAGATGACCGAGAGTGAATACTTCTACTGGAACCCTAGAAATTACATCGCCATCGATCTCGTCGCAAAAGCAGCAGAAGAAGTGAAATTCACGCCCACATCATCCGCTACGACAGAGGCATATTTTCAGGGAGTGTGGACAGAGGGTTGCCAAGACGTATTGATTGCATACTACCGTGACTTTCATTCGAAAGCAAGTTACCTTTTCATGCTAGTCGCTTTCATTCGCGACGAATTATGGCTAACCCTTTACTCGACGGTGTAGATCCGCCCCGGCTCCCCCGAAGACGTGATCGCAGAGCTCTCCGACGTGAAAACTACATCTGGCGAAGTCTTTGAGCTTCCAGCCGGTAATACCTTTGGCTTGCCAAAACCTACAAGTGCATATGTCGCTATTCCACTGGCGGCGAATGGGGATGTAACCGTCGAAGTCGTGAATAAGTTTGGACATGGCGCAGTTATTAACTGGGATATGGGTACTATGATCTATTTGAAGGGAACAGTGGGGTTGAAGTGCTGCGGACAGGGTAGTGTGGTTTGCATCATGTTGGCGTTGAATCATGAAGAGGATTAGTGCGAACTTGAAATCGGTCCGTCAGGACTCACGATAGACTCATAGGCTACTGTTCCAGATTGGGTTTGCTGCGATGACTGTGTTGTGGGCGCTGGCGGTATTTACGGGTTTTCAAGTACATAAGGGTGGTTGTGATTGAGGAGTACAGACCTTGATAAAAGGAAGATGGCTCGAATGCCGCTGGAGGAGGATACCATGCTGATTTTTGCATAATATCAACAAGCAACCTAATGGAGCAATAGTTTAAACGAATTTATGTCCAGAAGTACTAGCTTGCATATGTTCAATGACTTGGGAACTTAGTGGACAACTATCTCCTACTGCTCAAATTAAAATCTTTATCCCATACATTTGGTTTAAATAAAGATCGGAGCACAGTATCGAAGAAAGGCTCCGTTGGATCTAAACAGGTTAGTTGACCAGCTATCTTGATTTTACAATATAAACTTACCGACCACGCCGGGGGTTGCTGATCTCGAAAGCACCCGATGTAAGTGTGAAAGCCTCTCAAGACCATCAGACTCTATGCTCTCCTTCCACTCTTTTAGCTCATTTGCCAGTTCTCGATTGCGGCGCTTAGCCCCCCCCAACTCATCCTTAGATTCTCTAAGCTTTCTCTCAAGGTCTTCTGACGTATTCTTAGACGATTTTAACTCATCCTTCAAGCGTTCTACCTCATCCTTAGAGAGTCTTAGCTCATCTGCCAGGCGTTGATTTTCGGACCTATGCTTTTTTAACTCCTTTCTTAAGTCTTCGATTATTTCGGTATGCCGTTTTCGAATTTCATTCCCAATGGATTCAGTGACCTGCCAGGCATCAAAGCTTGTGGCGGGATTGGAAGGTCCCGCATCCTCAAGAGGAGTTTGTCCACCGCGCTGTTGTTCTGAACGTGACCTATCATTTGGTTGATATCCATTAAGCGTGATGAAAGTGTTATTGGCAGCGGTGCTATGTGTGTTGTTATCTACACCGCCTGCGTCTCATTTGTTAGAAGAGTTTGACAGAATTAGTGCATGAAGAAAAGACTGGGTCGGCATTTGTTTCCAGAGAGGACAAAAACATGAAGGATGGCGCACTTAGGACATTTTCTGTGATTCTCTGGTTCCTACCCGCGCTTTTCTGATCCGCCCTGATGTGGGCACCAGCGACGTCGCCAAATTCTGCCCCCTCGGTGGTATGTCGTGGCACAGATCTAATGCTAGCGGCTTTATGGCTCTCTCCTCCATACTTGGGCCTTCCGAACAGCCAATCGAACCACCCCATGCCCGAAAATATGCGAATACTGCGAAGGAGGCGATGAAGAAAATTGTTCTAGGAAGGCGATAGACTAGCGTCGGCACATCATTCAGAGCCTCGCCGGAAAAATATTTCTACTTCGCAGGTTTGTAGGGATTGGTTCGGGTGGTGCCAAAATCATCAGATAGGGAGGCGATCGGTGGGGTTCTATAAACAATTTGAGGGTCAGACGGCGCAACCGGTGACCGTCGCTAAATTTCAGAATTATGGCGACTACACCGCTAGAATTTAGTGATGTTGTGCCTAGGTTTTAGAGCCGTCGAGACCAAATTTAGCGAGGGTGACCGGTTGCACTCATCTCTTCTAGTGCTTTCCACCCCACCAATCGCTCATGAGCAGCCCCACATTAGTATGTAGGCAAATTTTTTGTCAGCTCTTAGAATTTCTATCGCTATTCCGCACTATTGTTAGATCGCACGTTCAGTCTATTGAAAGGGCCAATACTTGTATCTACAAGACGATTAGGATACTCAAATTGGACAAACGTATGTAATATCAGGAATTTTTCAAACATGCCATTATGATATTCAACGCTTGTAAAGGAACCTGAAGCAAATGTAGCATATTTAAAGTAGCTAGTCCATCTAAGGCACTTGTAGAGGGAATAAGCAGTTACTGTATACCAGTCGTTGGACGGCTGCGGTCCGCACCGGTACAGGCCTTGACAAGGATTCCTTGTTGAGCGACGGTTGATGAAAAGTTCAACGTAGCGTTCCCAGTATCCGCACGTAGACTCGAAAAACTTTCCTCGGCCTTCTTTCATTTGTAAGAGTTTTAGTATCGCTCATATCTTGCAGTGTGCCTTGTATCATGCAGGCTTTTCCCGAGGGCGAACATGTTCCACTATCCACTGTACACGTGGCAGGCGAAGTTGGGTGTTCAATAAGAGCTGGGTAGCAAGACTCAACAACCATTGAGGAAGAACACTGAGGCAGAACCTTTGGAAATGGTATCTGTCGTGCAAGATGGATCGATGATGTCGACTGTTTTTCCGCAGTCGAAATCGAAGTCAAGTTTGTTCAGAACAAACCCGTAGGTGGGCGCCATTTAAATAGGCAAAAAGTCGAATATTGATAGCTGAACAGTTATGGAAAGGCTAGCCATCTTGGCCCCAGAATTGTCTCCTCTGGGTCAGAGAAGAATACACCATTTGAGTACGAGCTTTCTTACTTCTTTATTATCATTAATCGGCTAATCACCTTCGAGAATCTGGTTCGTCCATGGCCTCACCGGCGACCGTGAAAAGACCTGGCTACACCCCAACGGCACTTTCTTCCCACAGCTGCTCGCCCACGACTTTCCGGAAGCTCTAATAATTACATGGGGCTACGATGCGAACATCGCTCGATTTGATGGCAAGAAATTGCAGAATGCGAGCTCCGAAGGCATTCACAGCTATGGCCAAAGCCTCGCTTTTGCAATCCGCAATTCTCGGCATAGCAAAGTGCCTCCAACTCGTCCCATATATTTCATTGCGCATTCTCTAGGCGGCCTTGTAGTGGAGCAAGCGCTCTTACTATGCATTGGGCCCGACGAAAGCCTTCATGAGATTGCGAATGCGACAGCAGGGATTATGTTTATGGGCACACCGCATCAGGGTTCTCGTCTCGCGAAATTGGGCAGTGCCTTGGGAAGGCTGATACCGGCAAACATCCGGACGATCAATCACAAAGCGATTGAGGTTCTCAAGACAGACTCTGAAGTGTGTATAAACTTAGGAGATGCGTTTCAAGAGCAGGCTAAGCACGGGAAACTTAAGAAGGTCAAGCTTTTCTCGTTCTATGAGACAATTGCCATGAATGGCCTTGGTGAGATGGTTGTACCGGAGGCATCTGCTGTGCTAAAAGGAGACTTCAAGAGCCCTATTCACGGGACGCACACTTCGATGACAAGGTTTGAAGGCTTGAATGATGATGGTTATTGCAAAGTAAAAGGCCAGCTGATGGCATGGCTCCTGGCGAAGCCAGCTCCGCAAGTGACAGAGAAAAAGCCAGCAAAACGGAAAGGGAAGAATAAGCTAGCCTCTGGCTCTGTCGTTATAAGTGGAGCAACATTCAATGGGGCCATTACCGGAAGTAGCATCATTGCATCTCAGATTGTCGCCAGTGGCAATATGTACTATTATTCGGGTGACAAGCTAGACATGCAGGACGATAGCTCCGATGAGAGCGAAGCCGAGGAAAAGGACGAGGATGAGGAGACGTTAGTGAATGAGGGCGATTCAGCAGTGATCATATAAATAAATTTATAAGATCTGATCTAATTCTGTTCTTCCGACTTCTGATTTCTCACGCCCTTCAATATCAAACCCCGTTGCACCCATTTCTTGTAGAAAGCCAATCAATCTCATGCATGCCGTTCGCCCTGAACTTCCTGCGCCATCATGCTCCAATGGTCCTGAGGGAGAAACTGGTCTCTACCCGCTACCCGTTGTTGTGTATTGACCTTACTGTTGATGATATTGCCAAAATTTCCACCATACATTACGTGAGAAGTACAACGCCCCTCTCCGCTGTCATATGTCTCTTGCTGTGATTCTTTGCCGCGAGGCCCCTGTCCGTAGAACTGGTCTCTGCTTGCTGCGTGTTGGCTTGCGTCGATTGTGCTATCTTTGACCATCCCAAAAACATTCGGACCACGTATCGTGGTAGTATTGCTGTCCGCGTGTTTGTGCGTTTTTTCTGAATAGTTAACCGCTGGGTTAGGTCCTGGAGAGCTGACAGGGGGATTCGGAAATGCTTGTTCGACATTTCTCTTCAACAAAACCATCTTCATGGTTGTGATAACGGCCATTATAACTTGAATTATCTCTTCGATTGTGTTCTGATCGTGGCCAGGCAGATTGATGACTGCGGAGACTTAGAAACTACTTTCTTGTTCTCAAACTTTAGGAGGGCGTTGGAAACTAACTCGTATTGAGGAATCTGACCAGCTCTGCAAAGCTTTAAAATGTAAGATTGTGATCTCTCACCTTGGCATTTGGGCAAAAACTTACGGTCCAAATTCTGGCAGGCTTGTGGTATCCGTGGGGGGCTGACCCGAGGCGACAAGGCTGTCGCGCTCAGCCTTGTTTGCTGGCGTCGCCATAATTGTGAGTCAAGGCTTTCTGAGTAGAAAGGCTTCAAAGTAGTGTTTCTGGAATTGTGCAGCGAGCCGATTTGCCAGCGTTCAATGCCTACGAGGAGGTTTATATGGAAAATTGAATACTGGTCGACTTTCTACTATTCAGTTGGGCACACGCATTATCACTCCGCATAAGCCCAATCGCGGCCCACCACTACAGGCTTCATACACTTTTCCGATTTATCATCTAAGGCTGCTTTTCAAGCTTCCTTACACACGAATCACGCCTCTGGGCGGCGAGCAGCTGAATGCTGGGCCCCAAGGCATGCATTCAGCTGAAAATAGAGGGTTGAAAGCCGCCAAATCATCTGTTTAGGTTCGATAGGAAGTTTGTTCCCACTAGGACGTGTCTTCATATTATTGGTTTTGAGCCATTTGGTTTCCACGTGGAGTCTGCTTCACTCCGCACTAAGGAGTTCAACTCTAGGTGTTCAGTACGCTTAGGATATTACTTCATGTGGCTGACCTGGCTTCGGATCTGTTCATAAAATGACGCCAGATCAAGTGGGTTCCCTTTTCCATTTAACGACTTGTTTCCGTGAGCCTTCTTAAGCTTTGAGCGGTGACCTCGTTTGAGATCATGCTCTTTGTCTGTGTTTGAGGCTAGCTCAGAAACGGATGCTTCAAGCTCTTCATCAATACTAATTACCGCTTCCGGAATTAAAAGTATGGTGTTGGCCCCGTCCGCAAGAGCAGCCTCAAAACACCCCTCGTGGTGTCAATATGTTCAATTCTGTGTCAAACAGCCTTATTCGTTTTCTCATGTACTTCTTCGCTATTCGCCCAACCTCGGATGGATCAGAGCGAGCAGAAGACTATCAGCCGTCCTCCATACACTACGTTCACGAACCTTAAAATTTGTTTGGATCATCGTAACGTCAAGCCCTTCCTTAGGCAGAGCTGGTGTATCCTGCACAGATAAGTAATTGAAATTAAAAGGAGAGAATTCGAATTACCTGCCGCTCACCAGCCTGATCTTGCCATTGTCTCATCTGTTGATCAACAGCGGTATTCGTGTTGTCTGCGGTCGCAATTTCTTGTATAGTTTAATCGGCTGTTATCTACCCTTATACTTAATTCCTAGTAACGAGCGCGTCTCCTGTAGTATTAAGTTCTCTAAAATCAATCTACAGACAAGTTGAATAGGAAAAGAGCTGTAGAGCTAGTGTCCAGAATATTATCAGCTAGGGTTCACTGTCACTAAGAGAGAACGAGTATGAGGTTTATAGGTTTGCTGGAGCTTAGCTAGGGAGTAACAAGAGACTACTCTCTGGCCTCCAAAATAATGGAATACGCCAGAGTATAAATACACGTCATAGTCGCCGGAAATAAGCCGGCAGTTGCAAGGCATATTGCGTCATCCCCCGTGACTGGGTAGGGAGGTTGATCGCCGGTCAGTCACGTGACATACCCTTACAAGAGCCTATCCCTTACAAGGAGATACCGTTGACATTAGAGACGGTCTTCGGCCATCTAAGCCATCAACCATTGCTGAATTTAAAGGTTAGGCCACACGAGCTGGAAATAAAACTTAAGTCAATGTAGAAGTTCTACGAGTACGCTTACAATTGCAAGCTTAGTGGTCTTGTTAAAGTAGCAGCTTGAAATACGGTACACCTTTATCTAAACTTGTTATTATAAGACAATTCCTAGGGCCAAGTTGCTAAGAAGACGCTTTATAGGTTTCAACATATCTAGCATGATAGTTTTATTACAGTGCTTAGGGTCTTCATGGCCTAGGACACCTTCTATGTCGTCCTCGAGCACCTACATGTATCACTTAAATAGATCGTTAAATCTCCTACCTATCCTAATAAGCTGCAACTAGCTGCTATAGTTAACAGGTAAGCTCCTGCAGATATAGAAGGAGCATGCACTAATCATAGTAGATACTCGATAGTGTAGTATATCTTGCATTGAAAAGATTCAAAACATAGATCTCTAGATTGCTTAAATATTCTCTTTAGCTTAGAAGGGGATGTCAAGATTAGTAAGTAGATTATTCCGCCAAGACAAATATCTTATCGACGTAATCTAAAGCAAATCAAGAGTGCTATTATGCTATTCTAAGAGATGCCTTTCCTTGTGATGTAAGGGCTCTATGATTTATTATAATAGAATTAATGCCGAGGTACACTAAGGATGATGGAGCTGTAGGGGTAGACGATTTGTGTTGCTGGCCCTCCAATTCAAACGATGTAGGTTTCTATTTAGATACAACTTCTACTATCTTAGCAAGCGCGTTGATTAAGGTAAGTTGTGGGCACATCCATTAAACATATAATACTAACATTCTCAGCATTTATTTTTAAACTGTAGCAGAAGGAAAAGCTTATAGAGATTATATCTTTAGCGTAAGTCGCTGTACGCCTACGTTATAAGTATATTTAGTAATCTTCTATATAAGTTAAGGTTCTTTTTCACACATGACATTTCTATTTTGCTCTTAATTAAGAGTCTAATGTTACGAATGCCAGCAGAGTGTCATAGGACTGAACTAAGGTCACGAGTTGGGACGGCACAGGGCACGGCGGCGCTGTCGAGCAACGGCCAGGGGCCTGTGTAAATAATCTATCCTCCCTTTTCTATTTCTCTTCCTTCTTTAGCTTAGATGTCTTATCAATAGTACCGCATTTTATTCGCTCTGTGTGTCCATCGTCGATCTTAGTAATGTAGCAATTGTCTGTATCCTCTATTATATCAACCTCTATCTCGTTAGTATTATAATTACTATTGTAGTCAACTCTTATATCTAAATCTTCTTTAGCTGCGTTGTCGTCATCGTCAAAAAAGTCAGTATCGTTATATTTAGGACAACCTCCAGCGTCGCTATCATTGTTGTAATCTCTGTGCATTGCTTCCTAAAAGGGTTCACGCATGTTAGTATCTTCTACTTCTCTAAGGGGTTCTAGCTGGCTTTGCCCTTTAATAAGTAAACAAACTCTACTAGTCGACCGTCTGTGTAGGATTAGAAGAGCATTATAGTAGCAACGTCATAACGGTCGTCCTTAGTAAGGAAGACAGATTCATCACAAGCCTAGTGCTAGACCAGCAAGAAAAGTAGGTCATCTAGTCTAGCAACTAGCTTGGGTTTGGACGTAGTATCCAGCCCAAAATCGTGCTTTAAAGTACTATTGATATACTTTAACATTACAGTTAGCGTATAGTACAAGAATGACATTGAAGAAAATGATAATTACCTTGACAACCTCATTTACACTGTTCTCGTTCATGAAAAGCTATTAACACAGCAATAAAGCATCTTGAAATTCCGTTAGTACTAATTAAGAGACTTCCTCTTCCCTTTCTTCTACTTCTTTGCCAAGTAGGCCTCACAGATCTAGTAGAGAAACAACATTATCCTTCATTTAGCAAAATTCTCTATAAGGATGGCTGTACGCGAATACCCTATATAATGATGATCACAGTATCAATTCCACCGTCTTGTGCGACCAGATATAGCCCCGGGGCTACTTACAGCCTTTCAGACCGACCGCATCGCACGAGGCGCGCGCGAGCCAGCTGGCACAATACTAATTATCAGTGAGGACCCGCTTGGTCAAAGTCTAATGCAGGCACGAGCGGCCCACGAGTACTATAGCTCTTGGGCAATGAAGCTTCCGCAGTGGAATAACAAGACAACAATGAGGAGCGTAGAAGCGTTTCGCGGTTACATCCCTGAGCATTACATGAAGCTTATCTCCCCAACTCCGTTGCATATGGTGGTAGCCGAAGAAGATGAGATTGCACCAGCAGAGTCCGCATTGAGAGCTTTTCGGAAGGCATATGAGCCAAAGGAGTTGGTTCTTCTGCCAGGGGGACATTTCCAAAGCTTTGCCAAGCCAAATATTACGAAAAATATGTATCACCAGACGGAATTTTTGAGGAAGACACTATGCAAATAGGCCCTCATTCTAATGCAGGACGTTTTCACCGAAGATCTCCTCGCATTCGTGTCCATTTCGTTGCAATAACAGCTCTATTGGTCGAACCTCGATTTGGAAGGACTCCTAACCTCTTAATAAAAGGGGGCTAGAAACTGGGAGGCTGGAGGTATTCAACATTGTCATGAATAGGGAGCCTACGTCCTACTTGGACTACCACCTTTTATCATCAATTAATTTAAATTTCTATGCTGCACACCAAATCACAACTCTATTCTCCATAATTTACAGCATATTTTATACTGAGCAATTCGTAAACGATTCCAGGTAGAGATGGATAAAAGTGAATATACAAAACTACTAATAATCGTACAGTCTTCTTCTTTGCTTCTTTCTTTTGAAGTGCAGAACGTGTGTAACCGTAAAGGCGCTACGCAGGTTCAACCACATCATCATGTAATGCAGTCGGAGCCAGCCGAAATGCTCTATAGTTTATTAAATAGAAAGCCATAAGTCGAATTGGAACTGTATTAATATAATGTTGCGAAATTCTTTCTCCCTTCTGCGGACACTTGAAGTCAAACGCGTTATTGTCCAATGAACCAAGCCTGTTCACACCACGCTCACGATGACTCAATATAATTTATTGCGCTACCATAGCAACCACTGATTGTTTACTACTTTTTTACACTCGCCAACGATAGTTCTGAAGTATCAATGAAGGTTGACAAGAAGCTGTTGATCGTATGGTAACGCAGCAGGACAATACCGAGAAAGAGAGCACAAAATACCAAGGAAAAGGATGCAAAACAAAGACGCGGAGGCCGTTTAATACAGAAGCAACGAACACGGATCAATATCAGCATTTCATTCCTAGGTTGATTCTCAGGAAATTTGCACAACCTGGCTCGTGAGTTGCTCGAGCATTCGCTCTCATTTAAAATCATGTTTTAACACATCAATAATCACAGGAGCAGTGTGACAGTGTGGAATTGGTGGAACAATCGAATTTACGTGCGGGAGATTAAGAATACCTTTTGCATGTTCAATCAGTACAATAAAAGTCCGAACAAGAAATGTGTCGAGAAACTCTTTGCAGACCTGGAATGTGACATGGGAGCAATTCTGAAGAAGGTTGAAAGTTCATTAGAATTAGACAAAGACAAAACCGGAACTCAAGCCAGCTTGAAGCTTTTGAAGTCCGAAGTCCATACTATTTACAAATTTATCGGGCTCGCTGACTTTCAAAATGTGCCATTTGGGCTCTCTCGTGATTTTGAAGATGCCTATTCTACCAACACTTCTCAAAGAAGATACCGAGAAGACTGGGTGAAGACCCTTTAGTTTTTACTAGAAACTCCACACCAAGATTTAGCAGAGATGGACGAGTTACTAGAAACAGAAATGCTTCGCCCCACTCTTACTAGGTAGCAGTTATCGATAATGAAGCTATTCTTCTGGACAACCTCTATGGGCGGAGAGTTCTTGCTAAGCAACTTCCTAACCGGCATTGAATGGTACCAGTATCCAGAAGAGGATATGTCTTCACAAAAGATTGAACTGCTGGCCCATGTATTCCTTCCCATGAGCCCCAAAGTCTTCCTGGTACTCTGCTCAGACACTTTGTGCAGACGGTTAATACCCAAAGACCACACGATACAACAACTCCTTATGATCGGCAAGCAAAAGGGAGATTAGGCAA
>Ga0335074_10004715_pt1 | contig 18817 bp, 17 predicted proteins | sample Lox_Sample_23_FD_206715 | JGI IMG/M metagenome (GOLD analysis project Ga0335074, IMG submission 206715) | Soil microbial communities from Loxahatchee National Wildlife Refuge, Florida, United States - Lox_Sample_2.3 | ecosystem: Environmental > Terrestrial > Soil > Wetlands | place: USA... | reverse complement strand
CGACCATACCGGTTCGGTGTGAACTCTCAGCCTGCTGAGAAGCGGGGGAGAAGATCGGGGCCGATACTACGTTGCCATGTCCGTTCTGAAGCCGCGCCACTGGCTGAGATGGCTCATCGGGTCTGTCATCGTTCTCGCCGTGCTCGCCGCGGCCGGGCCGTTCATTTACATTCACTTCTTCAACGGCAGCACGCCGGCCGCGCTGTCGCTGTCGCCGACGAGCACCGGGGCGCCCACGCCGGGCGCCAGCACCGCCGCGGCCAGCGGCTCGGTGGCCGGTACCTGGACCGCCGGCTCCGGCTCGGTGGTCGGCTACCGGGTCAACGAGGTGCTGCTCGGGCAGAACGCCACGGCCGTCGGCCGCAGCACGTCGGTCTCCGGGCACCTGGTGATCAGCGGGACGACCGTCACCGCGGCGGCCTTCAGCGTGCCGATGGACACCATTCACAGCGACAAGAGCCAGCGCGACGCGCAGTTCGACGGGCGGATCATGGACGTGGACGCCTACCCCACAGGGACGTTCACGCTGACCGCCCCGATCAGCCTCGCGCCGCTGCCCGCCGGCGGGGTGATCAAGTCCTACACCGCGCACGGCAACTTGACGCTGCACGGCACCACCCGCGCGGTGACGTTCACGCTGACCGCCGAACGCAAGGGCGCCCAGATCGAGGTGGCTGGCCACATCCCGGTCCTGTTCGCCGATTACAACATCGCCAACCCGAGCTTCGCCGGCTTCGTCACCACGCAGAACCACGGCCAGCTCGAGTTCCTCCTGATTTTCCACAGGGCCTGAACCCCCGCAGTAGACGTGCCCGCCACGGGGCGACCCGCGGCGGGAGGCCGCCGTCGGGCCAGCCGGCGATGGGCTGGCGTGGTACGCGCTGATGTGAGCGACGCGGCAGCGGTCGATGCCGCCGTCGCAGGCGGTGATGCGGTGCTGTCCGCGTTGGGCGTGTCCTACACCCGCAAGCCGGTCACCGTGTACTCGGCAGGTACGGCCAGCATCATTGCGGCCATGGAGAACCACGGCGTGCGGCGGCTGGTGGTGACCGGCAGCGCCGCTATCGATCCGGGTATCACGCCAGCGACTCGGTGTTCTTCACCCGGGTGATGGAACCGCTGTTCATGCGGCTGCCCGGCAAGACGGTCTACGACGATAACCGCCGCATGGAAGCGCTGGTCCGGGCCAGCAGCCTGGACTGGACGATCGTCCGCGCCTGCTGGCTGTTCGACGCGGCGCGGACGTCGGACTACCTGGTCTGCGAGGGAAGCATCCATGCCATGTTCACTTCTCGGGCCGACCTGGCGGCGTGCCTGCTGGCGCAGCTACCCGGCAGCCAGTACGTCCGCAAGACAGTCGGGGTGGTCACGACAGCCGGCACTCCGGGCATCGCCCGTCAGATATGGCGGGAAGGGATCAGGAAACAAAAGACGAGAGCTAGCATCGGCAACGCCGTGGCGGGTTGCTGACTGGCGGGCGGGTGGCGATGATTGCCTGCCGTGCCCGATGTGCCCTCGGCGGAGGAGCTGTCCCCGCTGCCGCCCGCTGAGCTTGCGGCCCGGCTGGCTGAGGCATACCAGCTGATAGCTGAGCTGACCGCGCGGGTGGAGCAGCTGGAGCGGCAGGCACGCAGGGATTCGTCCACCTCCTCGCGGCCCCCGTCGTCAGACGGCCCGTATAAGAAGGGCCGGGACCGGTCGCTGCGGGAGCGGGGGAATCGCCGGCCGGGCAAGCAGCCGGGTGAGCAAGGGACGACGATGCTCCTGGTTGATGACCCCGATGAGCGCCTGGAGTTCTCGCCGGCGGCGTGCCGGGGGTGCGGCGCGGACCTGGCCGCCGAGCCGGTGGCGGCGCAGCGCCGGCATCAGGTCACCGACATCGAGCCGCCCCCCGGCGCCGAAGGTCACCGAGTACGTGGCGCAGGCGAAACAGTGCCCGGGCTGCGGGACGGTCACCGGGGGCGAACTGCCGCCGCACGTGCGGGCGCGGGCCAGCTTCGGCCCGGAGACCTGCGCGCAGGCCGCCAACCTGGTCAGCGGCCACCACATCCCCACCTGGCCGGCCACGATCGTGCTGCGGCAGCTGGCCGGCATCGCGGTCTCCACGGGCTAGATGGCCGGCATCCGCGGCAAGGCCGCCGCGCTGGTGGAGGCGAGCGGGTTCATGCAGCGGGTGCGGGAGCTGCTGAAGGCCGCCCCGGCGGTGCACGCAGACGAGACCCGGCCCGGGCGGCCGCCGGCACTCGGTACGTGCACCTTGCCTGCACCGCCTACCTGACTCATCTGCACACCGGGGACCGATCCGCCGGGGCAATCGACGCCGGCGGCGTGCTGCCCGGCTACACCGGGATCATCGTCCGCGACGGCTACGCCGGATACGAGCACCTCACCGATGCGCTGCACGCCTGGTGCGGAGCTCACCTGCTCCGGGATCTGAAGGGCCTGTACGACTTCGAGCCGGACAAGCAGGACTGGGCAGTTCAGATGGCCTGCCTGCGCATCGAGGCGCGCGACGCCGCAGCCGCCGCCCGCCAGGCCGAGCAGCCCGCCCTGGATGCCGCCGTCCTGGACAACCTGGTCACCCGCTACCGGGCACTGGCCGCCAACGGGCTGGCCGCGAACCTGTACCGGCGGACCTCGACCGCGAAGGACGCCCGCCGTATCGCCCGCCGGTTTCTCAACTTCGAGGACCTGATCCTCCGCTTCGCCACCCGCCCCGACCTGGACATCTTCACCAACAACGAAGCCGAGCGCACCATCCGCCCAGTGAAAGTGCAGCAGCGCGCCTCCGGGGGAGCTGGCGCACTCTCGAAGGACTCGCCGACTTCGCGATGGTCCAGTCCTATCTATCGAGCGCCGCCAAATGGGGCATCAGCAAACTTGACGCTCTTCGCGACCTCTTTCGCGGTCACGCATGGCTCTCACCTGGCCTGGAACCGGCCAGATAACGCCATCACACCACCCTAATCACAGCATGCCGACGACGCTTGCTGAATCTACGAGGCCAGCGTTAATGTGCTGGCTCGCCGCTGCGGCCTCCGCCGTCCACCCTGCGGCCATTCTCGCTGGCTTGCGGCAGCTGGCCGAGCTGGCGTCCGCTCGCCGTACGTGAGATGCGAGGCGGACGCCAGCCATCCCTCCGTAGCCGGGTTTCAGCGCTGCAATGTCGTTCCGCAGCTCGGTAGCCCGTCTGGCCTGCTGAGGGCGTCAGTTGCCGTTGGCGAAGGAGAGGTAGGTGGTCTCGATCTTGTCGAGCTTGCGGATCTCGATCACCTTGGCCGTGAGGGGCGCCGGGGGCTGCGGCACCGCGGCACCCTGATCCCGCGTCTCATTTGATGGCATGTCGTTTCACCTTGTTTCGTGCCGGATGTCTGAGGCTGAGGCTGTCACTCGCCGTTGGGGTTGGAGAGGTAGGTGGTCTCGATCTTGTCGAGCTTGCGGATCTCGATCACCTTGGCCGTGGGCGGCGCCGGGGGCTGCGGCACCGCGGCACCCTGATCCCGCGTCTCATTTGACGGCATGTCGTTCACCTCCTTCCGTGCTGGCTGTCCCGCGCTTGGGCCGTCACTGGCCTTGGGATCCAGACAGGTAGGTGGTCTCGATCTTGTCGAGCGTGCGGATCTCGATCACCTTGGCCGTCGGCGGCGTCGGGGGCTGCGGCACCGCGGCACCCTGATCCCGTGTCTCATTTGACGGCATGTCGTTCACCTCCTCCTGTAACTGGTCGCCTGACAGTGCGAAGAAAGTCGGTGAGCTGGCCGCCGTGGCGTCGTGACCAGGCCCGCAGCCAGAGGATTTGCACGGAGCCAAGGGCCGCGAGCGCAGCCGCGGCGTCGATGCGGCTGGCTGTTGCGGGATCGGTCAACTCGCTCACCGAGCGGGCGATGAGCGCGAAGGCGGCAGGCAAGGTGATAAGAAACGCCGCGGTTACCGTGAGTATTGTTCCGGATAGCAATAGGAAGCTGTAGGCGCGAACAGCCTGTCGCTCACGCCTGGGCAAGACGCTGGCCGGATCAGCGAACGAGCAGGTACGGAGGCACCGGGTCAGACGCCGCCACAGGTAGCGCAGGTGCGCGGCGCCGTCTGCATAGAGGTTCGCGCAGCCGGCGAGGTCCTGGACAATGAAGTACACGTCGGTACGCATAAAGACCAGGAACTCGCAGGGCAATGACAGCATCGCCTCCAGTTCTGTCACGATCAGCAGCAGCCGGGTCAGGCCGCCCGGCCCCGCAAACCGCAAGGTCAGCACACACCCGGACGCCACCAGAAGGTTAACGGCCATCCCTGCGCAATACACCGTCATCCGAGTGCGGCGTGGTGCCGCCCACACTCCGCTGACGTCCGTCTGCAGCACAAGGAACTGCAGCCGGCTACCTAGCCTGATCCGCGCGGGCACACCCGCGGCCCGGGCAGTGGCCAGATGACCCAGCTCGTGCAGGCAGCCGACCGTCCAGCCGATCGCGGCATCGACGGCGAGCACGATGCCAGGATGCTGGCTCCATACCAGGTCGTGGTAGCCAGGCACCAGTGCCCGGTCGGTGATTACCGTCGCTGTGGCTGCCACGATGATCAGCGCGGCCGCCCACCACGTCGCGGGGTTCAGGAGCCAGCGCACAGCCTGCGGGTGCAGCCAGGGCAGGCTCGGCCGGACAAGACCGTGGTCCGCCCGGGGGATACCGTCGATCTCCGCGACGAAGCCCAGGTCATCGAGCGATTCGATGAAGCAGGCGACACTGAACTCCGTTCCCGTTTCCTCAGCCAGTGAGCGCGTCACATCGCCGATAGTGCGGCTGGCGGACAGCAGAGCGATGACCCGGCGTGCCGCTGGGGGCACGATGACGAAGTTGCCGGTCTCGGCGCGGCCGATCACCCATGAGTCACCCTGGCTGCGTATGCTGAGCGGGCGCAAGATCACCGTGGTGCTGTCGGCCATCATGGCTCGCCACCGCATGCCGGGCAATCGGGCCTGGCCGGACCCGCGGACGTGTATGGCGCGTCCAAGGCGGCCAGATTGATCACCTGGACCGTCCCCGGCCGGACCGGCGGAATGCCGGTGAGCAGGGCAATCACCAGGTGAGCTGAAAGGTAACCGGAGATGCCAGCTGGTACCGTGCCCACAGCGCTTCGCATCCTCGGGGCGAGGTGCTCGACCTGCCGGGCGTCATCGGGGACGATGCCGAGTTCTAGGAGGGGTTCGCGGACATTGTCATGCAGACATTCCCAGCAGCCGCCCTCGCCAGGAACGTAAACGCTGGCCTGGACCAGGGGCCCGTAATAGCCGACGTCCACCCACGGCCTGCCCGCGGCAATGCACGCGCGGTTGACCCAAATACGGGCATCAGCGGGCTCGTCGGCCGCCATCAGCAGAACGTCACACCCGCTGGCCAGGCCTGCGGCGTCGTCCGCCGAACTGACCCGCAGCCGCTCCCCGGTGATCACGATGTCAGAGTTCAATGCCCGCAGCCGTCTTACCGCGGCTTCAGCCTTCGGCGCGCCGATATCAGCCTCGGCGTACAGGACCTGGCGGCTCAGGTTCGACAACTCGACGACATCAGGATCTACACAGTGCACGCGGCCGACCCCGGCCGCCGCCAGCGCCAGCGACGCCACCCCGCCATTTCCGCCCACTCCCAGCACCGTCACCTTCGCAGCCGCAAGCAGCGCCTGCGGCTCCCAGGTGCTCACCCGCGAGATCAAGTCCAGCCAGCGGTAATAACGGCGGGCCCGGTCATACCGCTCCTTATCCCGGCTGGTCAGTACGGGCGGGTCTGGCGCACCCGCATCCTCGACATATCCCGAGTCCTGCAGTTGGCTAGCCGCTTGGCGCAGGATCTCCAGCGCGATACCTGGATGCATGCGGGCCGCCAGCGCCACGATCTCATCGAGGCTGTGGTTGCCATCCATGCCCTCCAGCAGCGTCCACACGAACCCATCCGGGTCGTTGATCTCGGCAGCAAGCCCGTAGGTCATCCCGCCGATCCGGATGCGCCCGCCAGAAATCCGGAAAGGCATATGCTCAGGTTTGATATGCGGTCGCGACATCACCGGCCTACGCTCCACTTCGGAACGATTCACACGGGTGCCTTTTGTTTAGCACCAAAAACAGGAATGCTCTCAGGTAACACGGTCGGAGCACGCATGGCCTTCCTCGAAATCACCTTTACAGGTACGCAGGTACATGGCGTAGCGGCGGACTGCGGGCAGCTGCCGGAAACTCCCGTACCCTGCGACCCGCCGCGGCCTATAAAGTCTGCTCACCGCGCAGGCCGACCAAAAGAGGCCGGCTGGGTACAGAACGGTCCCTCTACACCACGCCAGGGGCCCTGTCGGGCACAGCCCGACGACAATTGCCATGCCGGGCGCGCTCGAGCCGTCCCATCCCTGCGCCGCGGCAGACGCGGCTGCGCGGACATCGTCGCCGGCCCAGTAGCACAACGCGTTGAACTGCGGGCCGAGCTCGTCGATCCGCGGCAAGCAGCAGCCGGCTACCTCCACTGGGCTCACCTGCTTGGTGCGGATCGAGACGGCGAGCTCAACTGCCGGGATGACCGGGGCGATCAGGCAGGACGTCACCATCTGTCCCTTCCTCGCCGCTAGTGCTAGATGTCAGCGCGTCGGGTGCCGCACGTTGTGTCTCTACGAATGTCATGCCGGGACCGCCGGGATAGCGGCTTGTAGCATGGCGGCATGCCGCCCGCCGGGCCTGTACCGCTTCAAACTGGGCCGTCACCGGCTTGCCGGATACGTCAGCTGTAATGCCGCAGCGGCCGCCTGCTCAGTCGCCCGGAAGCACTGCTTCCCCCGCACGTCTTACGGCGCGAGCGTGCCGCTGTCAGCCTTCGCTGACGGGAAAAGGGGGGCGGGCTGCCGGTCCGGCCTAGCCCGGCCGGAACCGGCCCAGCCGGCCCCAGCAGCGCCGGGCCGGCACCACGAGCACCGCTAGCACCCCGCGCGTCCAGGCTGCGGCCCATCCGCCCGCCCGTACCTTGACGTGCCCGCTTAACCCGGGAGCACGGTGCGGTTTGCGGCCATTGCTGACAAAGGCCGAGCGTATAGACGGGTGATTCTCGTTGCGCATAAATAAAGCCAACCGCCCGCCGGTAATTCCGGCGTAGAATGCACGTAAAAGCAGGGCCGGGGACTGTCGGCCTTGTTTGAGATCTGACCGGGGATGTTCGCGAGTTCTGCTGCGGAAGTGGTCGGTCTATGTCGGGGATAGCCGAGTTCGGCCTGCTCGGGCCGTTGCTGGTCCGCAGCGGCGGGGTTGAGGTACCGATACGGCGGGGTCACCAGCGGACGTTGCTGGCGCTGCTGCTGCTGCAAGCCAACCACGTGGTGCCGGCCGAGGAGATCACCGAGGTACTGTGGGGGCCCGCGCCGCCGGCGTCGGCGCCGGTGGCCATCCGCAGCTACATCCGGGGGCTTCGGCGGGCGCTGGGCCAGGCCGACCGGCAGCGGATCAGCACGCAGCCGCGCGGGTACCTGATCGGCGTCGCCGACGGCGAGCTGGATGTGGCCCGGTTCGAGCGCCTGCTGGCGTCCGCGCGGGCAGCTTCGCGCGGCGGGTCCTGGCAGCAGGCGGCTGAGCAGGCGCGGCAGGCTCTGTCGTGCTGGCGCGGCGAACCGCTGGAGGACATCGAGTCACAGGCGATGGCGCTGCGCGATGCGCCGCGGCTGGCCGAGCTGCGGCTGCAAGCGACAGAGACCCGCATCGAGGCTGACCTTCGGCTGGGCGGTCATGGCGAGGTGATCGCCGAGCTGCCAGGGCTGTGCGCTGCCCATCCGCTGCGCGAGCAGCTGCATGGGCTGCTGATGCGCGCGCTGTACCAGTGCGGCCGCCAGGCAGAGGCGCTGAACGCCTACCAGCACGCACGCGACGTCCTGGTCACCGAGCTCGGGGTTGAGCCGGGACCGGGCCTGAGGGAACTGCACCACCAGATCCTTTCCGCCGACCCGGTCCTGACCGTCACCGGGCCGACGCAACCCGCGCATGCTGAACACCAGCCGGATACCCCGCGGCAGCTGCCGTCAGCGGTTCCGGGCTTCACCGGCCGGGCCGCGGAACTGAAGACGTTGACCCAGATCCTCGACCAGGCCGACGCCGGGGCGCCTGGCACGGTGGTGATCTCCGCCATCGGCGGGACGGCCGGGGTGGGCAAGACGGCGCTGGCGCTGTTCTGGGCGCACCAGGTCGCGGACCTGTTCCCCGACGGGCAGCTGCATGTGAACCTGCGCGGCTACGACCCGGGGCCGCCGGTGCCCGCCGCGGACGTGCTGGCCGGGTTCTTGCGCTGTTTGGGTGTGCCTGGCCAGGACATCCCGCCAGGAGAGAATGAGCGTGCCGCCCGCTACCGTAGCCTGCTGGCTGGTAAACAGATGCTGGTCGTGCTGGACAACGCCGGATCAGCTGAGCAGGTGCGGCCGCTGCTGCCGGGCACGGCGGCATGTGTCGTGGTGGTGACCAGCAGGGATGCGCTGGCCGGGCTGGTGGCCAGGGACGGCGCTGCCCGCCTGGACCTGGACGTGCTCCCGCTACCGGAGGCGGTCGCGCTGCTGCGGGCGTTGATCGGCGACCGGGTGGACATCGAGCCCGCAGCGGCAGCCGAGCTCGCTGGCCAGTGCTGTCGGCTGCCGCTGGCGCTGCGAGTGGCGGCCGAGCTCGCCGCGACCCGCCCGGCCACGCCGCTTTCAGCGCTGGTGAGCGAGCTGGCCGACCTGCGCACCCGGCTGGATCTGCTGGAAGCGGGCGGGGACTCCCGCACCGATGTGCGGGCCGTGTTCTCCTGGTCCTGCCGCCACCTCGACGCCGCAGATTTCCGGGCATTCCGGCTGCTCGGCCTGCATCCCGGCCCCGACTTCGGGCCGTACGCGGCCGCAGCTCTGATCGGCGCGACCGTTCCGCAGGTCCGCCGGGCACTTGACACGCTGGCCCGCGCGCACCTGATCCAGCCCGCCTCGCCTGGCCGGTACGGCATGCACGACCTGCTCCGCGGCTACGCCCGCGAACTCGCCTCGGATCAGGACGGCGAACAGGAGACACGGCCGGCGCTAACCCGCCTGTTCGACCATTACCTGCACGCCGCCGCGACGGCGATGGACACCCTGTTCCCCGCCGAACGGCGCCACCGTCCCCGTATCCCCCGGCCGACGACCCCGGTCCCGCCGTTCGTCGATGCCGCGGCGGCACGGGACTGGCTGGAGGGCGAACGCGCCACGCTGGTGGCGGCTGCCGGGTACGCCGCTGCCTATGGCTGGCCCGGCCACCCGACGCGGCTAGCCTCCACCCTCGCTCGTTACCTGTACAGCGGTGGTCACTTCGCTGACGCCCTGACTATCTACGGCCATGCACTCGGTGCCGCCCGCCGCACCGGTGACCGCGCCGCCCAGGCGGCCGCCCTCACCCAGATCGGCAGCATTCACTGGCGGCAAAGCCGCCTTCGGCAGGCTGCTGACTGCCACCGCCAGGCACTGGCGCTGTCCCGTGCGGCAGGCGACCGGTACGGACAGGCGCGCGCGCTTACCAACCTCGGCCTTGCCGAGAAGGACCTGGGCCGCTACCAGCAAGCCGCCCGCCATCACCAGGAAGCCGTCGCCACCTTCCGTGACATCGGCGACCATTCCGGCGAGGCACGCGCGCTCGGCAACCTCGGCCTGGTCCGGCAACGGCAAGGCCGCTGCCAGGAGGCAGCTGACTACCATCAGCAGGTCCTTGACCTGTCCCGCGAGATCGGCGACCGTCAGTGCGAAGCCACGGCGCTGGGCAGGCTCGGCGTTGTTGACCTGCAACTGGGCCGCTACCAGGACGCGGCCGGATACCTCCAGCAGGCGCTGGCCCTGTCCCGCGAAAACGGCGCCATAATCGACGAATCCGAGATCCTGGCCAAGCTCGGCGAGGTTTACCTGGGGCTCGGCCGCTATGAGCAAGCTGTCGGCAACTTTGAGCAGGTCCTGGCCACTGCTCGCGAGATCGGCAATGCGGGTCTAGAGGCCGACGCGCTCGACGGCCTCGGGGAGGTTCTCCTCCGACAGGGCGACGCCCACAAGGCGCGGGCGCATCACGCCACTGCCCTCCGCCTCGCATCCGAGGCCGACTCGCCACGGGAGCAAGCACGCGCACACAGTGGCCTCGCCCGCGCCTGCCAGGCCGCCGGGGACTTGCCTCAGGCACGGCACCACTGGGAGCAAGCCCTCGCCCGCTACACCGCCATCGGTGCTCCCGAAGCCGACGAGATTCGCGCCCGCCTCGCCTCTTCTAACGTCGGCCTTGACCCCATACCCCTTAACGGTTTAGTATCCCTAACCGTAAGGGGAGGTAGCCCACGGGGACGCCGCCTTCCTGGGCACCGACCAGTCCTTTCTCTTTACCGGCACTGTGCTGCTCGGCCTGCTGGCACTCGCGAGCGTGGCCGTCCTCGTCGGCGGCCGACTGGCAGAAGGCACCCGGCGGGTCGGACTGTTGAAGGCCACCGGCGGCACGCCAAGCCTGGTCGCGGCGGCCTTCCTGGCCGAGAACCTGTTCCTGGCGCTCGTCGCGGCCGTCGTCGGCCGGCTGGCGTGCGGCCCCGCCTTTGTCCAAGCCCGAGGCCGACCTCGTCGGCGCTCCGGGAGCGCCGCCGCTCGCGCTCGTCATGGTCGTCGTTACCCTCGGCGTGGCGCTCGCCGTGGCGCTCGCATCGACGCTCGTCCCCGCGATCCGCGCGGCGCGGATGAGCACGGTCAGCGCTCTCGCCAACACGCCCCGCCTGCCCAGGCGGCGGGATTCGCTGATACGGCTATCAAGGAAGCTGCCCGCGCCGGCGCTGTTCGGGCTGCGCCTCGTCGCCCGCCGGCCACGGCGCGCGATCTTCAGCGCGGCGAGCATCGCCGTCGCCGTCATGGGTCTGGTCGCCGCGCTCGCCGTCCACGCAGCCGTCGACAACAAGTTCGCTCACTTCGCGAGCTCGGGCGGGCTTGTCAACCCGGATGTCCCCCGGGCGGAGCAGGTGCTGACCGCCATCACGATCTCGCTGGTCACCCTGGCCGCGCTCACTGCGATCTTCGCCGCCTTCGCGACGGTCCTCGACGCCAGACGCGCCTCCGCAGTGACGCTCGCGCTGGGCGCAACCCCACAGCAAGTCCGAGCCGGGCTGATCATGGCGCAGGTCATCCCCGCGCTGCCCGGCGCGATCCTCGGCCTCCCGCTCGGCATCGGCCTGTTCAAGGTCGCGGGACATCACCTGACTGGCCTGCCGCCAGTGCTCTGGCTGGTCGCCGCGGTGCTCGGAACCGTGATCGTCGTCGCGGCGCTTACCAGCGTTCCGGCACGGATCGGCCTCCGGCCACCCGTTGCCGAGATGTTCCAGACCGAGCCGACGTGACGCCTTTTGCGGCCGGAAGCCGCTTATGCCCCAGTTTTCAATCAGGCTCTAAGCGACCACGTGGCGACTAGTCCACAGTCACGCCGCCCGATGCATCCCGCCACAGCGCTCAGCCGCCGACGGTTCGTCACGCCCCGGGACTGCCAGATGGCAGGCCCGCTAGCACCCGAACAAGGAAAGGTGATGCACTTGAACAAGATGCCCCGGCACCGGCCGTACCAGGCGCGGCCGCGTCGGCGGCCGTGGCTCTACGCCGCGCCTCTGGCCGCCTGCCTGACCGCGGCGTGCGCCTCCGCTGCTCTCGGCGGCACACCCGCGACCGCCGGGTCCGCGCCGCTGAACTGCGGACCGTCCGGGAGCTGCCTCAGCCCGCAGGCTTACGAGACGGCCTACGGCGTCACGCCGCTGCTGCGCCATGGTATCGACGGCCGCGGCGAGACCGTGGCCATGCCCGAACTGGCCCAGACCCCAGCCTCCCACGGCAGCCCCACCGACATCCGCAAGGATCTAGCCGCCTTCGATGCCAAGTTCGGCCTCCCCCGGGCCACAGTGCACGTCGTACCGGACATCGCCGGGTCTCCGGCGCCCTACCTGGCTAACGACGAGGAAGTCGGCGACGCCGAGATGGTCCACGCGTTCGCGCCCGGCGCGACCCTCGACATCATCCTGATCCCGGCCGATGCCATCTCCAGCCCCGCGGACTTCGCCGCCGCGATCACCAAGGCGATCCGGGAAAGCACCGCCCTGCACACCGCGGTGCTCTCGATCAGCGCCAGCGGCGGTGAGCACTCCTTCACCCGTGCCGAGGTAGCCGCGATGCACGCGGCCCTGGAACAGGCCCGCGACCAGCACGTCACCGTCCTCGGCTCGTCCGGCGATAACGGCGTGATCGCCTCCCAGGGCGGCGCGTCCGTGCAGGTCAGCCTGCCCGCCTCCGATCCGCTGGTGCTCGGGGTCGGCGGCACTATCCTGGACGCCACCCCGGCACCTACCTGGGCGAGATGGAGACGCGCATGCGGTTCTCGTGCGGCTTCGGTTCCGGCAGGGTCTGCAGCGAATCTGCGACCTGGTCCGTCACGAGCCAGCTGCATTGCGTACTTGCCGAACGTCTCGACATGGTCTTACCTCAGGGCCGCGGCTCAGGAACCGGCGAGGCGGCCCGGGTTGGCGCAGTGGAGTGCCAGACCCGGGACGCCCTGGCGTCGGGCGCGGCGGTCATCGGGGCAGCTCCGTGTCCGCGCCGACCAGGGATGCGATGTGCGCGGGGTTGAAGAACTCCGGCACCGGCAGGGCACCGGCGAACATGCTGGCGAACTCGTCCATGGCCTTCTGGTTGCCGGCGAGCGCGCCCAGTAGTTGCTGCATCTGCGGTGGCGGGGGAACGGCCAGGTCAGCGAGCTGACCGGTGAACTCGTACATCGGCAGCACCCGCTCGTCGCGGTGCTGCTGGTACTCGCGCAGCGCCTCGTCGTAGCCGCGGCCGCTGCGCCAGACGGTGTCGAGCGCGTCGGCGCACAGCTCGGCGTCGTGGAAGGCGTCAGTGATGCCCTGGGCGGTGACCGGGTCCTTAGCGTACCCGGCATCACCGACGAGCGCCCAGCCCGGCCCGTATGGTATCCGGAACCTGTTCGGCACTCCTTCGCCCAGGACCCGGGTTTCCTGTCGGCCGCTATCGAGCCGGCCGCCGAGGGCAGCGATGACCTCGCGCTGGTAGTTGCCCTGCAGGTCCTGTTTCACCTGGGGCACTTCGGCGTGCGGCCAGGCGGCGAGGACCAGCGTCAGGTGGCCGTTGGTGGGGACCATGAAGAAACCGCGGCCGGGCCGGAGCATCCACAGCGCTCCCGCGGCGGGCACGCCGGACCAGTACGCGTAGTAGGCACTGCCCAGCACCGGGCCCTCGTGGTAACGCGGCGCGTTCACCTGCTCGGCCACCCGCGAACGCACCCCGTCGGCGCCGATAACCATGCGGGCGTACTCGCTGACCTCCATCCCGCCACGCGCGTGCCCGCGGACGCCGGTGATCCGGTCGTCGTCGGCGATCAGCCCGGCGACGCTGAACCCCTCGCGCAGTTCGGCGCCAGCCTTCTGCGCGGCGCGGACGAGCAGTTCGTCCAGCACGGTCCGGCGCGGGGCGTAGCTCCCGGCGGTCCCGTCGGCGGCGCCCGGCGTCCCGGTGATCACCAGCGGCCCGAGGTCGAAGGTGTAGGCAGGCAGCCACGGGCAGCCCGTCGCGACGAGATCGTCCAGCAGCCCCCACCGCCGCAGCGCCGTCAGGCCCGGCGGGTGGATCACGTGCGTCGAGACGGTGTCGGACGGGAAGCTCGCCCGGTCGACGAGCAGCACCTCATAGCCCTTGCCGGCCAGCAGCATCGCGGTCGCGGCGCCGGCGCAGCGCGCGCCGACCACGATCGCGTCGTAGCGTCGCGCCGCCGCACGGTGTCCGCTCGGGTCCGTCGAGTTCATCGTCGCCTCCTCATCGGTTACTGGTGCCTGGAAGGCTGCCAGTTCCGGCTTTCACCGCCCTTTCACCGCTGCGAGAATGGTTCCGATGAACGCGGCACCGGTATTTAGGGTGCTCGGGACGCTGCAAGCGGACCGGGACAGCTGCCCCCTGCCGCTGCCCAGCCGCCGACAACGGGCCGTGCTCGCCGCGCTGCTGACCCGGGCCGGGAGGCCAGTGCCGGCGGACGAGCTGATTGAGGCGGCCTGGGGCGAGCGAGTCCCTGACCACCCGAAGGCCGCCCTGCAGACCATGCTGTCCCGGCTGCGCACCGCACTGGGCGCCGAATTGATCAGCGCCGACATTTGCGGATACCGGCTGAACGTCACCGCCGACAGCGTGGACGCGCTGCGGTTCGAGGCGCTGCGCGAGCGGGCCGCGCACGCCCCGGACGCGGCCGCCGCGGGACTGCTCGAGGCGGCCCTGGCGCTGTGGCGCGGCCCGGCGTATGCCGAGTTCGCCGACCGTGACTTCGCCAGCACGGAGGCGGCACGGCTGAACGAACTGCGCGCGGCCACCGTCGAGGACCACGCGGACCTCTCGCTGCGATCCGGGCGCGCAACCGACGCCATCACGCACCTCGAAGCGCTGCGGGCGAGCGAACCGTGGCGCGATCGGTGCGTCGAACTGCTCATGCGCGCGCTGTGCGGGTCCGGGCGGGCCGCCGAAGCGCTGCAGGTCTACGACCGGCACCGGCGCGGCCTGGCGGCGGAGTTCGGGCTCGACCCCTCGCCGGTCCTGCAGGATCTGCAGGCCCTGATCCTGCGCAACGAGCTGCCTGCTGTGCCGTTGCCGGTACCGCAGCCGCCGCGCTGGTTCGCCGTCGCGACGCCGTTCGTCGGCCGCGACGCCGAAATGGCGGCCTTGGCCGGCGCGGTACGCGGCAACCGGCTGGTCACGGTCACCGGCGTCGGCGGGGCCGGCAAGACGCGGCTGGTCGCCGAGTCGCTCGGCGATCTCGCCGCTCAGCTCAGGCTGCCTGTCGCGGTGGCCGAACTGGGCGCCGTAACGGCAGGCGGCACCGACGGCGCCGTCGCCGCCGCCCTCGGCGTGGATGCCCGCACCGGGACACCTCGCGCTGCAATCAGCGACTACCTCGGCACGGGCTCGCAGCTGCTCGTGATCGACAACTGCGAACACGTGCTCACCGACGCCCGCGAACTGATCGAAGCACTGCTGCGCGCCTGCCCGCAGGTACGGATCATCGCCACCAGCCGGCATCGGCTGGGGCTGCGCGATGAGCAGGTGCTGCCGCTGGACCCGCTGCTCACCGAGGACGCTGCCGAGCCCGCGGAACTGTTGCGCGACACCGCGCCGGTCCGGCTGTTGACCGACCGGATGCGCCGCGTGCGTCCCGCCGTCGCGGTGACCGCGAAAAGCGTGGCGCTTAGCGCGGCGATATGCCGCCGGCTCGACGGGGTGCCGCTGGCGATCGAGCTGGCGGCAGCGCAGGCCGCGGCGATCGGACTGGCACCCGTGCTGGACCGGCTCGGCGACCTGGACGTGCTCACCGACGCCGACGGCGGCATGCGGACGGTGCTCGGCCGGTCCTGGGCCCTGCTCGCCCGCAGCGAGCAGGAACTGCTGGCGAGGCTGTCGGTGTTCGCGGCCGGCTTCGACCTCGAGGCGGTCGAGCACGTCGGCGGCCCGGCGGCCGCGGTGCGGCTGGCCCGCCTGGCGGAGGCGTCGCTGCTGCACGTCACCCACGACCACGGCCAGGCACGGTACCGGATGCTGGCGATAGTGCGCGCCTTCGCCGCTGAACAGCTCCGCGCCCACAGCGCCGCCGGACCCGCGCGTGCCGCACACGCCCGCTGGGTCGGCGACCTGGCCGCGGCCGCGGCCGCCGACATCCGCGCCGGAGGTGCCGGCGAGCCGCTGCGCCGGCTGCTCGGCTTCCGCGCCGATCTGCTCGCGGCGGTGCGCGGGGCGATGGACGCGGGCGAGGTCGAACTGGCCGGCGCGATCATCGCGGCGCTGGGCTGGTGCTCGCACTGGGTGCTGGACGGCGAGCTGCTCAAGCTGGCGCGTGACGTGGCCCGCGACCCGCGGCTGCCCGCGGCGCCGATCGCCGCGCTCGCAGAGGCGTCCGGCGCGATCTACGCGGCCCAGCTCGGTGACCTGGACGAGGCACACCGGCTCGGCAGCCGGGCCCTGGCGATCGCGTCCGCGCCCGAAGAGCAGCGCATGGCGCTGCACGCGCTCGGGGTAGCCTGCCTATACCGGGGCGAGCACGCGGAATCGACGTGTCACTGGCGGCGGTTGCTCGAGCTCCCCGGCCTGCCGGCGCCGGCGCGGGTCGACGCTCATGCCTCCTTGGCGCTGCTCGCCTGCTACCACTCCGACCAGTCGACCGCGCGGCAGCACGCGGAGCAGGCCCTGGCCGCTGCCCGGGACGCTGGACCGATCAGGGCCTTCGCGACGTACGCGATGGGTGAGGTCCGCCTACTTGACGATCCCCCGGCCGCGGTCGAGATCCTCGAACTCGCCGTGTCCCAGGCCGAGGCCGGCCGTACCACGCAGGTCGCCGAGGTCGCACGAATCGCGCTCGTCTCCGCCCTGGTCCGGCTCGGCCGACACGACCAGGCGCTGCGGGTGTTCCCCGACCTGCTGCACCAGCTGCGCCGCCGAGGCGGATGGCCGCAGCTGTGGACCAGCCTGCGCATCCTCGCCGAGCTGCTGGAGGCATTCGGTCGCCCCCAGGACGCAGCGCTGCTGCTCGCCAGCGCGAGCGCCGACCCGTCCGCCCCGCCGGTCACCGGGGACGACGTCCCCCGCTACCGCGAACTGCGGCGCCGGATCACCGGCCAGATCGGGACCGGTGCACACCAGCGGATGGCGGATCAGGCGTCCCTGCTCCCCCGGGTCCACGTCCTGGACCAGGCACTTGCCGCGCTTGCCGCCACAACACGCGGATGACCGCTGCCGGCCGACGTTCAGCACCACCGTGGCCTTGACCCGTCGGCGAGTGAGGATGCCCCGGAAGAACCGACGCTGGTTTTGCACCATCCGACGCCGGTCGCATCTCCGCAGCCGCGCGCCGATTCGGCGAGCGCAAGCCGGGAGTTGCGGTGCATTGTTGGCCAACGCATCTAGGGTGGAAGTTGCGTGAACCGGCGCGGTGTCTGTGCGCTCCCTCGCGTCGCTAAACGAAATGTACCGCCCCACCAAGGGCACTGTGCTGGGGACGATCGCGATCGGCCCGACGAGATCGGCCAGAACATCGACGTCGCCGTAGGCGCCGGTCCATCCGGAATACCTGGCCGCTGCATGGAGCAGGGTGAGCAGCCAGTATTCCATGATCGTGAAGTTGAGCACGGGGGCGGAGTCAGCGGCCGTAGCGTGCCAGCCCACCTCCGTACGGATGTATACAGGCCGTCCGCGTACGCCTCCAAAGCGGTGGAGTTCATGCGTGGATCCAGGCGGAGCCGTCCGCGCAGCACCTCGGGCGTTTGTCCTTTGAAACCCTTGAATACCGGATGAGGGAGGGCGCCCGGCTTCGACTGCTCTTTGAAGAAGTCGGACAGACCACTGATGTGAGCTGGATCCACGAACAGTTCAGCCGGAGCCGAAGGTACCGGGGCTACCTCCAGCCAGATCCGGTCGGCGGTCGCGGGGCGGTCGCGGCGCGTCCACTCTGATCCGAGTTCGAGTACCTTCAGCACCTTGTCCCGGTGCTCTTCGGCCAGGCGAAACCTGTCGCGGTAGAGCGCCGCGATCTCAGATTCCTCGAGCCACGCGGTGGCGCGGCCCACGCGGCGCGCGAACGAATACTGCGGTCGGCTTGTCACGCGCACAGCGTGCGGGGCGATCGGAGCACGTAACCCTTGCCCGAGCCAGCCGCAGTCTCAAGATTGTTGATCCAGATGTCGGGAAGGTAAGGCACGACTCGGGCACGTAGGCCGTTGTACATCTGCCCGATCTTCCTGTCACTCACCGCGACTTCGCTGAGCGACTCCGCGCAGCCTTGGCTGTCCTCGTCAATCCCGATGATTATCAGGCCACCGCGAGCATTCGCCAGGGCCGTCACGTCTTTAGCCAACTCATCGAGGCCGTCAGGGCCAGAGCTTGTATAGGAGTCATCGCTCTTGAAGTCAAGGTCCGCGCCCTCTGGCATACGCAAGTCGCAGAGAGCTTGGAGGTGCGCAGGGGTCAGCTCGGTGAGCTTGGCTCCGAGACGGAGTGCGAGTCGGTGCAATCGAACGGCCATCGCATGAGCGTAGCCACGGACTGGCCGAGCCCGTGGGAGAACTCCGGGGGCGGTGAGAAGCCGAGCAGGTCGTGCTCCTGCCCCGGAAGATGTCCGATCATCGCGATTAGAAGAAGCCCGGCGGCGTGCGTTTGCTCCGTAGTCCGGGCGCACCTTCGGCGCGCCAAGCCTACGGCCAAAGCCGTGAGCAGCCAGAGACGGGCGCGGCCAACCGGGGAGACTGAAACGCCAAGGTCACCCGCCGTAAGCGGCTGAGGTGGCTGGTGATGGCCTTGGTGGCGGGTGTTGTCAGGCGTCGGGGAGGTAGTCGCGCAGGCTGGTGCGGCGCCGCCCGGCCCGGCGGGTGATGCCGGCTTTGCGTTGGGGGGTGGGGGCTCGCCAAGGTGCGGGTCTTGCGGATATTGTCGGCCATCAGTAGCAGTGCGGTGAACAGGGTGCAGGCGGCGATGCCGCGGACGCGGCGGCGGCCGGGGGCGGCGAGGGCCTAGTGGGCGGGGTCTTTGGCGTAGCCGTTGAGGCCTTCGATGGTGTTGCGCAAGGTGGCGTAGCGGGCGTGCCAGGCCGGGGTGGCGTAGGGCAGGTCCTGCCGGTAGCGGGCGCCGGTGTCGGGGGCGATGGTGATCGCGGTCTGCCGGCAGATCCTGGGTGGTTCGTCGGGCGGCTGGAGGACCTTGGGACGGCCGTCGCGGGGGGATAGCGAGGCCTGGCGCAGCGGGCACATCAGCCTGGGGTGGTCGCCCAGGGCGGGGC
>Ga0335074_10004714_pt1 | contig 18820 bp, 19 predicted proteins | sample Lox_Sample_23_FD_206715 | JGI IMG/M metagenome (GOLD analysis project Ga0335074, IMG submission 206715) | Soil microbial communities from Loxahatchee National Wildlife Refuge, Florida, United States - Lox_Sample_2.3 | ecosystem: Environmental > Terrestrial > Soil > Wetlands | place: USA... | reverse complement strand
GCGGCAGACCGAGTACGAGGGCGAGCTGATCACCTGGGTGCACGAGGCGTGCGACGAGGGGCTGCCGGTCGTGCTGAACGCCGGCGCGCTCACCCACTACTCGCTCGCCCTGATGGACGCGCTGAAGATGCGCACCGCGCCGCTGGTGGAGGTGCACATCTCCAACATCGCGGCGCGCGAGGGATTCCGGCACGAGTCGGTGATCACGCCGGTCGCCGACGGGATCATCGCCGGGTTCGGCTTCGCCTCGTACGCGCTGGCGCTGCGCGCCATCGCCGGACTGCTCAAGGACTCGCCGTGATCGTCGTCGTCGGGTTCATGGGCGCCGGCAAGACCACGGTCGGCCGGATGCTCGCAGACCGGCTCGGCCTCCCGTTCGTGGACAGCGACCTGGTGATCGAGCAGCGGTCACGCCGCTCGGTGCGGCGGATTTTCGAAGAGGACGGCGAGCCGGCCTTCCGTGAGCTCGAGCGCGATGTGGTGGCGGGACTGCTGGACGGGCCGGAGGCGGTGCTCGCGCTGGGCGGCGGCGCCGCGGACCGCGCCGACACCCGCGACCTGCTGAAGTCCGCCCAGGTCGTATACCTGGGCGTGGGCTTCGCCGAAGCGATGCTGCGGGTGGCGGGAGACACCTACCGCCCGCTGCTCGCCCGCCCTGGACTCGACGAGCTGTACCAGCGGCGGCTCCGGGTCTACCAGGATGTGGCGACGCTCACGGTGGCGACGGACGGGCGGCGGCCCGAGGCGATCTGCCGGGAGGCCATCTCCCGGCTGGTCGCAGCGCCCGCCGTCCCGGCCGGCACGTCCACGGTGCTCGTGTCCTGCACCGGCGGCACCTACAACGTGCACGTCGGCGCCGGCCTGCTGGGCGAGGCGGGGCCGCTGTTCCCGTCGCTGCCGTACGCGCGGACCGCGGTCCTGCTCGCCGCCGCCGCGGACAAGGACGCGGCCGCGACGCTGGGCAACGCCCTCGGCAACGCCGGGCTCGAGCCGCGGCTGATCGAGGTGCCCGACAGCCAGCGCGCGAAGGACCTCGCCACGGTGGCGCAGGTCAGCGGCGAGCTCGCTGACCTCGCCGTGCACCGCGACGACCTGATCGTCGGGGTCGGCGGCGAGGTGGTCTGCGACCTCGCGGGGTTTGTCGCGAGCACCTACAACCGGGGCATGCCGCTGGCGCTGGTGCCGACCACGCTCGCCGCGCAGGCCGACGCGGCGGTCGGCGGCAAGGCCTCGCTGAACCTGCCGCAGGGCCGCAACCTGATCGGCACCGTGCACCAGCCGGTCGTAGTGATCTCCGACGTCGCCCTGGCCGGGGGCGGCCGCCGCGAGTACGCGGCCGGGCTCGCCGAGGTGGTCAAGCACGCGCTGATCAGCGGCGGTGACCTGGTCGGGCTGCTGCGCGAGCGGGCCGCCGGGCTGCGAGCCGGGGACGCGGGCGTGCTCGCCGAGGTGGTGGCGCGCAGCGTGCGGGTGAAGGCGGAGATCGTCAGCGGCGACGAGCGCGAGGCGGGCGACCGGCTGCACCTGAACTATGGACACACCTTCGGCCACGCGATCGAGCAGGTCAGCGGGCCGGACGTGGCCGACGACGGGGACGCGGTCGCGATCGGCATGATGGCCGCCGCCCACCTCGCCAGAAGGCAGGGCAGGATCGGCGACGACCTGGTAGCCCTGCATCGTGAGCTGCTCACCGGGCTCGGCCTGCCGGTCTCCGGCCGGTTCAGCCTCGGCGACCTGCGCGAGGCCTGGCTGCGGGACAAGAAGTACCGGGGGAGCACGCGTTTCGTCGTGCTGAACGGCCTGGGCCAACCGGTGTCCGGCGTGCCCGCCGACGAGACGAGCCTCGGCGCCGTGCTCGGCGACCTCGCCGCCTGAGCCGCCGTTGCCTCGGCTACGCCCGGCCCGTGCTCAGTCCAGCCGGATCCAGGTCTTGCCCGGCACCTCACGGGCCGCGCGGAACGCCTCGGGCACGTCCTCGAGCGGATAGCTCGCCCGCAGTACCCGGCCGGGGGCGGGCGGTGGCGCGGCGAGGGTGGCGGCGAAGTCCCCGGGATGGTCGTAGATCAGCGAGCCGCGCAGCGTGAGCTGCCGCCGCACCAGCAGCCCCGTGTCGACCCGGGCCTGCTCCGGGCCGAGGCCGATGAGCGTCAGCGTCGCGCCGGGCGCCGCCCGGCCGATCGCCTCGGCGAGCGCAGCCTCGGCGCCCGAGGTCTCGAAGATGACCTCGAAACCCGCATCGGAGTCACGCGCCGCCCGCGCGCCGAGCGACACCGCGAGATCGCGCCGGCCCGGCTGCGGCTCGAGCACGTACGGCGAGATGCCGTAGGCCGCGAGCGCCACGCAGAGCAGCGTGCCCTGTGATCCGGCGCCCACCACTAGACATCGGCTTCCTGGCGCCGCCCCGCTGCGCCTGATCGCGGCGAGCGCGACGGTTAGCGGCTCGGCGCAGACCGCGTCGGTGTCGGCCCAGCTGGCGGGCACCGGCCAGGCGAACGCGGCGGGCACCGCCACCCGAGTGGCCAGCGTGCCGGGCGCGGTGAAGCCGACGAGCACCCGGTCCGGGCACATCGAGGTCCGGCCTGACCGGCAAGCCGGGCAGCGCAGGCACGGGTAGTTCGGCTCGATGACCACCCGCTGCCCGGCCCGGTCCTGGCTCACTCCGTCACCGGTCGCCACCACCTCGCCGAACGCCTCGTGGCCAGGAACCCACGGGTAGCCGGGCGCGCGCCGCGCACCGGACAGCAGCGCCAGGTCCGACCCGCAGATACCGACCCCGAGCACGTGCACCACGACCTGGCCGGAACCAGCGCTCGGTTCCGGCCAGTCGTCGGCGACGCGCAGCGACCAGGGACGGCCGTCATGGACGACTGCACGCAATGGACCCGCCTGTCAGGGGATGTAGAAGTACTTCTCGGACCCGCTCTGGCTCGCGTCCGCGGTGATGAGCAGCACGTCGGGCAGCTGCACCGAAGCGGTGATGCCGCTCGCGTCCCCGGTGAGCTTGTCGTAGGCGAACTGGGCGGCGTCCGCGCCCTCCTCGGCGGCCGGCTGTGCGACCGTGGCGTTGATCCCGCCGGACTTCAGCAGCGTGACCTCGGCCGGGCTGGCGTCGAAGCCTACGTTGATTACTTTCCCGGTCATGCCGAGCGCCTTCAGCGCGTCAGCGACCCCCTCCGCGTTCGGTTCCGCGCTGCCGAAGAAGGCCTTCACTCCGGGGTGCGCGGCGAGGATCGACCGTGCCACGCTCTCACTGTCGCTGGTGGCCTGCTGGGTGTACTGCACTGGCAGCACCGTGATACCCGGGTAGGCGGCCTTCATCTCCTTCTCGAACGACTGGATGCGCTCCACCTGCGTGGTCGCGGTGGGCGACAGGCTCATCAGCGCGACCGTGCCCTTGCCGCCGAGCGCCTTGCCGACGAAGTCGGCGGCGTCTTTTCCTCCAGAGTTGTTGTCGGTGGTGATCGCGCTGGTGAGCTGCGAGGTGCTGGACAGCCCGGTGTCCACCGTGATGACCGGGATGCCGGCGTTCAGGCAGGTGTTGATCGCGGGCGCCATGGCCACCGGGTCGGTGGGCGAGACGATCAGCGCGTCCGGGTGTCTGGTGCAGATCGCGTCGACGATGGGCGTCTGGGCGGACGGGGCGAAGTCGGGCGACCCCTGGTAGATGACGGACATGCCGAGCGACGCGGCCTTGGCCTTCATGCCCGACACCAGCGTGTCGTAGAAGGCGACCCCGGTGGCGCCGGGGACGTAGGCGATCGTGTAGTGCTTGGCCGCGCCCGAGGCGCTCGAGGCACTCGAGCCGCCCGACGCCGCGGCCGCCGAGGACGGGGACGAGGACGACGAGGAGGAGCAGGCCGCGGCCGTCACGGTGACGAGCACAGCGATGGGGGCGAGCGCCGCCAGGCGGCTGGTTCTCTTACCGGTCATTTATTCCTCCAGCATGGGCGTGGGGTTATCTCCTGATTGCCTTGCGGTGACGAAGCTGGTCGATGTAGACGGCGACGATGAGGATGGCGCCGACGGCGACCTCCTGCCAGAACGGCGGCACGTTGACGAGCACCAGGCCGGTGAGCAGGACGGCGATGATGCCGGTGCCGATGACCGAGCCGATGATCGTGCCGCGGCCGCCGAACAGGCTGGCGCCGCCGATCACCACGGCCGCGATCGCGTTGAGGTTGTCGGTGGCGCCCGAGGTCGGGTTCCCGGCGCCAAGCCGTGCCATGACAAGGACGGCGGCGACCCCGGCGAGCAACCCGGAGAGCGTATAGATCTCCAGCAGGTAGCGGCGGTCGTTGATGCCGGCCCTGACCACTGCCTCCCGGCTGTCGCCGATGCTGAGCGCGTAGGCCCCGAACCGGGTCCTAGCGAGCAGCAGGCCGCACCAGATCGCGATGACGGCCGTGATGAGCACCGGCAGCGGCACCCAGCCGCCAAGGTTCTTGTTGCCGAACGTGGTGACCGACGCCGGGATCGCCGAGATTTCCTGCCCGTTGTTCAGCAGCAGGGCGAGTCCGCTCGCGATGCCCAGCGTGCCCAGTGTCACGACGAACGGCGGGATGCCCGCCCAGGCGATGAGCAGCCCGTTCACTGCTCCGAACGCGATGCCCGCGGCCACGGCCGCGGCGAACCCGAGCACGACAGGGCCGACAGCGGAGCCGGCCGCGCCGGGGAAGACGGTGGCCATCACCCACGCCCCGAAGGTGCCGCCGAACCCGAGCACCGCGCCGACCGACAGGTCGATACCGCCGGAGCAGATCACGAACGTCTCGCCGACCGCGAGCAGCAGCACCTCGGTGCCGGTGCTCGAGGTGTTCAGCCAGTTCGCCCGGGTAAGGAAGTACGGCGAGTCGATGCTGAACGCCACGATGAGTGCCAGCAGCACGCCGCCGATCCACAAGTCGCGGATTACCGCGTGGCCGCGCAGCAGCAGCCGCCGGTGCGCCGGAGCCGTCGCTGCTTCCACCTCGGTCCTGACGCCGGCCATCACCGCTCCCTTCCTTCCATCGCCCCGGTGATGTAGCCGATCAGGTTCTCGCTGGTCAGGTCAGCGCCTGTCAGTGTCGCCGCCACGAGGCCGAGGCGCAGCACGACCGCCCGGTCGCAGACCTTGAGTACGTCGGGCATCTGATGGGAGATGAGCAGCACCGCGATGCCCTCGCCGGACACCCGCCTGATGAGGTCGAGGACCTGCTGCTGCTGCTCCACGCCGAGCGCGCTGGTCGGCTCGTCGAGCAGCAGCACCTTGCTGGTCCAGGCCACCGCCCTGGCGATGGCGAGCGCCTGCCGCTGGCCGCCGGACAGGTCGCGCGAGGCGAGGTGCACGTCGGGGATGCGGGTACGCAGTCTGGCCAGCTCGGTGACCGTGTGCGTGGCCATCGCCTTGCCGTCGAGCCAGCCGACCCGACGGGCCAGCCAGTTCCCGGCCAGCTGCTCCCTGCCGAGGAAGAAGTTCGCCACCACGTCGCGCTGGCCGGCTAGGGCCAGGTCCTGGTAGACGGTCGCGACCCCGGCGTCTTGCGCCGCGGCCGGGTTGGCGAACCGGGCCTGCTGCCCGTCGAGCAGGACCTCTCCCGAGGACGCGAACGTCGCGCCGCAGAGGATCTGCAGCAGGGTGGATTTGCCGGCGCCGTTGTCCCCCACGAGGCCGAGCACTTCGCCGGCCTCGATGTCGAGGCTGACCCCGCGCAGCGCCTGGACCCCGCCGTAATGCTTCTTCAGATCGCGGACCGCGAGCCGCGCAGTCACGATGGCCGCTCCTTTGCCTGGGAAAGAACCGACTCGAGCGCGCGCCGCGCCCGTGCGGCGAATTCCGCCGGGTGGGCGCCGGTGCCCGGCGCCGGCGCCTCGACGGCCGCCGGGACGCCCGCGGGCAACGCGGCCAGCAGCCCCGGCAGCGGGAGTTCGCCATCGCCTGGCAGCAGCCGCCCGTCGCGGGCCTCGGTGATCTCGGCCCTCTGGTCGGCCGGCGCCGCCAGCGGCGCGTCGCAGAGCTGGACGTAGCTCACCAGCCCCGGGTCGACCGATCGCAGCGCGTCGAGGCCGACGCCGCACCGCTGCACGTGCAGCGCGTCGATGAGGACGCCGCCGCCGGACCCGGCCGCGATCGCGACGGCGTCGTCGAGGGTGCGGACCGTCCGGTAGGCCATGAACTCGATGACCGGGCGGACCGCGTACGGCCGGGCCTCCTCGGCGAGCCTGCCGAACTCGTCGGACAGCCGGGACAGGTCGGGGTCCTCGCAGATCGCGTTGACGAACCGCGCGCCGAGCTCGGCCGCCGCCTCGAGCACCGGGGTGAACTCCGTCGGCCGGAGCCGGGACGGCCCCGGCCACGGCCGGAGCCTGATCGCCTCGACGTCGAGCACGGCGATCCCGGTGTCGGCGAGACGCAAGGCGGTCTCGGCGAGCATGGCGGAGCCTGGCGCCATCGGCCACGGCCGCTCGTCGTCCGTGGCCGGCGAGACCCGCAGGCCGACGGCGCCGAACCCGGCGGCGGCGCTCACCGTGACGAGCTCGGGCGGCGCCACGCCCAGCAGCGTCAGATGTTCAAGCCCGGCCACCCGCGTCACAGCCGCCTCCTCGGGACGCTATGAACTAACTTGATAGTTAATAATTGGTAGCCGATAGACTAGGCATCTGTAAAGCCCCTGTTATCGCACTGACATCTACCGCTATGGTCACGGTCAGAGGGGGGAGCCGAGTATGACCTCGACGTCGCGGACGTCCGACACCGACCGGCAGCGCGACCCGGAGCGGACACGCCAGGAGATCCTGGACGTCGCGCTCGCCGAGTTCGCGCGCAACGGCTACTCAGGGGCGCGGGTCGACGAGATCGCAGCGCGTACGCGCACCACCAAGCGGATGATCTACTACTACTTCACCAGCAAGGAGCAGCTCTACATCGCGGTGCTCGAGCGTGCCTACTCCACCGCGCGGGACGCGGAACGCCAGCTCGACGTCGACCACCTGGAACCGGTGTCGGCCATCCGCACGCTCGCCGAGCTGACCTTCGACCATCACGAGTCGCATCCCGACTTCATCAGCCTGGTCGCGATCGAGAACATCCACCATGGCGAGTTCATCGCCAAGTCGGCGGCGCTGGCCGACCTCAACACCCCGGCGGTCTCGGTCACCGCACGCATCCTCGACCGCGGCTACGAGAGCGGCGCCTTCCGCCGCCAGGCCGCGGCCATCGACGTGCACATGCTGATCAGCGCCTACTGCTTTTTCCGCATGTCCAACCGGTACACCTTCGGCGCCATCTTCGGCGTCGACCTGCTCGACCCGTCCCGTCGCGAGCACCTCCGCACCCTCGTCGGGGACATGATCGTCAGCTACCTCACTACCGCCGCGGACTGACGGGCGCCGACGTCGTCAGCCGAAGCGCCGTAACGGGACGTTCAGGCGTTCGACGGGCTGGCCGGTGACGGCGGCGATGAGGTCGAAGTCCTTGTCGCAGTGCAGGACTGTGAGCCCCGCGAGCTCGGCCGTGGCGGCGATGATCACGTCGGGGATCGAGGGGGCGCGGTGCTGCCCGCGGTCGGCGAGCAGGGCGAGGACCTCCACGGCGCGGTCCTCGATAGCGGGGGTCAGGTATTCGACCGGCATCGCCGACACGGGCGGCTGGCGCAGCCCAGCCCGCAGGCCGGGCCCCGAGCGGGCTGAGTAGCCGATCTCGAGCCGGGTGACGGTGGTGATGCGGACCCCGCCCCGTCCGATCCGTCCGGCCCAGTCAGCGGCGTCGGGACTGGCGGCGAGCCGGACCAGGGCGGACTTGTCGATCAGCCAGGTGGTCACTGCCAGGCCTGGCTCATCACCTCGGGGTCGGCCAGGTCACTGAAGGCGTGGGCGAAGCGCTCCAGGTCCCCGGTGCTGACCGGCTCACTGGAAGCCGCGGCTTCCTGAGCGAGCCGGCGGCGCACGTACTCGCTGCGGGACAGCCCCAGACGGCTGGCGTGACTGTCCAGGGCCGCGATGACGTCATCGGGGACGTCACGGATCAGCACATCGGTCATCCCGGCCTCCTTATCCTCATGATATCTAATGATATCACGCATCGGGAAGAAGACTCGGGCGGTGCTCGCGCCCCACACCTAGGTCAGCGTGCCGCCGTCACGCATGACTGCCTCATGGCTTCGTCAGCCCCGGTTTCGTACCGGGCGCCCCGGTGCCGCGCGGGCAGCAGCGCGTGCCACAGCCCGGCGGCGGCCTTGGCTCGTTCGCCCGCACGGGCGTCCGCGTCGAGCAGTTCCCGCGGGCTCTTCACGCGCCCGGCCTGGTAGAGCTGGTATGAGAAGAACATTGTGATCGCCTCCAGAACCGGACACTAGGAAGGCGCTGTTCCCGCGGTGTTCCCGCCGGAAAACCCTGGCGGGAATGTCGGCCCCCGCCGCGATAATGAGTGCGTGACTGCGGGAACCACGCAGAACGCTCCCCTGAACAACGTCGTGCGGATCAGGCTGCTCGGCGAGTTCGCCATCGCCACCGGCGGTCGTGCCGCCACCGGCTGGCCGCGGCCGACCGCCCGGCGGCTATGCGAGCTGGTCCTGGTCAGCCCCGGCAGGCGGATCAGCCGCGACCTCGCGTGCGATCAGCTGTTCCCGCGCCTTGAGCCGCGCGCGGCCGCCCGCTCGCTGTCCAAGGCGCTGTCGATGGCGCGCACCAGCCTCGCCGGCCTCGGCGAGCCCGGGACGGCCCTGCTGATGGCCGACCTGGGGCATATCTGGGTGGCCGGACCTGTCGAGGTGGACGCCGAGACCCACGCCGCCGCGCTGCGCGCGGGCCTGGCGATGGCACCGGGCGCGGATCGCGACGAGACACTCGCCGCCGCGCTGGCCGAGGACGGGGAACTGCTGGCCGACGAGCCCTACGCCGGCTGGGCGGCGGGTCCCCGCGAGCGGCTGGACGCGCTGCGCCAGGAGGCCCGGCTGGCTCTCGCCAGGGACCGGGCGATGGGATCGGGCCGGTCCGGCCGCGACGACGTGCTGGCCGCCTGGGAGTCCTGCCTGGATCACGACCCGGCGTGCGAGGAAGCCGCCGGCGCCCTGGTCCGCGGTTACTTCGCGCAGGGCCGCCCGGAGCGTGCCGTGCGCGTCTTCGAGCGCTGCCGCGCCGCGCTCGAGCAGCTCGGGCTGCGCATCTCGCCGTCACTCGAACGGGTCTACGCCGCGGCCGCCCGCGAGCACAGCGTCCCCGCCGCGTCGCCGGCCGCGGCACCCGCCGCCCCGTCCGCCGCCCCGGCCCAGCCATCGCCCCCGCCGCGGCGCCAAGCCGAACCCTCCCCGCAGCAGCCCCGGCCGCGGCCACCGCGCGAGGAGCGCCGGCCGGTGACCGTGCTGTTCGCCGAGGTAGCCGCGCCGGTCAGCCTGTCGGGCGCGGGGGCGGGCGCGCTCGGCCTCGAAGCGCTGCGCGATATTGTCGGCGGCTCGCTCGCGGCGGTGATCGCGGAGGTGGAGGCGCTGGGCGGGACGGTGATCTCGGTGTCCGGCCGCGGGCTTGAGGCAATGTTCGGCGCGCCGGAGGCGCACGAGGATGACCCGGAACGAGCCCTCCGCGCCGCGTTCCGCGCCCTGACGGCGACGGCGGCCGCCGCCGACGGCGGCACGGCGCTGCGGATCGGCGTGGAGACCGGCCCGGCGGTGGTGGGGCCGGTCGGCGGCGGCGCCAAGGTGGAGTACGGCGCGTTCGGCGACGTTGTCAGCGTGGCGGCCGCGCTGCAGTCGTCGGCGCGGCCGGGCTCCGTGCTGGCCGGCCCCGCGACCCGGGCGGTCACCGGTCACCTGTTCAGCTGGGGCGCGGCCGAAGAGGTCGCCCTCGGCGGCCATCCCCGGCCGCTGGGCGCCAGCTACCTGGGCGCGCCGCGGGCGCGGGTCGCCGAACGGCGGCCGCGGCTCGGCGGCCAGGCCACGCTGGTCGACCGGGACACGGAGATGCGGGTCCTCGACGGTGCCCTGCGCGCCGCGGTCAACGGCCATGGCTCGGTCGTCCTGCTGACCGCGGAGCCGGGGCTCGGCAAGACCCGCCTGGTCCAGGAGTGCCGCAAGCGCTTCATCGCCTGGGTCGGCGCCGGAAGCGGCAGGCTGCCGCTGTGGCTGGAGGGCCGCTGCGCCTCGTACGCGTCCGCCACCCCCTACAGCCTGTACCGGCAGCTGGTGGCCAGCTGGATAGGGGTATCGCCGGACCAGCCGGAAGTACGGCTGCGGCCAGCGCTCGAGACCGCGCTGGCGCACCTGATGGGGAACACGAACCTGCTGCCCCCGCTCGCCCGCATGATGGGCGCCGCGCGCGGCGCCGAACGCCAGGCGCAAGACCGGACCGGCCCCGAGGAGCTGCAGCGGATGACGTTCGGCGCGGTGCGCTCGGTGGTGTCCAGGTTCGCGGCCGCGGGCCCCACCGTGCTCGTCCTCGAAGACCTGCACTGGGCCGACCCGACCTCGCTGCGCCTGACCCTCGAGCTCGCGAAGCTGGCCGCGGACCGCCCGCTCCTGATGCTGGCGACCACCAGGCCCGGCGCGGGCCCCGAGGTCGCCGCGCTGGCCGACCTCGCAGAAACACGGCAGCTCGAGCTGCGCCCGCTGTCCGCGGACGCCGCGACGGCGCTTGCCAGCTCCCTCATCGGAGGCCAGGTCGCCGGCCCGGAAGTCTTCGCCACGGTGCTCGCCACCGCCGACGGCAACCCGCTGTTCCTCGAGGAGCGCCTCTCCTCGCTGCTCGAGACCAGGGCGCTGGTCCGCGAGCAGGGCGCGTGGCGGCTGCGTCGCACGGACGGACCCGAGGTGCCCCAGGTGCTCGAGCGCCTCGTGCGGTCCCGGGTCGACCGGCTCGGTCCGGCCGCCCAGGAGGCGATCCGCGCCGCCGCGGTGCTGGGCGCCGAATTCACCGCGCCGCTGCTGGCCGCGGTCCTGGACAGGCAGCCGGCCGCGCTCGCCCCGGTCCTCGGCGAACTGTCCGCCAGCGACCTCGTCCACCCGGAGCAGGCCACGGCCGCCGCCAGCCGCTACCGGTTCCGCCACGCGCTGCTCCAGGAGGCCGTCTACCTGGGGCTGCTGCGCGCGGAGCGCCGCGATCTGCACGCGCGGGCCGCCGCGGCGCTGGCGGCCGCCTCGAGCGACCGCCTGCCGGAAGTCGCCGCCGTCCTCGGCCGCCACTACGCCGCCGCCGGCGACGCTGAACAAGCCGTGCGTTACCTCGAACTCGCCGGCGACCACGCCACGGACGCGTTCGCCAACGAGGAGGCGATCGCCTCGTTCCGCGCGGCGCTGGCCGTCACGCAGCGGCCCGCCGATGCCGACGCCACGGCGGCGCGCGCCATGGCGGCCGCCGCCGTGCGGCTGCGGACCAGGCTCGCGAACGTGCTGTGGCGCACCGGCCGCCGCGAGGAGGCGAAGAACGAATACCACGCCGCGCTGCGACTGGACGACGCGGTCGACCCTCTGCGGCGCGCCCACCTGTACACCCGGCTGGGGCGGCTGGAGCTGACCGGCCTGGACTACGAGGCGGCGACGGCGGCCTTCGACGCGGCCGAGGCGCTGCTCGTCGATCACCCCGGCGACGGCGACCGCGACCGCGCCGCCACGGCCGACCAGTGGCTGGAGATGATGATCGACGGCCGGGCCGACATGCACGTGATGCGCTTCGAGCCGGACCAGGCGCTCGCAGTGCTCGAGGCGGCCAGGCCGGTGCTCGAGGTGCACGGCACGCCAGCCAGGAGATACGTCTTTGACCGGCTGTTCACCCAGCAGCGGCTGATCAGGAACCGGTTCCAGGTCGACGACGCCGACCTCGCACGGCTGTACAGCAGCCTCCGGATGGCGGAGCACACCGGGGAGAAGAAGGATCTCGGGTACGCCACGCACTTTCTCGGCTGGGGCCTGTGGATGCGCGGCGACCTGCCGGAGGCCAGGCGGCAGCTGGAGAACGCGCACGACATGGCCGAGCGCATGGGAGAGACCTTCCTGCGTGCCGTCAGCCTGCAAACGCTCACCCTGACCGCGCTCCGCCAGCACGACACGGAGGCGGTCCGCGGCCTGCTCCCGCGGGCCGCCGCGGCAGGTGAGAACGCCGACACTCCGCTGAGCGCGGTCATGGCGTGCCGGGCCTGGCTCGCCTGGCAGGACGGCCAGCCGGACGAGGTGATCAGGGTGGCGGACCAGATCGCCAGCTACCAGCCGTCCACGATTAACATCATCGGCGCCTATCGGTGGGTGTACCTGTTCCCGCTGATCGCCGTGCGTCTCGGCGCCGGCTCGGTCAGCGAGGCGGTGACGGCCGCTCGGCAGGTTCTCGATCCCGTGCAGCAAGCGCTCCCCGGCGACCTGACGGCCGCGCTGGAAGCGGCGAGCGAAGCATGGGACCGAGGCGAGCCCGGCGTAGCCGGACAGCACCTGGAGTCCGCGCTGCGACTGGCCCGCGACCGCAACTATTTCTGATTGCTCCCTCGCGCTACATTGACTGCGCAGGATCAGCGGCAAACCGGAGGGCGAACGCGATGCGCGTGGGGATGATGCTCGGGTACGCGGGCGGGTTCAGCGAGGCGGTCGGCGAACTGGCCGACTTCGAACGGGGCGGCCTGGACATCGTCTTCGTGCCGGAGGCGTACTCGTTCGACGCGGTCAGCCAGCTCGGCTTCATCGCCGCGCGCACCACGCGGCTGGAGATCGCCTCCGGCATCCTGCCGGTCTACTCCCGCACCCCGGCGCTGACCGCGATGACCGCCGCCGGCCTCGACTTCGTGTCCGGCGGCCGGTTCACCCTCGGCCTTGGCACCTCGGGGCCGCAGGTGATCGAGGGCTGGCACGGCGTGCCGTACGACGCGCCGGTCGGGCGGACCAGGGAGCTCGTCGAGATCTGCCGGATGGTGTGGCGCCGCGACCGGCTGGACTACCAGGGCAAGCACTACACGCTGCCGTACGAGGGCGGCACCGGCCTCGGCAAGCCGCTCAAGCTGATCAACCACCCGGTCAGGGAGCGCATCCCGATCGTCATCGCCGCGCTCGGCCCGAAGAACGTCGCGCTCGCCGCCGAGGTCGCCGAGGGCTGGCAGCCGATCTTCTACTTCCCGGAGAAGGCGGCGATCGCGTGGGACGCCCCGCTCGCCGACGGCAAGGCCAGGCGAGACCCGGCACTGGGCACGCTGGACGTCATCGCCTCCGCGCCGCTGGCCATCGGCGACGACGTGACCGGGCTGCGCGACCTGACCCGGCCGGTCTTCGCGCTGTACATCGGCGGTATGGGCGCCCGCGGCCGCAACTTCTACTACGACCTGGCCTGCCGGTTCGGCTACGAACGGGAAGCGGGCGAGATCCAGGAGGCCTACCTGGCCGGCCGCAAGGACGAGGCCGCCGCGCTCGTCCCAGCCGACCTGGTGGAGAAGACCGCGCTGATCGGCCCGGCCGGCTACGTCGCCGAGCGCCTGGAGGCGTTCCGCGAGAGCGGCGTCACCACGCTGAACGTCACCCCGCTGGCCGCGACCCACGCCGCCCGCCTCGCCGACATCGAGCGCGTCCGCGCCCTCGCCGGCTAGCGCCTACGGCTTGCGCGCGACGCCGCCGTAGCAGCTGACCTCGGCCGGCGTCGGCCGCGGCGCGCGCGAGTCCGGCCGCCACTCCGACACGAGCACCACGCCGGGCGGCACCATCTTCAGGCCGGAGAACACCATCCGCGCGAACTGGTCGGAGTCGCGTGCGTTCATCGTGAGGCCGGCGTCGAGGTAGGCCTGCTGCCCGCCGCCCACCGCGACGGGGTCGTGTTCCATCGTCATGTGCGAGGCGGCGAGGTAGCTGCCCGGCGGCAGCGTGTCGAGCAGCGTGCCGATCACCTCGTCGGGCTTGTCCTCGTCGCGCAGGAAGTGCAGCACCGCGATCAGCATCAAGGCGATGGGCTGGCTGAAGTCCAGCACCTCGCGCAGGAGCGGGCAGGACATCATCCGCTCCGGCGAGCGCAGGTCGGCCCGCAAGTAGGCGGTCCGGCCCTCCGGCGACGAGGTGAGCAGCGCCTGCGCGTGCGTGAGCACCATGGGGTCGTTGTCGATGTAGGCGACCCGCGACGACGGGGCGACGCGCTGGGCGACTTCGTGCACGTTGTTGGTGGCCGGCAGCCCGGACCCGATGTCGAGGAACTGCCTGATGCCCGCCTCGGCGGCGAGGTACTTCACGACCCGGCCGAGGAACTTCCTGTTCTCCCGCAGGCCTATCCGGCCCGCGGGCCACGCCGCGAGCGCCTTGTCGGCGACGGCGCGGTCGGCGGCGAAGTGGTTCTTGCCGCCGATGTAGTAGTCGTACATCCGGGCCGGATGGGGCTTGCTCGTGTCGATCTCCGACCGGGTGCCCTCGACCGCCGCAAAGGCCGTGGAATCCGCGGAACCCGCCACGCCGCACCTCCTGCCCCCGCATTACCCCGTGGTCGATATCAGGGGACAGTCTACGAGGACGGCGATCGCGGCAGTAGGGAAAAATTTGTTAACAGATTTATGCGAGGGTCGCTACGCAGGCATAACGGCTTGCGGGCGACCCCGCCGTAGCAGCCAACCTCGGCGGGGGTCGGCCGCGGGCCATCGGCCTCCGGCCGCCATTCCGACACCAGCGCCACCCCGGGCGGCACCAGTTCGAGCCCGGAGAAGGCGAGCGCGGCGAACTCGCGGGACTCCCGCCGCTGCATGGGTATTCCCGCCTCCCGCATCGTGACCTGCCCGGCGGTCCCGGAGTCGGGGACGTGGTCGGTGACCAGGTGCGAGGCAGCGACGTAGCTGCCCGGCGGCAGGGCGTCGGTCAGGGTCGCGAGGATCTTCGCCGGGCCGAACTCGTCCGGGACGAAGTGCAGGATCGCGACGAGGATCAGCGCGACGGGCTGGCTGAAGTCGAGCACCTCGCGCACCACGGGCGAGGAAAGGATGGCTTCGGGATCCCGCAGGTCGGCGTGGATGTAGGCGGTCCGCCCTTCCGGCGACGAGGTGAGCAGGGCGCGGGCGTGCGCGAGCACGAGGGGGTCGTTGTCGACGTAGACGACGCGGGCCGACGGCGCGGATTCCTGGGCGGCCTCGTGGACGTTGTTCGTGGTGGGCAGCCCGGTGCCGATGTCGAGGAACTGCCTGATGCCGGCCTCGGCGGCCAGGTACCTGACGGCGCGGCCGAGGAATGCCCTGTTCTCCCGCGCCGCGACCCGGATGGACGGCGAGTGCCGCAGTACCTTCAGCGCCGTCTCGCGGTCCGCCGCGAAGTGGTTCTTGCCGCCGATGAAGTAGTCGTACATCCGGGCCGAGTGCGGCCTGGACGTGTCGATATCAGGCGGCGTTTCCTGCTCGCCTGATTCCGCGCTTCCCACCAGCGAATCGTATAACGGGGCGGCGTACAGTCGCGGTATGCCGCAAATCCACGCCGCCCGCCGCGCCCGCGCCCAGGAGATGGTGCGGGCGCTCGGCGCTGGCGCCGTGCTGGTCACCGCCAGGCCGAACGTGCGCTACCTCACCGGCCTGGCCAGCTCGAACGCCGCGCTGCTGCTGCCAGCCGACGGCGAGGGGCTGCTGGCGACCGACTCCAGGTACGCGCTGGCCGCCCGGCGCGACGCGCCCGACCTGGAGCTGCTCATCGAGCGGTTCATCGAGGGCAAGCTGGCCGCGGAGGCGGCCCGCCGCGGCGTCACGGTGCTGGCCTTCGAGGCGCAGGAGATGACGGTGGAGCGGCACGCGGCGATGACGCGGGACGCGGGAGTCACCACGGTCCCGTTCGGGAGAAAAATAGAAGAGCTCCGCATGGTGAAGGATGCTGAGGAGCTGGAGCTGCTCGCGACCGCGTGCCGGCTGAGCTCGCAGGCATTGGCTGATGTCCTTCCCCGGATCCGTCCTGGTTTGTCGGAACGGACGCTGGCTTCTCTCCTCGACTACCGCATGACCGAACTGGGGGCGGACGCCCCGGCGTTCGACACCATCGTGGCCAGCGGGCCGAACGGCGCGATCCCGCACCACGCGCCCACCGACCGGCCGCTGCGCCGCGGCGACCTGGTCACGATGGACTTCGGCGCGCTGTACCAGGGGTACCACGCGGACATGACCAGGACCGTGGCGGTCGGCGAGCCGGCCGGCTGGCAGCGAGACGTCTACGAGCTCGTCGCGGAGGCGCAGCGCACCGGGATCGAGGCGGTCGAGCCCGGCGCGGAGGCCGGCGCCGTGGACGCCGCCGCCCGCGAGGTGATCGAGGCGGCCGGGCACGCCGAGCACTTCCAGCACGGCCTCGGGCACGGGGTGGGGCTGGAGATCCACGAGGCGCCGATGCTGGGGTACGGCAGAACGGGTAAACTAGCGGACCGGGTTCCTGTCACCGTCGAGCCTGGCGTGTACCTGCCAGGAAAGGGCGGCGTCCGTATCGAGGACGTCCTGGTCGTGACGGCAGGCGGGGGAGCCCGCATCCTGACTTCGACCACCAGGGAACTGCTGGTCCTGTAGTTCTGTAGTAAATGGGAGACGACCCGTGGCAACCACGAACGACCTGAAGAATGGCATCACGCTCAACATTGACGGGCAGCTGTGGAACGTTGTCGAGTTCCAGCACGTCAAGCCGGGCAAGGGGCCGGCCTTCGTGCGCACCAAGCTGAAGAACGTGATGTCGGGCAAGGTCGTCGACAAGACCTTCAACGCCGGCGTCAAGGTGGACGTGGCCACCGTCGACAAGCGCGAGATGCAGTACCTGTACCGCGAGGGCGACGACTTCGTGTTCATGGACATGACGGACTACGAGCAGCCGCGGATCCCGGCCGCCGTCGTCGGCGACGGCGCGAACTACCTGCTGGAGAACCAGTCGGTCACGATCGCCTTCAACGAGGCACCCCGCTGTACGTGGACCTGCCGGCCGCGGTGGAGCTGGTGATCGCGCAGACCGACCCCGGCCTGCAGGGCGACAGGTCCACCGGCGGCACCAAGCCGGCCACGCTGGAGACCGGCGCGACGATCCAGGTCCCGCTGTTCATCTCCACCGGCGAGAAGGTCAAGGTAGACACCCGCAGCGGCCAGTACCTCGGCCGCGCGTAGGTGGCTGCTCGCAGTAAGGCCCGCAAGCGGGCGCTGGACATCCTCTTCGAGGCGGAGCAGCGCGGGCTTCCCGTGCTCGAGCTGCTGTCGGAGCGCCAGTCGCTTGGCGAGACGCCGGTCCCCGAGTACGCGGCGGAGCTGGTGCGCGGCGTCGCCTCGCATCAGCCCGAGATCGACAACCTGATCTCGGAGAACTCGGTGGACTGGACGCTGGAGCGGATGCCCGCGGTGGACAGGAACGTCCTGCGCCTTGGCAGCTACGAACTGCTGTGGGCCGACGACGTGCCGGACGGAGTGGCGATCAGCGAGGCGGTGCTGCTCGCCCAGGACCTGTCGACGGACGCGTCCCCGGCGTTCGTGAACGGCCTGCTCGCCAGGATCAAGGACCTCAAGCCGACTGCGTAGGCGGCGGAGCCTAGGCGGCGGAAAAGCGCAGCCGCAGGCCCAGGCGGCGCAGGACCGCGAGGAACCACACCACGCAGACGCCGGCGCCGACCACCGTCAGGCCGATGGTGACCGCCGTGGACAGCAGCATGAAGAGCTTGTACGGCTCGGTGACCATCATCACCGCCATGCCCAGCGTCAGCAGGAGGAACAGCCCGGCCCAGAACCACGTGGCGCCCTGGAAGAACCTGTGCAGTCCCGGGTGGTGCGCGTCCGGCTGCTTGAGCGCCACGACTTCCTCGGCGAGCTGCGCGACCAGCGGCTTGCGCGTTGGGGCGGTTCTCGCGAACACCACGCACATCGCCAGGTTGGCGAGCGGGAACTGGAGCTGGAACATCCACATGTAGCCGGTGCTGATCGCGACCGCGGTCTGGATGGTCAGCACGAGCGCGGAGATCATCAGCAGCGAGGAGACCGGACCGGAAACGATCTTGCGGATAGCGATGAGGAGCCAGACCACCGCCGTGCCCGCCAGCAGGCCCGCGTCCGGGCTCACCACGTCGGTGACCACCACATAGGCGCCGAACGGAAGCCCGACAGACTCGGCGATATTCCACACGGCCGTCCAGAGCAGGCGCCGCGGATGCGGCAGCTCGAGGTGTCCGGAGGGGGCAGGCATGCGGACGAGCATACGGGCTGCCGGCGCCTCCGGGGGCGTCATTCGCGGATGGCGGCGTGTCGGATCTGTCCGCCCATTTGCACCAGTTCGCGAGGTCTCCACAGTCGTTACAACGAGAAGCGAGCTTCCCGGGTTCGCCCCCTTTATAACGATTAGTAATGGTCTAAGCGCATATGGTAGCCGGCGCGTCGTTCCCCTGGCGGGGGCGGCTGCCAGCCATCCGCACTACAGTGAGACTGCGACAGCAACCTGGGAAGAGGTTTGGAATGACCGCAGAGGTTCCCGCGAAAGCCGTTCCCGGCGTGCGCGGGCCCGACGCTGAGCGCAGGCGCGACGGAGCGCGGTCATCGCTGGTCTGGGACGTGCTCCAGGACGTGATCGCCGCCCGGGCGGCGTCGCTTGGCCGGGGCGCTGGGGGTGCCGGGGCCAGGCTGGACATCGTGGACGTCGGCGGAGGGACCGGCGGCTTCGCGGTGCCGTTCGCGGCGCTCGGGCACCGGGTGACCGTGGTGGACCCGAGCCCCGACGCGCTCGCCGCGGCGCAGCGGCGCGCCGCCGAGATGCGGGTCACGCTGACCGCCGTCCAGGGTGACGCGGGCGAGCTGGCGGGCCTCGTCGGCGACGGCGCCGCCGACCTGGTGATCTGCCACAGCGTGCTCGAGTACGTGGACTCGCCGGCCGCCGCGATGGCGGCCATCGCCCGGGTGCTGCGGCCGGGCGCCACGGTGAGCGTGCTCGCC